>Ga0075418_10000389_pt1 | contig 45305 bp, 47 predicted proteins | sample SoiMetdeltSBSDD2_FD_81776 | JGI IMG/M metagenome (GOLD analysis project Ga0075418, IMG submission 81776) | Bulk soil microbial communities from a Populus tree surrounding site in Tennessee, USA - Soil MetaG P. deltoides SBSDD2 | ecosystem: Environmental > Terrestrial > Soil > Tree plantation...
CGGTCCCGGCGGCACGCGCGTGGGTGCGCCCAACGACGAACGCGTGGCGGTGGGGCTGCCCATCGACCACGACGATGACCCGGAGACACCGACTCGTCTCGATCCGCGACATCCTTACGGGTACACGGAAAATGCCCTTCGAGAAGAAATGGGTCTGCCCCGCCGCTCGCGTTACGGCGATACCTAGAGGTACGATGCATCACGCTTCTAGTGTTCAGTGGGGACGGTGCGTTGATGCGTGTCACGAAAGACCTGGTCGCGGCGTCGGCGACCCCGATGGTGCTCGGGATCCTGGCCGAGGGCGAGAACTACGGCTACGCCATCCTCAAACGGATCAGCGAGCTGTCCGGGGGGCAGCTCGAGTGGACCGACGGCCTGCTTTACCCGTTGCTGCACCGGCTTGAGCGGCTCGGGTTCGTGGAGTCCAGCTGGGAGACGCCGCCCGGCGGCCGCAAGCGCAAGTACTACAGCATCACCAAGCAGGGCCTGGCGGAGCTGGCCGAGCAGCGCCGGCAGTGGGCGACGGTGACCGATGCCCTCAAAGGCATCTGGCACCACAACGGCGAACCGGGGACGGTGACAGCGTGACGCCGGAGGTTACTTCAGTGGAGCTCGAAGAGCAGATCGCCGAGTGGCGAGGCTATGTGCGCCGCCGCGGGGCGGTGCAGGACACCGACGCCGAGGAGCTTGAGGACCACCTGCGCAACACGGTGTCCGACCTTGTCGGGTCCGGGCTGCGCGAGGACGAGGCGTTCCTGGTCGCGGTGAAGCGCATGGGCAGCCTCGACGACCTGTCGCGCGAGTTTGCCCGCGAGCACTCCGGCCGGCTGTGGAAACAGCTGGTGCTGACCGAACATGACAGCGCGCCAGCCGCGGTGCCGCTGTGGCAGCGCGACTGGGTCATCATGCTGGTCTGCGCGGCGATCGCCGCCATCGCCATCAAAGTGCCGGCGCTGTTCGGTTACTCCCTTTCCGAGGGCGATCGCGGCAACTTCTATGAGCGCAACTACGCGTTGTTCGCCACCGCCCCGCTGGCGGTCTATTTCGCGTGGCGGCGGCGCCTGGCGCCGCTTGCCCTCGGCGGGCTAATCGGGTTGTTCGCCCTCGGGGTGCTGGGCGCCAACGCGTACCCGCTCGGGCCGAACTCGCAATCGACGGTGCTGACCGCTATCCACCTTGTGATCGCGCTGTGGCTGGCCGTCGGGCTGGCCTATGTCGCCGGCGACTGGCTCTCCGATCGCAAGCGCATGGACTTCATCAGGTTCACCGGGGAGTGGTTCGTCTACTACGTGCTCATCTCCCTCGGCATCACCGTGCTGGCGGTCATCACCGACGGGGTGTTCAACGCCATCGGTATCCGGGTGGGTAATTTCATCAACGAATGGATGGTGCCCTGCTCCCTGCTGGCGGCGGTCGTGGTCGCCGCGTGGCTGGTGGAGGCGAAGCAGAGCGTCATCGAGAACATGGCGCCGGTCCTGACCCGGGTCTTCACACCCCTGTTCACGGCGGTGATGCTCGCTTTCGTCGTCGCCGTCTTCTGGACCAAGACCGGCATCGACGTCGACCGGGACGTGCTCATCACCTTCGATGTGCTGCTCGCCCTGGTGCTGGGTCTGCTGCTGTACTCCATCTCCGCGCGCGATCCGTTGCGCCCGCCCGGCCTCTTCGACCGGCTACAGTTCGCTCTGGCGGTCAGCGCACTGTTCATCGACATGCTGGTGCTGGCGGCGATCACCGGCCGCATCGAGGAGTGGGGCACCACACCCAACAAGATGGCGGCGTTCGGGGAGAACGTCATCCTCGCCACCAACCTGGCCTGGACGGCGTGGCTGCTGATCGAGTTCATCCGGGGGCACACACGGTTCACCCGGCTCGAGCAGTGGCAGACGCGATACGTTGGGGTGTATGCCCTTTGGGCGTGGACGGTGGTCCTGCTGTTCCCGCCGCTGTTCGATTTCATGTAGCGGTGGGCACTCCGTCGGCAATGCGTCATTTCGGGTGACAGACAATGGACTCAGCCCGGGCTCGAGGCGGGCGCCGTCAGTAGGTTTCCCGACTGCGCGGCTCGGGCGGGTGGCCCTACCCTGTGGCATGCGCCTGACCTTCGCAGTTTCGATGGCTGCCGCCCTGGTGCTGACGGCCGCGGGCAGTTGTGACAGCGGCAAGCCCCAGACCCAGGCCCCGCCGGAGATCTCCACCGTCGCCTCCCCGTCGGAGGGAGCGACACCCGTGACTCCACCGCCCGGCGCATCGCAGTCGCGCGGCACCGGCGCATCACCGGCGGCGCCGAGCTGGCCCACGCCGGAGGACTGCCTGAGCTACAACCCGGCCAACCTCACCAAGCAGTACGCCGCCGGCATCTACCAGATCATGGACGGCTCCCGCATCGTGCTGCGCCTGCACGGCGGCCCGGGCGACACCGTCGGTGAGCAAGGGCTGGCGCTCGCCCGCCGGTACAAGCGGCATTGCTTTATAGGCCGCGGCAACTCGCGCGAGGAGAAGGGCGAGTACATCTTCGACTACTGGCGCGACGGTTCGGGCAACACACCGTCCATCCCGGACGAGAACTGCTCGGGCTACAACCGTAACAACCTGACCGTGGAGGATATGGGCAGCGGGCACGGCTGGCGGGTCAAGGACCACGACCACGTGTTGCAGCTGTTCGACAACGAGTCCGACGCCCGCAACGGAAAGCTGGTGCTGGCCAAGTACTCCCGGATCTGCTTCATCGACCAGGGGTACGACGGCCTGGACCGCGATCCCATCAGCTACTTCCCCTAAGCTGCTTCCCTTTAGCTGCTTCCCTTTAGCTGCTTCCCTTTAGCTGCTTCCCTTTAGCTGCTGAAAGAATGCCCCCTCTTGACGAGGGGGCATTCTTCGTTCACACTTTCTCTACTTCCGTAGATAAATAGTGAGGCGTATAAGCCAGTGATCGAGTTCCATCTCGACGGCCACTCCAAGGTCGCCACCTACATGCAGCTCGTGCAGCAGGTCAAGCAGTCTCTGCGGACCGGTCTGCTCGAGCCGGGCGACCAGCTGCCCAAGGTGCGAGAGGTCACCGAGGCGCTGGCGATCAACCCGAACACCGTGCTCAAGGCCTACCGGCAGCTGGAGATCGAAGGTCTGGTCGACGGCCGCCCCGGCGTGGGCACCTTCGTCCGGCGGTCGCTGGCCGGTCCGACACTGGCCAGCCATGCGGCACTCCGGTCCCGGCTCAACGCCTGGCTGCGCGACGCGCGCGAGGCCGGTCTCGAGCATGAGGAGATCGTGGCGCTGGTCGAGATCACCCTTCGTCAGGCTAAAAAACAGGACATCGATTTGGAGGCAGTGTGACCATGGGCACTGCGTTGAGTACCGCGTTGCAGACGGCCGGACTTGGCAAGCGCTACGGGCGGACCTGGGCGCTGCGCGACTGCTCCCTCGAGCTGCCGCCGGGCCGGGTCGCCGCTCTGGTCGGCCCCAACGGCGCCGGCAAGACCACCCTGCTGCACCTGGCGATCGGGCTGCTGCGGCCCGACGAGGGTGGCGTGGAGGTCATGGGGCACAAGCCCTTCGACAACCCCCACCTGCTCGGGCAGGTCGGGTTCGTCGCCCAGGACACGCCGCTGTACCCGGACTTCTCCGCCGCCGAGCTGATCCGGATGGGCGCCAAGCTCAACCGGCGCTGGGACACACCGCTGGCCACCGAGCGCCTTACGCGCCTTGGCATCGCGCAGGACCGTCCGGTGCGCAAGCTCTCCGGCGGCCAGCGCGCCCAGGTGGCGCTGGCCCTCGCCCTGGCCAAACGCCCCCGGCTGCTGCTGCTCGACGAGCCGGTAGCCAGCCTTGACCCGCTGGCGCGCCGGGAGTTCATGCAAGCGTTGATGGGCGGCGTCACCGAGGAGGGGATGACCGTCATGTTCTCCTCGCACCTGCTCGACGACCTCGAGCGGGTCTGCGACTACCTGATCGTGCTCAAGGAGGGCAACGTGCGGGTGAAGGGCGACGTCGAGGAGCTTGTCGCGGCGCACAATCTGCTCATCGGCCGCGCCGGCGAGCCGGTGGCCATCCCGGGCGTGGCGGAGGTGGTCCGGGAGACCCACAGCGGCAAGCAGGCGAGCCTGCTCGTGCGCACCGAAGGGCCGGTCGAGCATCCGGAGTGGACAGTGCGGGACGTGACGCTGGAGGACCTTGTCCTGGCGTACCTTTCCGTGCCCGCCCGGCAGGAGGTGGCGGCATGATCTGGCTTGCCTGGCGCCAGCACCGCAAGCAGGCGCTGTTCGGCCTCGGGGTCGTGGCCCTGCTGGCGCTGATCATGATCCCCTCCGGGATCGCCATCCACCGGTCCTTTGTGGACACCGGGTACGCCGCGTGCCTCGATGGCTTCGGCCGCGCCGAGTTCGTCCCGCTCGCCCAGGTGAACGGCTGCGAGCAAGCACGGGACGCCTTCCGCAACGGCCAGGACAGCTGGCAGATCTTCGCCACGCTGCTCATTTTCCTGCCGCTGCTGGCCGGGATGTTCTGGGGCGCACCGCTGGTGGCGCGCGAGACCGAGGCCGGCACCCACCACCTGGTCTGGACCCAGGGCGTGACCCGCCGGCGCTGGGCGCTGACCAAGTTCGGGCTCGTCGGCCTGGGCGTCCTGTTCGCCGCCGTCGCCTACTCGCTGCTGCTGACCTGGTGGGTGAAGCCGCTGTCGCGGGCCACCGGTGGCGGGTTCGGGTTCCTCATCTTCGACCTGCACGGGATCGTGCCGATCGGGTACACACTGTTCGCCCTCGCCGTGGGAATCCTCGCCGGTGCGGTGACACGCAAGGTGCTGCCGGCGATGGCGGTGACACTCGTGGGGTTCGTCGCGGTGCGGGCGCTGGTGGAGTTCGCCGCGCGGCCGTTCTTTCTCGCCCCGAAGTCGCGCACCTTCAAGGTGGCCACGACCGAGATCCCCAACCCCGCCTCCCAGGACTGGCTGCTGTCCTACTCCCTGCACGACTCGAACGGGCCGGACTCCAATGGGGGCTATGCCTTCTGCGAGCCGTCGGTGACCTGTCCCGACGAGGGCTGGTTCAACTTCCATGTCTACCAACCCGGCGACCGGTTCTGGCTGTTCCAGTACATCGAGACCGGCATTTACCTGGCGCTCACCGCCCTGCTGCTGTACTTGGCGATCAGACTGGTTCGCCGCAGGATTACGTAGGCGGCCACGGACTGTGAGACAGTGGTGACGTTCGATTGCCGAATGCGTGAGGGGTCTTCGCCATGACTTCGACACTCACAAGACCTCCGGACGTCACCACACCCTCCTCTAAAAGGACTATCGCCAGCCGGCGCGACGACACGATCGGTGCCCTGGGCGCGCTGGCGCTCATCGTCGGTGTGCTCACTGATGCTTGGGCGCACGCCAACAGGCTGAGCACGCTCGAGGGTTTCTTCACCCCCTGGCACGCCTTGCTGTACGGCGGGTTCGCCGCAACCGCCGCCTGGACGTGGTGGCTGGCGTTCCGCCACCGGCGCGAGGACCCGCGCTGGTTCCTCAACCGCTGGCCCGTCGGGTACGGCATCGGTGCGATCGGCTCGCTGGTGTTCCTCGTGGGCGGTGCGGGAGACATGTTCTGGCACGAGATCTTCGGCGTGGAGGTCAGCCTCGAGGCCGGGCTCAGTCCCAGCCATGTGACGCTGACCATTGGCGTCATCCTATTGATCACGAGCCAGATGCGCTCGTGGCTGGCGTCTGGCGAGGGCGGCTGGCGGACGGTCACCGGCGTGGCATCGACCGCGCTGGGCACGATCGGCGGCCTCCTCATCATCAACGGCCTGATCGGTGTGACGACCATCGCGCCGACCCGGGCGTTCGATCCGGCGATGGGGGCGCCGTCATACACGTCGGCGGCGCAGGGCGTACAGGCGTACCTGCTGGGGGCGGCGTTGCTGCTGATCCCGTTCCTGTTGGTGCAACGGCGCCGGGGCGCACCGGGCCTGGCCACCGCCATAGTCGGTTCGCTGGGCCTGTTCCTGTTGATTCAGCGGGAGTTCCCGACGCCGTTGACCGGCGCCATCGTCGGAATGACGCTGGCCGCCGCGGTCGTCGACGTGGTGCTGTCCCGGCTCGACACGGTCCGTGGCTTGCAGGCACCGATGCGGCTGCCGATCGCCGGGGCGCTGTTCGCCGGGGGGATCTGGACCGGGCACCTGATCGGGCTGCAGATCGCCTCCGGGATCCGGTGGTCGCCGGAGCTTTGGGCCGGGGCGGTGGTGTTGAGCGCCGTCATCGGTGCGCTGCTTGGCACTCTCGCCGCGAGCAAGCCCGCCGACAAGCCCGCGGATGAGCCGACCCAAGTGTCAGTTTGAGGCTATGACCCGGCCGCGGGTGATCACCGCCCGCGGCCGGTCCAGCACGGAAAGGTCCGCCCGCGGGTCGGACTCATAGACCACGGCGTCGGCCGGCGCCCCCTCCTCCAGGCCGCCGAAACCGAAGTAGGCGCGGGCTTTCCACGAGGCCGACGCGAGCGCCTCATGCGCCGGGACACCCGCGCCGGCGATCGCGCGGACCTCGTCGGCGACGCGGCCGTGCGGCAGGGAGTCGGTGCCGGCGAGCACGGTCACCCCGGCCTCCACGGCGGCCGCGGTCAGCCGGTCCTGGGCGGTGGCACCCCCGACATACCAGTCCTTGCGCGGGCCGTCGGGCCAGTCCGGCGCCTTCTTCAAGGTGCGTGACATCAACGCCAATGTCGGGGTCAGCGCGGTGCCTTGCGCCGCCATCCTGGGCAGCAGGTCCAAGTCGAGCCACATGCCGTGCTCGAGCGTGTCGACTCCGGCCTCCACGGCGACCCGGCCGCCCTCGGCGTGCTGCGCGTGGACCGCGACCCGCCCGCCGGCCGCGTGCACCCGGGCCACCACCTCCCGCAGCACCTCCAGCGGCACAACCGGGTCGCCGACGGCCCAGTCGATGATGAGCTTGGCCCACCCGGTGCGGCCCGCCTGCTCGGCCGCGGCGGCGGGCAGGCCGGCGAGCCCGGGCCGGCGCCCCCAGCCGTCGATGAACTGTCCCTCTTGGACGATCCAGGGACCGGCGTGCACGGCGCGCGGGATGTCGCCGTCTTGGCCGAACCAGACCGGTGGGTCGGCCGCCAGGCCCGGGGAGCGGATCAGGGTGACCCCGGCGGCGAGGTGCTCGCGCAGCTGTTCGCGCAGCAGCGTTTCGTCAAGCGGCTTGCCCGCCTCGATCGTGCCGGGATGGGTGTGGGCGTCGACGAGCCCGGGCAGCAGCCAGCCCTGCGCCACCGGCTCGGCGCCGCGCACCGGGTCGGTGGTCCACCGGTCGCCGTCGGCGTAGAGGTCCACCGGTTCCCCGTCAGGCAGGGCGAAACCTCGCACTCGAAGCACCATGGCACCAAATGTATCGGAAGCATTCTGTACAGATTGTTTCCCGATGGTGACTATCCCGGACAGTTGTGACAGGTACTGTGACAAGCTCACTGACACTCGCAGTCGCTCGGAGAAAGCTGTGAGATGCTTCTGAGATCCTAAGTCCGGCGAGTCGTTCTAATAACTTTCAATGTCTAACTCACGGCCCGGGAGTGGTGACTCTCTGTGGAGTTTGAAATTATGGCCATTCGGACGAGTCACACTCCATTTGACGACGCGCGATCAACTGTGGTTAGCATGAATGTGAACGCAAATCGTCATTCTTTTTTGAGGATGTTCAGATGGCCCTAACCGAACTGACCGCACTCGAGAGCGCCTACAAGGCGCTGGAACCCTTGGGGGAGGCCGCACGCCGCAGGGCGCTGCAATGGCTCTCCGATGCCCTAGAGAAGGGACAGCCCTTGACGGACTCGGCCGGCACCGCCTCCGCGGCGGAGCAGGTCAAGGTGCCACAGCAACAACAACCGCGCCGCAAGGCGGCCGCCGTGACGGTGGCCAAAGGCAACAGGCGTCAGCGCAAAGGCAAGACGTCCGCCGGGGGTGAGCGGGCGTATCGCCGGATGCCCGACCCGAACGAGGTAATGGCGGCCTACGAAGAAGTGGGCACAGTCAGCGGCCTCGCCGAGCACTTCGGAGTGCCCAGGCACACGGTCAACCACTGGGCACGCCGTCTGCGTGGTCAAGGCTACGAGATCGGCCGCAGCACCTAGCGCGATTGCGTCGGCGGTGAGTGGCACTATCGCCCCTCACCGCCGCCGGCTCGGACATCACCGGCTCTTGAGCGTCAGGTGCGGCGGCGAGACAGCAACGGGGACACCAGGCCATAGACGGCGCCCAGCAGCGCGCCGTAAATTAGGTGCCCCACAAGGCTTTTCCACGCCATCTCGTCGATGACGAACGCCTTCATGCCCAGCCACACCGGCATTAGCAACAGGCCGCCCAGCACCCACCAGAACGCGCCGTAGAGCAAACCGAACAGGGTGGAGGAGAGAAACCCGGTCGCCGCCCGCGCGAAGAAGATCGCGAAGCTGATCCCGATGATGGCGAAGCTGACGCCGACGAAGACGGCGATCGCCAGGTGCACCACCCAGCCGAGGCTGGCGGTGCGACCGCCGACAAGGCTAGCCACCACGGGAAGCATGCCCTCGTTCTGCATCAGGACGCCGAAGCCGATCCCTCCGGCGAAGCCGGCGATAACTCCTGTCGCCAGCGTCGGGCCCGCCCGCACCACCTGCTCCTGTTCGTGTTTGGCCCGCGTGTCCGTTTCCTCGTGCCTGTGCTTGCCCGCTGTCGTGTGCGTCGTCGCCATCGTTGCCGACCCCCTCCATCGAAGCTCGGGAATAGCTGCCTCATCCCGGGTCGATGATATGGTCACGCCGGTCTTGGCGCAGTTTTTGTATACGATTTGGCCCATACCTGGGCGGCGGCCACCTTCGCGGTGACGATCGCGGCCCACAGCCACACGATCACCCCGCCGGCAAGCATGTACCGGTAGTCGGCCACCGCGAACGAGGCGGCGGTCAGCACGACGCTCAGCACCGCGCTGACGATGCTGTAGACCGCCCACCCGCGCTGCCCGTCGGCGAGCAACCGGCGGGCGAAGACGAAGCACGCCGCGTAGAGCGCGAGGCTCGCCGCCGCGGGCGCGATGCCGTGCAGCACACCGTGCCAGCTCAGCTGGGCCGGCGCCGTGTCGGGGGTGCCGACCGGGTAGCCGAAGGCCGGGTCGGCCACGAAGACGCCACCCCAGATCAGGCCTACGCCATAGACACCGATCAGGATCGGTCCCCAGCTACCGGCTTTGCCGCCTCGCAGCACGCGGCGTAACCCGATCGCGGAGGCCAGTGCCAGCACGCCGCAGACGACGAAGTTGGTGATCTGCAACCAGCCCAGGTCGCCCAGGCTCAGCAGGCTCAGCGGATGTTTCCTGGGATCGAAGCCGGCGCGGGTCAGCTCCTGCGCCAGCACGGTGACGATGAACAGCGGTCCGGCGACGACGCCACAGGCCAGCAGGGTCTTGGTTTTCATGACGCTTTCCTTTCAGCATGGGTACCCGACGGGGTGATGTTGTGGTTGACATGGAAAAAGTTGCCCGGGTCGTGTGAGGTCTTGATCCGCCGCAGACGCGCGAGATTGGCGGCGGTGAAAGCGCTGTCCACTCGCGACGGGTCGGTAAGGAAGTTGAGGAAGGTGCCGCCGATCCCGAAGGGGCGCAAGCCATCCGATACACCGGGCTGGTCCACGATCACGGTGAACGGCGCGTCCCGGTGCCCGGCCGGACCGTCGCCCTCAGCGATGGCGCCGCCCCAGTGCCGGATCTCCACATTGGATGCTCCGGCCGCGGTGATCCGTAGGATCTCGGCGATCGCCGGGTCGGACAGCGGCCAGGCCGTATCTCCTTGCCAGCCAACCCATCCCGCCACCGAGGGTGTACCCGGTGACGCCGACCGACGGCGAGGAGCCGGAAAGCGGCGCCAGCCCAAGCGGTGACGCCGCCTTGAGCACGTCGGCCCAGCGGGCGCCGGGGCCCACGCTCGCCAACCGCCGGTCCGGGTCGACCAGCACCCGCGCCATCGCGCCCGTCTTGACCAGCAGCCCGCCGTCGTTGCCGACATGCGTGCCGTGGCCGGTGGCCTGCACGGCGAACGGCAGGTCGAACCGGCGTGCCGTCTCGAGCGCGGCCCGCACCTCCTGCGCATTCTGGGCCAGAACGATCGCGGCCGGCCGGGCATCGACCGCCGGATTCAATGATCGACACTCATCGTTATAGTCGTCCGTGTGGCCGTCGATCCCGGGCACCAGCACCGGCCCGGTGAAGCGGCCCCGCAGTCGGGCCCGGATGCTCTGGCTCATGGCTTTCCCCTCATGTGTCGTGCCGTTCGAGGGGTCAGACCGGGGAGCCGGGCGGTTCTCATCGATCGCGCTTCAAGATTTTTCAGCGTGTACCCGATGAGTCTCTTCGCCATCCACGGTCCTACTGGTGTGACGGGCATGGTGAATCGGGTGTGGGTGGTGGAGCCCGGGATCGACCACGCCGGGATCGCGGCCGCCTGCGAGCGCTTCGTGTCCTTCATGGGGGACGTGCCCGGCGACTCGGTCATCATCTGTGACGTGGGCGCGATCACCCGTCCGGACCTGGCGACGCTGGCGCTGCTGGCCCGCATGCAACTAACCGCGCGCCGGCTCGGGAGCGGCATCCGGCTGCACCGCGCCCAGGACCGGTTGGTCGAGCTGATCCTCTTCTCCGGGCTGGGCGGGGTGCTGCCGCTGTCCTCCGAGCTAGTTCGGGAGTTGGGGCGGGAGGCCGAACAGGGGGAAGAGCCTGTCCACGTCGAGGAAGTTGTTGATCCCCTTGATCCGTCCGGCTGAGATCTCCAGCACGATCAGGGCCCAGGGGCCGGTGGTCCTGTACTGCCCGAAGGCGGGATGTCCATTCGCGACGATGGGGATCAGGCGCGAGCCGACGCAGCCGTTGCCGATGCCCGTCATCCAGTTGCTGATGTCGTCGAAGCCGCGGAACCAAAGCGACAGCGGCGGCATGGACAGCGTCGCGTCCTCGTGCAGCAGCGCGGCCAGCGCCGCCATGTCGTAGCGCTCGAACGCGTCGACATAGCGCACCAGCAGCTTCTTTTGCTCCTCGTCCATGGGCTTGTGGATGTCGGTCTTCACGTCGGTCTCGGCCATCGTGGCCCGTGCCCGCTGCAGCGCGCTGTTGACCGAGGCGACGCTGGTGTCGAGCAGCTCGGCCACCTCCTGGGCCGACCAGGCCAGCACCTCGCGCAGGATCAGCACCGCCCGCTGCTTGGGCGGCAGGTGCTGCAGCGCGGCCACGAACGCCAGGCGGATCGACTCCTTGGCCACCGCGGCCTCGTCCGGCAGCACCTTGAGGTCGGGTGCCGGACCCAGCCACACCATCTCGGGCATCTGGCCGAGGTCGTCCAGGCCCGAGGCCTTGGAGCCGGGGCCGCCCAGATCCATGGGGCGGGCACGGCGCTGCGCGCTGCCGAGCATGTCGAGGCAAACATTGGTGGCGATCCGGTACAGCCAGGACCGCAGGGCGGACCTGCCCTCGAACCTGTCCAGTGCCTTCCACGCCCGCACCATCGTCTCCTGCACCGCGTCCTCGGCCTCGAAGGAGGAGCCGAGCATGCGGTAGCAGTAGCCGTTCAGCTCGGTGCGGAACGCCTCCAGGTTGAGCTCAGCCGTAGTCACCCGTCAGAAGCTACCCGATGGGTGTGACAGTCGATTTAGTGAGGCGTCGATACTCGATCTCATATGATTCGCTGGTGAGGTTTCAGGTCAGGCCGCTCGATCCGCAACACTGGGACGACCTGGAGAGACTGTTCGGTCCGAGCGGGGCATATAGCGGTTGCTGGTGCATGTGGTGGCGCATCCCCGGGCGGGAGTTCAGCGCCAATGGCAACGCGGGGAACAAAGCTGCATTGGCGCAGGCGGTGAAAGCGGGCCCGGTCGGGCTGCTGGCCTACGCCGATGACACGCCCGTGGGCTGGGCCGCGATCGCACCCCGGCCCGACTATCCGCGCGTGCTGCGCTCGCCGGCGCTCAAACCCAGGACGGCCGAGGAGAACGTCTGGGCCATGCCGTGCTTCTTCATCCACCGCGAGTACCGCCGCCAGGGCGTGGCCTCCGCGTTGTTGAAGGCGGCACCCAAATACGCCAAGGCGAACGGGGCGTCCACGTTGGAGGCCTATCCGGTGGACGCCGCGAGCGGGCGCATGCCGCCGGCCGCCGAGCTTTTCACCGGCACCGTCGACCTGTTCGAGCGGGCCGGGTTCGAGCTGCACGAGCGCCCCGCCACCGGCCGGCGGGTCGTTATGCGCAAGCGCGTATAGTCGCCTCGTGACGTCGTACACGATTCTTCCTCCCCCCGCCCGCTGACGCGGGCGGCGTGACGTCTGGTCGCCGCCCTCCAGGGCCCTGTTCGCGACCATCTTCGGGAGAAATCGTTGTTTGTCTACTTAGTTGTGGCGGCGATCGCCTGGGGCACCGGCGGTGCCGTGGCTTCGCTGCTCTATCAGGAATCCGGGCTCGGCCCGGTCGCGGTGTCCTGGTGGCGCTTTGTCGTCGGCGCCGCCCTGCTCGCCGCGTTCATCCGCCCCCGCGATCTGCGAAGGCAGCCACGCGCGCTGCTGCTGGGGCTGGGCATGGCCATCTCGCAGACCGCCTACTTCGCCGCGGTCGGCCGCTCCGGGGTGGCCGTGGCGACCGTCATCACGCTCGGGGTGAGCCCGGTGCTGGTGGCGATCGGGGAGCGGCTGCTGCTGGCCGAGCGGGTCTCGCGCCTCCAAGCGGCGATCCTCGTGCTGGCCATCGGCGGGCTGGGCCTGCTGGTGCTCGCGGGCGACGGCGGCAGCGGCGGCACCGGGCGAGCGTCGGTCACCGGGGTGGCGCTGGCGCTGCTGTCCGGGGCGACCTACGCGGGAGTGATCCTTATCCAGCGCGCCAACGGTTCCGGCGCCGACCCGTACCGCGGGGCGCTGGCGAGTTTCGTCATCGGGGCGGTGTGCTTGCTGCCCTTGGCGTTGCTGGAGGGCATCTGGCCCGAGAAGGGGGTGGCCCCCACGATATGGATGCTTCTCTATCTTGGTGCGGTGCCGACCGCGCTGGCCTACGGGTTGTTCTTCGCGGCTCTGGGGCGGGTCAAGGCGACCACCGCCACGGTTGTCGCGTTGCTCGAACCCGTGACCGCGGCGGCGATCGGCGTGGGCCTCATGCATGAGCGCCTTACCGTGGCGGCGGCCACCGGGGCATTGGTGCTGTTGGTTGCGGTGGCCTGCTATCCCGTGGTGGGTCATCGGGTACGTTGATCGGGTACCTTGATCGGGTGACGGTCGAGCGGAACGGCGCGGGCGATCCGGAAAGGACGCTCGCGCCGCCAACCTGGGGAGTGGATCGAGCGCCGTGGCTGAGCTGATCGCACCGCATCCGCGGGTCCGCGGCTCCTATGCCGCCGCGATGGCCGAGTTCGCCGCCGAGGGGCGCGGGACCGAAGGCGACATGACCGTGCTGGGCCGGGAGATCAGGCGGTACCGGGAACTGTGGGCGCAAGCCGACAGGTTCCCCGAGCTGACCCGGGATCTGCTCGCCGAGGCCAAGGAGACCACGCCGCGTCTGGAGGGCTGGGTGCCGGCGACCACGCTGTGGTGGGTCGAGGGCGACGAGTTCCTGGCCCGCATCGCGATCCGCCACCGCCTCACCTCCCTGCTGCTGGCGGCCGGCGGCCACATCGGCTACGACGTGCGCCCCTCGGCCCGCCGCCGCGGGCACGCCACCGCCATGCTGCGCGCGGCACTTCCGGTCGCCCGCGGCCTGGGCATCGAGTCGGCCCTGCTCACCTGCGATGTGGACAATGTGGGCTCGCGTAAGGTGATCGAGGCGTGCGGCGGGGTACTCGAGGAAGAGCGCGACGGCCGGCTGCGTTTCTGGGTACCCACCTGAAAAAAACGTCACGATGAAACTCATCGCGGTGAAATAAAGCGCCCGACACGCTGGAAATAAGCCGGACCTGGACGAGACGTGCGGCTGACGGTATGGCACGCTGCCTGGATGACCAAATCCGCGTGGGAGGACTTGGCCGAGACGATCGCCATCGCGCCGTACCCGGTGCAGGCGCTCCCCGCCGACGCTCAGCGTGCGCAGGGATGCCTTGCGGCGCTCGGGATTACGACCAGGTCGTGGCTCGGGGCGGTGGTGGCCAACACCGGCGGGCTGCTCATCGACCACGGCTGGCTGCGGGTGCTGGGCAGCGGAGCCCGGGAACTGCCCGATGTGCTGTCCTACGCCGACCCGGCGATGGGTGGGCTCGTCGTGGCGCTCGATGTGCTGGGCGGCCAGTTCGCGTGGGTAACCACCAAGCCGGGCAAGCGCCCGACGATCCACTACTTCGGGCCCGATCTGCTGGAGTGGCAGGACCTTGAGCAGGGCTACGCCGACTGGCTCTATCACGTGCTCAGGGGCTCGCTGACCGCCTTCTACGAGACGCTGCGGTGGCCGGATTGGGAGGCGGAGGTGGCCGGGACCGGGCTGGATCAGGGGATCTATGCGTATCCGCCGCCGTGGAGTGTGCAGGGCAAGGATCTGTCGACCTCGACCCGCAAGCCGGTGCCGATGGGGGAGCTGGTCGCGTTCCACCACGACACCGCGAAATGGATCAATTCGGGGACAGAAGGCAAATGACCAAGACCCGGTACTACACGGCGACGAGCGTCGATGGGTTCATCGCCGACTCGGACAATTCACTCGATTGGTTGTTCACAGTTGAGCGGGAGGGGCCGGGGCGGTTCAACGAATTCTTCAAGGACGTCAAGGCGATGTGCATGGGCGCCACCACCTACGAGTGGGTGCTCGACCACCACCCGGACTCGTGGCGCGACTACTACGGCGACACCCCCTGCTGGGTCTTCACCCACCGCGAGCTGCCCGCGATCGCCGGTGGGCGGCCGCATTTCGTCCAGGGCGACGTCAGACCGGTGCACGAGGAGATGGTCAAGGCCGCGAACGGCGGCGACATCTGGATCGTCGGCGGGGGAGAGCTGGTGGGGCTCTTCGCCGACGCCGGCTTGCTCGACGAGATCCTGCTCGGGGTGGCCCCGGTGTTCCTGGGCGCCGGGGCGCCTTTGCTGCCAAGGCGCCTGCTCTCGTCGCAAGTCAGGCTGATCGATGTCGCCCGCGACGGCCAGATGGCGGCGCTCACCTACGCGGTGAAGTACTCCTGATCCAATGTCCTGATTCCCGCCCGCCGATGTCACCGGCGGGCGGGACTTTGTTGCCTAGACCATGCCTGGACCTATGACGCGCCGGACAGCGCCCAGAACCCGATCGGGTTGGGGATGTCGGGTCCGGTCCATCCCTGGCCCCAGAAGTGGTCGTAGAAGTTCCACGTGTAGAAGCCATTGATCGGCGGGCCGATCGGGCCCATGGAGCGGTATACCTTGCCGGGATCCTTCGCGATCACCGCGGCTGCCCAGGCCTGTCGCACGGTCAGCCCGGTGCCGAACAGGCGGGTGGCGAAGGCGCCGCCGAGGCCGCCGGTCACGCAGCCGGCCACGGTGTCAAACCCGTTGAGGATGTGCAGTCCGGCGAAGGCCGGCCCCCACCGGGCGAAGTAGTCGTTTGTGCCGGTGGTGTCCTGCAGCACGTTGCATGACTGCAGCTGCAGCCACTCCAGGTCCCGGTTGCCCCAGCGGGCATCGGCCGGGGTGAGCACGGTGTCGGTGTGGAAGGTGTTGAACGTGAAACCGCCCGGGCTGCCGTGGCCGCTGTACCACATGATGTCCACATCGTCGGCCCAGCTGGAGTCGTGCCCGCCCGGCCGGCTCGGGTCCTTGAAGTCCTGCTCCCAAGCGTTGTTGCCGCGCCAGTCGAACTGCGTGCCCACGCCGTGCAGGGCAAGCGCGGCCTTGAACCCGTCGGCACTGACATTGCTTGCCACGCCACAGGTGCCGGCGGTAACGGGAGTTTCCGTGCCCCCGTCGACAGGTCCGATGGCGAACGAGGCGAAGCCACCGCCGCCGGGCACCGTGGTTCCCGGCACCGTGTCCGGGCCGCCGAGGCTGACCGAACCGGTGGCGGTCAGGCCGTTGGCGTCGGTGACCTCGAGCACCACCGTCTCGGTGCCGTCGTCGGCGTCACGCGGCCGGCGCTGGTAGGTGATGCGCTCGCCTCCGTACTCCACAGTGGACAACGCGGTGCTGGAGGACGACCAGCCGAAGGAGTACGGTGCCGTGCCTCCGGTCGCCGACGCGGACGCGGTGACCACGCCGTCGGCCGACAGCTCGACGACAAAGTCGGCCGACGGTCCCGAACCGGGCACGGCCGGAACCAGCCGCAGCGGCAGCAGCCGACCCTGCTCATCCACCGCGTGGCAGGTGTACTGCGGGTAAATCGCCTGCACGCTGCCCCGCCCCGAGGCCTGCTGCGCGGTCAGCTCAGGGAACTGGTAGGCCAAGGTCGGCCGGTTCTGCCGTACCTCAGGGCCGTAAAGCGCGGCGCAGGCCTTGGTGGCCTCGTCCACGTCGATGATCGGCGCGTCGCCGCCCGGGGCGAGCTTGCGCAGCGCCGCCGACATCTGAGTCACCGCACCATCCGGTCCGAATGTCACGCGCAGCCGTGCTCCCTGTCCCGTGGTGGGCAGCCCGCCCAGGCTGAGCTGGTAGATCACCGTGGTGTCGATCGCCTGGTCCACCTGGACCCGCCCGGCCCGGTCGGCGACTGTCAACTTGCTGTGCGACACCGTCGGTGCCGCCGCCAGACCGTCCGGCGCGCCCACCCCGGCCAGTTCCACCAGCCGGGCGCCCAGACCGATCGCCTCGGCGTCCGGGATCGGCCGGATCCGCTGTACCGCGGGAAGATCCAGCCCTTGGGTGACGGTGGGCCGGCCGGCCTCGTCCGATCCTTCACCGACCACTTTGGACGGTACCTGCTGGAACCCGACAGCATCCACATGCTCGAAGGCGCCGTTGTCCTGTATAGCGTTCGGGATCCCGAACGCGTCGGCCAACCGTTGCCCCTCCGCGGCGGTCAGCCCTTCTTGTACGACCACATAGACCTGAGCGCTCCCGGCCGCGATCGCCGGTGTCAGCGGCACAGCCGTCTGAGCTCCGGACACGACGGCAACCCCGATGCCGGCACAGAGCAACCTAATCCTGGTACGCCTCATAACGCCCATGGTTGGCCTCACCGCGACCCATCGACAGGTCCACTGCGCCCCTAATGCGGGCGGTGAGTGGCCCACCCTCAAGTTAGGCTGGAGCCTAAACAAAGTAACCGCTCAGCCATTGACATCAATGAAACCCTCGTTGTAGCGTCGCCAGTACGGAAAGCGCTTTCCCGAACCTACGCGTCCCTACCACGGAGGTTCCAAACCCATGTACCACCACAAAGCACTTCGGGCGGCCACCGTCGCCGCTACCCTCGTGCTCGGCGTGTTCGGCTTCGCGTCCCAAGCCTCCGCCGCCACCTTCAACCTTGAAGGCTGGGCCACGCAGGGCGGCGGCACCAGCGGCGGCGGCGGCGCCGCCGGCTCCAAGTGCGGCAATGCCCGCGCGTTGCGTTAGCGCGCAAAGGAATACGGTCCGGCTGGGCATACCGATAACTGCCCGAAACCCTCGGTAGGTGCGAGATGAATCGTGTCCGGACAACTGCCGCACTCCTGCTCTGCGTCGCGGCGTCGCTCCTCCCGGCGGCGCCGCACGCCCAGGCGGTCGACCCGGTCGTGGTGATGCACAGCGACTTCGAGGACGGCACCACCCAGGGGTGGTTCGGCCGCGGCGCGGCGGCCCTGAGCGTCAGCACCGAGGCGGCCCACGCCGGGGTCAACGGCCTGCGCACCACCGGCCGCACGGCGACCTGGAACGGCCCGGGGCGCAACGTGCTCAGCACCGTCCAGAAAGCGGCGACCTACGCCATCGAGGCGCACGTGCGCCTGGTGGCCGGCCAAGCCGCAACGGCCGTGCACATGACGATGCAGCGCACCCCCGACGGCGGTTCGACCGTCTTCGAGCGGGTGGCCAGCTCGACCGTCACGGACGCGGCGTGGACGGTGCCACCGAGCCGGCCGAGGGCCAGTTCACTTTCGCCGAGGCCGACGCGCTGGTCGACTTCGCGCGTGCGCACGACATGAAAGTACGAGGGCACACCCTGTTGTGGCACAACCAGACCCCGGCATGGGTGTTCCGCGACGCCGCCGGCAACCCGCTGACCAACTCGCCCGGACACAAAGCCCTTCTGCTGCAACGGCTTGACCGTCATATCCGGGCCGTCGCGGGCCGCTATGCCGGGAAGGTCTACGCCTGGGATGTGGTCAACGAGGTGATCGACGAGTATCAGCCGGATGGACTGCGGCGCAGCCGGTGGTACGAGATAGCCGGCGCGGACTACCTCAGGACAGCGTTCCGCGTGGCGCACGAGGTGGTCCCGGACGCCGTGCTCTACATCAACGACTACAACACCCACATCCCGCGCAAGCGCGACTTCCTCTACTCGCTCGTGCAAACCCTTAGGAGCGAAGGCATCCCGGTCGAGGGCGTGGGACACCAGACGCACATCAACGTGGAGCGGCCCACCATCGAGCAGATGGAGCAGTCGATCCAGAAGTTCGTCAACCTCAATGTGCAGCAGGAGATCACCGAGCTGGACATGAGCGTCTACGGCAACGCCGTGGACTCGCTGCCGTCCATCCCGCCCGACACCCTGACGTTGCAGGGCTACCGCTACCGGGACCTGTTCGACATGTTGCGCCGCAACCGTTCCCACCTGGACAGCGTCACGTTGTGGGGATCGTCGGACGCCAACACCTGGCTGAAGAACTTCCCGTTCCCGCGGCTGGACCTGCCGCTGCTGTTCGACGAGCGGCTTCAGGCCAAGCCCGCCTACTGGGGGGTCGTCGACCCGAGCCGGCTGCCGCACCTGACCCGCAAGCTGACCGTGCCGCAAGGCAACCTCAAGGTGGACGGCGAACGCGAGCTCGAGTGGGACCTGCTGCCCATGACCAAAGTGGAGCCCGCCTTCTCCTTCCAGCTGCGCTGGGACAAGAACCACCTTTACGTCCTGGCCGAGGTGGCGGACACCACGCGCGACGGCGAGGACCGCGTCGAGATCTTCGTGGACGACAACAACGGCAAGACGCCGGCGTACGAACCCGATGACGCGGCCTATGCGGCGAAGCGGGGCGCCAAGGACGTCAAGGAAGGCCTTACCGGGTACACGATAGAAAAAGCGATCCCGCTCAAGACCCTAGGCACTGCCGGCCGACAGATCGGGTTTGACATCCGCGTCAAAGACTTTAGCGACGACATTAGCGATACAGCCCGCCCGGCCCAGGTGGTGTCCTGGAACGACACCCCGCGCAACGGCCAGGACACCGACACCTCCCGCTGGGGCACGATCACCCTCATCGATAAAGTCGCGACGGTGCCGGCGCCGCTCGCCTTCCTCACGCCGGTCATCGACGGCCAGAAGGACGCGATCTGGCTGGGCGCCAACAGCATCACCACAAATGTCCAGGTGATCGGCTCGGGCGGGGCCAAGGCGACGGCGAGAGTGTTGTGGGACAACAATTATCTTTATCTGTACGTCACGGTCACCGACCCGGTGCTCGATGAGTCCAGCCCCAACGTCTACGAGCAGGACTCCGTCGAGATCTTCGTGGACCCGGACAACAGCAAGGCCACCGGGTTCGACGACGACGACGGCCAGTACCGGGTCAGCTTCACCAACCGGCAGAGCTTCGGTGGCGGGTTCGCGGTCGCAGACAACCTGACCAGTGCGGCCAGGGTCGTCCCGGGTGGATATGTGGTGGAGGCCAGGATCGCCCTGGAGACCGTCCGTGCGGCCAACGGCTCCCTGATCGGGTTGGAGATCCAGGTTAATGACGGTACGGGCGGAAGGCGCACGGCCGCGGCGACCTGGCACGATCCGACCGGAGTGTCCTATGTGAACACATCGCGGTGGGGAGTCGCGCAACTGGTGCGGCACTAGGTCAAGGCCAGGGGAGGGCGAGCGAGGTCACAAGATGAAAACGATTGTATGCAATCGTATTCATTGGGCGTTACCTTGCATTCGTGAGGACGAAACCGATGTGGACGGTCGCACTGGCGACCATCCTTCTGGCCGCCGCGTGCGGCGAAGAACCGGCGCCGCCGTCGGCGGGACCCGGCGCCGCCGCGACAACATCGTGCGCCAGCTCGGGTGGGCTCACCATGTGGGAACGCTCGGGCGGCAACAAACAAATGGTGGACATGCTGGTCGAGGCGTGGAATACGAAGAACCCCGACTGCAAGATCACCTTGACCTACATCCCCCACGCCGAGATGGTCGGCAAGATCGCCCAGGGCATCGCCTCGGGTGAGGTGCCCGACCTGATGGGCATGGACCTCATCTACGCGCCGCAGTTCGAGAAGGCGCAGCAGCTGGTCGACATCACCGACCGGATCAAGGACTGGTCGGAGCTCAAGACGGCCAGCAAGGGGCACATGACCGTCGGCACCTATGAGGGCAAGCTCTACGGCGTACCTCTCTACGCCGACGTCTCCGCCCTTTTCTACAACAAGGATCTGTTCACCCGGGCCGGCCTCGACCCGAACAAGCCACCCACGAGCCTGGCCGAGCTGCGCCAGTACGCTGACAAGATCACGGCGCTGGGCAGCGACATCAAGGGTTACTACCTGCCGGGCAACTGTGCCGGCTGCAACATCTTCACCGTCGGCCCGCTGATGTGGGCCTCCGGCGCCACCATCGAGGCGGCCAAGGCCGGCGACGAACCCCTCGTCGGCGACGGGGTCAAGCAGGTGCTCCAGTTCACCCGCGACATGGTGAAGGCCAAGAACGTGCACGACGGCGACCGCACCGAGAACGGGGAGACCTTCCACCTCCAGTTCGGCAGCGGCAAGGTCGGCATGATGGGCACCGGCAACTTCAACATAACCCTTGCCCGGCAACAGAACCCGAACATGAAGTTCGGCATCTCGCTGCTGCCCGGCATGACCTCCGGCAGCAACGCGTCGTTCATCGGCGGCGACCTGGTCGTGATCCCCAAGGGCAGCAAGCGGGTCAACGACGCGGTCAACGTCATGAAGTTCCTGCTCTCCGATGACGTGCAGGTGGAGGTGTACGCCAAAGCGCTCAACCTGACCACGCGCAGCGACATGGTGGACAACAAGTACTTCAAGGCCGAACCGCTGGTGCAGGACGTCGCGAAGGCGCTCGCCGTCGGGCGCACGCCCTACACCTTGACGTTCTTCGAGCAGATCAACTCGCCGCAGGGGCCGTGGCTCAAGATGCTGCAACGCGCCTACTACAGCGAGGACAACCTCGACACCGTCATCTCCGACGCCAAGAAGGAGATGAAGGCGATCGCGGCGCAAGGATGAGAGGTCTTTCGTGAGAAAGGGTTACCGGGGCCGGCTGGTCGGCATCGTCTATCTGGCCCCGGCACTCGTCTTCGTGCTCGCCTTCACCGCCTACCCGCTGGGGCAGATGGCGTGGATGTCGCTGCACAGCTGGTCGCTGCTGACCCCGCCGCGCTGGGTCGGCCTGGCCAACTATGACCGGGCTTTCGGCGACACCCAATTCTGGGTGTCGTTCGTCTTCACCTTGAAATACACCGCCTTCATCACGCCGATCCTTATTATCGGGGGGTACCTCATAGCCCTGCTGGTGGCGAGGAACGATCCGGTGCGCAAGGTCACGCGGACCGTGGTCTTCATCCCCGTCGTCATCGGGCTCGGGGTGTCGAGCCTGCTGTGGTACTGGCTGTTCAGCACCAACTTCGGGCTCATCAACGCGGCGCTGATGGATCTGGGGCTGGTGGACAAGCCCGTGCTGTGGCTCGGGGCCGACGCGGACACGTCGAACTGGGCCATCATCGCGTCGGTGGTGTGGAAGGTGATCGGCTTCGGGATGATCCTGTTCGTCGGGGCGATTCAAGCGGTACCAAACGATGTTTCAGAAGCCGCACTCGTCGATGGCGCAAGCTACCGGCAGAGGGTGACCAAAGTGATTATCCCCCTTACGCTCCGGACCGTCCTGCTGGTGACGCTGGTCAGCGTCATCGGCTCACTGCTCGCCTTCGACCAGTTCTACATCATGACCGCGGGGCAGCCGCAGAATGAGACGGCCACATCGGTGTTCTACGTGTACCTGAACTCCTTCCCGTACCTCAAACTCGGCTACGGCGCGGCGCTGTCGATGATCCTGGCGGCCGGGATCCTGATCTTCACCGTGGTGCAGTTGCTGCTGACCCGGCGGAGCCACTCGTGAGGCGGCGCATGTATCTGGTCGGGGCGATCTGCCTTGCGCTGTGCACCATCATGATCATGCCGCTGGTGATGTCGGTGCTGGCGTCGCTGAAACCCACGGCCGAGGCGGCGGCGACCCCGCCGACCTACTTCCCGCACGGCCTGAGTTTCGACAGCTACCAACGGCTTTGGGACTACCAGCTGGGACTGCCCACATATGTGGGCAACAGCCTGGGCACGGCGCTGTTGACCATCCTGCTGACCCTGGGGCTGACGGTCCCGGCGGCCTATGCGCTGGCCCGCTTTCCGGTGCCGTTCAAGGAAGTCATCTTCGTCGTGCTGCTTCTGGCGCTGATCGTGCCCTACCAGGCGCTGCTGACCCCGATGTTCCTGATGTTCGCCAAGGTGCAGCTGACCAACTCGTTGGTGGGACTGGCGATCGTGCACACCGCGATCCAGTTGCCGTTCAGCCTCTACATCCTGCGCAACAGCTTCGCCGCCGTGCCGCTGGAGCTGGAGGAGGCGGCGGTGGTCGACGGCTCGTCGTCCTTGCAGGCGCTGCGCTACGTGTTCCTGCCCTCGACCGTGCCGGCGATCGTCACCGTGGCGCTGTTCGCCTTCATCACGTCGTGGAACGAGTTCCTCGGCGCGCTGGTGATGATGAGCCGGGGCAACAGGTTCACCCTTCCCCTGATCCTGGCCACCTCGCGCACCGAGACCAGCCTCGGCGGCACCGACTGGGGCATGCTCCAGGCCGGGATCACCATTTCGATCATTCCTTGTGTTCTGGTTTACCTATTGCTGCAACGGTATTACGTGTCCGGCCTGATGAGCGGAGCGGTGAAGTGACTGAGATTGTGGGTGGCTTCTGGGGGGAGCGCCGGCGGATCATCCGCGAGCGGACCATCCCGCACGGGTTCTCATGGCTGGAGCGGGGCGCCTTATCCAACCTGCGCGGAGTTTCCTACTCCGCCGGTGTGGACACCAGCGGGGCACGGTTTCCGTTCCTGGACTCCGACGTCTACAAGTGGCTCGAGGCGGTCGGCTGGGATCCAAGCGTGGCACCGGAATCGGCCGACGCGGCGATCGCGGTGGTGGGCCTGGCGCAGAAGCCGGACGGGTATGTCAACAGCTTCTTCACGACCGAGCGGTACGTGGATCTGCCATGGGGGCACGAGTTCTACTGCCTCGGGCATCTGATCCAGGCGGCGGTGGCGTGGCATCGGGGGGCGGATGACGATCGGCTGCTCGAGATCGCGATCCGCGCCGCCGATCGCCTGGACAAGGATTTCGGGCCTGGCGGGCGGGAGGGGATCGACGGGCATCCCGAGGTGGAGATGGCGTTGGTGGACCTGACCCGGGTCACCGGCGACCGGCGCTACCTGGTGCTGGCGCAGCGCATGCTGGACCTGCGCGGCCACGGTCTGCTCGGCGGCGGCCGCTTCGGCTCCGAGTACTGGCAGGATCACCTGCCGGTGCGGGAGGCGCCGACCGTTGCCGGCCATGCGGTCCGGCAGCTGTATCTGGACTGCGGGGTGGTCGACGTCGCGGTCGAGGCCGGCGACGACACCCTGCTGGCCGCGGTGCGGCGGCGGTGGGACGACCTGATGGCGACCCGGACCTACCTGACCGGGGGCATGGGCAGCCGGCACCGCGACGAGTCCTTCGGCGACCCGTACGAGCTGCCGCCGGACCGCGCCTACACCGAGACCTGCGCGGCGATCGCCAGCGTGATGCTGGCCTGGCGGCTGCTGGGCGCGACCGGGGATTCGTCCTATGCCGACGCGATCGAGCGGGCCATGTTCAACGGGGTGCTGTCGGGGCTGTCGTTGAGCGGCACGGAGTTCTTCTACACCAATCCTTTGCAGCGGCGCACGCATCGCGCCGCCGAGCCCGACGGGCACAGCACGCGCCAGCCGTGGTACCCGTGCGCCTGCTGCCCGCCCAACCTCATGCGGCTGCTGGCCTCGTGGAACCAGTACATCGCCACGGTGACGGCCGAGGGCGTGCGGATCCATCAGTACGCTGACGCGGACATCTCCGGCCCCGGCGGCGTGCGGTTGCGGATGCGCACCGAGTACCCGTGGCGGGGGCGGGTGACCGTCCACATCGACGAGACGCCTTCCGATCCCTGGACTCTTTCTTTGCGGGTACCGGGCTGGTGCTCGACGGCGTTGCTGACGCTGCCCGGCTCGGCGCCGGTGGAGGTCGGTTCCGTCTCGCAAACCCGGCAGTGGCGCCGGGGCGACGCGGTGGTGCTCGACCTGCAGATGCCGATCCGGATCACCCTGCCCAATCCGCGGGTGGACGCGGTACGGGGGTGTCTTGCGGTGGAACGGGGTCCGCTTGTCTACTGCCTCGAGTCGGCCGACCTGCCCGACGGGGTGGAGCTGGAGGACCTGGTGTGGGACGGCACCGGCCGCACGGTCGAGATGCCGCGCCCGGACATCGCGGAGACGTTGGTGGGGATAGAGGTTCCGCTGGTGTCCAAGGGCAGGGAGCTGTCGGCCTGCGCGATTCCCTACTACGCCTGGGCCAACCGGACGCCGGGCGGCATGCGCGTGTGGATTCCCCGGATCGTTTGACTGATTCGTTTGACGGATTCGTTTGACGGCTGATATCGAAGGTCGTAGGTTTACGAAAGTTATCGGAGTCAGTTTCGAAAACTTTCTATGATCTCCGGCTCGAGAGGAGTCAGCCCGATGTTCAAACGCCTCACAGCAACGCTTGCCGTGCTCATCCTTCTGGTGGGGTCCCCGGCGCAGGCCAAATCCCGCCCCGAGCCCACCAACGGGCTGGTCGAGGTGACCGGCTTCGGCCCCAACCCGACCGGCCTGCAGATGCACGAGTACATCCCGCAAAGCGTGCGCCCCCACCCGGCCATCCTGGTGGTCCTGCACTACTGCACCGGTTCCGGCCCCGCCATGTTCACCGGTACCAGGTTCGCCGCGCTCGCCGATGAGCACGGCTTCATCGCCGTCTACCCGTCGGCGACCCGTGAGGGCCACTGCTTCGACGTGTCCTCACCGGGTACCTTGACCCACAACGGAAACAGCGACCCGGTCGGCATCGTCTCCATGGTCCGTCACGTGGTCCGCCAGCAGGGCGGCAACGCCAACCGCGTCTTCGTCACCGGCATCTCCTCCGGCGCCATGATGACCAACGTGCTGCTCGGCGACTACCCCGACGTGTTCAAGGCGGGGTCGGCCATGTCCGGCGTACCCTTCGCCTGCTTCGCCACGACCAACGGCAGCATGTGGAACAGCGAGTGCGCCAACGGCCGGATCACCAAGACCCCCAAGGAGTGGGGCGACCTGGCGCGTGGTGCCTTCCCCGGCTACCGCGGCCCGCGTCCGCGGATGCAGGTGTGGCACGGCACGCTCGACACCATCCTCTTCTACCCGAACTACGGGGAGCAGGTGAAGCAGTGGACCGACGTGCTGAGCACCGGCCAGACGCCGACCCGGGTCGACAACCCCAGGCCCACCTGGACCCACAGCGTCTTCGTCAAGCACGGCAAGGTGCAGGTGGACGCGTACAGTGTCGAAGGCGGATCGCACAACCTGGCGTTCGAGTCGCCTGAGTGGGCCGACCTCGCCGTCGACTTCTTCGGCCTTTCCTAGGGTTCGGCCTCTCCTGATCGCAAGATCGCGCAATTTGCCTGGCAATAGCCGCCATGAGCGATGCTCCAATGGGTTATTGCCAGGCAAATTCCCGGATCATGAGGCGGGTGGTGGGGCGGTGGAGTCCCGGACGACCAGCTCGGGTTTGAAGACCGCCAGTGACGGTCCACCCAACTCACCGCTCTGATCGCGGGCCAGGCTCACGGCTTTGGCCACGGCGTGATTGACGATCTCGGCGATCGGCATGCGCAGCGTGGTCAGCGCGGGCACCGTGTGCGCCGCGATGAGAATGTCGTCGAAACCGACCACGGACAAACGCTCCGGCACGCTCACGCCCAGGCTGTGCGCGGCATGCAGCACCCCCACGGCGACAAGGTCGGTGGAGGCGACCACCGCGGTCGGCGGGGCCGGCAGCGCCATCAGCTCCCGCAGCGCGGCGTCACCGCCGGCGAGGGTGTTGGGGCAGTGCCTGAGATAGCCCTCGGGCACGCCGCCCAACCGGTTGCGCATGAAGTCCAGATAGGCGTCCTCGCGCACCTTGTAGCCGACCGGAAGATCGGCGCTGACGAAGCCGACCCGCTTGTGCCCCAAGGACTCCAGGTGCTCCAGCCCGGCCTCGATCCCGGCCCGGTCGTCGGCGTCGGCGGTGGGGAACTCCCTCGGGCCGGTGCCCGGCCACAGGGCCACCACCGGAACGTGCGACTGGCGCAACCCGTCGAGCACCTCCGGGTGCGCGCGCATGTCGCCCAGCACGATCACAGCGTCGGTGTGCCGGGTCTCCAGCACCGCGGTCAGCGACACGGCCTCGTTGCCGTCCCGGCTCGGGGCGTGGCCCAGCACCACGTTGTAGCCGTGCGCCATCGACTCGACCACCAGAGCCTCGATCGCCCCGGCGAAGAACGGGTCGCTGAAGTCGCGCACCACCGCGCCGAGCAGGTTGGTCGAGGCACCGCGCAATCCGCGCGCCAACGGGTTGGGCCGGTAGCCCAGGCTGCGCGCGGCCTCCATCACCCGCTCGCGGGTCTCCGGCGCGATCGGCACCGCCGTCGCCACCCCACTGAGCACGCGTGACACCGTGCTCTGCGACACCTCCGCCGCCTCGGCGATGTCGCGCATCGTGGCCGTGCCTCGCTTCTTGGACGCCATTCCGGAAGGTTAGCATCCTGTTGCATGCAAACGATTTCATGGTCACGGGCGGTTGGCGGCTTCCATGTGGCGATGTCGCGCCCACGGCGGCGACGACCTGATGCCATGATGGTCGGGCCGCGTCACACATCGATGGGATGGTTCCATGGCGGGTTTCCGGATCAGGGTCGAGTGGGGCGAGATCACCGTGGACGGGGTGGGGGAGTTCAAGGATGCCAAGGTGTTTCCCGACTCGGTGCAGGAGTGGGACTGGAACGACACCGGCACCCGGCATTCGCCGGGCATCCAGCCCGCCGACGTCGAGGAGCTTGTCGACGCGGGCGCGGAGGCGATCGTCCTTTCGCGAGGGATGGAGCGGCGGCTGTCGGTGATGCCCGAAACGCTGGACTATCTGAAGTCCCGCGGGATCGAGGTGCACGTCGCCGAGACGAAAGAGGCGGTGGACGTCTACCATCGGCTGTCCGCGTCGAAACCGACCGGAGCCCTGATCCACTCCACCTGCTGAACATGGGAACCGATGCCGCGTGATAAGTCGTAAAACTGTTACCGGGCTTGACGTCTCCTACGAGGAGGGGACCAAGCGCGCGGTGGCGGCGGCGGTCACGCTGGAGCTGCCGACCCTGGACGTGGTGGAGGTGGCGCTCTTCGACGGGGAGGTGCAGGCGCCCTATGCGGCCGGCTTCCTGGCCCTGCGCGAGGCGCCGCTCCTGTTGCGAGCCTTGGAGCAGTTGAAGAGCCGGCCCGAGGTGTTCGTGTGCGACGGCTACGGCATCGCCCACCCGCGCCGGTTCGGGCTGGCCTGCCACATCGGCCGGGAAACCGGCCGGCCCACCTTCGGCGTGGCCAAAACGCCTTTCATGGCAAGGTTTTCCGAGCCGGGACCGGAGCGCGGGGCGTGGAGCGACCTGCTTGACGGGCAGGACGTGGTGGGCCGGGCGCTGCGGACCCGGCCCGGGGTGAAGCCGGTGTTCGTGTCTGTGGGCCAGGGAATCGACATCGAAGAAGCAACTGAGTTGACTTTAGCGATGTGCCCGAAATATCGTCAACCGGAATGCATTCGCGAGGCGGACAGCCGTTCCCGGGCGGCCCTACGAAGATAGGTGTTCAGTGAAGCTGGTTTTGGTGGCGCTGGCAGAAGCCGGCCGACGTCAAAGCCGACTTCCTCGCCCTGCGGGAGCTGGTAACAAAAGGTTGAGATCCCCGAACTCGTGCCACAGGTAGCCGGAGCCGACCGCCTCGCGGTAGCACTCTTCCAACACTTCCGTACCGGCGATCGCCTCCAGCATCATCAGGTGCGAGGCGCGCGGCTCGTGGAATCCGGTCAGCAGGCCGTCGATGGCGTGCACACCGCGGGAAGGGGTGACCACAAGGTCGGTCCAGCCGGCGGCGGCCGAGACGAAACCCGACGGCGACGCGGCCGATTCGACCGCCCGCACCGCGGTCGTCCCGACGGCGATGACCCGGCCGCCGGTGGCGTGGGCGTGGTTGATCAGCCCGGCGGAGGCGGCGGGCACCGAGAACCGCTCAGGATAGGGCTTCTCGTGCGCCTCCGGGGAGGCGACGCCGGTGTGCAGGCTGATCGGGGCGAAGACTATGCCCCGGGACACCAGCCGGGTCACCAGTGCCTCGGTGAAAGGCCTGGCGGCGCTGGGCATCTCGGCGCTGCCGAAGTCGGAGCCGTCGGAGAACACGGTGCGGTAGAAGGAGATCGGCCACTCATGGTCCACATAGGAGTACCGGATCGGGTGCCCGTTGGCCGCCAGGTAGGCCGGCGTGACGGAGGTGGACGCGGTCCACAGCCGCGAGGTGAAGGCCGACTCCAGCCTGACCCAGGCTCCGCCCTTCAGTTCGAAGCCCTTCAGCTCGAGCTGTTGCCCCGCAACACCTTCTGAGGTCGGCATCAAATCACGGCGCGGCTCGACGACCCACCGCCCATCGTCGAGCCTTGTCGAGAAGTGCAGCACCAACCCGGTGTCACCGACGACACCGACCGCCGCCGGCATGGTGGTGGAGGTGTTGACCACGAGTACGTCGCCCGGGGACAGCAGCGACGGCAGGTCGTGGAAGACGTGGTGGGTCACCCCATCCCGCAGCCCCACCAGAAGCCTGACCCCGTCGCGGGCGACCCCGCGCGCCTCGGCGGGCGCGGTGGCCGGCAGGTATCCGGAAAAGTTCATTTTTCGCTCCAGATCAGCAGGGGGTTGCCGTCGGGATCGCGGGCCACGAAGCCGTAGTGGCCGCGCGGAAAGACCGCGGGCGGGGTGTCGCCGCCCACGCGCTCGTAGACCGCATCGACCGCGGCCCAGGTGGACAACTCCAGCGCCACAGGCGGCGGTGGCGACGAGGTCCGGGGCGCCACCACCTCGATGCGCCCACCGGCACCGGCCTCGAACACCACGCCCCCGTCGAAGGTTTCGAGGGTGCGAAGGCCAAGGGCGGTATAGAAAGCCACCGACGAGGGCAGCGAGGTGACCTCGAGCGGTGCCCAGAGCGCCTTCACCTGAAGTCCGCCAGCCGGTGCCGCCCCGACGGCGGGCGCTTGGCGAGCAGCCCGAGCAGGGCGGGTGCGACCTCGGCCGGCAGCGGCCGGTCGGAGATGTCCTCGCCCGGGAACGCGTCCTGGTGCATCTTCGTGCGTACGTCGCCCGGGTCGACCTGCCACACGGTGACGTCGGTCCGTTCCACCCCGAGCACCGCCCCGAGCCGGTCCAGCGCCGCCTTCGAGGCACCGTAACCGCCCCAACCCTCGTACGCCTCGACCGCCGCGTCCGACGTCAAGTTGATGATCACACCGCCGGACCGGGACAACAGCGGCAGGGCGAGCTGGGTCAGGGCTAGCGGGGCCATCACGTTGGTCTCGAAGAGTTCCCGCAGGGCGGCCGGGGAGAGGGATGAAACAGGCGGCAGGGGCGAAGGCCCGAGCGCACCGGCGTTGTTGATCAGCAGGTCGAGCGAGGGCGCGGCGGCGATGAGTTCGGCCCGGTGCGCCGGGTCGGTGATGTCGCCACGGATGTACCCGGATGGGTCCGACGGGGATCGGCCGTCGGTGACGACGTTCCACCCCGCATCCCGCAGAACCTCGGCGAATGCTTGGCCCAGACCCCGGGACGCTCCAGTGACTATCGCTGTAGGCATGAATCCGACGCTAGGCGCGCTAACGCCCAGCCGGATCGGTCCCGGGCCAGCCGAGATCTAGGCCATTGGACCTAGGCCAACCTCGGCCCACGGAACCATGCGCCGCCACGCATCCGCGGGCTACGGTTTCTGCGTGGGCGAACGTCAGGCCTTCGACAAGCTGAGCGCGGCGGTGCTGGCCCTCAACCGGCACCTGTCCGTGCAGGAGGTGCTGCAGACCATCGCCACCGCCGCCCGGGATCTGCTGGACTGCGAGTACAGCGCTCTCGGGGTACCAGATGAGCAAATGGGTTTTAAAGAATTTGTCGTGGACGGGGTGACCGATGAGCAGTGGGCGGCAATTGGGCCCCTGCCGCGGCAGCATGGCCTGCTCGGCGCGATCCTGCGCGAAGGCAAGGCGCAACGTATCGATGATATTCGCAGCGATCCGCGTTTCGGACGGTGGCCCGCGGCCCACCCGGTGATGGAGGATCTGATGGGCATGCCGATCACCGACGGCGACGAGGTGCTCGGCGCTATCTATCTGGCCAACCGGCGCCGCGGCCGGTTCACCGAGCACGACGAGGAGTTGCTGGCGGTGCTCGCCGCGCACGCCGCGATCGCGCTGACCAACGCCCGGCTCTATGAGCGCAGCCGCGAGCTGACCCTGCTCGAGGAGCGCCACCGCGTCGCCCGGGAGCTGCACGATGCCGTGGCGCAGAAGCTTTTCAGCCTGCGCCTGACCGCCGAGGCCGCCGCCACGTTGCTGCGCAAGGATCCCGGCCGCGCCCAGGCCTCGCTGGACGAGGTGCGCGGGCTGGCCGCCCAGGCCACCGAGGAGCTGGGCCAGGTCATCGCCGAGCTGCGCCCGCGCGAGCTGGCCGACGCGGGGCTGGTCGAGACGCTGCGGCGCCGGGTCGCCTTGCTCAACCGGGTCCACGACGCGGAGCTCAGCTTCGCCACGAGTGTCCAATCACGACTGTCCATCGGCGCCGAGGAGGTGGTGCTGCGCGTGGTGGAGGAGGCCCTGCACAACGCCCTGCGCCACTCGGGCGCGAGGCACATCGCGGTCACCCTGAAGGCGGCGCGCGGCGGAGGCATGACGGTGACGGTCGCCGACGACGGCACGGGATTCGATCCCGGCCCGGCCGGCGGACCCCGAGGACTGGGTCTGGTGTCGATGAAGGAACGGGCCCGCCGGATCAACGGCAGCCTCACCGTGAACTCCCGCCCGGGGAAAGGAACATCTTTGACTTTGGGGGTACCGCATGGGGCCTGACCGCATCCGGGTGCTGATCGCCGACGACCACGAGATGGTCCGGCGCGGCCTGCGTACCTTCCTCGAACTGCACGACGACATCGAGATCGTGGCGGACGCGGCCGACGGCGACCAGGCGGTCCACGCCGCCCGGACCACCACCCCCGACGTCGTCCTGCTCGACCTCAAGATGCCCGGCACCGACGCCGTCGCCACGGTCCGCACGCTCAGCGGTCTGGCGACGAAAGTGTTGATAGTCACCAGCTTCACGGCCCGCTCCGAGGTGCTGCCCGCCATCCGGGCCGGCGCCGCCGGCCTCGTCTTCAAGGACATCGACCCGGCCGCCCTGGCCAACGCGATCCGCACCGTCCACTCCGGACACGTGCTGCTGCCGCCGGACGTGGCCACGGCGCTGCTGGCCGGGGAGGGCCGGGAGGGCAGGATGGACGCCCTCACCCCGCGCGAGCGCGATGTGCTCGGCGAGATCGCCAAAGGCCGCTCCAACAAGGAGATCGCGCGGACGCTGCGCCTGGCCGAGAAGACGGTCAAGACGCACGTCTCCAACATTTTGATGAAGCTCGAGGTCGAGGACCGCACCCAGGCGGCCCTCTACGCCGTGCGCCACAATTTTCCGTAAAGAAATCGACGATCCGGGATGAAGCGGCGGGCCGGCGGTGTTCGAATCGTTCGGGCGATACCTGGGGAGAAACGACGGGCGCCCGTGCTGATGCTCGCCGGGATCGGGGTGGGGTCTTAGCGCTCAATCTCGGCGAGCATCAGCCGCAACGACTGGCTGTACTTGGCCCGCGGAAGTTTCGCCATGGCGGCGCGGGCAACCGTGACCCCGGTCTCGCGATCGCCGGAGCGCACGAGCATCAGCGCCTGATGCAACTCGAGGTGGGTGGCGAAGCGCGGCAAGCTCTTGGGCAGGGTGCGGCGGGCGTCGTCCTGGGCGGCCACGGCCAGGCGCTCCTCGCCGAGGCGGGCCAGCAGCAACGATGAGATGACACCCATGCGCCACGGCGGGATCGCGAAGTCGCTGATCTGCTCGTTCGAGCCGTTCGAGCCGTCCGAGCCGTCCGAGCCGTCCGAGCCGTTCGAGGCGTTCGCGTCGACCACGTCGAAGACCCGGCGGGCTTCGGAGAAGACGCGGAAAGCCTCGCGCCGGCGGCCCCGCAGACCGAAGGCGTGCGCCCGGCCCAGCAAAGCGTTGAGGCGCCCCAATGTTGGCTTGTCGCTGAGGGCCAGCGCGTGGTCGGCCAGCTCCTCGGCGACGTTGAGTTGGGCGCCCTCGTAGGCCAGGGCCAGCGCGCCGCGGCCGCGCACCCAGACGCGGGTCCGCTCATCCTGCGACCTGTCCGCGACGGTGCCCGCCAGGCGGTACCAGGAAATGGCTTCAGAAGATTTTGAAGAAACCTTGCCCAGCATGGTCAACGCCCGCGCGGCGAGCGCCCACATCCGCGGCGACTCCAGGTTCTGCTGCATCACCACGAGATCCCCGGCCAGCCGGTCGCGGATCTCGCCGGCGCCGGCGGACATGTAGTCGTGCCCGTAGCCGGCGACCCGCTCCTCCCACTCGGCCACGGAAGGGTGGCGGCCCAGCGCCGCGTTGAAGCCGGTGTGAATCAGCTCGGAGACGACGATCGGCGCCACGAAACCGGCGGCCAGGCCGCTGATGACCCCTCGACGTTGCACGCTATGTCCCAACTCTCTCTCGTAGGCCAGTACCACGTCGGGGGTGGCGGCTCGCTTGCCGTTTTCGACATTTCCCAGATGGCTCTTGCTGTAACCGGCACGTTTGGCCATCCCGGCCAGCGAGATACGGGCGGCCTCGCGGGCCAGGCGAAGCGCCGTTCCCAAGCCGCCGGCGTCCATCAGTATCGAGTCTCGTTGATGAATGCCAATATGACCAGCTTTGAAGCTGGATGAAGACCCGATCGGGATACGGAGATCGCTGGTTATCTATGAGGATGGAGGTGGGCCGGCGCTCGAAGCTCCGCCGGCTCCGGGAGGCCGGCCCACGCTTCGCACCTTCCAGCCGGCCTCCCTTGCCGCACCTTCCAGCCGGCCTCCCTTGCCGCTGTCCGGATAGCGTCCACAATGGACGATCGGTCCCCAGTCCGCTGGAGTCGGTGACGCGCCGACTAGACAAAGCTGGGCTAGACAAAGCTGGGCTAGACAGAGTGGACACTGGCGAGGTATTTACCGCGGCCTATAGGCCGTTTCCCGAAAACGCGCCCACCTATCCTCCTAGGACGCCATTACAGCGTGTGCCTCGCGGATTTTCGAGCGTTTTTCTCCCGGGTACCGAACACGGCTCGCATTGATCAGATTGGACAGTGCGATCAAGATGTCCCATGGGGCGCTTGTGGATCTGGCCGGCGCCGCGCGCGTGGGAGCGAGGGGGCGAATAACAGCGATGTGCGTCGATGGCGTGTGACGCGGGTGTGCAGGCTGGATGACGCGGCGGGGTCCAGCCGCGCGCGAGCGGCGCTGCGCCCTTCGCGCTCAACGTGACCGGAGACGCGGACCGTCTCCGCGCGGCGCGTCGCACACAGGTTCGAAGGCGGTTCGAGAAAACGGCGAATTTTCCGCGACCCGGGGTGGAGGCCGCGCCGCCGGCCAACGCCTTGCCGCGCCACGGACTTCTCGGCCGATCGGCCGGGCCGCGTGGGACGATCGGCTCACCGGCGGGCGCCGTCCGTGGCCGGCCCGTGCTCATGAAACCCGTTGCGCGCCAGGCTTCTCGCGTGTCCCATGGAGGCGGCCGGTGGTCGCGACCGCCTCCGCCCGGAACCGTCCCGGTCTCACGGGCTCGCTTCGATCAGCGTCCGCTCAGCACTGGATGGGTACCTCCCCCGACTCGATCCGCCCGGAATGTGACGGCGGCTCATAGGTAGCCGGCGGTGCCGCGAAACCGAACGCGACCATCTTGTAGTCGAACGGCGTGAACGGCCCGGGACAGTCCGCCTCAAGGAGGATGCCGACGTTGTCACCGGGTTGACTTTCATAGACCGGATCGGGGATCAGGGTCCAGTGGTCGTGGGGCGTGCCGACCCGGTGGCGCCACAGCCCCGCGTTGAGCGTGAGAACCCTCATCGGTACCGGCAGCCGGGCACCGGTCTCCCGCACGAAGCACTTGATGAGCACCGTGGCGAGGATTTTCGTCTGGCTCAGCGACAGCTCGGGTCCGGTCGTCTCGGGCTGGCACCGGATGTTGGGAGGCTTTGCCGCCACGGCGAAACCGTCGGGTTTGGCCGCCGAGGCGATCGGGCCGCAGTGGGGGTCGAAGTCGGCGATCCCGAACGCCGGCTCGACACCGATGGGGTGTGGTGGGGTGCCCGGCGGCGGTGGTGGCAGCGGCGGGCACCGGTTGGTCAGGGTCCGGTTTCCGTTGGCGCCCTGGGTGCCGGAGAAACCGGCGAAGCCAGGCACTCCGCTGCCGCCTGGGGCTCCGTCGTATCCCGGTTGGGCGTTGCCCGGTGGGAACCAGGAAAAGCCACCCTGGCCGCCCCCGCCGCCCCCGCCGCCGAAGCCACCCAATCCCGCTGCGCCACCACCGTTTTCGACGGTGACCTGACTGGTGTCGTACCAGTCCGGGTAGGTCACCGACACGTCACCGCCGCGTCCACCGTTGCCCCGTCTCCGCCCCAGCCACCGAAGCCGAACGTGCCGGTCGCTCCCCAGCTGCCGTCGAATCCGTTGGTGCCCCTGCGTCCGCTGGCGTTGATGGTGATTACCGGCGACACGCCGGAGCTCAAGGACTCCACCGGGTACAGCCGGATCGTGTGGCCGCCGCTGTCGACCTGGACCGTGCCGGTCGCCGCGATAATCTTCCTGGCGACGATGGTGGTGTCGCCGGACAGTTGCAGGTTCGCCGGCAGGGTCACGGATTCGGCGAGCACCGTCCCTTGTGTCTTGCCGGACAGGGTCCGCTTGCCGCGCAACGCGGCCAGTCGGGGGCCAGGTCGGGGGTCAGGGCGGCCCGCCAGTTCGCTGCCTGGTCGCGCAGCGCGGTAATCCGTTTTGCCAGTCCGTCGTCCGCGTCGTCCGCGTCGTCCGTGGCGGCTGGGTCGGCCACCGTCAACGCCACGGCGGGTACGGTGATGAGCGCCAGTGCCGCCGCCAGCCATCGTTGCTGTGGGTTTATGAACCCGGCGTACCGCGATGGCGTTGCTCTGCATAGATGAGCGCCACTGCCCTAGTGTCAACCTGAGTTGACGGCGGGAAAGTTGTCAACTACGGTTGACGGCATGCGGAGGAAGGGAATCAACTACGACGTCGGCACGCAGACGGGGCCGTACTTGTCGCGCAAGCGTTTCGACCCCGAGCAGACCCGGGAGGACCTGCGGGTCATCCGGGATGGCTTGCGCTGCAACGCCGTACGCATAAGCGGCACGGACATCCAAAGGCTTCTCACCGCCGCGGAGCTGGCGTTGGGCCTCGGGCTTGAGGTGTGGCTGTCGCCGCAACTGCACGACGGCACACCCGCCGAGACGCTCGTCTACACCACGGAGTGCGCGGCGGCGGCGCAGAAAATGGGCGACACCAATCTCGTGTACCTGCTGGGCTGCGAGCTGACGCTGTTCATGCGCGGCATCCTGCCCGGCGACACGCTCTTCGACCGCCTCAAGCCGCATCGCATGCTGTGGATGAAGTACACGAAGCCGCACAACAAGCCGCTCAACGCCTTCCTGGCCGAGGCGAACCGCGCGGTGCGCCGGGTGTTTCACGGTCCGGTCAGCTACGCCTCGGCGCCGATCGAGGGAGTGGACTGGGCGGGCTTCGACTTCGTGTGCCTGGACTACTACCGGGCCCGGCGCAACCGCGCCGACTACGGGCAGCGGCTGCGCCGGCATTTCGCGCACGGAAAACGGGTCGTCGTCACCGAGGTCGGTTGCTGCGCCTACCGGGGCGCCGAGGACAGGGGCGCGATGGGCTGGGCCATCGTCGACGCGCGTGACCACGATCGGCTCTCGGGTGATTTCGTACGCGACGAACAGCTCCAGGCGGAGGAGGTGATCGGCATGCTGCGAACCCTGGAGGAGTCCGAGGTCGACGGTGCGTTCGTCTTCACGTTCTCGGCGCCCGCGCTGCCGCACCGTCCCGGCGACCCGCGGCGTGACCTCGATATGGCCTCCTACTCGGTGGTCAGGTCCTACGACGACGGCCATTGGGAGCCCAAGCGCCTGTTCCACGCTCTGGCGAAGCACAATGCCCTGGCGAAGCATAATGCCTAGCGTGCCTTTTTATTGGTTTAGTCGCCAAACTATTGACACGCGGGTGCGGGCTGTGTGAGCTATCGCCATGCCCGAAAGTGGATTCACACGTCGCGATGTGATCGCGGCCGGAGCGGCCGCGGTGGGTGCGGCGGCCATCACGGCCATACCGGCACCGGCGCAAGGCCGTCCCGAGCGCTACCGGTGGAGCAACGCCCAGATCGTCGGTGGCGGGTTCGTGCCCGGCATCGTCTTCAACCAGTCCGAGCCCGGGCTCGTCTACGCCCGCACCGACATCGGCGGCGCCTATCGCCTCGACAAGCGCAGCGGCCGGTGGACCCCGCTGCTCGACTGGGTCGGCTGGGACCAGTGGGGCTACACCGGTGTCGCGAGCCTTGCCACCGACACCGCCGACCCCGACCGGCTCTACCTCGCGGTCGGCACCTACACCAACGACTGGGACCCCAACAAGGGTGCCGTCCTGCGCTCCCGCGACCGGGGCGCGAGCTTCAAGGTGTCGCCGCTGCCGTTCAAGATGGGCGGCAACATGCCCGGGCGGGGGATGGGGGAGCGGCTGGCGATCGACCCCAACCGCAACAGCATCCTGTACCTGGCCGCCCCGAGCGGCAACGGGCTGTGGCGCAGCACCGACTTCGGCGAGACATGGTCCAAAGTGGAGTCCTTCCCGAACCCCGGGAACTTCCGGCCGGACCCCAACGACCCCAGCGGTTACAACAGCGATACGCCCGGCGTGGTGTGGGTGGTGTTCGACCCGCGCAGCGGCGGGCGGCGGCGCCCGACCCAGACCCTGTATGTGGGCGTGGCGGACAAGGACAACCCGCTCTACCGCAGCGTCGACGGGGGTCGTAACTGGGAGGCTGTGCCCGGTACCCCCAAAGGAAATCTCGCGCACAAAGCGGTCTTCGACCACACCACCGGCCTGCTCTACCTGGCGACCAGCGACACCGTCGGGCCTTATGACGGCGGCACCGGCGAGGTGTTCAAATTGGACACCGCGACCGGCGCTTGGACCCGCATCACGCCGGAGGCCAGCTACTTCGGCTACTCCGGGCTGACCATCGACCGGCAGAACCCGAGCACGCTGATCGTCGCCTCGCAGATCGCCTGGTGGCCCGACACCATCTTCTTCCGTACCACCAACGGTGGAGCGACCTGGACCCGCTCCTGGGACTTCGGCCCGGTCTGGCCCGACCGGATCAACCGCTACGACCTGGACATCACCGCGTCGCCCTGGCTGACCTGGAACCAGACCCCGGCACCGCCGGAGCAGGCGCCTAAGCTGGGCTGGATGACCGAGTCGGTGGAGATCGACCCGTTCGACTCCAACCGGCTGTTCTACGGCACCGGCGCGACCATCTACGGCACCACGAATCTCACCGACTGGGACGCGGGCACCACCGTCCACATCGGAGTGAGAGCGCACGGCCTCGAGGAGTGCTCGATCGTCGACCTGATCAGCCCGGCGGTCGGACCGCACCTGGTCTCCGCGGTCCGCGACGTCGGCGGCTTCGTGCACCACGACTTCGACGTCGCGACGGCGATGCCGGACAATCCCACCTTCGGCGGCGGCACCGGACTCGACTTCGCCGGGATGGCGCCGCAAGTCATTGTGCGCGTGGGCAATCCGGTCGGGGCTCACAAGCGCTTCGGTATCTCCCGCGACAGCGGCCAGACCTGGACACCGGCGGCGACCGAGCCGGCGGGCGTGGGCAACGGCGGAAGCGTGGCGGTCAACGCCGATGGCAGCGTGGTGATCTGGGCGCCCGAGGGCGTCGCGATCCACCGTTCCACCGACGGCGGGGCGTCGTGGACGCCGGTCACCGGACTGCCCACCGGCGCCGGGATCGGCTCGGACCGGGTGCTGCCCAACGTTTTCTACGCCTTCTCCGCCGGGCATTTTTTCCTTAGTACCGATTCAGGCGCTTCCTTCGTGGACACCGGCGCCGCCGGTCTGCCGGCCGAAGGTGACGTGCGTTTCGAAGCCGCACCGGGCAAAGCCGGCCACGTCTGGCTGGCCGGCGGCAAGACCGGTGGCGTGTATGGGATGTGGCGGTCGGTCGACTCCGGAGCGTCGTTTGTCCGGGTGGCCGCGCTGACCGAGGCCGACAACGTCGGCTTCGGCAAGGCCGCGCACGGATCGGACTACCCGGCGGTGTTCAGCAGCGCCAAGCACGGCGACCAGCGGGGCATCTACCGCAGCGACGACGCCGGTCGGCACTGGGTGCGGATCAACGACGACAAGCACCAGTGGGCCTGGACCGGCGCCGCCATCACCGGCGACCCGCGCGTGTTCGGCCGCGTCTACGTGGCCACCAACGGTCGCGGCATCATCGTCGGGGATATGTCGTAGGTATTTTTACCCATGCGGCGGCGTCGATTTCCCGATCGGCGCCGCCGTTGCCCGTTGGGTACCATCGTCGATGCCATGAATTTGTTGCTACCGGGGTATCGCGACCTCGTACCCATCGCCCGCAGCGACTCCAGCGAGGTCTACCGCGCACACCAGGACGGCCTCGACCGCCCGGTCGCGGTCAAAGTCCTGCTGCTCAAAGACGACGAGGCCATCGCCCGGTTCCAGCGCGAGATCGCCATTACCGTGCAGCTGGGCCGGCAACACCCGCACATCGTCAAAGTCATCGAGACCGGCACGACCACCACCGGCCGGCCCTGCATCGTGATGGAGTACTACGATCGCGGCTCGCTGCACGACCAGTTGCATTACCACGGGCCGCTGCCCTGGGAGGACGTGATCGCCGCCGGCATCGTGGTCGCCGACGCGCTCTCCTTCGCCCATCGGCACGGAGTGTTGCACCGCGACGTCAAGCCGCAGAACATCCTCGTGCTGCCGACCTCCTATGTAGTGGCCGACTTCGGCATCGCCCGCCGAATCGACGCCGCCCGCACCACCTCGGTCGACTGGTTCAGCTTCAGGCACGCCTCGCCCGAAATGCTCGACGGGCAGCCACCGGCGGTCACCGACGACATATGGTCGGTCGGCTCGACCCTGTACACCTTGCTCGACGGCCAGGCACCCTTTGCGAGCGGGGACGACACCTCCGACACGGCGGCCCTGGCCTACATGCGGCGGGTCCGCACCGAGCGGCCGCGACCCTTGAGCCGCAACGACGTTCCGGCCGGCCTGCTGGCCATCATCAACCGCTGCCTCGCCCGCGCACCAGCCGACCGTTTCCCGGACGCCGCGGCACTGCACGACGCGCTCATTACTCGCGCCGCGCAAACCCGAGTGTCACCAAGCATCGCCCCATCAGCCGCACCACCCCCATGGCTACCACCGCCGCCGGCCGATCCGACCAACCCCATCGCGCAGCCACCCTTGTCACCATCCGAGCTTGCGAATCTGGTCGCCAAGGCCGCCGCCGTCGGAGGCCCGCCGGTGGCGCAACCGCCCGCCACGCCGTGGGTTCCAGCGGTTGCCGGCCCGATGCCCCGACCCCCACTGCCCCCATTGGCGGGGGCGGCGACCCGCTCGAAGCCGGGTGTACGCTGGGCGATCCTGGTTCCGGCAGCCCTGGCCGCGCTCGCGATGCTCACCACACTTGTCGTCGTTGTCTTGGTGGTCCGGCCGTGGGCCGACCGTAGCCCGCAGACCGGCGCCGCCGGCTTTGCCCCTTCGGCGGAGAGCCGACCGAGCCGGCAACCCCCGGCCAGCGGCCGGCCAAGCCAGTCTGGCGCCCCCACCGCCCTTGTCTTCCAGGGCCACTCCGATGTCGTCAACTGTGTCGCGTTCAGCCCGGACGGCAAAACCGTAGTAAGCGCAAGCACCGACACTACGATCCGCTTCATCGACCCGGCCAATGCCGGCGCTCAGGGTGGCCCGCTCACCGGTCACACCGGCCCGGTCAGCGCGGTGAGGTTCAGCCCGGACGGAAAGGTGCTGGCGAGCGCCGGCTCCGGCGGCGACGAACGCACGATCCGGCTCTGGAATACCGGCGACCGCGGCGTGATCGGCCGGCTCACGGGTCATCTCGATTCGGTGTACGACGTGGTTTTCAGCCCGGACGGCGCAACGCTGGCCACGGCGAGCGCCGACGGCACCGTGCGGCTTTGGAACCTGGCCTCCCGCAAGCAGCTTGCCTCCCTCACCGGGCACAGCGGTTCGGTCCGGGCGGTCACGTTCAGCCCGGACGGCAAACTCCTTGCCAGCGCGGGCGCCGACGGCACGGCCCGGCTCTGGGACGTGGCCCGCCGCGCCTCGATCGCCACGCTCAAGGCGGCCGATGAGGTGAACGCCGTGGCGTTCAGCCCGGATGGCATGGTGCTCGCCAGCGGGGGCCGGGAGGATACGGTGCGACTGTGGGATGTGGACGGTCGCCGGGCGCGGGGAGCCATCGACATCAGCTCGACCACCTCGGGTTGGGTCAGGAGCCTGGCCTTCAGCCCCGACGGCCGGGCCTTGGCCGCCGGGAGCGTCGACAGCCGGATCCGGATCTGGAACGCGGCCGGCGGTGAGTTGCTGCTCGAGCTGACCGGGCATGGGAACAGCGTCAACGACATTGCCTTCCGTCCGGGCGATGGTGCCGGGCCGCTGCTCGCCAGCGCGGGCGACTACACGGTCCGGCTGTGGGACCTGAGCGGGCGCCTTCCATGAGGGAGCAGGGATGAACGACATCCGCATCGATGTGGCGACGGCCGAGGACGCTGAAGCCTTTCTGGCCTCCGCGGTCGCCCTCGTGACCACCGACGCCGGCCGCTACGACGCGCAGGCGACCGATGTGGGTTGGGCCACCCGCACCGGCGCGGCTTACGTTGCCGGCGCCCTTTCCGGCGCCAACATCGTCCTGCTCGCCCGCGACGGCGACACGGTCACCGGTCACCTGGTCGGCCGGATGTACGGTCCAACCAGCGTCCATCCGGTCCGCCGTGCGGACATCGAAAGCATCCACGTCTACCCGGAGCACCGCGGTACCGGGATCGGCTCACGCCTGGTCGAGGCGTTCTTTGCCTGGGCCGCCGAGCACGGAGCGGTGCGCGCCTCGGTCACGGCATTCGCGGCGAACGAGGCGGCCCTTCGCTTCTATGCCCGGCATGGCTTCGCCGTACGTTCCGTCGTCCACGACCGCTGGATTGGCCCGATGTCGGAGGGCTCTGGTAAGAACGTCGCATGAAGTTCGGCATGATCCTGCCCGGCGGCACCGCTGGCGAGCAGCTTGAGCAGGCGGTGCTGGCCGAGCGGTCCGGATGGGACGGAGTCTTTGTCTGGGAGGGGACCTATGGCGTCGATGCCTGGACCCTGCTGGGCGCCATGGCCGCGGTCACCGAGCGGGTGCGGCTGGGCACGTTGCTGACGCCGCTGCCGTGGCGGCGCCCGTGGAAGGTGGCAAGCCAGGTGGTGACCGTCGACCAGCTCTCCGGCGGCCGGGTCATCCTCACTGTGGGGCTGGGCGCCCTGACCCCGGACCTGCCGGTCACCGGCGAGGTGACGGGCCTGCGCGAGCGGGCGGACCGGCTGGACGAGGGCCTCGACCTAATGCGCGCTTTGTGGTCTGGGGCAAAGACTTTCGAGGGTACCCATTACCGCTACGACGTCGAGCAGGACGACCAGCTGACCGACGTCGGCCGCCCGGTGCAGGATCGCATTCCTATCTGGACGGTCGCGGTCCACCCGCGCCCCAAGTCGATGCGGCGCGTGCTCCGCTGCGACGGCATCGTCCCGCAGTACCACGACGACAACGTCGCCGACCATCTCCGTGCCGTCCGGGCCTGGCTTGAGGAGCACGACGCACCGTCCACTGTGGACATCATCTCCCAGGGCGAGACGCCCGCCGGCGACCCGGCCGCCGCCCGCGCCATCGTCGAGCCGCTGCGCGACGCCGGCGCCACGTGGTGGCTGGAGACCAATTGGGAGATGCCCCACCACTCGCCCGAGCGCATGCGCGAGGTCCGCGACCGCCTCGCCGCCGGTCCACCGGTTCTCGATTGATGCGATGTCATTAGGCGATGTCGCAGAACCGTTGCACGGCCGTTGATTTACCCCGCGATCTGCGTCACTGTCTCTGAAGGGCAGGTAAACGGTGCATCGCGAGGTGACCAGTGAAACGAATCCGCTTGGCTCAACGCCGCAGAACCGTTGGCATGAGCCAGGAAAGTCTGGCCGAACAACTCGGGGTGGACCACCACGATCATCCGCTGGGAGAGCGGGCAAAACGTGCCGCAGCCGTTTCAGCGGCTCAACCTGGCCATGGCGCTCAAGGTTTCCGTGGAGGAGCTGCCGATCTGCTCGGCGACGTTGACGAACTGCGGCCCGAGCACAGCAAGCACCTCGCCTATCTTTCGGTCGCCGATCCGTCGAGACAAATCAACAATCCCGGCCACGATGTCCTGATCCGCGGGGCTGGTTACCGCTCTCTGGAACGCTTCGCCCAAGATGTCAACCACCACGCCCGCAGGACGTGCGGGATCAAGACCACCTACGACCAGATCACCGTCAAACGTTGGTTGGCCGGTTGGAGCAGCGACACCCCTGACGTGGTTGCCGCTGTCCTCGCCGACGCCTGGGGGATTCGCACACCTTCAACCCTGGGCCGCCGAACGCACGCTCAAGGAACTCGGCTTCTTCTTGAGGACAGACACGTTGACCAGATTCGAAACGCTTGCCCAGGCGGTCAGGGCCGTCTCCGGTCCGGCGCTGCTTGCTTCAATCTCCGGCTGGCTCGGCGCCCCACCCGGCCGTCTTGAACCGCGTGACCACGGCACACAGCGCATCGGCGCCGGCGATGTGGAAGCCATCGAGCGCTCGACCCGCTACTTCGCCGCCACCGACGCCGAGGTTGGCGGTGTGTTGAGCCGGGAGGCCGCGGTCGGTCAGCTCAAGTACGCCGTCGATCTGGCCCCAGCACGCCTCCTACAGCGAGTCCACCGGCAACCGGCTGCTGGCTGTTATCGCCGAGCTGTCCGGCCTGGTGGGTTGGCTCTGCCACGATTCAGGAATGCCCGGCCCGGCGCAGAGGTATTTTACCTACGGCCTAAAGGCAGTAGGTAAAATACCTCTGCGAGTCAACCGATCGGTGAGCGCCGCTTCTGGCCGTGAGCATCCTGGCCGATATGGCTCAGCACATGCGCTGGCTTGACCGTCCTAAGACCGCGCTGCGCATGCATGACTTGGCCTTTGGCCAACTGCCGGGCGACCCGAGTCGGTTCAGAGTAATGCGCGCGATCCTGGCCGCCAAGCGAGTCGAGTACGGTTTGTGTTATCTCGACCCTTCACGCCTGCCTGAGGTGCAGAGCGCGCTGAGCCTGCCCTTCGACCTCTACGCCCAAGCCGACGACGATGAAAGGCCGACTGCGCCGGAGCTTTGGCATCGCGCCTTTGACATGTCAGAAGCGGAACTGTCCATGGCCGCAGCCGCGGCTATCTGATAATGGCGCGGGAGGACACCCGCCTGGTGGCCGGAGCCGAGGAATACACCATCGCTCAACTGGCGGAGGCAAGTGCGGGTCAGGGGCGCGACAAGGTTTTCGGTCAGATCCGGCTGGCGAGATTGCGGCTGCTGGCCGGCGAAGCCGAGCAGGCATGCGAGGACGGTGTTGAGGCCCTTCGCCTGGCCGAATCCGTCAACTCGGCGATGATCCGGACCAAGCTGCGCGACCTGTTGGCAGATACCGAGCCATACGCGGAGGTGCCTCGCGTGGTCGAGTTCCGCGACCGGCTGCGGGCGACGATCACACAGCTGAACTGAGACCCACTACCTGACGAACAGGCCGAAAACCTTGGGCGCCAACAAATCTCGATCAGACCTCGATTAGACAAGGCCTATCGGGCGTGATGTGGGTCTCAGGTTTCATGCGTTGTTGATCGATCCACTTCGGTCAAGGATGTCAGACCCCGCTCATACCATTTTCCTATGGGGGAGATCGCGGGGGCAGCACTCGAGGAAAGGCCGCTTTATTGCCTGAGCGACGCCGAGCTGTCCGCGTGCCTGTCCGAGGTCTATGCCGCCGAGCAAAAGCTTGCCGCGCAAAGGCTTGCGCTGATCGCTGAGATCGACTCTCGTGGGCTTGCGGTTCGCGATGGCGCCACCTCGACCGCTGTCTGGTTGCGTCATCGGCTGCGCCTCGATTCCGGCGTGGCCCGGCAGATGGTGCGCCTGGCACAGGCGTTGGAGAAATCGTTGCCCGCCACCGCGCAGGCGCTGGCCGACGGCCAGATACATGTGGAGCAGGCCCGGGTCATCCACCAGGCGATGGCCGATCTGCCCGCCGAGATCGGCACGGAGCTTCGCGTCGAGGCGGAGCAGGCGCTGACCGGTTTCGCCGCCCAGTTCTGCCCGGCCGCCCTCGCCCGGCTGGGCGCTCGCATCCTGGAGCACGTCGCGCCCGAGGTGGCCGAGCGGCACGAACGTGACAGGCTGCGCCGTGGCGAGGCGCGTGCGTGGCGCGATCGCGCGTTCACGCTCACACCCGACGGGCCGGGCCGGGTGCGCGTGTCCGGCTGCCTGGACGCCGAGTCGGCCGCCACCGTGTCCGCGGCGATCGAGTCCCTGTGCTCACCCACCGGCTCGAAAACCACCGCAGGTCAAACCAAACACACCACCAACACCACGAATGACGCCACGCGGGCCACCGTCGAAAGCGACAGCACCGGCAGCAGTAGTGACGGCGCCGCCTGCACCGAAAGTGACGGCAGCAGTAGTGACGGCAGCAGTAGTGACGGCAGCAGTAGTGACGGCAGCAGTAGTGACGGCAGCAGTAGTGACGGCAGCAGTAGTGACGGCAGCAGTAGTGACGGCAGCAGTAGTGACGGCAGCAG
>Ga0075418_10000392_pt1 | contig 45223 bp, 37 predicted proteins | sample SoiMetdeltSBSDD2_FD_81776 | JGI IMG/M metagenome (GOLD analysis project Ga0075418, IMG submission 81776) | Bulk soil microbial communities from a Populus tree surrounding site in Tennessee, USA - Soil MetaG P. deltoides SBSDD2 | ecosystem: Environmental > Terrestrial > Soil > Tree plantation...
GCGACGTGCCAGTAGCCCGACGCGATCTTCGTCAGCAGCGAGAGCACCGCGTTGCCGAGGTAGCGTGAGCGGGGGATCAGGGTCCAGGCCTCGCCGCTGACGAGCCGGTTCGCCTTCGCGTACTCGACGTCCCCGCGCGCGACGGGGCCGACGAGCGATGCGAGCTCGTCCGGGTCCATCTGGTTGTCCGCCGCCATCACGCAGGTCACGTCCACACCCAGGTCGCGACAGCGTGCGTAGCCGGTGGCGATGGCAGCACCCACGCCGCGGTTCTCCTCGTGTCGGAGCACCTCGAGCCGCTGGTCGCCCGTCGCGCGTGCCTGCTCGGCCGTGTCGTCGGTGGAGCAGTCGTCCACCACGACGACCAGGTCGACGAAGTCCGGGATCCCGCGAATCGTCTCCGCGACGAGCAGCGCCTCGTCGTAGGCAGGGACGACGACCGCGACGCGCTTGCCCTCGACCACGGCGCAGGCTTCCTAGTCGGAGGCCGCGCTCCTGCGCTGGATCCAGGGGTCGGCGACGACCGCGGCGAGCCCGCCGAGCAGCAGGCCGATCAGACCGCCGACCGCCGCCGCGTTTCGCCCGCTCGTCGCCGACGCCTTCCCCGCGACCGCCGGCTGCACGACCCGGCTCTGCTCGACATCCTCCGCCAGCGCCAGCAACTGCCGCGCGCTGTTCAAGTCGGCGAGCACGGTCGCGCGCCGCTGCTCGGCGTTGTTGATGGTCGCGTTGGAGTTCGTCGAGACGAGCAGCTTTTCCGCGAGCGAGAGCGACGCGTCGTTGAGCGCGAGGCTCTGCTGCTGCGTCGCGGTTGCGATCCTCCGGTCGACCGCCTTCAACTGCGTCTCGTTGATGGTGATCTGGTTGCGGAGCAGCCGCATCTTCTCGTCGACGTACGGCGCGACGTGGCCGATCACGGTGTCGGCGAGCGAGTCCGCGGCCTTCTCCGCCTTCGCCTTCGTCGGGGCATGCACCTGGATCGTGACGAGCGGTGAGGTGGTCTTCAGCTGGCCGGCGGCGACGACGGTGCTCGAGGTGACGTTCCCGCGGAGCTGCGCGCGCCGCATCCCCGCCGCCCTCGCGGCGGCGTCGAGCGCGGCCTCCGAATGGATCGTCTCGTTGACCGTCTTCGGGTTCGTCGCGAGGCTCTGGATCTGACTGCCCCCGCCAGGCGTGAACGGCTGGCCGAGGTAGATCAGCGTCTCCGCCTCGTAGACCTGCGCACTGCCGAGGGAGACGAGGACTCCGAGGATCGCGCCGACGACGAGACCGCCGACGGGCAGCCACCAGCGGGCCGCGATCCGCGACCATGCCGATCGGAGGTCGACCTCGCGCTCGGCATCGAGGTCGACGATGTCTGTCCGCCGCTCGCTCACGGGGTCGCGACCCTACCAGCGACCCATGCCCACTGGGCTTCGAGGCCCTCGGCGAGCGAGGTCGTCGGATGCCAGCCGAGCTCCGCCTCCGCCTTCTCGACGTCGGCGCGCGTCCGGCGCACGTCCCCCGCAGCGGCGGCGTGGCGCTCGAGCGCGAGCGTCCGACCCGAGATCTCCTCCGCGAGCGCGATCGCATCGGCCATCGTTGCCTCCTCGCCGCCGCCGACGTTGTAGAGCTCGCCAGGCCGGCCGCGCTCCATCGCGGCCACGGTCGCGTCGACGGCGTCGCCGACGAACGTGAAGCTCCGCGACGCCGACCCGTCTCCGAACAGACGGAACGGCCCGCCGTCGGCCAAGGCCTCGAGCAGCGGCGTGAAGGCCATGTCCGGCCGCTGCCGCGGGCCGTAGACCGTGAAGTAGCGCACGCCGACGGCCTCGAGCCCGGTGGTGCTCGCATGGGCGTACGCCAGATGCTCCACGCACAGCTTCGTCACCCCGTACGGAGAGATCGGGCGCGGGCGGGCGTCCTCACGTGTCGGGTAGCTCTCCGCGTCGCCGTAGACGGAGGACGAGGACGCGTAAACCACCCGCACGCGCCGCCGAGCCGCCGTCTCGAAGACGCGTCCGCTCGCGCGGACGTTCCGCTCGACGTAGGCCTCGAAGCCCGGCCCGAAGCTCGCGCGGACACCGGGCTGGCCGGCGAGGTGGAACACGCCGTCGACGCCGTCCAGCAGCGCTTCGAGGTCGGCGGACACGAGGTCGGCCTCGAGCACGTCGAGGTCCCGGGCGTTCTCCCGCTTGCGCTCCGGGTCGTAGTAGTCGGTGAACGAGTCGACGCCCAGGACGTCGTGCCCGGCGGCCACGAGCCGCTCCGCGAGATGCGAGCCGACGAAGCCCGCCGCGCCGGTGACGAGGTAGCGCACGGCTAGTCCCCCTTCACACCTCAGCCCGTCGCGCCCGGCTCGGCCGCGACCGGGTGCGGGAGCTCCTCCGCGAACGGCACGAGCTCGCCGTTCCCGTTCTCGACGAGGCAGAGGTCGGAGAAGAAGCGCGTCATCACGACGCCCTCGCGGAACTCGCCGAGGCGCGGCTCGGGACGCTCGCCGCGCGCGAGCGCGAGCGCGAGCTCCGGATACCGGCTGCCCGCGGCCAGCGGCAGCGGGAAGGCGCCGCCGAAGCGCGGGTTCACGTCGGTCACCGGGAGGCTCCCGTCGGACTCGCGAAAGCACTGCACGTTCGCCGGGCCGACGATCCCGACCGTCTCGGCGACGCGGGCGCCGTGCTCGATCAGCTCGCGATCGGCGAGCGAGCGCCCCTTGATCGACTCGCCGCCTTTGGACTGGATCATCGAGCGCGGGATCGCGTTGAGGCAGCGGCCGTCGACGTCGCAGAAGACGTCGATCGAGAACTCCTCGCCGAGGCACCGCTCCTGCACCATCGAGTCGACGGGGGTGAGGCGGAGGTGGAAGGCGAGCTGCTCCGGGTCGTCGGCGCGGTAGATGTGCCGCGAGCCGAACCCCTCGCGCACCTTGACGAGCACCGGGTAGCGGACGTCGTCCGGCACGTCGCCGGGCAGCCACGTCCGCGGGCTCGGGATCCCGTTCGCGTCGAAGAAGAGGTGCGCCAGGTACTTGTCTCCCATCGTCCGGCAGACCTCGGGCGGGGGCGCGAGCACGAGCGCCGGCGCGAGCGCCTCGCGGGCGGCCGAGACGATCTCCTGGTCGAGGTCGGTGAGCGGAACGACGAGCTCGATCGCATGCTCGGAGACGATCGCGGCGAGGGCGTCGACATAGCCGGGCTCGCGCACCGCCGGGACGAGCGCTCGTCGGTCGGCGTGGTAGAGGGCGGGCGCCAGCGGGTCGAGATCGGCCGCGACGGTGGTCGCGCCCGCGCGGCCGAAGGCGCTCACGATGTCGACGCGCTGTCCCGCGCAGGTGAAGAGGACGGCGATCACGACGGAAGAGGGTAGCGGCGCCCGGCCGCTCAGAACTCGTTTCGGAATGACGCTTCGTCGACGGGGCGCGACGGGCGAGCGCGATGCAAGGACGCAGGGAGCGCCGATATGCGGGCATATCGGCGCGACTGAGGACGCCGCAGCGTGCCGCCCGGCGCGTCCCGGCGGCACAAGGCTCATTTCGAAACGAGTTCCTACTCGTACCAGCAGTCGTACATCGTCTGGCGCTGCGTCGGCGACGGCTCGCGCGGCTGCTCCCAGACATATACGACACGCCCGCGCACCTCGAGGCGGAGCTGGATTCTCCGTCCGGCGGTCCTGCGGTAGGTGTCCGCGAGCTCCGCTGCCTCGCTGTCCGACTTGGCGATGGCGACGTGAACGCCGTTGCCCTCCACGCGGGTCGCGAGCGCCCCGCCACGCGCACTGCTCGCGATCGGGTCGTCGCCGACCGGCTCGACCGGAAGCAGCTTCTCGCGGCGAAGGCACCTCTCGGTCTGCTCGAGGGCGCTCGGGCCGTGCGGCCGGGAGCGGTAGACGAGCCAGCCGACGAGCTCTGCCGCGACGAGTAGCGCGACCACCGCACAGGCGATCCTGAGGTACCGCCACTCCTCGGTGTGCGCGGTGACGGTCACAGTCGGCTCGCTGCGAACAGGAACGGGACTCCGACGAGAGAGAGCAGCACGAGCGCGCCCACGAACGCGGCGGAGAACCGGTGAAACCGCGAGCGGAGCCCGTCGAAGGCGAAACCGAAGCAGGCCGCCCACGCGGGGACCGCGGTGAGCATGAACGACCCCTTGACGGTGTCCCCGTCCGGCGTCGGGTACGAGGTCGCGAAGTAGACGACGCCGGCGAGGGCGGCAAGCGGTAGGAGGGCGACGAGCTGGCGCTCCGCCGAGCGACCGGGATGACGGACGGCGAAGCCGAGCAGCGCGAGCCACCCGGCGAGGGCAACGAGCGTGAACGGCAGGCCGACGATCGACATGGTCACGAGCTCGCGGCGGGTGCCTCCGGACGGCGGATCCCCGCCGGGCAGCCAGCGCCAGACGCCGAAGTAGTCGCCCCAGGCCTCGGTGTAGGCGATCGGCACGAACCGGTCCGCGAACCACGGGCGATACGGCTTGGTCACCACCTGCGGGAGACCGGCGCCGACGAAGAACCCGAGTGGCCGACGCGACCAGACGGGCTCGGCGGGATGCGGGCGGCCGAAGACCGCTGTGTCGTAGTGCTCGAGCTGGTGCGCGTACCAGGGGGCGGGAACGAGGGCCGCGACGAGCGCGACGACCGCGAGCGCGGCCACGAGCGGCCGACGGTCGCGTGGTCGCGTCAGCGCCGCGACCGCGAGGACCAGCAGGACGACACCGACCGTCCAGAGCGTCCAGGCACGGACGAGCTGCGCGAGGCCGAGCGTGAGCCCGAGCGCCAGCGCCACGCGGAGCCGGTAGTCGGATCGGACGAGGAGGTGGGCGGCAAGCACCAGCGCCAGCGTCGAGAGCAGCATCGACAGCGGCTCGGGATGGAACATCGCGGCCGACTTCATCACCACGGGACACACGACGAAGAACACGATCGCGGCGAGATGCAGCACCTGTCGTCCTGGCCAGAGGAGCCGCACGAGCACGAGGAGCAGCAGCAGGGTGCCGACCGCTGCGGCCGCGTTCGCGAGCTGGCCGATCCGCTCGGGATGGTCGAGCCCGAGCCGCTGGCCGAGCTCGATGCCGACGCCGCCGACGGCGAAGAAGCCGGGCGGCGTGTAGTAGCTCCCGGTTGCCTGGGGCAGGCGCCCGTCCTGGACGAGAGACGTCGCGTAGTCGAGCGCCTCCCGCGCGTCGTACCCGGCGACCGCCGGGTAGACCGTGGCGTTCCGGATCGCGACCACGGCCGCGGCCGCGATCACGCACCACGTCGCCACCCGGGCGGCGTTCCACCGTGATGCCGCAACCTGCATCGCGGGGCGAGCGTATTCCCGTCGCGACCGAGAGTCGAGGACCCATGCTCAGAGGATCAGGAACGGCAACTGGGCAGCGACGAAGAGCGCGACGACACCTGCGGTGACGGCCGTGGCCGTCCGCGTGTGCGGTCGCAGCGCGTCGACAACGAACGCCAGGCCGACGCTCGCGGCCGGAAGCGCCATCAGCAGGTAGGTCCCCTTGATCGTGTCGCCGTCGGTCGAGGGGTACAGCACCGCGAACAGGGCGTACGCACCCGCGACGGCGAGCGCGCTCAGCGGGAGCAGCCCGATCGCGGCCGAACGCCGCGCGACCGCCAGGAGCGCGAGGGCGACGATCCCCGCAAGCGCGAGCACCGACGGGACGATGCCGATGACCGCCTGCCGCCCCCGCTCGGAGACGACGTTCGGGGGGAGGAGCTGGCCGGGAGCCGGAGGAGGCGGGCTGTCCCACGTCAGCGCCCAATCTCCCCACCAGTCCGCGTACAGGTGTGGGACGAGCTCGTTCCGGAACAGGGGCGTCACGGGATGCTCGAGCGCGCGGAGGGAGCGTGGGCCGACATAGAAGCTTGCCGGGCGCCGGGACAGCACCGAGCCCGACGGGGCCGGGCGGTTGAACGCGAGCGCGCTGCCGTGCGCGCGCTGCTCGTTCGCAAGCCACGGCCCAATGAGGACGAGCGAGCTCGCGACGAGGAGAGCGACCGGCAGCCACCGACGGCGGCTCCACGCGTCGAGGCACGCCGCGGCGACCACGGCGGCGAGCACGGGCAGCGCCCAGGCTCGCGTGAGCCCGGCCAGCCCGAGCAGCACGCCGGCGCCGAGGCCCGACCAGACGGTCCAGCGTGTGCGCAGGGCGTGGACCGCGACGAGCATCCCACCTGCCGCGAGCGCCACCGCGAGGGTCTCGGGGTGGTACATCGCGGACGCGCGCACGAGGGCCGGCGAGGCCGCGGCGACGATGAGCGCGAGGAGGTGGAGCCCGCGGCGCTCGGGCCAGAGCTCCCGCGCGAGCAGGAAGACAAGTACGCAGACGGCGAAGCCGGCCGCCGCCGCGAGGAGCTGGCCGGGGCGCTGCGCGGGCCCCCAGCCGTGGTCGAGCGCAGCGCGCCGAAGCACGCCCGCGACGGCAAACCAGAGCGGCGGTGTGTGCCAGACGCCGGAGTCGTCGGCGGACGGGAGCCGGTGGTCGTCGGCCACGGTGGAGGCGTACTCGTCGTTCGCGTACGCGTCGTAGCCCCGCAGCCAGTCGTAGCGCCACGCGTTCCAGAGGAGCAGCGCGCCGTTGGCGGCGAGCACCACGCCCACCGCGATCCAGTACCGGCGAGGCGGTCGCTCAGTAGGCACAGTCGTAGGTCGCCTGGCGCTGGCTCCGCGACGGGTCACGGAGCCAGAGGGCCACGTAGCGGCCGCGCACGTCGAGGCGGACGCCCGGATTGCTGCTCGCATATGCGGCGCGAAGGCGCTCGGCCTCCGCCTGGCTCGTCGCGACGCTCAGCGTGACGAGGTTGCCCTCGACGATCGTTCGGAGCGTGCCACCCTGCGCCGAGGCGGCCACGGGGTCGTCGGTGGTCTCCTCGAGCGTGAGCCCCTTCTCTCGCTCGAGGCAGCGCGTCGTGAGCTCGAGCTCGGTGGGGTCGTCGTGGGAGAGCGACCAGGCGGCGCCGACGACCGCCTGCGCGCCGACGACGACCACCGCCACGGCGAGGCCGAGCCGTGCGGCCCGGACGTCGGTCAGCGGTCGGGGCGCCAACCCCCGCTCGGCCCCCGGTACGTGCCCCCGAACAACGCGAGCGGCGTCCGCAGGAGGATCTTCAGGTCGACGAGCGGCGAGCGGTTGTCGACGTACCAGACGTCGAGCTCGATCCGGTCGTCCCAGGCGAGGGTCGCGCGACCGTTCACCTGGGCGAGGCCGGTGAGGCCCGGGCGAACCTCGAGCCGGCGGCGCTGGCGATCCGTGTACCGGTCGACCTGGTAGCGCAGTGTCGGCCGCGGCCCGATCACGGACATGTCGCCCCGGAGCACGTTCCAGAGCTGCGGCAGCTCGTCCACGGAGAGGCGCCGCAGGGCGCGGCCGACGCGCGTGATCCGTGCGTCGCCCTGGTCGACCGCGAAGCCGGCGCCGAGGTGCTCTGCGCCGACGCTCATCGAGCGGAGCTTCACGAGCTCGAAATCCTTGCCGTCCTTCCCGACCCGCGTCTGGCGGAAGAGCACGGGGCCTCCGTCGTCGAGCTTGATCGCAAGCGCCGCGGCGGCGAGGAACGGGCCCGCAAGCGCGAGGCCGAGCCCCGCCACGGCGACGTCGGCCGCACGGTTCACCGCGTCGCTGCCGGATCCCAGGCTGCGGGGACGCCGCGGCGGAGGTAGTTCCTGAGGGCCTCTACCGTCGCCCAGGTGACGTAGACGTAGTACCGGGCGAGCGGGACGCCGGCCGCGAACGCGGCGAGCACGGCGAGCTGGCCGAGCAGTGCGAGCGCGTAGGGCCAGCCTGCCGGGGCGAGCACGACGCTCGTCGCGAGCAGGACGATGTGGAGCAGCCCGCTCGAGTAGCGCAGCACGCGATGGGAGACGACCGACGCGAGGTACCCGCGCGGCAGCCGGCGCAGCATCGAGCCGCGCAGTGTGATCTCCCAGCAGTGCTCGAACATCCGCACCTTCCTGGCATGCTCGGCCTCGTTCGTAGGCGTCGGCGTCTCGAACGCCAGCGCGGCGGGCTCGTAGACCGCACGACGGCCCGCCTGCACCATCCGGTACGGAAGCGAGAGGTCGTGGCCCCAGCGAGGGTCGACCTCGACGTAGTCGCCGCGCCTGAGCGCGTAGATCGCGCCGTTTCCGCCGGTGACCGAGCCGAGGCGCGACTCCTGCTCCCGCAGCCAGAGCTCGTAGCGCCAGTAGAGCCCTTCGCGGTTCGAGCCCGTCGCCTCCTCGAGTCGCAGGCGGCCGCACACGTACGCGACCTCGGGATCGGCGAGGTTGGCGACCAGCCGGCGGAGGGCATCCGGCGCCCAGGTCGAGTTGGCGTCGGAGAACGCCACGACGTCGCTCTCCGTCTCGCGCACTGCGCGGTCCTGCGCGGCGACCTTGCCGCCGCGCGGGCAGTCGAGCAGGCGGACGCGCGGCTCCCGTGCGGCGACGGCCTCGACCAGCTCGTTCGTCCGATCGGTCGACGCGTCGGAGGCGACGACGAGCTCGAGCCGGTCGGCCTGGTAGTCGAGCGCGAGGAGGTTCTCCAGGCGGCGCTCGATCACGTCCTCCTCGTTGTACGCGGCCACGACCAGGGCGACCGTCGGCTCCGCGGACGGGTCCTTCGCGACCCGCCGCTCGCGTACCCGGGCGAGCGCGCCGGCGGCGACCGGGTAGCCGACGTGGGTCCACGCGAGCGCGCCGAGCGCACCCCAGAAGAGCGTCTTCGCCACGGCCACCGGGCGATACTAGAGGCTTGATGCGGGTTGGAGGTGCGCGCCGGGGAGGGCATGCACCAAGCAGCGCGCCCGGCTCGATCGGTGTGCAGGCTGGACCAACATCGGGCCTCTAGCCCTGGCTCCCGCTACGCTCGCCCGCGATGCGCGGCCGTCCCGAGGGGTCTCCCATCCGTGTCCTGCGCGTGATCGCACGGCTCAACATGGGCGGCCCGGCCCTGCACGTGACCTACCTCGCGCGCGGCCTCGCGTCGCGTGGGTACGAGACGACGCTCGTGGCGGGCGACGTTGCCCGCGGCGAGGAGTCGATGGCGTTCGTCGCCGAGCGGGCCGGCGTCGAGATCGTCCCGCTGCCGGGGCTCTCGCGCGAGCTCTCCCCCCTGCGGGACGCAGTGGCGGCCTGGCGGGTCGCGCAGATCATCCGCCGGGTCCGCCCGGACATCGTGCACACGCACACCGCGAAGGCCGGCGCGGTCGGCCGCATGGCGGCGCTGCTCGCGGGGCCCGGACGGCGCCCCGTCGTCGTGCACACCTTCCACGGGCACGTCCTGCGCGGATACTTCGGACGGGTCGGGACGCTGCTCTTCCGTGCGATCGAGACAATGCTCGCGCGTACGACCGACCGGCTCGTCGCCGTCAGCCCCGAGGTCCGCGACGAGCTCGTCGCGCTGCGCGTCGCACCGGAGCGGAAGTTCTCGGTCGTGCGCCTCGGGATCGAGCTGGAGCCGCGGGTCCGCTTCGACGGCGACGCCGCCGAGGTGCGACGCCGGCACGGGATCGGTGCGGACAAGTTCGTCGTCGGCTGGTTCGGCCGGATGACGGCGGTGAAGCGCACCGAGGATCTCCTCACGATGCTCGCCGGGGTCCGCGAGCGAGGCGTCGACGCGCTGCTCCTGCTCGTCGGCGACGGCGACGACCGCGAGCGGCTCGAGCAGCGCGCGCACGACCTCGGACTGGCCCGGTCGTGTCTCTTCGTGGGCTATCAGGAGGACGTGGCGCCCTGGTATGCGATCTGCGACGCCGTCGTCCTCACCTCGGCGAGCGAGGGAACCCCGGTGACGATCATCGAGGCGCTCGCGGCCGGGCGCCCCGTTGTCGCGACGAGGGTCGGCGGCGTGCCCGATGTCGTCGAGGAGGGCGAGACGGGGTTCCTCGTCCGGCCACGCGATACGCACGCGCTCGCCGAACGGCTCGAGATCCTGGCCCGCGACCCAGAGCGCCGCGCCGCGATGGGCGCGGCCGGGCGGGAGCGAACGCTCAGCCGCTACGCGGTCGAGCGCCTCGTCGACGACATGGACGGGCTCTACCGCGAGCTGCTCGCAACGACATCCGCGACGAGCGACCGGTAGCGCCCGAACGCGACCTCGCGGTCGGCCTCGCGCTCGACCCACTCGCGACCGCGCTCGCCCATCCCCTCGAGGCTCAGCCGTCCCTCCTCGAGGTCGCGGATCACGCCTGCGACGAGCTCCGGGCGGCCCGGCGGCAGCACGAACCCGCAGCCGACCTCCTCCACGAGCCGTGCCGTCTCGCTGTCGGCATCGGCCGAGACGAGCACCGGTCTCGCCGCGGCGAGGATCCCGTAGAGCCTGCTCGGCACGACGAACCCGGACAGGCCGCGGGCGAGGCCGACGTAGTGGAGGTCGCCCGAGGCGAGCGAGAACGGCAGCACCTCTCGCGGCTGGTAGTCGAGGAAGGCGACCTTGCCGGTCACCTCCAGCCGCTGCGCCAGGCGTGTCACCTCTCCGTGCCGGGCGCCGAACCCGATCACGACGATGCGGAGGGGCTCGAGATCGCGGAGGAAGGTCGCGGCCCGGACGAGCGTGTCGAGGTCCTGCGCGTGCCCGATGTTCCCCGAGTGCATCACGACGAACGCGTCGTCCAGCCCGTGCGCGGCCGACCAGTCGTTCCGCCTCGGCCTCGGCGTCAGGTCTCGGGTGTCCACCCAGTTCGGAATCACGGCGACGCGCTCGGCCGGGGCGCCCTTGTGCTCGAGGCGCTCCTTCATCGTCTCGCCGATCGCGACCACGCGGTCGGCCCGCTTCAGGTAGAGCGCGACGAGCCGCCGGAGGGCGCCCAGGAGGATCGGCTGCTCGAGCCGCTTGACGCGCTCGGCGATCTCGGGGAAGACGTCCTGGCTGATCACGAGCAGCGGCACGCCGAAGCGCCGCGCGACCACCAGCGCCACGTCGCCGATGATGGGCGGGTCGGTCATGCAGAGCACGAGGTCGGGCCGCTCACCGCGCAGGGCGGTCAGCGCGGTGTCGCCGAGATAGCTCACGTAGTTCGCCGCACGCAGGTGCAGCTGCGCACGGTCGTAGGTCGTCGAGCGGACCCGGACGACCCGGACGCCGTTGCGCATCTCGTCGAGCGGGAGCTCGTGCCCGCGGAGCTGACCCGTCACCACGGTGACGTCGTAGTCGCGCGCCAGGTCCTCGCAGAGCTGCGCGAGCAGCTGCGCCGTCGCCTCGACTCCCGGCCAGTAGTACTGGTTCAGGACGAGGATGCGGGGGCGCCGGCCGGTCAACGAACGCAAGTTACAGCCTGCAACTTGCCGGGCCGCCTCGTCGCGCCCGGGCCGCTGAAATAGGGTCTGCGCGGTGGAGCGGCGGCTGCGCATCCTCTTCGCGAGCCCGGCGTACTGGCCCGCACACGCGTTCGGCGGGCCGATCGTGGTCGCGCGCGAGCTCGTCTCGCGGCTCGTGGCCCGCGGGCACGACGTGGACGTGGTGACGACCACGCTCCGGGACGTCGGCGAGCGCGCGTCCGCCGCCACGTCGGTCAGCACCGTCGACGGGGCGAGGGTCACGTACCTGGGGACGCCTCTCCGTTACCGCTGGATGGGGATCACGCCGACGCTGCCGCTCGCGCTCCGCCGTCTCTCGCGGCCCTCGGTCGCGCACGTGATTGGGTTCCGCGACCCGGTCACGACCGTCGTCGCCTCGTGGTGCCGCGTCCGGGGAGTGCCGTACGTCTTCGAGCCGGTGGGCATGTTCCGTCCCCGGCTGCGCAAGGTGCGGCTCAAGCGCGCGTTCGACGCGACGTTCGTGCGCGGGGTCGCGTCCGGCGCACGGCTCGTGATCGTCTCCTCGCCGAAGGAGCGCGACGACGTCGTCGCCTGCGGTGTCGACCCGGGCCGCGTCCGGCTGCGCGCCAACGGCTTCCCGGAGCCGCCCGCCGGAGACGGCACGGACCCGCTCGCCGGGGTCGTCCCGGACGGCGCTCCGATCGTCCTCTTCGTCGGCCGCATCGCGGCCGAGAAGGGTGTCGAGCACCTGATCGAGGCGGCGCGGCAGCTGCCGCGGGCGCACGTCGTGCTCGTCGGCCCCGACGACCGCCACGGGACGATGGCCGCCGTCCGCGCCGCCGAGGCCGACCCCGCCACGGCCGGTCGCATCCATCGCCTGCCCCCCACTGCCGGCCCGCCGTTCGACCTCTACCGCCGCGCCGACGTCTTCGTGCTGGCCTCCGGCGGCGAGAACTTCGGCCTCGTCGCCGCGGAAGCGGCGTCGGTCGGGACGCCGGTGATCCTCTCGGACCGCACCGGCATCGCCGCCTCCTTCCAGCCGGGGGAGGCGCTGGTCGTGCCGTACGCCGAGCAGGCAACGGTGGACGCAATCGCACGCGTCCTGGAGGATCCGTCACTGCGATCGACGCTCGCGGAGGGGGCCCTCCGCGCCGCGCGCCGCACGACCTGGGACGCCGTCGTCGACGCCCAGCTCGGGATCTACGAGGAAGCGCTCGGAGCGCGGTACTGACAACGCTTGTGTTGATTCAACACAAGCGTTCTCGGACGCGCGGCTCGGTGTGGCGGCCCGCGACGCGGCGGACAACCCTGACGAAGTTCTCGATGCTGGGCTCGTAGCCCCACCCGCGAACGAGCTCGCGGGAGGCAGCGCCGGCCCTGCTGCGGCGGTCGGGATCCGCCGCGAGGTTGCGAAGGGCCGCGCCTGCGGCCGCGGCGTCGTCCGCCGGGACGAGCACACCGTTCCGGCCGTCCTCGAGCAGGTCGTACGCCGCGCCGACGCGGTCGGAGAGGACGAGCGGCAGGCCGCAGGCGGCGGCCTCGTTCACGACGACGCCCCAGGGCTCGTGGCGTGAGAGAAGCGCGAAGACGTCCGCGACCACGTAGCGCTCGACGATCCGCTCCCACGGCACGTCCGGGAGCAGCACGAGCCGGACGCCGAGCCGGTCGGCGAGCGAAGCGAGGCGCTCCCGCTCCGGGCCCGAGCCGGCCACGAGCAGGACGAGGCGAGGATCGCCGGCCGCGTGAACGGCCCGCACGAGCGTGTCGAGCCCCTTCTCGAGCGCGAGCCGCGCGACCGAGAGCACGGCGACGTCCTCGGGCTCGACGCCGACCTCGCCGCGCAGCGCGTCCCGGCGGGGCGCGAGCTCCTCGGCCTCGCGTGCGAGCCGCTCGACGTCGACCGTGTTGGCGACCACGGACACCCGCTCCGGGTCGACGCCGCGCGCGAGCATCGACTCGCGCGCGAGCGTGCCGACGACGAAGACCTCCGCCGCGCCGCCCACCACGGCCGGGACGACCGCGCCCTTGGCGGCTCGCCGCCATCCCGGCCGGGCGTCGCGCTCGTTGCTCTCGACCAGGAGGACGTACGGGACGCCGTGTCGCCTGCACCACGCGATCGTCGCCTGCGAGGCGAACGTGCTCCAGCCCGAGACGACGACGACCCCCGGGCGCGCGTCCTTCAATGCCCGGAAGACGCCCGTCGAGAGCGGGTAGTCGTGCCGGAGGAGGCGCGAGGCGCCCGGCACTCGCCGGCCGTCCAGCAGCACCGCGCGATGGCCCAGCTCCACCTCCCAGGCGCGCTGCTGCACCGCGTGCGCCGCGTAGACGACCGTGAGGTCGAGCTCGGGCCGCTCCGCGAGACGGTCGAGCATCCCTGTCCGGTACGGCGTCGGCTCCGGGAGGACAACGGCGACACGAACCGCGTCGTCACCGCGCGCCCCGAGGTCGCGGAGCGTCTCGCGCGCGATCGCCTGCGCCTGCCGGGCCGCCCGCACGCGCTGAGCACGCCGCTCGGCGACGTGGAGCACGAGCGCCGGGTCGAGCCCGAGCGCCCGGCGCGCGAGATGCGCCCTCGCCGCGCCACGGGCGAGGCCGGCCCGGCGCGCGACCGTCCGCGCCGCGATGCGCTGGACCGGTTCGAGCTCGTTCCTCGCGTACCTCCCCGAGCTGCCGAACGCGTCGAGGAGCTCGAAGTAGGCGTCCGCGCCGCGCTCCAACTCGTCCTGGGCGAGCTCTTGCAGGAACCCGAACCGCCACGCGAGCTCGCGGTCGGCCCCGGAGAGGCGCGGGGCCGTGGCCGCGATCTGGCGGAGTGCAACGCCCCGGCCGAGCTCGCGCTGGAGCTCGGCCCGGCGCTTCGAGGCCTGGTCGGGGTGCAGCCGATAGGCGACGAGCGGCGCCTCGACGACGTCGGCCTCGGCGCCCGCGAGCACCCGCGTCCAGAGCTCGTAGTCCTCGCTCTCGCCGTACGACTCGTCGTAGCGCAGCCCGTGCCGCTCGAAATGGGCGCGCTCGAACACGACGGTGTTGTGGAAGAACGGAGAGCTCGAGAAGAGCGAGTGCCACCGCGTCACGGCGGGCCCGGCCTCCGGCACGTGCACCGCGCCGAACCTGCCGGCGTCGTGCATCTCGAGGACGCCTGCGCCGACCAGCACGACCCGCGGCGTGGTGTCGAGTCGCGCCACGACCCGGGCGAGCCAGTGCGGGAACGCGACGTCGTCCGCGTCCATGCGCGCGACCCGCCGTCCGCGCGCCTCGTCGAGGCCCAGGTTGAGCGCGCCCGCGAGCCCTCTCTGCCGATCGCTCCGCACCACGCGCAGGCGGCGGTCGCCGACCGACTCGAGCACCGCCGGAGTCTCGTCCGTCGAGCCGTCGTCGACGACCACGAGCTCGAGGTCCGAGACCGTCTGGCGCAGGATGCTGTCGAGCGCCGGGCGGAGGTGTGGAGCCCCGTTGTGGACCGCGACCAGCACCGAGACAGCGGGGTCGCGCGCCATGACGTCCCGTAGCCTAGGGCACGTGCCGAGCGGCTCCCCGACGTTCGACCTGGTCGTGGCAACCCTCGGACGCGTCGACGAGCCGCGCCGTCTGCTCGACTCGCTGGAGGACCAGACCTACCGCTCCTTCCGGGTTCTCGTCGTCGACCAGAACCCGGACGGGCGGCTCGAATCCGTGCTCGCGGGGCGCCCGCTCGAGATCGTGCGGGTGGCCTCCGAGCCCGGGCTCGCGCGGGCGCGCAACGCGGCGCTCCCGCTTCTCTCGGCGGACGTGATCGCGTTCCCGGACGACGACTGCGCCTACGCGCCGACGCTCCTGGAGCGAGTCGGCGGGCGGTTCGAGGAGGACCCGGCGCTCGACGGCCTGTCGGTTCCCGTGGCCGACGCGCGCGGACGGCGCGATCCCGGCTGGGGGCCGGACGCGGCACTACTGACCACGCGGAACGTGTGGAATCTCGTCGCCTCGGCGGGCCTCTTCCTGCGTCGCCCGTTGCTCGATCGGGTCGGGCGCTTCGACGAGCAGCTCGGCGCAGGCGGCCCCGGCCCGTGGCGCTCGAGCGAGGAGACCGACTACGTGATCCGCGCGCTCGCGACGGGCGCGCGGATCGCGTACGACCCGACGCTGACGGTCGAGCACGAGCTGACCGTTCGCTCGGGCTCCGCGCTCGTTGCCCGAGGGCGCAGCGAGGGGGCGAGCGTCGGCTACCTCCTCCGCAAGCACCGCTATCCGCCCAGGGCCCTCGGCCGGATGCTCGTCCGGCCGGTCGGCGGCGTCGTCGTCTCGCTCGCGAAGCTCGACCCCGACCGGGCCCGCTTCCACGCCGCGACGCTCGCCGGGCGGATCCGCGGCTACGCCGGGGCGAGGCGCGCGAAGAGCTCGGCGTGACGGTCGAGCCAGGGGCCGAGCGAGAACCGCTCCACGACCCGCGCGCGGGCGGCGGCCGAGAACAGGTCGAGGTCGGCCAGCACCCGGTCGACGGCGTCCGCGAGCTCCTCCGGGGCCGGCGGCTCGTCGCGCTCCCAGCTCTCCGGATGCGGCACGCCCACGCCCGCCTCGTCGCCGACGAGCTCGACCGTCCCGCCGCTCGCCGGGTAGACGACCGGCAGCCCTGAGGCCATCGCCTCGAGCACGAGCGTCGGACAGGGATCCTTGACCTTCGTGTGGAGCAGCAGATGCCCGCGCCGCAGGACGTCCGGCGCGGCCTGCTGCGTGTACTCGCCGACGAGAGACACCCGACCCGCGAGGCCGAGCGTGCCGACGAGCGGCTCGAGGGGCGAGACGAGCCGCCCGGTGACGAGCAGCCGCGCGTCGGCATGCCGCTCGACCACGGCCGCGAAGGTGCGAAGGGCGAGCTCCAGCCGGTACTCCTGCGTCTGGTCGCCTCCGAGGATCAGCACGGGACCAGCCTGCGGGCGCGTGGGCGCCGGCGTGAAGAGGTCGACGTCGACGGCGTTCGGCAGGATCTCCCACGAGCCCGGCGGGTCGCCGAGGAACAGGTCGCTCGAGAGCTTCGAGAACGCGCTCTGGTAGATGACGTGCTCCGAGGCGAGGAGCACCCGCCGGAGCGGGCGGTTCACCTCCTCCGTCCGGTCACCGGCCCAGCCCGGGTAGCCGACGCCGTCCTGGTTCGCGACGACAGGCACGTGCCGTCGCCGCGCGAAGCCGAGGAGCGGGCCGAAATCGCGCGGCAGCCAGGTCGTCCCGAGGTACAGGATCGAGAAGTCCCTCGGGCTGTTCGGGAAGCGGGCCGCCAGCTTCTGCATCTTCACCGTCCCTCCCGCGGCGCGCTCGCCCGGCGCCGGCACCTGGTCGTGGCCGTAGAAGACGCGGACGCCGGGCCGAGGCCTTCCGCGGGTGAGCAGCCTCGCCCACCGAACGCCCGCCCGCCCGTAGCGGGCTGCCCGTGCGGAGCTCAGGTCCACTCAGGCGGCGTCCGCGTCGGGGATGCGCACGAGCCGCTCGAGCAGGCGCCGCCATCGTGGTCGCAGCGCCTCGTAGGAGTTCTCCTCGACAGTGCGATGCCCCGCCCGGAGGACGTCGTCGAGCCCGCCGCGCGGCGCCTCGGCCACGTGCCTCCCCCAGTGCACGATCCCGTCGACGTCCTCGACCTCCACCATCCATCCATTCTCGCCGTGGCGGACGAGGTCGGCCGCCTGCCCGATCCGCGTCGTGACGAGCGGCACGCCGATCGCCATCGACTCGAGCACCGCCCGCGGCCCGCCCTCGTCGCGCGAGGCGACGACGCAGAGGTCGATCGCCTCGTACGCCCGCGCCACCGCCTCGAGGCTCGGCAGAAGGTGGTGGCGATACGGGATGCCGGCGCGCTCGAGCCCCGCCATCACGTAGCCGCGCGAGGGGCCGGTGAGGAGGAACCACAGGTCGGGCACCGCGTCGCGCAGCCGCTCGGCCGCGGCGACGAGCACGTCGGGGCCCTTGATCAGCTTCGGCTCGAGGCCCTCTCCCCACCCCACGCCGTCCTTCTGGAACGAGCCGACGACGAACGCCGACTCGGGCAGCCCGAGCTCGCGACGGGCGAGCGTCCTCACCTCCTCCGTGCGCGGTGCGAACGCGACCGGGTCGATGCCGATGGGGATACGGTGAACCTTCTCGGGGGCCACCCCGGTCTCGAGCACGACCGCCTCCATCGCCTCGTTCGTGACCTGGACTGCGTCGATCTCCGCATGGCGCTGCTCCAGCCTGCGGTAGCAGGCGTCGAACTCGGGAAAGCCCGTGGTTCCGGGCCGTCCGTGGAAGTAGGCGAAGCCGAGGCGGTTTCCGCGCCGCTCGAAGTCCTCGAGGAGCAGCGTGAACTGGCTCTCGTGGAAGACCGCCTGGTTGGAGACGGCGTTGACCCATCGCTCGGCCCCGACCGGGATGCCGAGCCCCGCCGCGAGCTTCTGGAGCTGACGCGACTCGTACGCCAGCACCCAGTCGGCGCCCTCCTGGGCGACGAAGAGGCGCGAGTGCGGCGGCCACGTCCTCGTGCGAAGGTCGACGTACGCCCGGCGCACGGGGCGCGCGACGGGGCCGGCGACACGGCGGGCCTGCCAGGCGACGCTCATCGGCCGGAAACGTACTTGCGGATGCGTCCACTACCATCGCGCGAGCGTGGCGACGGATCTCGAGACGGCGTCGGTCCGCGACACGGCGTCGCCCGGGCAGGAACAGCCGCGTAGAGGCAAGAGCCGCGGACCGGTCGCGGCGCTCTGCGCCGTCACGATCGCGGCGTTCGCCCTCTATGCGCTCCTCTCCCTGCCCGTCGGCGGGCCGCGCGTCCATCCGGACGAGGTGCGGTACATGATCGCCGCCTCCTCGCTGGTCGAGGGCGAGGGCCTCACGCTCCGCGGCGCGGACTACGGGTTCGGGCCTCTCCTCGCGCTGGTGCTCGCGGGCATCCTGCGTGTCGCGGGGAGCGTCGACGCGGCCTACGACTGGTTCAAGGCCGCGAACGCGCTCCTCTTCGCGCTGACCGCCGTCCCCGTCTACTTCCTCGCGCGCCGCCTCGTCTCCGGGTGGTGGGCCGTGCTCGGGGCGGGGCTGGCGGTCGCGATCCCGTCCTCGATCTCGGTCGCCACGATCATGACCGAGAGCCTCTCGTACGTCGCCACCGCCTGGGCGCTCTACGCGATCATGCTCGCGCTCGAGCGACCGACCGTCCTACGCCAGTTCGCCGTCCTCGCGGCAACCGCGGTCGCGTTTCTCACCCGGCCGCAGTTCGGGATCCTCTACGTGACGTGGGTCGGTGCGCTCGGCGCGCTCTGGCTGATGGCTCCCTGGACGCGTCCACGCGGGCGGGCCGAGCTCGTACGGCTCTGGCCGACGGCCCTACCCGTCGTGCTCGGCGCGCTCGGGTTTGCGGCGAAGCTCGCGTCGGGCTCGTCCGCCTCGGACTCGCTCGGGGCGTACTGGGAGCTGTGGCGGGGCTACGACCCGCTCCAGGTCGGCAAGTGGTTCGTGTACCACCTCGGCGACTTCGCGGTGTACCTGGCGATCGTCCCGGTCGCGGTTGCGCCGATCGTCCTCTGGCAGCTCGGGCGCGCCGGGAGAGCGGGATCGCGCCCCGCGGCTGCGTTCGTCGCGCTGTTCGCCGCCGCCAACGTGTCGGGGCTCCTCGTCGTCGCGGCGTTCACGAGCACGCCCTGGGGGTACGACCGGCTGCACGACCGCTACGGCTTCTACCTCCTGCCGCTGTGGCTGATCGGCCTCGTCGTGTGGCTCGCCTGGGGACTGCCGCGGCCGCTGCTCGCGGGTGCGATCGGCGCCGTTGCGGCGTTCGCGCTCGCGCTCGTCCTGCCGTTCGGCCAGCTCGCCAACGAGGCGGGGATCGACACCGTCCCGGGCGCGCTGTGGGTCCGCATCGAGGCCGAGCTCGCGGGGCCGGGGCCTGCGTCCGGGCGACTCGCGCTCGGCTTTTTCGTGGTCGGGCTCGTCGCCGCGACGTTCTTCTTCCCCCGGAGGATCGCCGTCGTCGCGCTGCCGGCGGCCGTCGCGGTGACGTTCGCCGTCACGTCGTACTTCGCCTGGCAGCGGATGATCGAGGCGCCGGAGGACAAGGTGTTCGCGGGCGGGCTCGCGCGCGCCTGGATCGACGAGCGGGTCCCCGCCGACATCCCGGTGACGAAGCTCTACATCGACACGAGCTGCGGATCGGCGCTCGAGCGGCACGCGCTCTTCCTGACCGAGTTCTTCAACGAGACCGTCGACCGCGCCGTGTACGTCGGCGACTCCGTGCCGGACGGCCTGCCGATCGAGCGGGTCGACGTCGCGCCGTCGGGCGCGCTGGAGCAGTCGGGCAACCCGCTGGTCGCGGACTACGTGTTCACGCAGCCGGGCATCCGACTCGCGGGGCGACGGGTCGCCGAGGGGACGAACGCGGGGCTCGTGCTCTGGCGGGTCGACGGCCCGGTGCGCGTCGTCGGCGCCGCCTCGAACGCGGAGCTACGTCAAGACGTCTGTGCCTAGCGCACCCGGCGGAGGTAGCCGCTCGGGTTGAACGTGATCAGGAACTTCTCGCGGCTGCGGTCGATCTCGAACGCGTCCGTCCCCGCCAGGAACACGTCGATCGCCTCGAGGGGGCCGGGCAGCAGGTCCTTCCGGATCTGCCCGATGTTCGAGTCCTCGACGATCAGGTAGCAGCCGACGGGCACGAGGTCGGCATACGCGGCAAGCTCGGCCTCGACGTGCGCCTGCGAGTGGTCGGAGTCGAGGACGACCAGCGTCCGCTTCTCCCGGGCGCGCCCGCGCACCTCCGCGACCACCTCGGGGTCGGTCGAGGACCGGCCGCCGAGGTACGTGACGCGCGGGTGGGCCGGGTAGTCGTCCCGCAGCGGCTCGATGTCGATCGAGACGACCTCCCCCGCTCCCAGGAGGTCGCAGATCGAGGCGAGGAAGAACGCGCTCCCGCCGCGGTACGTGCCCGTCTCGACGATCAGCTCGGGCCGCGTCTCGACCATGATCTCCTGGTAGACCCAGAGGTCGAGCGGGTTCTTGAGGGCCTGGGCCCCGAGCCAGGTGGCCTCGGTCCAGGCATCGGAGAGGTAGAGGGCGTCGTGGGCACGCGAGACGGCCGCGCGGTCGAGCCGCTTGCCGATCCGGTAGCCGGCGCCGCGTACGCCTCGTCGCAGGTAGTTCTCCACGGTCGCGGGATGTTAGTGCCCGGCGGTCACGCCGAGGACCTCGAGGTAGCGGTCGGCGACCCACGCGATCGAGCGGGTCGTGATCGCGGCTCGTCGTTCGTCGAGCTCCGCCACGAGCCGGTCCAGGACGTCCCCCAGCTCCTCGTCGTCGGAGAACGGAAGGCCTCCCTCGCCGACGAGCTCGGGGTGCCCCCCGCTGCGTCGGTACGCCGCCGGAAGGCCGCAGGCGAGCGCCTCGAGGAGGGCGTTCGAGCAGGGGTCGTCGCGGCTCGGGGCGACGTATACGTCCTGGGTGCGGAGGAGGTCGGCGAGCGCGTTCGAGTCGAGAGGCCCGACGGAGCGAACCCGTTCGAAGCGCAACGGCGCCCGCCCCGCGAAGGTCACCTCGTAGCGGGTGTGATCGAGGTTCGCGTCCAGCCAGGCGAGCGCCTCGCCGCCCTTCCGTGGGTTGTCCGACCAGCTCGTCGCGATCACCCGCACTCTGCGACCGTCGAGCGGCTCCCTGCCCGCGGGCCGATGGAAGATCGCGGGATCGACCGCGTTAGGGATCACGACGGGGTCGCGTAGCTCGATCCCCAGCCGGCGGTGCGCCTCGAGCGAGAAGCGGGACTGGCAGATCGTCGCGACGGCGAGCTCGGCGTTGACCCGTGCGATCCGCGCGTCCGTGCCGTCGTCGAAGCCGCGGTAGACGCTGATCGGGCCGTCGACGCGGTGCACCAGCCGCGCGCCGCGGGCGGCGAATCGCCGGAGCCGCGCGAAGTCGAAGTTGAACGAGTTGAACAGGCAGGCGGGCGTGCCCTCCGAGATGCGCTGCTGCTCGACGACGAGCCCGCGGCCCTCGAGCTCCCGGCTCAGGGCACGGAGGAACTGGTGACCGCCGCCCGAGGGCGGCGGGGAAAACTCGTGGAAGAGGGCCAGGTCCGCGCGTCCGTGCCGGCTCCGCAGCCAGTCACGCTCGATGCCGGCCTTCCGCTCGACGGCACGTCCCGCCCTGCGCGCCGCGCGCACGATGCTCTTGGGCTGCACGGCGACACGCTAACCTCGCGCGGCCGCCGAAATGCCCGCCACCAGCCGCCTCGCCCGTGCCGTCCGCCATCGCGGGCTCCCGCTGAATGCCCGCGTGGGGCTCGTGCGCGTTGAGCTGGCGCGGCGGATCCGGCCGCGCGCGGCCTACGCGCTCCCGCTCGGCGCGACGACGATCCTCCTCTCGCACGACGGCTACGAGATCGACTGGGCGTCGCTCGCGTTCGTCGCGGTCGACGAGGCGTACGCCGGCGACTACCGCGGGGCCGTGGTCGTGGACATCGGGGCGCACAAGGGCTACTACGGCGCGTACGCGCTCGAGCACGGCGCACGGGCGGTGGTCTCGTACGAGCCCGAGACGGCGAACTTCGCCCTGCTCGAGCGCACGGCCGCCACCGTTCGCAGCAAAGGGGGCCGCTGGGAGACACGGCACGCAGCGGTCGGCTCCGAGGGCGGCGAGGCGGAGCTGCACGTGATGGGCGCGTCGTGGGGGCACGCGCTCCAGCCGCCGGACGAGTTCGCACGGTATGAGGTCGGCCTGGAGCGGGTCCGCGTCGCGTCGCTCGCGGACGTCCTCGCGGAGGCGGTCGCGCTCGCCGAGAGCGGCCGGGTGATCGTGAAGATCAACATCGAGGGTGCGGAGTGCCCGGCGATCCTCGGGACGCCGCCGTCGGCCTGGGAGGGCGTCGACGAGCTCTACGTCGAGACGCACGCCTGGGCGGACTGCGGGGAGGGCGAGCTCGCGCTCCACCTGGAGCCGGCCGGCTTCGTCCGCCGGCAGAGCGCGCACCGGGCGGTGCTCCGCCTGGCGCGCACGGTCACTTCCGTCGCCACACCTGCGACATCCCTTGCTCCGTGACGAGCTCGTAGCGGGACTCGAGGAAGGCGCGCGTGTCGGCGACGAACGCCTCCCAGGCGGGCTCCCCGGGCATCGGGTCGTAGAAGCTCGTGGTGACCAGGATCAGCATCGGCTGCTCCCGCCGCGCGCAGTCGAGCGTCTCCGCGAGCTGGCTCTGTCGATAGAACGGATACTGGACGAAGTAGCGGCAGCGGAGATCCATCCGGTGCACGAAGGCCGCGTGCCCGTCGTCCGTGTTGCGGCCGAACACGGCGTACGCCACCCGCTCCTCGTTCGGGAAGAACCGGAGACGGGTCGATTCGAGAGCGAGCCCCGGCGTGCTCAGCGGCTCGGTCCTCCAGGCGCGAAGCGCGAGCTGGGAGAGGTGCTCCTGTCCGAGCGTGGCCCGAGCCGCGAACAGCATGCACACGGCGGCCGCGGCGATGCCCAGGGGTTTCCAGTGATCCTTGAACGCGACGACCACTGCTGCGGTGCCCAGGGCGGCGGGGTACGCGAGCAGCTGCGCGTGCACGACGAAGATGGCCGTCGACGCGAGCGTCACGAACGCGGCGGCGAGCGTGACGACGGCGATCGCGGACAGCCGCCTGAACGTCCGCCCGAGGCGGAACCAGCCGACGAGCGTGACGACGAGCAGCATCGCCACCGCCAGCTCGACCGCGGGCAGCTGCCACTTCCCCGAGGCGGCGAAGAACACGCGGACGATCTCCAGGTGGGTGCGCACGCCTCCGTCGTGGATGCCCGCCCCCGAGTAATGGACGTTGTAGAGGATCGTGTCGAGGTACGGGCCGAGCTCACCCCGGATGGCGAGCACGATCGCCGCGAGCAGCGCGGCAACGCCCGCGCCGGCCAGCACCTCCAGCGCCCGTCGCCGACGGTTCTCCTCGAAGGCCAGGAGCACGGCGAGCGGCGCGGCCACGACGAGGCCGAGGTTCAGCTTGAGGAGCATCGAGGCGACGACGACGATCCCGGCCCAGAACGGGGAGCCGCGCGCCCACGCCCAGAGCGCGACAGGGGCGAGCGCGAGCGCGGGCACCATCGTCGCGCCGGGGACGTACCACGACGCGGTCAGGGCGAGCGGATACACGGTGGCGCCGGCGACCATCGCGAGCGTTCCCGCCCGAAGCGTTCGGAGCGCCAGAGCCATCCCGAGCGCTGCGACCGCGAGCCACAGCACCTCGAGGACGAAGGGCCCGCGGACACCACCGATCCAGAGCGCGGCGGCGTAGCTGTAGAAGAACAGCGGGTCCTTGTTGTCGAAGACGTCCGCGTACAGGCGGTCGCCGTCGAGCAGGCGCGCCCCGACGCTGAGCCACACCCCCGGATCGCCCCACACCTGAGGCTGGACACGAAGGGCGGAGAGCAGGACCGCGACCGAGAGCGTCCCGGCGACGGCGACCGCCGACCAGAGACGGACGCGCGCAGCGCCGCCACCTCCGGCCAGCGCGGTTGCGACGTCCGCCGACCCGGCGTTTGGGGCCCCGAGCTCTGTGTGCGCTTCCACCCCTTGTCCCCCGCTCCTCGCGGTCCGGAGCCGGTTTGCCCGGCAAGCGCCGGACCTCGCGGCGGCTGGATTCTCCTCTCTGGCGCGGACGGCGGCAAGCCGGCCGTGGCGTCGGCCCTACGCCGCCGACCGGCCTGAGCCCCGACTCTCGGCCGCGGCGAGCAGCAGGTGCTCGAGCCTCCCGACGTACCGGTGCCACGAGAGGCCGGATTCGACGGTCTCGCGGGCCCGCGCGCCGAGCTCCCGCGCCCGGGGCTCGTCCGCGAGGAGCTCCGCGAGCACCCGAGCGAAGGCGGCAGCATCCCCGGGAGCGACGAGACGCACGTTCACATCGTCCTCGAGCCCGTAGCCGGTCGCGATCGCCGCCGTGCGGGTCATGACGACGGGCTTCGCGAGCGCCATCGCCTGCAGGAACACGGTCGTGGCGCCCGAGTAGCTGTTCTCGCGCACGGGAAGCGCGACTGCCTTCGCGCGTTCCAGGCGGCGCCGCATCTCGTCGAACGGCAGGTCGGTCTCGACCGCCACGTTGACGGGACGCTCGCCCAGGGAGCGCGCGTGATCCGCTGTCGTGACGACGAGGAAGCTCGTCTCGGGCAGACCGCGCGCGACCGTCAGCAGCAGCCCGAAGTCGCGGTGGGGGTCGGCTCCGATCGAGACGACATCCACGTCGGGCGCCGCGCCGACCGGCCGGAAAGCCTCGACGTCGACGCCGAACGGCACGAACTCGACGCGCGCGTCCACCCCCCGCTCCCCGAGCCACTGCCGGAGCACGTCCGTCTCGTGCTCGCTGTACGCCAAGACCGAGGTCGCCGCGCCGAGCGCCCGCGCGTAGAGCCGCTGCAGGCGCGCCGAGCGGAGCTGCACGAGGCGCTCGGGCAATCCGATCGCGGCATAGACGAACGGCCGTCGCACGACACGGGCGCGAGCGAGCAGCATCAGGGGGATGCCCACGGTGTCGACCGTCGAGAGCACGACGTCGGCGCGGTTCAGCTCGCGCTGCGACGAGAGCACGCCGGCGAAGTCGCCGCCGTACCCGCCGGCCGCCTCGAGACCCCGCTTCAGCGCGGCGCCGGTCACACGGGCCCAGGCCGCTGGCTCGGGTCGTTCCAGGTTGTGCCGGACAGTGTGGCCGCGCTCGGCGAGCTCGTCCATTCCGTAAAGGGCGTAGCGGGCCGGAGAGCCCGGCTCGAGCCCGAGCGCCGCCCGCCTGTGCGGCGCGTCGCGGAAGAGGTAGAAGACGGAGGTCACGGTCGACGCGGGTAAGGTAGGCGACTCCCGCCCGACGGCCAACCAGGACCATGCACAGGCAGCACACGAAGTTCTCGGCCCGCGTGAATCGCGTGTTCACGCACCGCGCCAACGGCGTCGCGAAGGCGATCGAGCGGCAGGGCATTCGCGCGACGTACGAGCTGCACGACCGCCTCCTCTCCAACCGGTCGAGCCGTGGGCGGTACGGCGAGGCGCCGGCCCGGCTCGACGAGCTTCAGCAAGGCATCCTGGCCGACGTCCGCGAGCACGGCTTCTCGCTGCGCTCGTTCCAGGAGGTCTTCTCCGACGAGTCGCTCTGGCACGACCTCGTCGAGCAGCGCGACCGCTTCGTCTCCTCGACGGAGGCCGACCTCGCCGCCGGCGGCGAGCACATTCGCGTCCGGCCGGGGAAGGAGTTCGTCGTGCGGCTCCAGAGCTACGGGGTCGAGCTCGGCCCGGACGATCCGTGGTTCAGGGCCGTCTCCTCCCGTCGCCTGCTCGACCTCGCGAACGCGTATCTGGAGCTGTGGTCGAAGCTCGAGTACGTCGACGTGTGGTACTCGGTGCCGCAGCCCGCGGAAGGCGAGCGCATCTCGTCGCAGCGCTGGCACCGCGACTACAACGACAAGCACCTGCTGAAGGTGTTCCTCTACCTCGTCGAAGTGGACGAGGAGATGGGCCCGTTCCAGTACGTCGCCGGGAGCCAGCCCGGCGGCCCCTACGCCGACGCGTGGGGCTGGCAGCCGCTCGGCCAGAACTACCCGACGGAGGAGGAGCTGGAGGCACGGATCCCCTCGGCGGCGGTCAAGACCTTCACCGGCCCGGCCGGCACTCTCCTGTTCTGCAACACCGCGGGCTTCCATCGCGGCGGGTTCTCGACGACGAATCCGCGGGTCCTCGCGACGGCCACGTACTCCTCGCCGGCCTCGCTCGCGTCGCTGACGGTGCGGAGCTACGAGTACTCGGGATCGCTCGCCGAGCTCGACGCCCCCACGCGGTTCGCGCTCACCTGAAAGCGGTCGACGTCGACCCGGAGACAGGCTCCTCCTTGCCCGCGACGAGCAGGCGGTAGACGCACGCCCCGACGACGGCGAACGCAAGCGCGCCGAGCGCCCATGTCGCCATCGGACCGGGGCCGCGCCCCCACCACCACTCGACCGAGGCGCCGAGGTCGGGCCCGCCCTGGTCGACGCCGGTGACGTAGCGGCGGATCGTGCGGTGCAGCGCGGCGCCGTGCGCGACGACCACGGCGGAGACGAGCAGCAGCGCCTGGCCGCGACCGAACCGGACGGGAGGGTCGACGGGGCGGCTGACCAACGCCGTTCCCATGAGGACGGGCAGCAGAGGCAGGAGATACCGCGGCTGGACGTTCTCGCCGGCGGAGACCACGAGCACCGGCAGCGCCACGAGGATTCCGGAGACGGCCGCGAGGGCGAGCCACTTCTCGCGCGTCGCCGCAGCCACCCCGATGAGCAGCGCGCCGCCGAAGGCGAGCAGCATCAGCGCGGCGACGATCGCCGGCATCGGCGTGTCGAGCGCCCCGAGCGGTCCCAGCCCGAGCGCGCCGAGGGCACGCGAGGGGACGTCGAGAATCGCCTCGAAGACCGCTGCCGTGCGTGCCTGCTGCTCGTTCGTGCCGAGTTCCCCGGCCCAGTGCTCGTTCTCCCGTCCGGCGAGGGTCGCGGCAATTCCCACACAGGCGATCGCTGCGAGGACGAGTGACCGGCGTCGCAACGCGACCCGGTGACCCCCCGCCGACAGCCAGGCGGCGACGCTCGCGACGGCAACGTAGAGCCCCGCATCCGACCGCGAGACCAGGGCGACGACGACGCCTGCGAGCATCACGCCGACCAGCGCGAGCTTGCGTGTCGTCGAGCACTCGCCCCCACCCTCGAGGAACGTGAGCGCCGTGACCCAGTAGGCGGCGATGCCGGCGACCGCGACGCCGCTCGGGTTGTTGGACGCGAAGAGGTACACGCCGAGCGGGACGAGGCTCGTCAGGCCGGCGAGCGCGAGCGGCGCCCGAAGAGCCGGTCGCGCGAACAGCCACGCCACGAGGAGCAGCGCGATGGAAAGCGTCCACGAGACCATCCGCATCACAAGCACCGAACGGTCGACGTTCCTCGTCGCGAACAGGGACATGAAGCGGTAGAACCCGCCCGGATAGAGGCCGTCGTTGGCCCGGCTCGGCTCCAGGCCGCCCTCGTGCGGCGCCTCGTCCTGACACGCCGCCGAGCGCTCCGGCTGGAGGGCGAAGCACACGAGTCCCGGGCCGAGGGCCGGGAGGACGAGCACACGCTCGACCCTCGCTCTCACCTCGACGCCCGTCCGGCGGCAGACGCCCGTGTCGCCGGTCGCGCACCAGATCGAGGCGAGGTGGAAGTCGTCGTCGGGGCTTCCGCCCGGAGGTGAGGCGAGGGACCACGCAAGCCCGAGCACGACGAGCGCGATCGCGCAAACGACCACGAGAAGCGCCGAACGCGGATCCGTGCGTTGCGGGCGACGGATCCGGTCCGCCTTCGAGCGCTCCTCGGCCATGCGCCCGCGATCATCGCAGGCAGGGCTCCCGGCGCGGCCGCACGACGCGCTCGGCCGCCCCGAGGCTCGAATCGAGCGAGGCTAGGCCGGCCGGCGGATCAAGAGGCCGACCGAGGTCGAGACCGAATCGCGGATGACGAGCTTGAGATGCGCAGGGTCGTCGTACGGGTGATCGGCGATCCAGCGATCGGCGGGCGTCTCGAGAGCGACGTACCAATTCGTGTTCACCTCGAAGCCTCGGTCGCGGGCATCGCGCACGAGCTCGTCGAGATCGGCCGGCCGGTACACAGCGAGGTGGCCGTAGTCCGCCGTGGTTCCGCGCCGAGTGAGCTCGAGCTCCGTGGTGTGCACGGCCACGCCGCCGGGACGGAGAAGGTCGAGCGACCGCGAGACGAAGTCCAGGCCCGCACGAGGGCTGCCGAGGTGCTCGAGCGCGCAGCACGACCACACGAGGTCGAAGCTCCCGAGGTCGTCCGGAATCGCGTTCATGTCCACGTAGCGAATGGTCACGAGGCGCTCGAGCACCTCGTCCGGCGCGATCTGCGGCATCGAGAGAGCCTGCAGGCCGGCGAGATGCTGACCGGTGACGATCCACGCGTCGGAGTCCGCTTGCGAGGCGTCGAGATCGGTCGCGAGCACCGATACGCCGTGAGCGGCGAGCGCGGCGGGGATCGGCTCCTGCCCGACCCCGAAGCCGACCGCCCGTCGACCTTCGGCGAGCAGGCCGTACTGCTCGGCCGCGCGGAGCACGTAGACGAACTCCCAGACCTTTCGGTGCAAGCCCTCCCCGTGAGAGGAGCCCCAGGGAAGGATCACCGCACCCGGGTACAGGAAGCGGTGGAGTCGCTGGAAGTCCGGGTGCGCGAACTGCGCGGCCGAGACCGTCTGGGAGACGACCTCGTCGAAGCCCGGGGGGGACCGACCCGTGTTGTGCTCGGTGACGTCGACGCGGGCCAGGAGGCCGTGTTGCCCGTCACCTGACTCGAGAGCTCCGAGCCGCTGCTCGAGCCGGTCGAATCGGACGTCGAGATAGCGCCGCAACGGACGGGTCGCAGCACGCCCGAAGTCCCGCACGGGGGTCGCGAGCTTCACGGGCGACAGCATGCCTGACCGGGCTCCGCCGTCAGCGACGATCGGCTCTCGTTAGGCTCAGTCGTCGTCGGAAGTCGAGCCCAACCCCAGCACCACGCGAGCGAGACGACGGACGCCGGTCGGAAGCTGCTCGAGGCCCGCCGGCACGGCCCCGTCGTGACGTCGTTCGCCCAGAACGCCGAGGACGTCCGCCTCTGGCGGGTGTTCGCCTCGAAGGGAGCGGGCTTCTACGTCGACCTCGGCGCGGGCGATCCCGTGAGCAATTCCGTCACCAAGCTCTTCTACGACGCCGGCTGGAGCGGTCTCGACGTCGAGCCGGGGCCGGACTTCGCGCTTCTCGCGGAGGCGAGGCCGCGTGACACGACCGTCGATGTCGCCATCTCGAGCCGCTCCGCGGAGGCCCGGATGTGGGTCACGTCCCCGCCGGAGCTCTCCTCGCTCGACCCGACCTTGCGCGACCAGCTGCCGGGAGACATCTCCGTGAGCGAGGTCACCGTCCGCACGAGAAGGCTCGACGAGCTCGTGGCCGAGCACGCCCCCGATCGGGAGATCGACTTTCTCAAAGTGGACGTGGAGGGCGCGGAGCGGGACGTCCTCGAGTCGTTCGATCCGCGCGTGCTGCGGCCGTCCGTCATCCTCGTCGAGGCGGTCTCTCCCCTCACGTGGCGCCCGTCGCACGAGGACTGGGAGTTCCTGCTCCTCGACGCGGGCTACGTCTTCGCGGCGTTCGACGGCATCAATCGGTTCTACGTTCCCAAAGAGCGTGGCGAGCTGGTACCCGTGCTCGCGTATCCGATCAGCCCGTTGGATCGATACGTGGTTTCCGATCGTCCAACCGCCGGCGCGAGCAACGACGACGTCTCCGGCCACGCCGCATCCGAGACGTCGGAGGCGCGGGAGCTGCGAGGTGCCCTCCAGGACGCGACCGAGGCGCTGGCCTCGATCCAGAGCACCCTCTCATGGCGTGTCACGCGCCCGCTTCGCGCGATTCGCCGCGCTCAACGGAGATCGGGCGAGCTGCGGCCGAGACCCTCGGGGGCGCTTCCACCCGAAGCCGAGCGTCTCGAGGCGGCCGTGATCGCACGGTTGACCCAGAGCGCCGGCTTGCTCGCCGAGGGCCGGGTCGGCGCGCCGGGGAGCCACGGTCGTTCCGTCCCGGCTGCGCTCGATGACGTCCGAGAGGCATTGCAGACGGGGGCAGCGGACGTCCGCACCGCAGCCTGGCTGCTCCTGACCGCCGTCGACGGCCTGTACCCGGGCGAGCGGGACGTGGAGCACGCGGCGCAAATCCTGCGGACGCTCGGTCCGGCGCCGTTCACGCGCTTCCTCGAGCGGCGAGTGGACCTGGTCCTCGCCCGCACGACCGCCGAGCCGACCGAGCTCGAGATCGTGACGAACGCGGTCGTCGTCGACGTGTCGCAGATCGTCTCCTCCGACCTCCACACGGGGATCCAGCGCGTCGCGCGAGAGTGCGTCTCGCACTGGCTCGGGGCGGGTCTGCCGCTCCGGCTGAGCTGGTACGACGGCGAGGCCGGTGTGCTTCGGCTGCTCGAGAGTGACGAGGCCGATCGTCTGCGCGACTGGCGGGATCACCTCGAGGAGGACGAGCGGATCCGGAGCCGGCGGCCGAATGCCTCGGAGAAGATCCTGGTTCCGTCCTCGTGCACGCTCGTGCTCGCCGAGCTGCCGCGCCGTGGCCACTCCCAGGCGCTGCGAGGCCTGGTCGTCTCACGCGTGCACCGATCCCTGTGCCTCGTGTGTTACGACCTGATCCCGTTCGTCGCCCCCGAATCCGTCGACCCGCGCATGGTGACCGCGTTCGCCGAGTACTTCGCGTTGTTGAAGCACGCCGACCGTGTCTCCGCGATCAGCAGGCAGTCCGCCGACGACGTCCGCGCGTTTGCGTCGACGCTCGAGGGCCAGGGGCTTCCGGGTCCCGAGATCGCAGCACACCCGCTTCCGACGGAGGCGCCGGCGGTCGAGGATCCGTCGCCCGTCGCGCAGGCGGGGCGGAGCAGGGACCCTCTCGTCCTGGTCGTCGGGGTCCACGCACCCCGGAAGAACCACGTCGCCGTGCTGGAAGCCGGCGAGCGGCTGTGGCGGGAGGGTCTTCGTTTCGAGCTCGTGTTCATGGGTGGCAGCACCTGGCGGGCGGAGGGCTACTTCGACACCTACGTCGAGCGGCTCCAGGCTGCGGGTCGCGCGGTCCGTGTCGAGAGACGGGTCTCGGAGAACCGCCTCTGGACCGCCTACCGGGATGCACGCTTCACCGTCTTCCCATCGCTGATCGAGGGCTTCGGGCTCCCCGTGGCGGAGTCACTGGCGGCCGGGACGCCCGTGATCACGTCCAACTACGGGAGCATGGCCGAGATCGCCGCGGGGGGCGGGGCGCTGACGGTCGACCCCCGGGACGTCGAGGAGCTCGCGATGCAGATGCGACGACTCCTGACCGACGACGCACTCGTCGACGACCTCCGGACGGAGGCGCGCCGGCGGGACCTCGGGAACTGGAACGACTACGCGCGCGGACTGTGGGAGTTCTTCACCGAGGAATCGAGCGCCCGGTAGCCGCGTCGGCGTCGGGCTCGCCCCGTGAGCCCTCGAGCCTGCGCACCCGGCGCTCGAGCTCGTCGACCGATCGCTGCAGCGAGCTCACCGCCTCGAGCACGGCCGTGTCGACACGCCGCTGATCCTCGAGGTACGGCCAGAGGGCCCGGCGGAGGAGGCGACGGACGAGTGAGGCCGGGGCCGCGCCGCGGTCGGCAAGGCCGGTGCCGAGGTCGCCGGCGAGCATCTGCGACGCCTCCACGATCGCGGGACGCGCGTCGTGCCCCGCGGCTCGGGGGGAGCTCGTGCCGTGCGCGCGGAGGTCCTCGAGCCGGCGTTCGACGAAGTCCGCCGTTCGCCGGAGCGAGAAGCGGCCGAGCAGGTCGTCGCGCGCACGCCCACCGAGGGCTTGCGCCTCGTCGGGGTGCTCCCAGACCCGGCGCATGAGCTCGGCCGCCGCTCCGACGTTCGGCTCGGCCCACGTCGCGCCCGGCTCGTACGCCCACCAGGTCGACGGGACGTCCACGAGCTCGTAGGGGACGAGATAGCTGTTCGCCTCGCTCATGAACTCGACGTTGCCCGAGTATGCGGTCGCGATGACCGGCTTGCCGAGCGCCATCGCCTCGGCCATCGTGAGCCCGAGTCCCTCGCTGCGGTGCAGGGACACGTAGCAGTCGCAGCTCGCCAGCATCGCCCGGCTCTCGTCCTCGGAGGCGAACCGGTCGAGGACGACCACGTCCGGACGGTCGCGTGCCGCACGCTCGAGGTCGGCCAGGAGGTGCGGCTTTCGCTCGCGGCCGTTGACGCTCTTGAGGACGAGCGACGGTCCCTCGCCCGGTGCGAACGCCCGGGTGAACGCATCGACGACCGCCGTCGGGTTCTTCCGCACGCCGCTGACGAAGTTGAACGAGTAGAGGAACAGATACCCGTCCGGGAGCCCCAGTTCCGACCGGCTCGGCGCTGGCGCCCGGGGCGTGTCCATCGGCAGCGGCGCCACGAACACGGGGATGTCGACCTCGGCCGCGATCGCCTCGCGGACGTACGAGCTCGCCACCCAGATCTCGTCGAGGAACGCGAGGGGCGCGCGCCGGGCCAGTCGAAAGCGACTCGTCTCCCAGAACCAGAAGCCGATCGACGTCCTGCCGGTGAAGAAGTCGGAGCCGGCATCGGCGAGGAAGCCCTCGAAGTAGTCGGCGTTGAGGCAGATCAGGTTGACGGAGTGCACCGCATCGGCCGGCCGGAAGCTGGGGGCACCGCCGGACGACGGCAGGTACGGCACGGTGACGACCGGAACGCCGGCGTGCTCGAGCCCCCTCTCGAGGCGGCGAACGACCTCCCCGAGCCCCAGGCGGACGCTCGGCCCCTGTCCCTGCTCACCACCGACGAAACCGACGAGATTCACGCCCGGCTTCGAGGGGGTCACGTCGTCGCCACTCCCCTCGGGCCACAGGTCACCCGCGCTCGCACTCCCACTCGAGCAGCGGCCGGACGACTCCGCGCCACTGGCCGCTGAACTGCCCGCGCGCCGAGTCGCCCTCGCCGGGGTCGAGCACCTCGAAGGAGACCGCCTCGTAGACCGCTGCGTGGTGCTCGAGCTTGGGGAAGTCGATGCTGCAGATCGCGGCCTCCACGATTGCCGACCCCTCGTTCAGCAGGTTCCCGGGGATCCACGCAGTCGCGACGTAGTCGCCCGGCGTCGTCGCCTCGAGCCAGCGCCGGTCGGTGTCCATCGCGTTGAACGCAACCGCCCCTTCCTGGTCGAGCACCTTGATCTTCGGGAAGAGGGGCTTGCCGTCGCGCAGGACACGGAACGTGATCTCGACGCCGACCGGGTGCCGCACGTCGATGACGCCCGGCGGCATGCCCTCGTGGGGCACCACCCGGATCCCCAGGATCCTCGCGAGGTCGTTCCCGGGCGCCGAGTCCTCGGGCCAGGTTCGCTCGGAGCCGGAGCTGTGCGTCTGGTGGAGGTAGTTCGCGATCACCTCGGCCGGGCGCCCGTCGCCGACGACCTGCCCGCTCTCGATCCAGATCGCCCGGTCGCAGAGCTGCGCGACCGCGGGCAGGGCGTGCGAGACGAACAGCACCGTCCTCCCGGCATTCCCGAGCTCCTCCATGCGGCCGAGGCAGCGGCGCTGGAACTCGGCGTCACCCACCGAGAGCACCTCGTCGACGAGCATGATCTCCGGCTCGAAGTGGGCGGCGACGGCGAACGCGAGACGGACGTACATGCCGCTCGAGTAGCGCTTCACCGGCGTGTCGATGAACCGCTCGACGCCGGAGAACTCCACGATGTCGTCGAAACGCTGCTCGATCTCCCGGCGCTTCATGCCGAGGATGGCGCCGTTCAGGAAGACGTTCTCGCGTCCGGTGAGCTCGCCGTTGAACCCCGTCCCCACCTCGAGCAGGCTGCCGACCCGGCCGCGGATCTCGGCGCGGCCCGCCGTGGGCGCGACGATCCTCGTCAGGATCTTCAGGAGCGTCGACTTGCCGGCGCCGTTCCGCCCGATGACACCGAGGACCTGTCCCTCGGGGACCTGGAACGAGACGTCGTACAGCGCCCAGATCTCCGAGCCCTGGCGGACGTGCTCGCGCCCCGTCACGCGCCTGGCCGCGTGCACGAGGCTCTCACGAAGCGTCCCGTACGCCGCCTGGTGCTCGCCCAGACGGTACTTCTTCGACAGCGAGTCGACCTCGATCGCGACGGACATCAGATCGTGTCCGCGAACCGCGGCTCGGACGAGCGGAACGTGGCGAGCCCGAGGAAGAAGAGCGCGACCGCGACCGCGACGCCGAGCGCCACCTGCCCCGGCTGCGGCGCGTTCGCGTCGAGCACCGCCCACCGCCAGCCGGAGATCACGCTCGTCATCGGGTTGAGCGAGAGGATCCACTGCCACTTCTCCGGGATCTGGTCCACGGCGAACATCACGCCCGAGAGCAGCGGGAGGACCTGGAGGAAGACCGGGATCATGTAGCGCACGTCGCGGTAGCGGACGTTGACCGCGGAGAGCAGCAGGCTGATCCCCAGGACGGTCACGACCGCGAGCAGGATGAACAGCGGCGCCGTGAGGACCTTCCAGCCGTCCGGCCACGTGTCGTACTTGACCATGAGGAATAGCAGCACCGGAAGCCCGACGACGAAGTCCACGAGCGGTACCGAGACCCCGGCCAGCGGAAGCAGGGTTCGCGGGAAGTACACCTTGGTCACCAGCGGCAGGTTCGACAGCAGGCTCAGGCTCGCGAGGCTGAGCGCCGACGCGAAGTACTGCATCGGCAGCACCCCCGCCACGACGAGGCTGGGGTAGGGCGTCTCGCCGGAGGGGAAGTTCGCGAACTTCCCGAAGACGATCACGTAGACGAGTGCCGTGAACGCCGGCACGAGGATCGCCCACGCGACCCCGAGGAACGTCTGCTTGTAGCGGACGGAGACGTCGCGCCAGACGAGCGTCCACAGGAGCTCGCGGTAGTGCCAGAGCTCGCCGACGTCGAGGCGCGGCAACCGGGTCGCCGGCCGGATGACCGTCACGCGACCCGCCGCCTCGGTGCCGCTCGGGTCGCCCGGGCCGACCGGCGACCGGGTGTCGGGCGAAGCTTCGGCGGCGGTGCCTGGCGTCTTTCGCTCCTCTTCGAGCGGCGTCTCGGTGCGCACCACTCCGGGATGCTAGCGGCGTCTCCGGCCGAGGCCCCGCACCACGCGCCGTCTCACGGCCCCTGGAGCAGCAACCCGGGCTGCTCGTCCGTGAGCGCGAGAGCGCTCAGCGTCTCGAGCGGCACGAACGTCGGTCGCTCGGCCCTGTAAAGGACGAGCGTGTAGGTCGGCTTCCGTTCGACGGCGACGACGCGGAAGCCCTCGACCGGCCGGGGAGTGCCGACCCGGGGCGGCTCGACCTTCCCCGAGGAGTACCCGCCCTCCGTGGCGAGGCCGAGCGAAGCGATCTCCTCGACGGTCGCGCCCTCCGGCGGCGGCTCGCGGAGGGCTGGGAGGTACGGGCGCCAGAGCGTTCGGCTCATGTACGGCGTGACGACGATCGCGCGCGGGCCGTCCGGGGCGGCGAGCGTCTCGGCCGCCCCACGCCAGTCGGTGCGGCCGTAGCTCGTGTCGAGCGCCGGCGCGAGCGCGATCGCCGCCGAGAGCACGCAGAGGGCGCCCGCGGCCGCGAGCCCGAGGCGCCCGGTGGCAAAGCCGGCGCCGAGGCACACCGCCGCTGGCACGACCGCGACGATCGTGTTGCGCGCGGTCAGGTAGTCCCTTCCCGCGAGGGCGAGGGCCACGGGCACGAGGATCACGACGGCGGCGAGCGAGCCTGCGACGAGCGCGCCGCGGCGCTCGACCGGCGCGAGCCGCACGACGAGCGCGAGCCCGACGAGCAGGAGGAGCGCGGCGAGCGCGCTGCCGGGAACCTCGCCCGGGAAGCTGTAGCCGACGACGAGGTTCTTCGGTATCCCGGCGATCCGCACGACGAGGGACGACCCGGTGACTGCTTCGCCGTTGTCGCGCTGCTCGAGCAGGAGCGGCACGTGCGCGACGAGGGTCGCCGCGGGGATCAACGACGCGAGCGCGACGGGCCGGCTCGGCCGCACGCGCACGAGGAGCCAGACAACTTCGGCGCCGACGAGGAAGAGCGCGTAGTAGTGCGTCGCGATCGCGAGCGCGGAGATCACCGCCCAGCCGGCGAGCCACCTACCCGATCCGCGGAGCGCGTGCCCGAAGGCGAGCACCGTTCCCGCCCCGAGCAGCGCGAGCAGGGCGTACGACCGCGCCTCCTGCGAGTACCAGACGAGGAACGGGTTCACGGCGACGAGCGCCGCGGCGACGAGGCCGGCGCGGCGCGACACGAGCACCGCGCCCGCGCCGTACGCGACCGGGATCGTCGCCGTGCCCGCGAGCGCCGAGAGCGTGCGGATCCCGACCTCGCCGAGGCCGAACAGCGAGCCCCACGCCCAGGCGACGACGTAGTAGACGAATGGCGTCGCCTCGCTGCGGGGCACCTCCCTCAGGACGTCCCCGAGTCCATGGTCGAGTAGCGAGACCGTGACGAGCTCGTCGAGCCAGAAGCTCTGCCGGTCGAGCGTCGGGAACCGGAGCGCCGCACCCAGTAGCGTCAGGCCGAGGACGGCGAGCAGCGTCGACCGCGCACGCATCAGGACGAGGCAGCTTGTGTTGAATCAACACAAGCTCTTGCCGAGGAGCTCGCGCGCTCCCCGGCGAGCGCCCCCAGCGCCGTCACGATGAACAGCGGATAGAGCGGCAGCGAGAACTCGGGCGCGAGGCCTTGCGACGCGGCGTGGATCAGCAGCACGGCGGCCGCCGCCGACCAGAGCACGACGATCGCCCGCCACCCTCGGGGCCTTCGCCACAGGAGCGCGATCGCGCCGACCGCGATCCAGAGCGGCGGGCGTGGGAACCGCGGCGTGATCCGGTTGAGGATCTCCGTGACCCAGTTCTGGCCTGTGCGGGAGGGCAGCTCCGCGTCCCACTCCCGCACCTGAGAGACGACCTCGCGGTAGCGGTCCTGGACGGCCGGGTCGGAGAAGACCTTTGCCGGGTCGTCGAGCGTGCACGAGTCGATGTAGTCGGAGGCGCACCACACGAAGCCGTACGGGACGCCCTCGAGCAGGATCGTCGCCTGCGGGTTCGGGAGCGTCACGCCGTTGCTCTCGAAGGTCGGGCTCGGCGGCTCGGGCGCCGTCTGCGCGCGCGGCGCGACGGCCTCGCGGATCGGCCGCTGCATGAGGAAGTCCCAGAAGAGACCCGCGACGCCGCGCGCGTAGGTGCCGGGGTGCTTGCGGATCGCCTCGACGGCGGAGTCGAAGAGCACGCTGTAGTTCTCGTCCCGCCCGAGGACGTTGTCGGAGAGGGCGATCAGCCGCACCGTCTCGTAGTTCGACCCGTTCCGGAGGTACGCGTCCAGCGGGACGTGCAGGCTCCGGTACGGCTCCTCGGTCAGGACGTGGTCCTCGACGAGTCGGGCGAGCCGCCGGGACGCGGGGCCGTTCGCCGGCGAGATCGTGTTGTCCGCGAGCCACACGCGCAGGAACGGCACCCAGGCGCGCCCGCCGCGGGTGACCGTGAAGTCGTCGTAGCGAGCCGCGTTGTGCGCCGCCCAGCCGACGAGGGGGAGCGCCGCCGCCGCGAGACAGACCGCAACCCAGGTCAGTCGCCGCCGCCAGGGGGCGACCGCGAGCAGGGGCGCCACGACCGCGGGGAGGAGCACCTGGTTGGCGGGGCGGATCAGCACGAGCGCCGCGATCCCGAGCCCGAGCGCGACGAAGCCGGCCGTCGTCGGCCGCTTCAACGTGCGCGCCACCACGAGCGCCCACAATGAGAGACCGGTCGCGAACACCGCGTCGCTCGACGCCTGGTGGTAGAGCGTCGCCCACGCGGGATAGACGAGGAGCAGCACGGCCGACGCGAGCGCCGGGACCCGCCCGAAGGTCAACGCGGTCGCGCTCCACGCGAGCACGGAGACGGCGAACAGGAGCCCGAAGACGATCTCGAGCAGGATGCTTCCGCCGAGGGCCAGCGGAAGCCCGACGACGAGCGGTGTCAGCGGGGTGCGGAAGAGCTGCACCTGCGAGAGCGGCGGCTTCGAGTCCCAGTACTGGAGGTAGTAGACGAGGTAGTCCCACGTGTCGCGACCCTTGGCCATCGGCCACCCGAGCGCCTGGAACCAGAAGACGCCGAGCGCGACCGCGAACAGGATCAGTGCCGCCCGCCGCGTCGGGACGAGCTCGAGGAGCCGCCGCAGGTGCTCGCTCACGAGCGGAGGCTTCCGGCGAGGCGGCGGACGCGCCCCCCCGGGCCCTCCTCGAGCCGCCCGAGGCGCGCCTCCAGCTCGTCGACCCGGGCGCCGTAGAACCCGCCGAGATCGGCCTCCCCGAGCGACGTGTACTCCGCGGCGAAGAGCGCGGCCTCCTCGACCGCCGAGCGCTGTGTCGCGGGGGCGCGGGTGGGCGGCTCGCCCGCCGCGCCGAGCCCGAGCGTGCGCAGGGTGTCGCGCAGCCGGGTGTCGAGCGCGTACGTGCCGTCGGCGAGACCCGCCGCGAGCTCCTCGTCGTCGACCACGAGCGGGGCGTAGAAGTCGTCGAGCCGCCCTGCGCGGTACGCCTCGTACGCGTCGGCCATGTGGCCCGGAATCCCCTTCTCGGCGTTTCGCTCGAGCGCGACGAACTGCGTCACGTACTTCCGCCGGCACTGCTCGTACGAGCGGACCGGGAAGTGGAGGATCTCGATTGGATACCACCCGCGGAGCGCGACGAGGCTCTCGGCGAGCGCCTCGTGGTTGCCGCGCCCGATGCGGACCTCGGGATGAGCGCGGTGGGCCGACTTGAAGTGTGTGCTGAGCGGGTGCGGGTGGAAGCTCGGGGCGCCGAGCCGCGCGGTCATCCGCTCCGCAAAGAGCCGCTCGTCGTCGGGCCGGGGCACGAAGTTCCGCCACGCGCCGCGCACCGCCCCGAACCGTGGCGGCACGGCCGCCAGCAGCTTCTTCAAGCTCGCGCCACGTGCGAGCCAGAACTCGTCGGCGTCGGCGTTCAGGACCCAGTCCGCCGCGAAGTCCGTGGCGGCGAGACGCGCCATCCGGGTGACCCACTCGCTCTGGCGCAGGTCGTCGCCCGGCTCGCGGATCAGGTGCAGGACGCCGTCTCGAGCGTATCGCTCGAGGATCTCGGTGGTTCCGTCCTCGGAGCGGTTGTCCGTCGCAACGACGAAGTCGACGCCGGCGTGGAGGTGGTACGCGATCTGCGCGTCGACGATGTCTGCCTCGTCGCGAGCGAGGAGGGTCATGACGAGCTTCATGGCTCGCGGGAGCCTACTCGCGGGGCCAGGCGACCCTCTCGTCCGCGAGCGCGAGACGCAGCGGCCCCCGCCGGGGGTTCCGTGTCATGCCGAGCAGCGGGAGCTGCGAGCGATACGCGCGGATCGCGCGCCACTTGGCGAGCCGGTCGCGCGCCCCGGCCTGCTCGGCCGCGAACGGCGCACCGCCTGCCCGCAGGGTGTACGGCTGCTCGGCGTAGCGCGCGACACGCTCCGACGGGAGCGTCGAGGCGAGGAGCGCAGACAACCACGCGTGGTCGGGATGCGTGAGCGGAGAGCCGGGCACCAGGACGACGTCGGCCCGCTCGACACAGCCGTGCACGGCATCCCGGATCTCCTCGTCGTGCCCGTGGCGGTCGAAGTCGACGCTCCCGTACGGAAGCCAGTGCGGCGTCACGCCGAGCACGGCGCACGCGCGGCGGTCCTCCTGGCGCCGCCCCCGAGCAGCCTCGCCTTCCGTGGCGAACCCCGCGCGCCGGTCCCAACCTTCGGTCGGCGTGGTCGAAGCGGGGTCGAGCGCGAGCACCGTGAGGAGCTCCACGTGGGCTCCGGTGCGGGCCCAGCGAGCCATCGCCGCTCCGAGCGACAGGACGCCGTCGTCGGAGTGCGGCGAGACGACGACGATCGGCCCCGCGAGCTGCACGGGCCCTATGATCGCGGCCTTGACCGGCTGGCGACGATTCGTACCCGCAAGCGCCCGTCGCCGGCTGCGGCCTCTTCGCAGCGCCGTCGTCGAGCGACGCCGTCGTCGTCCACCCAGGCTCGGCGACCTCCGGCGGGTCACGCCGATCGATCCGAACTGGGGGTTCGAGCGGGGCACGCCGATCGACCGCGTCTACGTCGAGCAGTTCGTCTCGGCCAACGCGGCCGACATCCGTGGCCGCGTGCTCGAGATCGCCGCCCCCGACTACACGACGCGCTTCGGCCGCGGGGTGGAGCGCGTCGACATCCTGATGGCGACCGCGGGCAACCCCCAGGCGACGATCGTCGGCGACCTGACCGACGCGCCCCAGATCCCGAGCGACGCGTTCGACTGCGCGATCGTCACGCAGACGCTCCAGTTCGTCTACGACATCCGCGCCGCCCTCGCGACGCTGCACCGGACCCTCGCGCCAGGCGGAGTGCTGCTCGCGACGGTGCCCGGGATCACGAAGATCTCACCGCCGGAGGACGAGGAGTACGGCGAGTGGTGGCACTTCACCGCCCGCTCGGCGCAGCGCCTCGCCGAGGAGGCCTTCGGCGCGGGGAACGTCGAGGCGCGGTCCTACGGCAACGTGCTGAGCGCGACGGGGTTCCTCTACGGGCTCGCGGCGTCGGACCTGAAGGCCGAGGAGCTCGCCGCGCACGACCGACTGTACGAGGTGATCGTCGGCGTGCGGGCGGTCAAGCGCCCCGGCTAGCGGCCGCCCGCGGCCGACCGGCAGCCGTTACGACGCCGAATCGCTCCGGAAGACCCGCCGGGTGGTGCGCGTGAGCTTCCGGTAGGCGCGCCGGGGCAGCCGCTCCTCGACCGTCTGCAGCCTCCGCTCGAGCTCGTCGAGTCGCCGCTGGAGCCGCACGACGTCGGCCTCACCCAGCACCGCCGCCTCGACCGCGTACTCGGCGTCCTCGACGAGGGTGGGCAGCTGGAACGAGGGCTGCTCGCCCGCGGCGATCGCGTGCAACGCGTCGCGCAGCCGCGTGTCGACGACGAGCCTGCCCTCCGCCGTGCCCCGTTCGACCTCCTCGTCGGAGACGACGAGCGCCTCGTAGTACTCGCCGATCCGGCCGCTTCGCAGCGCCGCGTACATGTCCGCGTGGTACGCGGTCGGCGGTCTCGCGATGTGCTTCGCGAACGCCTCGCCCTGGAGCTCCGCCTTGTGGGCGGTCTGCGCCTCCGACCGTAGAGGGAAGTGGAAGCACTCGATCGGGAACCAGCCGCGGAGCGGCGCGAACGGGCTGTCCACCAGCGCATGGTTACCGCGCGTCACCCGGATCTCCGGGTGCCCGCGATGGACGATCTTGCGGATCGGCTTGTACAGGGACGCCGGGTCGTTGATCGGTGCGAGCGCCGAGAAGCGCACCGTCATCCGCTCCGGGAACTGCCCCTCGCCCGGCCTCGGGCAGAACACGCGGAGGAACGCGCCGACCGTCCCGTACCGCGGCGGTACCGCGCGCAGCACTTCGGCGAGCGACGCGCCGCGCGGCCACCAGAACTCGTCGGCGTCGGAGTTGATCACCCAGTCCGCGCCGTACTCGGTCGCCGCGAGGCGCGCCATGCGGGTGACCCATTCGTCCTGCCGGAGATCCTCGCCCGGCTCGTGGATGAGGCGGACGTGCCCGGAGCGCGCGTACTCCTCGAGCACCTCGGTCGTCCCGTCCTGCGAGCGGTTGTCGGTGGCGATCACGAGGTCGGCGCCGGCGTTCAGGTGGAACGCCAGCCAGGAGTCGACGACGTCGATCTCGTCGCGCGCGAGGAGCGTCATGACCAGCGTCATCGACGCGCCAGTGTACGGAGCGGCCCTCGCTCGAGCAGCTCGAGCCTGCGCTCGAACGCACGCACGCGCTGCTCCGCGCGGACGATGCCCTCGATCTCGACCAGCACCGAGGCCTCGGCGGCGTAGGCCGCGTCGTCCGCGGCGCTCGGTCGCGGGAACGCGAGCGTCGTGCCGGCGCCGGGAGACAGGAACGCCCCGTCGTCGCCGCGCAGGCCGCGAAGCGCGTCGCGCAGGCGTGTGTCGACCGCGAGCGTGCCCTCCTCGAGGCCCCGTGCGAGCGCCTCGTCGTCGACCGCGTGCTCGTCGTAGTGCTCGCGCAGCCGGCCTTCCCGGTACGCCTCGTCGAGCAGGAGCCGGTGCGCAGTCGGCTCGTAGGTCGGGCTGCGCAGCCAGTTGCCGTGGGCCTTCAGGTCGAGCTGCGCGACCGAGCGGAACGAGAAGTGGAGCACCTCGAGGGGATGCCAGGCGCGGAGCGGCTCGAGCCCCGGCGCCTCGGCGTTGTGGTTCCCCCGCTCGATCTCGACCTCGTCGCTAGCCCTGTGAGCGACCTTCTGGTGCGCGTGGAAGATCGTCTCCTTGTCGCCCGGATGGGCCGGCGTCGCCAGGCGAACGGTCATGCGCTCCGCGAAGAAGGCTCCGTCGTCGGGACGCGGCAGGAAGTGCCGCCAGCACCCTCGGACGACTCCGTATCGCTGCGGCACGGTGGCGAGGACCTCCTTGACCGAGCCGCCTCGCGGCCACCAGAACTCGTCGGCGTCCGCGTGGAGCACCCAGTCGGCGCCGTGCTCGGCGGCCGCCAGCCGCGCCATCCGGGTCACCCACTCGTCCTGCCGCATCTCGTCGCTCGGCTCGCGGATCAGGCGCAGCCGGCCCGTCCGCTCGTACCGCTCGAGGATCTCGGTCGTCCCGTCGGTCGACGCGTTGTCCATCGCGATGACCTCGTCGACGCCGGCGTGCAGGTGGTAGGCGAGCTGCGCGTCGACGACGTCCGCCTCGTCGCGGACGAGCAGCGTCATCACCACCTTCATCGCGTCTCGTCTCCGAGCACGCCGGCCACCGCCTCGACGACGCGCTCCGCCGCCCGGCCGTCCACGACGCCGACGACCTGCTCGACCGCAGTCCGCCGCTGCTCGACGAGCTCCTGCGGCCGCTCGAGCGCGTGCTCGATCCCCGTGACGACCTCCTCGAAGCGCTCCGCCCGGTAGAAGGCGCCCGACGCGGCGAGCTCCTCGTAGTGCTTGCCGACGACGTTCTTCGCGGCCCACGACACCCCGGGAGGTGCGCCCTCGTCGTAGAGGACGCACACGGCCGGGCGGTCGCCGACCAGCGCGTCGAGGAGGATCGTGCCCGCGTTGCAGACGACGACGTCCGCGTGCTGGAGCAGCGTCGCGAGGTGGTGCAGGTCGGTGTAGGTCGCCTCCTGCACGACGACATCTGCACGTCCCTCGGCGGCGGCGAAGCGCTCGCGCCACGCGGTGTCACGCGGGTGTGGCCTGAAGAGCAACTGGGGGCGGCTTTCCCCGCCGGCCTCCCGCCACGCGACGAGCCGCTCGACGAAGCGCCCTTCGTACGGCGCGTTGCTCGGCGTGTTCCCGGCGACGAGGACGAGCGGGCGCCCGGGGTCGAGCCGGTAGCGGCGCAGCAGCTCGTCGTACTCGGAGCGCGGCCGTCGGCGCGCGAAGAGGTCGGTCTGCGGCCACCCCGTCACGCGCACTCGCTCGGGCGCGATTCCGTGGTAGCGGCGCAGGTCCTCTTCCATCACCCGGTTCTGGACGACGTAGAGCGCGCAGTACGGCGAGATCACGCCCTTGCCGACCGTGTGGTCCCAGCTCGCCACGTGACCGACGACCGGCAGGCCGAGCCGCCGCGCCGCGGTCAGGAACGGCACGGCGCTCGCGGGCTGGACGTTCGAGAGCACGAGGCCGGAGCACTCCTCCCGCATCGCCTCGAAGAGCCGCCGGGGGACGTGACGACGCGGGCTGAAGAACCAGCGCTGCATGGCCCGCTCGGCTGAGGCCCAGCGAGGGAGCGGCCCGTCTCGATCGGTGTCCAGCATCCAGTTCGGATGCCCCGGCTGCATGCGCTCGGTGTGGAAGTCGTGGCGGTAGTTCAGGCGCATCGCGAGCGGGTGGTACCCGAGCCGGCGGTCGAGCCAGGCGTCGACCCGCCCGAGCGCGCGGTCCGGGAGCCCGTCCGGAGCGGCGAGGTCCTCGCCGTATGCCACATCGATCCCCGACAACCGGCCCGCCCAGTCCGCGGCTGCCACGCGCGGAACGAGAAAGATCGCGGAGAGCTTTCCTTCGAGGCGCTCGTCGAGACCGCGCACGATCCCCGTGTCGACGAAGACGCGGATCGAGAGCAGATCGGGGAGGACGATCCAGGCGCGCTTCATCGAGCGACGACGCCGACCCGGTCGGCGATCCGCGCTGCGAGCGAGGCGCCGTCGAGCCCGTGAAACCGAAGCGCCTCCGGGGGCGTGCCGCACGCGGGCCAGCCCTCGACCCCGAAGACCGTGACCGCACGGCCCTCGAGCGCGACGCGGAGCGCGTCGCCCAGGCCGCCCACCGGCGCGTGGTCCTCGAGGACGAAGACGTGGTCGAGGCCGGCGAGCTCGGCCGCGAGCCAGTCCTCGTCGAGGCGGTTGAGCCACGGCATCGCGACGACCCGGAGCGACAGCTCGCCGCTCTCGGCGAGCCGCTCGGCGGCGACGAGCGCCTCGTGGAGCATCACGGGCCCGTACGCGACGAGCGCCGCATCGGCGCCCTCGTGCAGCACGGTGCCGCGCCCGACCGAGATCCGCGCGGGAAGCTCGAGCCGCCGCGGCGACGGCCCGATCGCCAGTCGCAGCGCGACGCTCTCCTCCGCGTCCTCGACGGCCCAGCGCAGGAGCGCGGCAGTCTCCTCGGAGGAACCGGGCTGGACGATGGCGACGTTCGGCAGCGCCGCGAGCAGCGAGATGTCACGGAGGCTCTGGTGGGACTTCCCGGGGCCGGCGGGGATCAGGCCCGCGTAGTGCAGTGCGTAGATCACCTTCGAGCCCTCGCTCGCCTGGTTGTAGATCTGCTCGTTCCCGCGCGAGGCGAGGAAGGAGGCGAACGAGTTCACGACCGGCAGCAGCCCGTGACGGGCCATCCCGGCGGCCGTGGAGACCATGTCCTGCTCGGCGATCCCGCACTGGAAGAACCGCTCCGGGTAGGCGAGCTCGAAGCCCCGGATCCGGCAGTCCGAGGCGAGATCCGCGTCGAGTACGACGAGATCGTCGCGCTCGCCGGCGAGCTCGAGCAGCGCCTCGCCGTACGCCTCGACGACGTACTCCTCGGTCACGACGGCCCGACGCGAGCCGGCGCCGGACTCCGGCTCGCCCTCGAGCCCGCCGCTCGGGGCTTCGGGCTCGACTGCCTCGGCAGCCGGCGGCTCGAGCCCCAGCGCGGCGCACCGCTCGGACAGACGCGCCTCCAGCTCGGCAGATGCACGTGCGAACGCGTCGTCGTCCGGCGCGCCCGCATGCCAGCGATACGTCCCGCCGCCCTCCGCGAGCGCCGCGGGGTGCTCCATGAACGAGACGCCCTTGCCCTTGATCGTCCGCGCGACGAGCGCCTTCGGCGCGTCGTCGCCTGCGCGAAAGCGCCCGAACGCCGTGCGCAGCGCCGCGTGGTCGTGGCCGTCGACGCTCTCGACGAGCCAGCCGAAGGCGTGGAGCTTCGACTCGAGGTCGCCGAGCGCGACGATCTCCTCCGTCGGCTTGTCGGACTGCACCTCGTTGCGGTCGACGA
>Ga0075418_10000393_pt1 | contig 45200 bp, 31 predicted proteins | sample SoiMetdeltSBSDD2_FD_81776 | JGI IMG/M metagenome (GOLD analysis project Ga0075418, IMG submission 81776) | Bulk soil microbial communities from a Populus tree surrounding site in Tennessee, USA - Soil MetaG P. deltoides SBSDD2 | ecosystem: Environmental > Terrestrial > Soil > Tree plantation...
CCGGGCTCGACATCGACCATGGCGACGATCTTGTACTCTCCGGGCGGGATCCCGATGAAAGAAAATTGTCCGTCGGTCGAAGGCCGTGTCGACCGAATCCGCCGGGACTGCGGCAGCCAGTACCGTTCGTCGGAAGGGTAGAGGATCAGCGTCTGTTCAGGCGCGGGCTGGCCCCGTTGATTGGTGATCGTTCCCGTCAATTGAGCCTGCTTGTCGGTGAAGGTGATCACGGCCCCGGAGGGCGCGGCGCCCGGTTTCACTTCGAACGGAAAGTCGAGCGTGTCCTGTCCGTCAACGATCGCCGAGTCGATCGACCAGCCGTTGCCGATCCCTCCAGCGTTCAACCGGTACAGCCCTGGAATCACACTCGTGATGGTGAACTTCCCGGAGCCATCGACCATGCCGGCGGCATTCTGCGGCGGCCCGCCAGCCACGGCCGGTTCGGCTGGCGCGAGGTTCACGCGGATTCGCGTCAGATCGGCAGGCGGTTGTGTGTTGCCCTGAAACGCGATGCGGCCCGACACCGTCAGGCCCTGTTGCAGCGTCATGAGCACGTTGGTGAGGTTGCGCCCATCCACCGCGACATCGACACTGCCCCAGAGCCTGACCGCTGTCGACATCGGCCCAAGTGGACGCACGCCACGGCCCCCGAACGGACCCGGAGCCCCCGCAGGCGATGACCCGCCGCCCGGCTGCGGGACGGCCGCGCGAGCGTTCAGCCGGTAGCTGCCAGGCGGCACGTTCGCTAGATGGAAGCGCCCGTCCGCATCCGCGCGTACGCCCATAGTGATCGCGCCCGGAACCGAGGTGGCGGCGTCGGTCAGCGTGAGCTGCACGTTGTCGGTCGGCTGCCCGGTCGAGTTGACGACGGTGCCGTCAATCCGCGCGAGCGGCACCCGCACCAGCTGGAAATCGACGCTCGCGCGCTCTTCGCCGATATTCAGCGTGACGGTGCCAGCCTGCGCTGCGCTGACCGTGCCAGGGAAGTAAACCGGTGCGTAGCCGGTCGTCTGTTCCTCAGCCTGCGGAAGCTGACCCTGCAGCATGCCCGCGCGGGTGGCGAGCTCGCGCACGGCGGCACCGTCGCCGGGCGCCGAAGCGATGCGCTCGCGCACGGCGGCGAGCTCGGCCTGCAGTCGCGCCACGTCTACGCCCGGTCCCGCATTGCGCGGCACGGCGGAGACGATGTAGTCGCCCGGTTGCAGACCATAGACGCGATAGATCCCGCGATCGTCGGTCGAGCCGTTACCGGCCTGCTGCAGGGTACGGCGGCCGCCCTGCATGATGTATCGCATCACGCGCACTTGCGTGCCGGCGTTCGCTTCGCCGTACTCGTCGACCACCGTGCCGGTGATTACGCTGCCGCGCGGAAGCTCGAGGCTCGCCGAGAACTTCTGTCCGTCGGTGAGCTGGATCGGCGTGCCGGGGCGCCCGGGCCGGGTCTGCCCAAACGTCACTCCAACGTGGCCCATCTTCGAGACGCTCACGGTGTAGCGTCCGGCCGCAAGCTCGTTGAACGCATAGCGGCCCTCGTCGTCGGTCATCGCGGTGCGTGCGCCGCCGCCTTCGGTCGCATTGAGCGTGACACGCGCGCGCCGCGCCGGCTGACCGGTCCCTGCCACGAGCACAGCGCCGGCGATGCTCGCCGTACCGGTCGCGACCGGCTGATTGCCGCGAGCGTCGCGCGGCTGGCCCGGTCCGCCCGGAGGAGGCGCCTCTCCCCGGCCGCCCCGGCCACCACGGCCCAGAGGGGGCTGAGCACTGGCGATCGAGACGGACAGGACCGCTGTAAGGGCTACAGCGGTGGTAAACGAGGCGCGGACGGTCTGCATGTTCATGATTAGACGCCCCGCGAATACGACCGGTTTATTCGTTCATGCTTTTGTCACGCCGCTTGTAGTCAGAGTACGTCGTACTCACGTTGAACTGAAACGGCCGGAAAATCAACGTCCGGCCGCTCGCCTCGTAAGTGGTTTCGGCCGGCAGCCAGGCGTTCTCGAACCGCCGCCGCACGTACAGGACGCGGCTGCCCTTGTGGATCCGCCCGACCACGCCCCACCCGATCGTGACGTCGCTGGTCGCGCGCATATCGATCTTGACGACCTGATAGTCTGCTTCCGCGACCCAGAGCTGTCCCTCGAACTGTTTCATCCAGCGCCCTTCGCGGGTCGACACTTCCGCGTCGCGCCGCGGTGTCAGGTGGGTGATCAGGACCGGCTGTCCGTCGACCGTGGTGCGGCCTTCGATACGCGCCGCGTAGACGCGAAACGCGTCTTCGAGGATCTGGTCGCGCTGCCGTTGTTCGGCCGCCGCGCGTTCCAGGCGGTCCGAGCGCTGTGACGCTGATTCGCGCCGCTGGCGCTCCTGTGCGTCGGCGATGTCCTTCTGATGTTCGGCGTCGCGCCGCGCGAGCTCCTCGGCGGAGAGCGGGACGCCGTTCTCAGCGATGAGTCTCTTGTAGGTCTGGCCGGGCGCGGGAGCGGGTAGAACCTGGAAGGTGCGGAGCGGTCCGATAGTGACTTTCCCGAGCTTCGAGATCTTCACGTCGCGGCGCTGCTCCAGATAGGTGAAGTCCCTCTGAACCTGGAAGTCGAGCTGCACCGCCTGGCGGACCCGACGCTCGAACTCGGCCGGCGACAGATTGGGCAGCGGCGGATGCGCCGACTGCCAGGCGGCGGCACCTATCAGCATGCTCCCGAGCATCCGCGCGAGGGCGATCATTCGTCCCCACTGACCCGCCCGCGCGCCAGTTTCGTCCTGGCGCGCCGCTTCTTGTTGTCGACCCGCTGTTCCTGCGACGCGCGTGGGGGGACCGTCGCCCGACGGCGGCGCGGAGTCCTGGCAGCCTCGCGAAGCAAAGCGACCAGCCGCCCGCGGGCATCATCTCGATTCTGGGCCTGCGTGCGATGACGCCGTGCCTCGATTACGAGCACGCCGTTCGCTGTCAGCCGCGTCCCGGCGAGCGCGCGCAGCCGCAGCCGCATCCGATCGTCGATCGCCGGTGAGCGCCACGCATCGAAGCGCAACTGCACGGCGGTGGCGACCTTGTTCACGTTCTGTCCGCCGGGGCCGGACGAACGGATGAACCGCTCCTCGATCTCGGAGTCGTCGATTGCGATGTCGGCCGTGACCTGCAGCATCACTTCACCAGTATTCCTCATGCCGTGGCGGACGTGCAGCTCAGCTTCGTAATCCCGCTTATTCCTGGTGACCGAGGAGTCCGTACTCGTCGAGGAAGGACCGAATCGCGCCGAAGAACGCGGCCTTGTCCACGTCGTTGGCGTCGATGTGTCCACCGCGCACGTCGACGAAGCGCTTGGGCGGCCGGGCGGCGTCGAAGAGGCGGCGGCCGTGTTCGTACGGAATGATCGTGTCCTCGGGACTATGAAGGAACAGCATCGGGGCGTGGACGCGTTCGACCTTCTGGATCGATTCGAACCGGTTGCGCATGATCATGCGGACGGGGAAGAACGGGTATTGCTGCGCCCCGACGCCCGCCACCGACGCCATCGCGCCTTCGAGCACCACCGCCGATTCGTCTACGTGCGCTGCGAGATCGACCGCCACTGCCGATCCGAGCGACCAGCCGTAGATCACCAGCCGCGTGGGGGAGACATGCCGCGTGTTGACGAGATAGTCGAACGCGGCCCGCGCGTCCGCGTTCAGTCCTGACTCGCTCGGAATGCCGGGAAGGCCGGCGAACCCGCGATACTCCGGGGCCATGATGCTCAGCCCCAGCGCCCGCAATTCGCGGTATCGCGCGATGTTGACGCGACTGGCAATGGTCGCGGCATTACCGTGCAGGAAGAGCAGCCAGGTGCGGGCGTCCGGGTTTTCCATCACCCAGCCGAACTGTCGCGCGCCGTCGGCGCGAGGAATGTCGATCTGGGTGAACGGAAAGGCCGGCCGGCCTTCGCCGAGCGGCCGCCCTGCCTGAAAGACCAGCCGCGTCTCCTGCGACATCAGAAAGAGAATCGCCGCGATGTAACAGATTCCGACCGTCGCCACGAGCGCGAGCACGATCCGGAGCGGGCTGAAGCGACGTTCGGCAGGCAACGTCACAGCACCGCCTCGATCGCGTCCGCGAACCGGGCCGCCGCATCACTGGCCATGCCGAGGAACAGGTACGGCTCGTTGATCTCGAGTTCCATGAGCATGAATCGTCCCGCACGCTCGACGCCATCGACGCGCGCGTAGAGGAGGGGCGATGGCGAGATGGACAGGATATGCCGGGCAGCGTGGATCAGGTGCTCAGGAGGGTGCGCTGCCGCGGCGCTGCCGCCGAGCTCCTCCTGCACCCGGAAGTCGCCGGCAGCGGGTCGCTTGATCGTCGCGTGGCTGTACCTGCCCCCGAAGAAGACGAGCGACCATTCGCCGTGTGTGGTGATCTCCTCGATGTGCGGCTGGACGAGAACCTCGTGGAGGCTCGTGTCCTCTTCGAACCCGGGCTGGTCCCGATCCGCCGTTAGCAGGGAAGTGCGCCACGTCCGATAGGCGCTGGCCGACACGGCGGGCTTGACGACCGCCTCGTCCCAGCCGCGGCGCTGCAGCATTTCCCGCAGGGTCTGGCCGTGCCGGATCTCCAGGTGCTCGGTCGGCACGACATCGACGCCACGCTCTGCGAGCTCCGACAGGTAGCGCTTGTTCATGTTGGCGAGGACCGCCGCCGGCGGATTCCAGAGCTTCACGCCGCCAGTCGCGCACCGCCGAAGCCACTCCTCGTATTCATCCTGCCTGTGGTGATAGTCCCAGGTCGATCGGATCACGACGCCCGCATACCGTGACCAGTCCACGGCCGGATCGTCCCAGACCGCGGATGCGACCGCCACACCCCGGCTGCGCAGCACCTCGGCCGCAAGCCGGTCGTCGGCGTGCATCTCGGGCAGCTTCCCGCAGGTTACGAACGCAACTTCGACCAAGATGTCACCCCAGGCAAGATCCGACCCCGGCGGCAGTGGGGTGAATGAAGTCTAGGGATGCGCTCGTGCGCGCCCTCGGCCGACGCGTCGGCCAAGGCCCGCTGACATCCGTTCAAAGCGACGGGCGACGTGATTCCACGCCGGCGATTGCGAAGCATCTTCGAAGAGCGAATAGAACACCGGCACCGCCAGCAGGGTCAGCAGCAGACACATCGCCTGGCCGCCGGCGACCAGTATGCCAATCGATCGATTGGTCTCCGCGCCGGGCCCGCTGCCGATGCAGAGCGGCAACATGCCGGCGATCAGCGCCAGCGTCGTCATCAGGATCGGCCGGAGTCGATCGCGGTTGGCCTGGATGATCGCTTCATAGCGCTCCATGCCCTTGGCGCGCAGGCCGATGGTGTGATCGATCTGCAGGATGGCGTTCTTCTTCACGATGCCGAAGAGCAGCAGCACGCCGAGCGCCGAGTAGATGTTCAGCTGCTGTTTGAACATCAACGACGCCAGCAGCCCGAAGGGCACGGCGAGCGGGAGCGTGAGCAGGATCGTGACCGGATGGATGAACGACTCGAACTGCGCCGCCAGCACCATGTACATGAACACGAACGACAGCGCGAACGCGATGCCGAAGTAATAGGCGGCCCGGCCCAGTTCGCGCGACTGGCCGCTGGTCACGAGCGCATATCCCGGTTCCATGTCGAGTGAATGGAACGTCTGTTCGACAACCGCCTGTCCGTCTGCCTGCGCGCGCCCCGGTGCCGGGTTGGCGCTGACCGAGATCTGCCGCTGCCGGTTCAGGCGCTCGATCGCAGCCGGTCCCGAGCCTTCGTTGGACGTGACGAGATTGCGAAGCTGCACCAGCTCGCCAGTGCCGGTCCGCACGGTCGCCGCGGCGATCGAGTCTGGCGTGCGGCGGTAGGAGTCCTGCGCGCGCAGGACCACGTCGTACTGATCCGATGCCGCATTGAATGTCGTGACCTTCTGCCCGGCGACGAGCGCGTTGACCGTTTGCGACACGTCCTGGACGCGGACGCCGAGATCGCCGGCGCGCTTGCGATCGATGTTCAGCCGCAGCTCGGGCCGCCCGGGCAGGTAAGTGCGATCGACGTCGACCAGCGTTTCGTTCTTGCTGAGAAGCTGCCGCGCACGTTCCGTGTACTGATCGAGCTTCTGCAGATCCGGACCGACCAGCGCGTACTGAATCTGCGCGCCACGGCCGCTGATGGCGACCAGCCCTCCGGCGCTCTGGATCGAAATGACCGCCGACTGGCGATACGGCTGGATCAGCCGGCGCGCCCTGACGATCAACTCCTGCTGGGAGAATTCACGCTCGTCGATTGACTTCAGCCGTACGAACAGGCTGCCGGCGTTCGTCTGCCCGAATCCGCCACCGCCACCACCCGGGAACGACAACGTGTCCGAGACCCCGGGCAGCTGCTCGCGCATGTCGCGCGCGATTCGTTCCATGAGCGACGTCGTCGCGGCAAGGCTCGAGCCGACCGGGAGCCGGACCGAAACCTGGAATCGCGATTCGTCTTCGTTCGGCGTGAAGTTGATGCCGGATGCCCGGAACAGCGGAATCAGCGACACGATGACCATCGCGCACACGCCGACAATGACCCAGCGGTGCGCCATCGAGAACTTCAGCATCGCGGTATAGGAGCGATCGATATACCGGTAGAAGCCACGGCGCGATTCGTCGCTCGCCCGCGTGTCGTGATCGTGCTTGATCCAGCGTGACGCGAGCATCGGGGTCAGCGTGAACGAAACGATCAGGCTGATGGCGATGGCCGCGGCCGAGGTCAGGCCGAACGACGACATGAAGCGGCCGATGATCCCGCCGAGGAAACCGACCGGCAGGAACACCGCGAGCAGCGACATCGTCGTGGCCATGACCGCGAGCCCGATTTCCTTCGTCGCCTCGACCGCGGCACGCCGCGGCGTCATCCCCTTCTCTTCCACGAACCGGTAAATGTTCTCCAGCACCACGATCGCGTCGTCGATGACGATGCCGACCATGAGTGTCAACGCGAGCATGGTCATCTGGTTGATCGTGAAGTTCAGTGCCGACATCACGCCGAACGCCCCGATGATCGACGCGGGAATGGCGACCGCGGCAATGAGGGTCGAGCGGAAGTTGCGCAGGAAGACCAGGACGATGATGGCTGCGAGGATGCCGCCGAGAATCAGGTGTTCTTCGATTGCCGCGAGCGACGCACGAATGAACTCTGAGTCGTCGCGGATCAGGCGGACTTCGAAGGTCGGGGGGAGCAGCTTCTCGACTTCGGTCATGCGCTCGCGGATCGCATCCGCCAGCGCCACGGTGTTCACGCCGCTCTGCTTGCGGATAGCCACGGAAATTGCCGACTTGCCGTTCAGCATCGACACCGAGAGCGGATCGGCACCGGTGTCGTCCACCGTGCCGATGTCCTTTATGCGGATGGCAATGTTGCCCCGGGTGGCGACGACGATCTCGGAGAACTCCTCAGGACGCGTCAGCCGGCCGACCGTGCGGACCGAGAGTTCGCGCACGCCCTGCTCGAGACGGCCGCCCGGCAACTCGAGATTCTGTGCGCGCAGCGCCGCCGCCACGTCCGAGGTCGCGAGCTGGTAGCCGTTGAGACGATCGGGATCGAACTTGATCTGGATTTGCCGGCGGCGCGCACCGAAGAGGATCACCTCGCCGACGCCGTTAACCGATTCCACGCGCTTCTGGACGTTCTGCTCGAGGAAGCTGGTGAGCTCGACCGCCGGCAGCGGCGCCGAGATCGAGTACATCACGATCGGCATCGAGTCCGGATCCTGCTTCTGCACGACCGGCGGGTCGGCCGTCTCCGGCAGGTTGCGAATCACGGGATCGACCTTGGCGCGAACCTCCTGCGCGGCGACGTCGGGGTTCTTCGAGAGATCGAACGTGATGGTCACGCGCGACTGGCCCTCGGTCGAGGTCGATCGGAGCTCGTCGATCCCGGCGACGGTGTTGACCGCGGCCTCGATCCGGTCGGTGATCTCTTTTTCGATGCTCTCGGGGGTGGCGCCCGGGTTGGACGTCGTCACCGACACGACCGGCGTCTCGATCCGTGGATAGCGATCGACGCCGAGCTGGGTGAAGCTGACGCCGCCGACCACGACGATCGCGGCAATCAGCATCGAGGCGAAGACCGGCCGGCGGACGCAGACTTCTGCGAGTTTCTGCATGTCGATTCCTTGGCTATCGGGCGCGCCGCCCGCTTCCCTCTTTTTTCTCAGGCCCGCCGTCGGTACCCGCGGCCGGTGGAGCGGCGCCGCCCGGGGTCACCAGCGCGCCGTCGTAAAGGTCCGCAAGATTCGAGGTGGCAACGCGTTCGCCTTCCTTGATTCCCGTCAGAATCTTGGTGCTCTCCGGTTGCGTCTGGCGGGCGGCGAGCTGCACCACGCGCACCCGCGCCGTGTTGTTGGGATCGACGACGAAGACGCGGAACGAGTTCGTGTTCACGTCCTCGATTACGGCGCGCTTCGGCACGAGCATCGCGCGTTCCGTCCGTCCCTGATTGATGGAGGCAACCGCAAACATTCCCGGTTTGAGCTCGCCCTTTGCGTTCGGCACCTTCGCTTCGACGATGAAGGAGCGCGACTCGGCGGCGATGAGCGGGTTCACGGCGCTGATGCGGCCCTCGAACGTCTGCCCCGGGAACGCGTCGACGCGGGCGGTCACCGCCTGTCCGACTGCCACCTGGGCGGCCTGCACGCTGGGGATCGTGAGCTGCAGGCGGAGGGGATCGATGCGCAGCAGGGTGACAACCGCGGTCGAGGGCTGGACGAACTCGCCAACCGCGACCCGTCGCTGGCTGATGTATCCCGCAAAGGGCGCCATTACGACGACGTCGGAGACCGCCTTCTCGGCGAGCGCGAGTTGCGCACGGACCTGTGCGAGCGACGCACGCGCGACCAGCACGTTGTTTGCCGAGGTCTCCGCCTGCGTGCGTGCTTCGTCGGCCGTCGTTTGCGGAATCAGGCCGCCTTTCAAGAGGGCTTCGTTTCGTTTGGCGGTCGTCTGCGCCAGGGAGTTCTGGGATTCTGCGAGCTTCAGGTTCGCGTCTGCCCGCTGGACTGCCGCCCGCGCCTCGTCCAGCCGGAGGTTCGCGTCGACCGCCTGGATGCGAATCAGCACGGCGCCCTTGGGGACGTGCTGGCCAACGTCCACCGGCGTGGCCAATACCCGGCCCGAGCTCTCAGGGGCGACGTCCGAGGACTCGTCGGCCTGAAAACTGCCCGTCGCCTCGACGATCACGGGTTCGTCGACGCCCTTCACGGGCGCGACCCCGACGGCCGCCGGCGGCCGGGCTTCCGGTGGGGGCGCCGCCGATTCCGTCCCGTTGCAGCCAGCTGTGAAGAGGGGGATCCATGCAACGCAGGCGGCCACCGCCGCGAGGCCAATACGCACCAATAACTCCTGACCGAGAAAGAACTTCCCAGACATTGTAGGACGCCCGCCTCCCCCCAATCGTTTCTTTGGGGTCAGATCTCGATTTTCCAGTCGGGGTCAGATCTCGAATTTCGAACCCGTCGCCCAGTGACACTTCGGGAGGGGTCAGATCTCGATTTTTCAGTGCCCCGCGTCACGATCCTCGAGCGCTTTCGAAATTCGAGATCTGACCCCACTCAGCGGCCCGGGAACTCCCGAGTCTGGAAATTCGAGATCTGACCCCGGGCGGAGATAATCGGGCGCATGCGAGGGGTGATCGTGGTCTTGATGGCGGGGTTGATGGCGACCCAGCGGACGCCGCAGCCGGACTCGGACCGTATCAATGCGGAGACGCTTCAGCATTTCCAGGAGCTCGTCCGGTTCGATACCAGTGACCCGCCTGGGGGTGAGGCACCGGCGGTCGCGTACCTCAAGGCGGTTCTGGAGAAAGAGGCTATCCCGGTCGAGGTCTTCGCGCTCGAGGCCAATCGTCCGAACCTGCTGGCGAGGCTGAAGGGCACCGGGAAGAAGCGACCCCTGCTCATCATGGGACATACCGACGTCGTCAACGTCGATCCCAAAAAGTGGACGCACCCGCCGTTCGGCGCCGTCCGCGACGGCGGCTATATCTACGGCCGCGGCACGGTGGACGACAAGGACAACGTCGTGGCGTCGTTGATGACCATGCTGATGCTGAAACGTCTGAACGTCCCTCTCGATCGGGACGTGATCTTTCTCGCCGAGGCCGGCGAGGAAGGCAGCACGCGCGTGGGCATCAGATACATGACGGAGCAGCACTTCGCGAGCATCGACGCCGAATATTGCCTCGCCGAAGGCGGTAGCCTCAGCCGATCCGGCGGGAAAGTGAAGTTCGCCTCGGTGCAGACTCTCGAGAAGACGCCGCGTGCGATTGATCTGGTCGCGCGGGGGGTTGCGGGTCATGGGTCGGTGCCGCTGCGGACCAACCCGATCGCTCATCTCTCGGCCGCGGTCGCCCGGGTCGCCGAATGGAAACCGCCGATCCGTCTGAATGACACGACCCGTGCGTATTTCAAGCGTCTCGCCGCCCTGTCGACGACCGCCGACGCGAAGCGCTATCTCGACATCATCGGTGCGGATCCGAAGCTCGCCGCGGCGGCGGACGAATACTTCCTCGACCATGAGCCACGCCACGCGTCGATGATCCGGACCTCGATCTCCCCGAACATCATCCAGGGCGGATATCGCGTGAATGTGATTCCGTCGGAGGCGCGCGCCACCCTCGACGTGCGCACGCATCCCGACGACAACCCGGAGCAGCTCCTGGCGGACGTCCGCAAAGTCGTGAACGATCCCGCGATCGAAGTGTCGTGGGGACAGCGCGACGTCCGGCCGTCAGCGCGCAGCGCGGAGCTCGATTCGGAGGCGTTCACCGATATCGAGAGCGGCATCAAGAAGCACTACGACACGGTGACGCTGCCGACGATGAGCACCGGCGCGACCGACATGGCGTACCTGCGCGCCCGCGGGATCCAGTGCTTCGGCGTAGGCCCCGCGACCGACATGGAAGACGGTGCGAAAGGCTTTGGCGCGCACAGCGACCAGGAGCGCATCCTCGAAGCCGAGCTTTATCGATTCGTGCGCTTTTATTTCGAGGTGGTGCGCACGCTGGCAGAGACCGGACGCTGATCGAGAGGGGCGCTACTCGTATCGCAGCGCCAGCATCGGGTCGACTCTCGACGCGCGGTGGGCCGGAATGAACCCGGCTCCGAGCGCCACGATCGTCAGGACCACGACCGAGATGACCAGGACGATCGGGTCGTGTCCTTCCATCTGATAGAGGATGGCCTTGGCGGCCCGGCCGGCAAAGATCGCGGCAACCAGGCCGATGGTGCCGCCGATCAGCGTCATGACCGCGACCTGCCGCAGCACCATGGCGCGGACGCGGTTCGGCGCGGCGCCGAGCGCCATGCGCAGGCCGATTTCCCGCGTCCGCTGGGCGACCGTATAGGCCAGCACGCCGTAGAGACCGACTGCGGCCAACAGCGTCGCAAGAACCGCAAATCCCGCCGACATCGTGCTGATCATGCGATCCAGAAAGACGTTGTCACGAACCTGCTCGGTCATTGTCCGGAGGTTCTCGACCGGCAGGTTTGGATCGACCGTCGCCACGACGCGCCGGATGGTCTGGATGATCTGTTCCGGAGCGCCGGAGGTGCGAACGTAGAAGGTCAGCGAGCCCAGCCTGTCGTCCTGCCGGTATGGCTGGAAGAACAGCGGCGGAATCGTGTCCTTGACCTCGCTGTACTTCGCGTCCTTGACCAGGCCGACGATCTCGACATCGAGCTTGCTGTCGTTCCCGTCGGTGCCGAGCCGCTTGCCGACCGCATTGGTCCCGAGATTGAACTTCTTCGCGAACGTCTCGTTCACGATCGCGACCTTGGCCCCGCCAAGCCTGTCGTTGCGCGTGAACTCTCTGCCGGCGAGCACCGGGATCTGCATCGTCTTGAAATAGTCGGGCGCGACTTCGTTGAAGCGGGAATTGTTGTCGACGTCCGGTCCGCCTTTGAACCCTTCGACGGCGACGCCGGTGCCCCAGTTGCTGCCTCCCAGGACCGGCACGATCGCGGCGGTGACGTGCGTCACGCCGGGCTGTGCGGCGAGCTCGTCTTCCAGCCTCTCGAACAGCTGCTTCGACCGCTCGGAGGAGTAGCCGTTCAATTCGGGCGAGACGCCGAATGTCGCAAGGTGATCGACGTTGATACCGAGCTCGACGCGGCTGACGTTCATCAGGCTCTTCGTGAACAGTCCCGCGCACACCAGGAGCGCCATCGAGATCGCAATCTGGGTGGTCGCGAGCGAGGCCCGGAACCACTGCGCGGATCGACCACCGCCAGGCTGACCTGCCTGCCCCTTCAACGTCCCGAGCAGGTCGGGACGCGTGCTGTGCCAGGCCGGAAAGAGGCCGAACAACAGCCCGGTTCCGATCGTGACCGCCGCCGCGAACAACAACACCATTCCGTCGATCCGGACCTGGAGCGTCTCGGCTGCTTCGTTCGGAAGCATCGCGAATATCAGGTCGAGCGTCCATCGTGAGACGAGCAGCCCGGCGAGGCCGCCACACACGGCGAGTACCAGCGACTCGGTCAGCAGCTGGCCAATCAACTGCCGGCGGTTCGCACCGATCGACAACCGGATGGCGATCTCGCTCGATCGCGCCGCGGCCCTCGCGAGCAGCAGGTTGGCGATGTTCGCGCACGCGATCAGCAGGACGAGCCCGGTCACCGCCAGCAGGAGCAGCAACGGGGTCTTCGCTTCGCGATCGACGGAGGTCTGTCCTCGCGCTCCCGGCTCGAGGCCGACCAGGCGCGCCTTGAAGCGGGCCATCGTCTGGTCGCTCATGCCCTTCTGCAGCGGCGCCTCGACGTCGTTGATGATCGCGTGATACTTGACGTTCAGCTGGGTCCGGGCTTCGTCGATCGTCACGCCCGGCCGCAGCCGCGCGAAGAGATATGCCCAGTAGCTGCGCCGGTTGTGGAAGGAATTGAACCGGCCATTCATCGTGCCACGCAGCGTGATTGGCACGAACACCTGCGGTTTCGCGCCCAGCGTGGTGCCGTCGAAACCTTCCGGTGCGACTCCGACGATCGTCAGGTGCTGACCGTTCACGATCAGCGTGTCGTTGAGCACACCCGGGTTCCGGTCGAACCTGGTCGTCCAGTAGGCATGGCTCAACACCACGACCAGCGATTCGCCGACTTTCTGATCGTCCTGAGGGGAGAGCAGTCGTCCGATCGCCGGCTTGAGCCCCAGCACCGGGAAATAACTGCCTGAGACCAGCAGGCCCTGCCCGCTGAGTGTCTGGTTGTGAAAGGACAGGTTGGCCCCGAACAGCACGTGCGCGGCAATATCGGTAAAGGACGTGTGCTCCCTCTGCAGGTCCCGGAACATGGCATAGCTGAAGACCCGTTCGCAGTCGCCGGCCTGATTGCAGGATGTCGAGCCATTCTTGGGGCCAGGCGCCGACAGGTTGACCAGCTCGTGTGGGGCGGGCACCGGGAGGGGCCGCAGCAGCATCTGGTTGAACAGCGAGAAGATCGCGGCATTGGCGCCGATACCCAGCGCGAGCGACAGAATCGCGACGGATGTGACGAACGGTGCTTTGAACAGGCGCCTGAAGGCCAGCTTCAAATTGGTCATGACCCAACAGTAGACGAATTCCGGTCGCGCGAGGTTGATGAAAGGTGTAACGTGGCCGGCCGAGGCGGCGTATTTGCCCCTGAATTAGGAGGACTTGCGGATGCGTACGAAGATCCTGACCACGCTAGGAGTAGTGGCACTTGCCGGGGTGGCGAGCTACTGGACGGCTGCCGGCGTGCCGGTGGCCGCGGCGGACGCGGGTCCGCAGATGACGTCCATCGGCCCCCTGACCTTCGGGCCGGACGGGGTCCTGTTCGCGGCCGACACGCAGGCCGCGACCATCTATGCCCTCGAGCTCGGTGACAAGGCGAATGGCGGCGCTGCCGGCACGCGGGGCGTCGACGCGATTGATCAGAAGATCGCGGCGCTGCTCGGGACCGATGCGAAAGAGATCATCGTCACCGACCTGGTCGTCCACCCGCGCACGAAGAACGCTTACATCTCGGTGATGCGCGGACAGGGCACGGCCAGCAAACCGGCGCTCCTCAGGGTCGACGGCGCAGGCAAGATCGAGGTCGTGTCGTTCGAGAACCTGAAGCATACGAAGGTCACGCTGCCGAACGCGCCGAACGCCGGCACCAATCCTCAGCGTGATCCGCGCCAGCAGTCGATCACGGACATGGCGTTCAGCGACGGCCGCCTCTACATCGCCGGCCTCTCGAACGAAGAGTTCGCGTCGAAGCTTCGCTCGGTGAAGTACCCCTTCGCGACCGCCGACAACGGTACTTCCGTCGAGATTTTCCACGGCAATCACGGCCAGCTCGAAACGCGCTCGCCGGTCTACGCGTTCTTGCCGTATTCGATCAACAACACGCCGCACCTCGTGGCCGCGTACCTCTGCACGCCGCTGGTGAAGTTCCCGGTGGCCACCCTCCAGCCCGGGACCAAGGTCGTCGGGACGACCATCGCCGAGCTCGGGAACCGCAACCGGCCGATCGACATGGTGCTCTACAAGAAGGACGGCCGCGAGTTCCTGCTCATGTCGAACACCTCGCGTGGGGTGATGAAGATCCCGACGGACGGATTCGCCAGTGCGACGCCAATCACGCAGCCGGTGAAGACCGAAACCGGCGGCATCGCCTACGAGACCGTCGCGGCGATGAAGGGCATCGAGCAGCTCGATCTGCTGGACGGCAGCCGCACTCTCGCGCTGTCGCGCAGCGACGCCGGCCTGAACCTCGTCGCCGTCGCCCTGCCGTAGCTTTCGATCGCGGCTTGTAGGGCCGGGTCCTGAGACCCGGCCTTCGTTTTCAGCCAATGTCCGCCCAGCGACGCTCCGCGTTCCGCATCCAGGCGGCCGCCGCAGCTGTGCTGCTGGCGGCCGCCTGCAGCCGTCCTGCCCCTCGCTCGAATCCCGAAATCATCCTCGTTCAACACCCGACCAATCCAGCGGCGTCATATGTCGCCGTGAAGGGCATTGGCTCGGAAACGGCACAGGCGTTGAAGCGGCTGCAGCCCGGCGCCGAGGAATGGAGCCGTGTTTTCACTGTCCGGGTGCTCGGAACGGACAACGCCGCGAATCCGACGCCGATCGCGGGCAAGTACGGTGTCGACGGTGATTCAGTGCGCTTCACGCCCTTGTTTCCTCTCGATCCGGGACGGAAGTATCAGGCCCGTTACGAGGGCGCGGAGTTTCTCTCGGGTGAATCGAGCCAGCTCGCCGAAGCCATCGTGGCATTGCCCGCGGCAGCGGCCGCAGAGCCCGTCCACGTGACCGGGATCTTTCCGAGCTCGGATCGGGTTCCCGAGAACCAGCTTCGCTTCTACATCCACTTCTCCGGCCCGATGGGCCGTCGTGGCAGCCTCGAGCATGTCTCCTTGCTCGACGATCGCGGCAAGGCGGTCGTCGATCCGTTTCTGCCCGTGGATGGCGAGCTCTGGAACGCCGATCGCACGCGGTACACGGTCTTCTTCGACCCGGGCCGCCAGAAGCGAGGCATCCTGCCGAACCGGGAAATGGGGTTCTCACTGGCGGCCGGGCACAAGTACACACTCCTAATCGATCGGGAGTGGGTCGACGGCAACGGCAATCCGCTGCGCGAGTCGTACCGGAAGTCGTTCCTTGTGGATGCGCCCGATCTGGCGCCGCTCGATCCGAAGGGCTGGAAGATCACTCCCCCGCACGAGGGGAGTCGCGATCCCGTTTCGGTGATATTTCCGGAGCCGCTCGACCACGGTCTGCTGATGCGCGCCATTGGTGTGCGCCGTAACGACGCTCCGGTCGTCGGTGACGTGCGGGTCGACAGCAATGAGACGCGCTGGACGATGACGCCGAACGAGCCGTGGCGATCGGGCGACTACGCGCTGATCGCGCTGGGCGTCCTCGAGGATCTCGCCGGGAACCGGATCGGCCGCCCCTTCGAGGTCGTCAGCAAGGATGACAAAGGCGAGGACGACGCGGCGATCAACGCGGTGCCGTTTTCGCTGCTCCCGCCGCGCTGACCGGCGCCGAGAGAATCTCGGTCAACACCCTTCCCTGTACGTCCGGCATTTGAAGATTGAGCAGCCTGGCAATCGTCGGCGTCAGATCCAGATTCGACACCGAGTCCAGCCGCACGCCACGCTTGATGCCGCGTCCGGATGCGATGAACAGCGCCTGCAGATCGGGATCGCTCGCCAGATAGCCGTGTGATCCGAGACTCCCCGGCGGAGCATCGACAACCGGCTGCTCGCCGACGTCCCCTGTGAACGCGTAGCCGTCCTTCGCTGCGAGCAGCAGCGCCCCCATCTGTCCGGTCGCGGTCGGCTGCGGCAGCCCGTATTTACCGAACTCCGGCGCTTCGATCACCGACGCGATCCCCTCCAGTCCGTTGAGCGCCTCTCCGGCCTGTTTCAGCAGCGCGCCGGACGAGTCCGGGACCGTTACATAGACGAGAGCCGTGCCGCCTTCGGGCACGGAGTAGACGCGTGCGCCGCTAACCTTTCCTCCCTCGACCGTGATGAGACCAGCCTTTGCGAATGCGACGTTTGGCCGGATCTGCCGCTTCACCGCCTTGAAGCCGTGATCTGACACGACGAACATCGTGGTGCGAGCCAGGAGTCCGGTCTTCTCCAGCGTGCTGACGATGGTGCCAACCTGCGAATCGAGGTGCGCCATCGCATCCATCGCCGCAGGCGTGCGGGGACCGTAGCGGTGCTGGGTCGAGTCCAGGTTGAGCAGGTGAAACAGCAGCAGGTTCGGGCGATGCTGCCGGAGGATGTGTGCGGCGGCCTCGGTCCAGATGTGATCGCGCCACAGGATGTTCTTCGTGTGAAAGCTCTCGAGGTCCCCCTGTGAGAGGATGCCGGTCTTGACCGCCTCCTGTGCGATTGCGCCTTTCGGATCCGGCCGTTCGGGGAATTCCCACGTGATCGTCGGGGCGTTCTGGATCGCGACCCAGTCCACCTGCGCCGTCGTCATGCCGCGCTCGTGAGCCGCGTCGTACAAAGTACGCGCGTGCACCAGTTCGCCCTTGTCGCGCCACGGCTCGACGCGCGGCGCGGCCCCGGGCTCCCGGATCAGCAGGCCGTTGTAGATCACCCCGTGCCGCGCCGGCGGCACGCCGGTGACCATCGACGTGTGGTTCGCCCACGTCACGGTCGGATCGACCGGCCGCATACCCTTCGCGACGGCACCGGCTGCGGCAAGGCGCCGAAGCGTGGGTACCGGCAGGTACGGATCGTCGAGCGCCCATCCCCCGAAGCCATCGAGGCTGATCACCACGACGTGGTTGGCTGATTGTGCCCGTCGCGGCTGCGGCTGCGGCGCCGGTGCGGCGCGAAGAAGGCCCGCGATCAGGATTACGAAGATGAGGGCGGATGAACTCCGGGGCAACGCGAGCATGGCAGGTCACGTTACCATCAGCCGTCAGATGCAGCAACGAATGAGCCCCTTCATCCTGTTCGTGTGGGTGTTGACCTGCGCGATCTGGAGCACCGTCTGGCTGTTCATCAAGCTTGGCGTCCGCGATGTGCCGCCAGCCGCGTTCGCGGTCTATCGCATGGCCATCGCGCTTGCAGTGCTCGTCCCAGTGATATCGCTGCGACGTACACCTTGGCCGCGGGGACGATCCGAGTGGACGCTGGTCCTGGGCACGGGATTCATTCTGCTCGGGGTGAACTACGCACTCCTGAACTGGGGAATCCAATACATCTCTTCGGGGTTGACGGCGGTGCTGCAGGCGATGACGCCGGTATTCGGCTTCGTCTTCGCTCACGTGCTGTTGCACGACGAGCGGATGACGCCGCTGAAAGGGCTCGCGTTGACGCTTGGCGTAGCCGGTGTCGGAATCATCTTCTGGGATCAGATGGCGGCCGGCGGCACCCGCCCGGTGCTCGGCAGCGTCGCGGTGACCGCCGGGGCCGCCTGCGTCGCCGTGGCCTACGTCGTCATGAAGCGGCGCGGCGCGCGGCTCGAACCCAGTGTGATCCTCACGGGTCAGCTGCTGGCCGGCGCCGTTCCCCTGGCTGTCTACAGCCGGATCGTCGAGGGCAGTCCGTTCGGCTTCCATTGGACTGGAACCGCGGTGCTTTCGGGACTGTATCTCGCGTTGCTGGGTTCGCTGGCCGGCGGGTGGCTGAACTACTGGCTGCTGAAACGGATTGGAGCAACGAAGCTCCTGAGCATGGGATTGATCGAGCCCCTGATCGCGGTCCTCCTCGGAGCCCTCTTTCTCGGTGAAACCCTGACGATGCGGACGACGCTGGGAGGGCTGTGCATTCTTCTGGCAGTCGCGGTCGTGCTCGATCTGCTGAGAGCGCCCGGGGAGAGACTTGCCGGGAGCCCGAATCACGTAACATCGTGAGTATGCCGCTGCCCCCGATTGCCAGCACGATCCTCGATGTCATCGGCAACACGCCGATGGTCCGCATCAATCGAATCACCCACGGTGTGATCGACGGAACGGTGCTGGCAAAGCTCGAAACCTTCAATCCCGGCAACTCGATCAAGGACCGGATGGCGGTGCGAATGATCGAAGACGCCGAGCGGGCCGGTCTGCTGAAGCCGGGCGGCACGATCGTCGAGGGGACCTCCGGCAACACCGGAATGGGGCTGGCCATCGCCGCCGTGGTGAAGGGCTATCGCTGCATCTTTACGACCACCGACAAGCAATCCAAGGAGAAGATCGATGCCCTCAAGGCGTTCGGCGCGGAGGTGATCGTCTGCCCGACCAACGTCGATCCCGAAGATCCGCGCTCCTATTACTCGGTGTCCTCCCGGCTGGAGCGCGAAATTCCGAATTCCTGGAAAGCCAACCAGTACGACAACCTTTCGAACACCGCCGCGCACTACGAGCAGACCGGACCGGAGATCTGGGAACAGACGAACGGGCGGGTCACCCACCTCGTCGTTGGCGTAGGCACCGGCGGCACGATCAGCGGCGTTGGCCGTTATCTCAAGGAACGCAACCCGAAGATCAAAGTGTGGGGGATCGACACCTACGGATCGGTGTTCAAGAAGTACAAAGAGACCGGCATCTTCGACAAGAACGAAATCTACCCTTACGTCACCGAAGGCATCGGCGAGGACTTCCTGCCGAAGAACGTCGACTTCGACGTCATCGATGACTTCGAGAAGGTCACCGACAAGAACGCCGCGCTGATGACGCGCCGCATCGCACGGGAGGAGGGCATCTTCGCCGGCAACTCGGCAGGGTCGGCAATGGCCGGCCTGTTGCAGCTGAAGGATCGGTTCGTCCGCGACGACGTGATCGTCGTGATCTTTCACGATCACGGCTCGCGTTATCTGGGAAAGATGTTCAACGACGACTGGATGCGGGAGAAAGGCTTCTTCGAGAAGACCGGCATGACCGCCCGCGATCTCGTGGCATCGGGTGTGTCGGGAGAGCTCCTGGCGCTCGAAGCGAACGAGAGCGTCGAAGCCGCCGTACGGCTGATGTCGCAGCACGACTTTTCCCAGATCTCGATCACGCGTGACAAGCGGCTCGTCGGGTCGCTCAACGAGTCGCACCTCTATTCGGAGCTCGTGCAGAACCCCGACATCAAGAGTCAGCAGGTCGAAACGATCATGCAGCCGGCCTTCCCGTTCGTCGACATTTCCACGCCCGTCGAGCTGCTGTCGACGATGATCAGCTCGGTCAACCCGGCGGTGCTCGTCCGCGACTTCAAGACCGAAAAGACGTTCATCATCACGCGGTCGGATGTGATTCGAGTGCTCTGCTAGCGACGGCAGCCCGCGGCCCGCGGACGGCGGACCGCCGCGCCCAGGGGCGCCGGCTGCTCCGGCATGCTATTCTCTAAGACGGCCCATTGGCGGGAAGCACCTGCAGGGCCGTGGTTTAACGTACGTAATGCCTGGTCCTCTCGAGCTGACGCTCGAGCTCACGCCTCGGGCCCGCGTCGATGTCATCGACGTCCGGAACGCGCTGTCGCAGCGGTTCGGCAACGTGCTGGACGACTATCCGCGCGCGCTTTGCTGTTCCTTCCACACCACAGCGGGTTATCTCGATCCCGGCGTCGCCAGCCGGCTCAACCAGAGCGGCGAAGGGGTGATGCCCTACATCGAGGTGTTCCGGACGATGTTCCCGGAAGGGGCCGGGTACGAGCACGACAAGATGGATCGCCGGACCGAGCTGTCCGAGGACCAGAAGCCAATCGAGCCCCAGAACGCGGATTCGCATCTCGCCTTCATGGCCGGGGCGCTGCGCACCTGTGTGACCTACCAGAACAAGCCTGGCGCGCCGGTGTCGTTCATCGATCTCGATGGCGTGCACAAGGGGACGCCCCGCCGCCGGGTCACTTCGGTTCTGGGCTACACGCTCGAGGAAACCGTGGCGCAGACCCGGCTGACCGTGCCCGTCTCCGGTCACGCCGTGGACTCGGTCAATCTGAAGAACCCGAAGTTCGCGATCTACGAGCAGTGCACCGAGCTCGTAAAGCACCACGGCGTCACCAAGGGCCGCCTGCGCATCACGCTTGCCCCGGGCGAGCGCCACGCCGGACTCACGGTGAACGAGTACGAGACTCTGCTGATGCGGCACGACCTCTCGGAGGTGCTGCGCGATCCGCTCCGGTTCATGGCCGAGAAGGCCGGCCACATGCTGGGGAACCCGCGCGCCATTCCGGCGAAGACGCTCGACTACGCCAAGTACGATCTCGTCCGCGTGTTCAACCGGCTGCTCGACGCGATGGGCTTGCGGGAGTCGATGGTCGAAACCGTCCTGTCGCAGGCGATCGCCATGCCGGCGGCGCGTTTCTTCCGGATGAAGCGATCCGTCAGCCTGCTCGTCTCCGATCGCCAGTCGCCGGGCACGGGCGCGATCGTCGAAGGCACCTACCAGAGCCCGATCCTCGTCCAGTGGCATCGCGCCAAGCGTGTCCGCGCATTGGATGTGACACTGACGAGGTTTGTCTGAGCTGGGGAGCTGTTGAGCTGACGAGCTGGGGAACGGGGGCTCACCATCTTTTTCGGTTGATGCGGATTACCACCGGCGTCCCAGCTCCCGAGCTCGCCAGCTAGCGATATACGATTAACCCCCATGCACCGCACAGCCTGCCTCGCACTTCTGCTCGTGGCGCTCTGCGCCGGCGCCGTGCTGCGGTCTCAGACGGCCGAGACGGTTCCGCTCCTTCATCGGCCCTACGATCAGATCCTCGACTTGAACGTCCGTGACGGGATGGTCTACTACCGGGCGCTGCGTGGCGAACGTGCGAAGCTCGATCGCTATGTCGCGTCACTGAATGTTCCCGCGGCCACTTACCAGGGCTGGTCGCGCGACGAGCAGGTGGCGTTCTGGTTGAACGGCTACAACGCGATCGTCCTGCAGACGGTCATCAACAACTATCCCATCCACGGCAAGTCCAGTCAGTATCCGCAGAACAGCATCCGGCAGATCCCGGGGGCGTTCGAGGGAGCGAAGCACCGTCTGGCCGGGAAGTCCTTGACGCTCGACGAGATCGAAAAGACCGTGTTACCGGAATTCGCCGACCCACGCGTGTATCTCGCGCTCGGCCGGGCAGCGGTAGGCAGCGGACGGCTGCGCAGTGAGGCCTACACGGGTCCGAAGCTCGGCGAGCAACTCGGCAAAGTGCAGTCCGAGTTCGTGTCCGAGCAGGCGATGCTCAAGATCGACAAGCTCACCGGCAAGATAACCGTCACGCCCATCATCAGCTGGCGGGAGGCGGAATTCGTCAAGGCCTACGACAAGGCCGCTGAGGGTCCGCACGCGCAGCGCTCGCCGATCGAACGCGCCGTGATCGCGTTCATCACCCCGCACCTGTTCCGGATCGAGAAGGAGTTCGTCGAGAAGAACGCGTTTCAGATGTCGTTCCATACCCTCGACTGGCGTCTCAACGACCTCTCCGGCGGCCGCAACGACTGAGCGCCCGCTTCCCGCTGCATGGATCTCGGTCTCACTGACAAGATCGCTATCGTTACCGGTTCGAGTCGGGGCCTTGGCCTCGCCAGCGCGAGGGCACTTGTCGCGGAAGGGTGCAAGGTGTGTCTCTGTGCGCGCGGCGAAGAGCGTCTCGCAGAGGCAGCGGTCGAAGTGGAAGCCGTCGCACGCAAGCCGGGCATGGTGCTCGCGGTCCAGGCTGACGTGTCAACCCTCGCCGGCGTGGAGCGCGTGATCGATCGGACGGTCGAGACGTTCGGCGGCGTCGACATCCTGGTGAACAACGTCGGCAAGGCAGGCGGCGCCGATCTGCTGGATACATCCGACGCCGAGTGGCAGGCGGCGATCGACGAGACGTTGTTCCCTGCGATCCGCGCCTCCCGGCTGGCAGTGCCGCTGATGCGCCAGCGGGGTGGCGGCGCGATCGTTCTCATTGCCTCGATCTGGGGACGTGAGTCCGGCGGCCGGATGACTTACAACGCGGTCAAGGCGGCAGAGATCAGTCTCGGAAAAGCGCTCGCGCAGCAGCTGGCGCCGCTGAACATCCGCGTGAACAGCGTCGCGCCCGGATCGATCCTGTTTCCCGGCGGCTCGTGGCATCGTCGCCAGCAGGCGGATCCCGAAGGCATGGCGCAATTCATCAGCCGCGAGCTGCCGTTCGGCCGCTTCGGACGGGCCGAGGAAGTGGGCGCGGTCGTCGCCTTCCTCGCCTCCGCGCGCGCCAGCTGGGTGAGCGGCGCCTGCCTCACCGTCGACGGTTGTCAGTCACGATCGAATATTTGAAGTAGCGCTCAGAACGCACATCGTGGATCCGAACGCTTGCTTTGCTTACAGGGGGGCCAGGAGATCAGGAGCAGGTCCTGGATGTGCTCCTGAACTCCTGGCCCTCCTGCAAAAAAGGAATGCCGCAAGCGATCCGGCAGCCAATCCAGGCGGCAAGGACGGAAGGCTGATAGCTGATAGCTTGAAAGATAAAATGCTTTCTACATGCCTGACGCGATAGGTCCCTACACCATCGTCCGGGAAATCGGGCGTGGCGGCATGGGCATCGTCTACGAGGGGTGGGACGAGCGTCTGTCACGGGCCGTCGCGATCAAGACCATCCTCCGCGCATCGGATCCCACCATGCGCGAGCGGTTCGTCCGCGAGGCGCGCGCGGCCGCCGCGGTCAGCCATCCCAACATCTGCCAGCTCTTCGACATCGGTGAGCACAACGGGGAGCCGTTTCTCTGCATGGAGCTGCTCGACGGGAAATCGCTTGCCGAACGCCTGACCGACGGACCGATCCCGGTGCCGGAAGCGGCGACGACCCAGCTCGCGGTGCTGTCGGCGCTCGCAGCCCTGCACCGGCGGGGGATCGTCCATCGCGATTTGAAGCCCACGAACATCTTCCTCAGCGCGAACGGCGTCAAGCTGCTCGACTTCGGCCTGGCGCGGGGAACTGTCGCCAGCCTCGACGAGACCGCAGTGACGATGCCCGGGATGGTGATGGGATCGCCGCGCTACATGTCGCCGGAGCAGGTGCGCGGCGAGGACGTCGACGCGCGGACCGACATCTTTGCCGCGGGGCTCGTCCTCTACGAGATGCTGAGCGGACGCGCCGCGTTCGGCGGCACGTCGGCGATCGACGTGCTGCATGCGGTCGTGCACGAGCATCCGCCTGCGCTGGTGGGATCGCCGTCGGTGGTCGATCTCGATCGCGTCATCCAGCGTGCGGTCTCGAAGGGCCGGGAGGATCGCTATCAATCAGCGGAAGACATGGCCACCGATCTGCGGGCGTCGATGTCACGAGGCGATGCCGGCGAGGTCGCCCGCGCGCGCGCGACCAAGCGGCTGGTCGTCCTCCCCTTCCGGGTGCTGCGTCCCGATCCGGAAGTGGACTTTCTCGCCTTCAGCCTTCCGGACGCGATCACGATCTCGCTCTCGGCCCTCGACTCGCTGACGGTTCGCTCGAGTCTGGCGGCGGCACGATTCAGCGAAGGGCCGATGGACTTGCGCGCGCTCGCGTCCGAGCTCGGCGTCGAGGCCGCCATCACCGGCACATTGCTGCACGCCGGCAAGTCCGTCCGCGTCGCCGTACAGCTGATCGAGGTGCCATCGGGGACCGTCCGCTGGTCGCACACGGCGCAGGTTCCGCTCGATGATCTCTTCACCATCCAGGACTCGGTGTGTTCGGCCGTGGTCGACGCGTTCGCGTTGAAGCTGTCGAAGAAGGAGCACGACGGCCTGCGCCAGGACGTGCCGGCAAGGCCCGAAGCCTACGAACAGTACTTGCGCGCCAACCGCCTGAGCACGACCGCGGCGCACTGGCCGCTCGCCCGCGATCTCTACATGCGGGCCGTCGACGCGGATCCGTCGTATGCGCCGGCCTGGGCGCGGCTCGGACGCGTGCTGCGTAATATTGGCAAGTACGGCCGGACCCATGACGACAGAGCCCACTACCAGCGCGGGGAAGAAGCCTTCCAGCGTGCGTTTGCGCTCAATCCCGATCTTGCCCTCGCGCACAACCTCTATACCTACATGGAGGTCGAAACCGGGCGCGCGCTCACGGCCATGCAGCGTCTGCTCGGGCGTGTGGCCACACGCACCAACGATCCCGATCTCTTCGCCGGGCTGGTACAGGCGTGCCGGTATGTCGGCCTGCTCGAGGCGTCGGTCGCCGCGTATCACCGGGCGACGCGGCTCGATCCGGCGATCGTGACGAGCGTCGCGCATTCGTACTTCCAGATGGGTCAGTATCAACGCGCGACCGAGGTCGATCCCGATCAACCGCCGTACGTGTCGGTGATCTCGTTTATCGCGCTCGGTCAGTACGAAGAAGCGAGGGCTCTGTGCGACGCCGCCAGGACTAGTCCCGGTGCCCATCCCCACGTCGAGCTGATGGTGCAGCTGTTCGAGGCGATGCTCAGTGGCAGGATGGAAGACGGGCGCAAGGTGCTCGCAGCGCTGACCGACTTCGCGGGTTTCAACGACCCGGAAGGCTGGTACTACTGGGCGCAGGGCGCGGCGTTTCTCGAGGACCACGATTTCGCGCTGGAGCTCCTGACCCGCGGCGTCACGACCGGATTTGCCTGCCCCCGCGCGCTCGAATCCACCCCGTTGTTCGACGGGCTCCGCGGCTCGTCAGAGTTCGCGCGGCTGGTCGACCAGGCGCGCCAGGGGCACGACGCGGCGGCGATTGCCTTTACGCAGGCCGACGGACATCGGCTCCTCGGCCTTCCGCGGGCATGAACGCCGCCACCGCGAGCCTCGCTGACCTCGTTCAGTCCGCAGCCGACTGGCTCTTCATGCCGTGGGTCGTCGTCGTGCTGCTGGGGACTGGTCTGTTCCTGACCCTCCGTACCAGCGCCGTCCAGTTGCGGCGATTCGGCGATGCGTGCCGCGTCGCCTTCGTTCGCAAGGGCAGTGGCGGCGACGGCGCCCTGACCCCGTTCCAGGCGTTCATGACCGCGCTGGCCGCATCAATCGGCACCGGCAACATTGCCGGCGTGGCGACCGCGATCGTCTCCGGCGGACCCGGCGCGCTGTTCTGGATCTGGGTCTACGGCTTCGTCGCGATGGCGATCAAGTTCGGGGAGGCGGTGCTGGGCCTCAGGTATCGCGAAGCACGTGGGCAGGTCATCCTTTCCGGACCGATGTATTACCTGCGCGACGGTCTCAAGTCACCGGCGCTTGCGTGGACATTCGCGCTGGTCGCGGCAGTTGCTGCGTTAACGACCACGCCGTTCACTCAGCCGAACTCGATGGCCCTCGTCCTGAACAGCGTAGCGGGAATTCCTCGAATCGCATCCGGCATCGTCATCGCGGTGCTCACCTGGCTCGTCATCATCGGCGGCATCAAGGCTATCGGCCGGGCGGCGGAGCGGCTGTCGCCGCTGAAAGTGGGGCTGTACCTGGCGGGCGGCTTGATCGTGATCGTGACCAACGCATCGCGGATCCCCTCGACGTTGTCGCTGATCCTGGAGTCCGCGTTCTCGATGCGCGCCGCCGCCGGGGGAGGGCTCGGCATTCTCGTGGCAATGCGGTACGGGATTGCCCGTGGCATCTACGCGAACGAGGCTGGTTATGGCACGGCCGCCGTCGCGTACGGCACCGCCCAGAGCAACACCCCGGTGCAGCAGGGACTCAATGCGGTGATCGAAGTGTTCATCGTCTCGTTCGTGACCTCGACCATCAGCGCCATGACGATTCTGCTCACCGGCGTCTGGCAGTCAGGACTCACCAGCAGCGCTGCGGTGGCGGCCGCGTTCAATGTCTCGATGCCCGGCATCGGCGGTTACCTCGTGGCGTTCTGCGCGTTCCTGTTCGGGTACACGACGTTGATCGGCTGGGCCTACTACGGGGAGCAGTTCTTCGAGTACATCCTGGGACGGAAGGTCACGGTGCCGTACCGGTGGGCCTTCTGCCTGCTGATTCCGTTCGGTGCCGTCTCCCGGGTCGAAGTGGTCTGGGCGTGGGGCGATCTGATGAACGCGCTCCAGGTCTTCCCGAACCTGATCGGCGTGGTGGGATTGAGCGGCGTGGTTGCCGCCGCCGCGCGGGAGCCACTCCGGCACGAGGGCTCCAGGGCGTAGCGACGATATGCAAAGGGTCTTCTGGATTTGTGCTGCCGGTGCTCTCGGAACGGCGGCGCGCTACCTGATTGGTCTGTGGGCCGGGAGGCGATTCGGCCCGGGTTTCCCTTACGGCACCCTGGCCGTCAACCTGATTGGATGCTTTCTGATCGCGGTGCTCGTTGAACTCGGCGCTGCCAGGGGGTGGCCGGACACGACCCGCCTGGCGATTACCGTGGGCTTCCTCGGCGGCTTCACCACGTATTCGAGCTTCAATCACGAGACGATGCGGCTCGTCGGGAACGGAGCGGTCGGCGCGGCTTCGCTGAACGTCATCCTGACTCTCGTCGGCGGGCTGGCAGCCGGGCTCCTGGGCATGCTGTTCGCGCGGGCCGTGGTCCTCCGTTGATCTCAGTTTCGCTTCTTGATCGCCGGCAGGACCCCTGCTAACATCGTCCCGCTTTCGCCGAACCTTCGGAGCCTGGCTCGCCGAAGCCTTGGCGGAGGCGGCGACTATGGCTTCTCAGACCCTCCCCGTCATCACCGGCGACAAGGACCGATCCCTCCAGGATGTACTGGGTCGCCTGACCAGCTCCCGGGCTCCGCTCGGCCGGGACGCGGACCCGATCGTCACTGCCGCCCATCGTCTGCCCGCCGTGACGGCCTCGTTTGCGCCGTTCCCGGAGGGGACTGACGAACGGCTGCGAGGGGCGCTCGCGGCGCGCGGGGTCGACCAGCTCTATACGCATCAGGCCCAGGCGTTCGAGCACGTGCTCGCCGGCCGCAACATTGTGACGATCACGCCGACCGCGTCGGGCAAAACGCTTTGCTACAACGCCCCGGTCCTCGACGCCATCCTGAAGGACCCGTCGGCGCGCGCCCTCTACCTGTTTCCGACCAAGGCGCTCGCGCAGGATCAGCTCGCCGAACTGCACGCCCTGACGGAGGCCGTGACGCACGGCACCGATGCCCGGATCGGCGTGTTCACCTACGACGGGGACACGCCGGCGGACGCACGCCGCGCGGTTCGCGGCAAGGCGCACGTGGTGCTCAGCAACCCCGACATGCTCCATTCGGGGATCCTGCCGCACCATCCGCGATGGGCCAAGCTGTTCGAGAATCTTCGGTTCGTCGTCATCGACGAGCTCCATGCGTACCGCGGTGTGTTTGGCAGTCACCTGGCCAACATCCTGCGGCGTCTCCGCCGCGTCTGCCGGCATTACGGGTCGGATCCCGTGTTCATCTGCTCGTCGGCAACAATCGCGAACCCTCGAGAGCTGGCCGAAGGGCTCACCGGGACGTCGTTCGAGCTGATCGAGAAGAGCGGCGCCCCGCGCGGGGAGAAGTTCTTCCTGTTCGTCAACCCGCCGGTCGTCAATGCGGAGCTGGGGATCCGGCGGTCCTACCTCGCGGAGGCACGTCGCGTCTCGCTCGAATTCCTCAAGCACAATCTGCAATTGATCGTGTTCGCGCAGAGCCGGCTGGCGGTCGAGATCCTGACCACCTACCTGAAGGATGCCTTTCACGGTCCACCTGGCGCGGCTGACGTGATCCGTGGGTATCGCGGCGGCTACCTGCCGAACCGCCGCCGGGAGATCGAGCGGGGCTTGCGCGAGGCGCAGGTGCGGGCGGTCGTGTCCACCAACGCGCTGGAGCTCGGGATCGACATCGGCGCGCTCGACGTCAGCGTGATGGCCGGCTATCCCGGCACCATTGCCGCGACCTGGCAGCGCGCGGGCCGAGCCGGCCGTCGCACCACTCGATCCGCCGCCGTTCTCGTTGCGAGCAGCGCGCCGCTCGATCAGTTCGTCGTCAGGAATCCTTCGTACTTTTTCGACGGGACGCCTGAGCACGCGTTGATCAATCCAGACAACCTGCACATCCTGGTCGATCACGTGAAGTGCGCGGCGTTCGAGCTGCCGTTTTCGGACGACGAGCAGTTCGGAGGCGTGGACGTTCAGCAGGTGCTCGGTGTGCTGTCGGAGGAAGGGTTCGTTCATTACGCCGACCGCCAGTGGAACTGGACCAACGAGTCCTATCCCGCGGACGCCGTCAGCCTGCGATCGGTGTCGTCGGACAATTTCGTGGTTGTCGACACGACCAATGGTGAGCGCGTGATTGGCGAGACCGACTTCACGAGCGGGCCCTCGACGCTCCACGAGAAGGCCATCTACCTCGTCGAAGCGGCACTGTATCAGGTCGAGCGATTCGATTTCGACGGCCGCAAGGCGTTCGTGAAGGCGGTCGACTGCGACTACTATACGAACGCGATCACCTATACGAAGGTCACGATTCTCGATACGTTCGCGTCCGAGGCGCTGGAGGTCGCGGGACGGCATCACGGGGAAGTGCACGTGGTGTCGCGCGTGGTCGGGTTCAAGAAAATCAAGTTCTACACGAACGAGAACGTGGGGTCAGGGGAGCTGGATCTTCCCGAACAGCAGATGCACACCTCGTCGTATTGGCTCACGATTCCCGGGTTCGTGATGCAGGCGCTGCCGTTCGGGAACGACGACAAGCGCGACGGCGTGGTCGGATTGGCGTTCGCGATGCGCAACATCGCCCAGCTTCTGTTGATGTGCGATGGCCACGACATCGGCATCTCCGTCGATGGCGGATCGATCGAGCGCCAGATCAGGACCGGCGGGGCCGGCTCGACGCCGGCGGAGATTGCGGCCGAGCCGCACATTTTCGTCTATGACAACTATCCTGGCGGCATCGGCTTCAGCCGGCCGCTGTACGAGATGCACCTCCCGCTGTTGCAGCGCAGCCGCGAGCTGATCGATGGTTGTCCGTGCACGTCCGGGTGTCCATCATGCGTGGGACCCGAAGGCAATACCGGCCCGCATGCCAAGCAGGTAGCGTCGATGATCCTCCAGCAGCTCCTCGAAGGGGCACCCGCCTGATGGATCTCGCATCCCGTTTGCGATCGGTGATCAGGCCGAATGCCGCGCCCGGGACAGGGACTACCGCACCGCCAAGGCGCGAGCTGACCTACGAGCCCGATGACGGGCGCCGCTACGAGGCACAGGTTGATCTGGACCGGGTCGCCGACGCGCTCGGCGGACGCTTGCTGACGACGACGTTCGGGCGCTGTCTTGCGGTCGATCGGCGCTACGAGTCCGATCGCTGGCACGGCGACGTGCAGATCGGCGACTGCGAGCTCAGCGACTTCGACTCGCTGCGCCTTCTCGATTCGGGGATCACTCCCGACCGCGGGAATCCAACTCCTCGCACGGTCTTCATCGACCTCGAAACGACGGGATTGAGCGGCGGCGCGGGTACCGTCGCCTTCCTCGTAGGCTGCGCCTACTTCGATGCGGGCGCTCTGCAGGTGCGGCAGTTCCTCCTGAGCAGCTTCACCGCCGAGCGCGCCCTGCTCTCGGCGGCTGCGGAGCTGTTCGACGCCGCGGACCTGATCGTCACCTACAACGGCAAGACCTTCGACGTGCCGGTCATGGAAACGCGCTGGGCGTTTCACCGGATGCCGGCAGCGCTCGACGAGGTGCCGCACTTCGACATGCTTCATCCGGCGCGCCGGCTGTGGCGATCGCGCTCGACGCTCGCCGGCCTTCCGGCTGAAAGCGGAAGGCATGAAGATGCTGGGGGCTGCCGGCTGACCACTCTGGAGCGCCTGCTGTTGAACCTGCGGCGCGTCGGCGACGTGGACGGATTCGAGATCCCCGGCCGGTTCTTCCAGTTCCTGCGCACTGGCGATGCGCGTCCGCTCGAACCGGTGCTCGAGCACAACCGGCTCGACCTGGTGTCTCTCGCGGCGGTGACGAGCCGCGCGCTGCGGCTGGCCGGCGGAGGCGAGCCAGTGTGCCGTGACGGGATCGAAGCCCTCGCGGTCGGACGGGTTCTCGAGCGCGGGGGCGCGCTCGAACGCGCGGAAGCCTGCTACCGCCGAGCGGCGCAGTCGCAATGTCTCGAGACGCGGGCCGAGTCTTGCTATCGCCTGGGATTGAGGTGCCGCCGGTCGGGCCGGTTCGAGGAAGCGTCCGGCTGGTGGCGTCAGCTGGTGGCCCTTACTGATTCGGTCAGGCGCCGCGACCATACTCTCGACAGCCTGCGCGAGTTCGCGATCGAGGCGCTGGCCATTCACCAGGAGCATCGGACCCGCGATCTCCATGCGGCCCGCGAACTGGCGCTGTTTGCGCTCGAGGAAAGCTGCAGTTCCCGCCGCGCCGACGGTATGCGACACCGCCTGGCGAGGCTCGACCGAAAGCTGGCCAGAAAACAAAACGCCCAGCTCTTCTTCGAGAGCTGAGCGTTGGCTTGGGCGGACCAATGAGCCGGGTCTGAAGACCCGGCCCCACGATGTCTATTTCGCCGCCGCGGCCGGCTTCTTGGCCGCCTTCTTCGCAGCGGTCGCGGCCTTCCGGCTCTCCGAGGTCTGCGCGCCGAACCGCTTGGTGAACCGCTCGACTCGACCTTCGGTATCGATCAGCTTCTGGCGGCCTGTGAAGAACGGATGGCAATTATTGCAGATTTCGAGGTGCAGCTCCGGCTTGGTCGACCGCGTCTTCCACGACGCGCCGCACGCGCACCGAGCCTCGACCTCGTGGTACTTGGGGTGAATCCCTTCCTTCACGGCTAGCTCCTTGGCACTTACGGGAAAAGGAAAGTATAGCAGCCAGGCTCATTCCCAGTCCACGGTCCTGTCCCACCGGTGCCCCTTCAGCTCTTGGACGAGGGTCGGAGGCAAGGCGGTCCCGTCGCTGACGCCGATGTTCTGTTCCACATGGCTCAGCTTGCGCATCCCCGGAATCACGGTCGTGACTGCCGGGTGGTGGAGGATGTGCCTCAGCACCATCGCCGGCATGGTCATGCCCGGCGGGACGACCCGGCGGAGGCGCTCGATCCGGGGCAGCGTCGCGCGGAGGTTTTCGGGGTGGAAATACAGGTTCCGGAAGTCCCCTTCGGGCCATCGCGAATTCTCGGTAAGGGTGCCGGTCAGGCTGCCCTCGTCGAACGGCACCCGGGCGATCACGGCGATACCCAGCTCCTCGCAGGCGGGGAACAGTTCGTCCTCGGGGTTCTGATCGAGCGTGTTGTAAACGACCTGCACCGCGTCGATCAGCCCGGTCTCGAGCGCCCGGAGCACATTGATTGGCTGGAAGCGATTGACGCTGATCCCGAGCGCCCTCACCAGCTTCTGTTCTTTCAGCGAGGCGAGCGCCTTCTGCCAGCGATCGTCAGTTGCCCAGCGGTCGTTCCAGACATGCAGCTGCTGGAGGTCCAGTGTGTCGACGCCAATGTTCTCGAGGCTCTTCTCGGTGTATTCGCGGATGTAGTCGGCAGGGAACACGTCATCGAGCGTGTACTCGGGACGCGCCGGCCACTTGCGATTCTTGGGCGGGATTTTCGTCGCCACGTAGAGCCGCTTCCCGGGATGACGCCTGAGCGTCTCACCGAGCAGCCGCTCGCTGTGGCCGTCGCCATACGCCCAGGCGGTATCGAAGAAATTGCACCCGAGCTCGATGGCGCGATCGAGCGCCTCAAACGACTCGCGATCCTCACTGCCGGTCCATCCCGCCATCCCCCACATGCCGTAGCCGATTTCGGAGATGGACCATCCTCCTCTAGCGAGTTTCCGGTAGCGCATCCCTTGATGATATGGCGACTTCGATGCCGGGGGGCCGGGACTGGGGCTCCGGGGGAGCCTGCCTCGCCGCAGCGCGGCTTGTCCGCCGTAGCCCGAAGGGCGAAGGTGGAAGCGCGGAGGCGGGCGACTTCGATTTCGAAAACCCACGAGCCGCCAGGCTCGTGGGTTTTCGCGCAGGGTGCTCGACGGGTTCTGTCTGGGGTCGCTTCAGTGAGCCGGCCCGCTCGGTTGCCTCTGCCACTCACGCCAGTCATCCTGGCAGATCGACCAGATCACCTGATCGTGATAAACGCCGCCACGCAGGAACGATCTGCGCAGCACGGCTTCGCGGGTGGCTCCCAGCTTCTGCAGTGCACCGTTGCCGCGCCCGTTGCGGACGGCGGAGCGTGCTTCCAGCCTGTGGGTACCGACATCGGTAAAGACGAACGCGAGGACCTTTTTCGCAGCCTCCTGGAAAGTACCGGTGCCCCAGAAGCTGGAGCCGATGGCAAACCCCCATTCAGCAACATCGAAACCAGGCGTCAGCGTTCGCACCTGAATGATGCCGACCGCCTGCTCGAGACCCGCGGGAACGATGCCGAAGCAGATGTAGCGGCCGGCGGCGCGCTCACGGTGGGTCCAGTCGATGAATCGCTCGAAGCCCTCGACCGAGGTCGGCGGCGGTGAGATGAACCTCGCGACTTCGTGCGTGGTCAGCATCTCGAGCAGCGTGGGGGCGTCAGACAGCTGCAGCTCCCGCAGCGTCACGGCGCCGGCCTCGAGTACCGGCAGCACTCGCCGCCAGTCAGTCGCGTTGACGGCAGCCGGCGCCATCGCCATCGAGTCGCCCGTCTGAGTCGTGGCCCCGATCACAGTCCACCCCCAATGCTCGTCCCCAGGACCATCACCTTGTTCGAAGAGGTCCCCCACACGATGTTGTCGTCGCTGAGCGTGCCCCACACGATATTGTCGGTGTCGTCGACCATCGTGCCCCACACGATGTTGTCGCCGTCGAACGTGCCGATCAGGCCTGTGCCCCACACAATGTTGTCATCCCACGACATCGAGGTGCCCCAGACGATGTTCTCGCCGAACGCGGCGTTGCCGAAGAACAAGCTGGTGCCCCACACGATGTTGTCGTCCCAGGACATCGAGGTGCCCCAGACGATGTTGTCGTCCTCGGGCGAGAACGTGCCCCAGACGATGTTGTCCAGCTCGCCGGTGCCCCAGACGATGTTCTCGGCCCACGCGGTCTGATTGACGTCGACGACGCTGCTGCCGCGCATGAGCCGGGTGCCCCAGACGATGGTCTCCGACCACGGCTCTTGAACACCACCGAAGTTCGTCATCGGAGCCAAAGTCGTTGTCATCCAGTAGCTGCCCGCAGCCTGCGTGGTGTCGGCGTAGTAGGCCAGCCCGAGTGCGCCGAGACCATTGACTTCGCCGCTGCCTTGTGTGAGGGCGTCGAAAGGCACGCCCTCGGCGTTCCGCAGCGGCGTGGCCGAGTACTGCAGCATCGCCTTGAGCGCATTGGCGGTGAGCGCCGGGGCGCCCGGGTACTCGGTGCGCTGATTCCTGCGGAGCGTTTCCTGTACCGCCTGCCAGCGCTGGTACGCGCCGTAGTTGTGGGCCTCGATCAGCACAGCCACGAGGCCGGAAACCAACGCGGTGGCCATGCTCGAGCCGTTGAGGCGGAGATATTTCGATGTGCCCTCCTGAACGATGAGCGAGGGATAGGTCGTCGCCAGCGTGCTGCCGTCAACCTCATTCGAGACCAGCGCAAATCCCGGTGCAACGACGTCCGGTTTGGCGATGCCGTCGTACCAGGACGGACCACGCGAGCTGAACGTCGCCACTCGATCGTCGGAGCGGACGTCGGTTCCGGCGGTCACTGCCGCGCCAACCGTGATGGCCGAGGGCGCGTTGCCGGGCGACGCGATGCCGGCGTAACCGATCTGACCGGTCGTCGGATTCGTGCCGTTGTTGCCCGCCGCGACCACCACGACAAGGCCGGCGCGGACCACCGCCTCGACCGCCTGAACGAGCGGATCGGTCGCAGCCGACTCATAGATTGGGTGGCCGAGCGAGAGGTTGACGACGCGGATGTTGAAGCGATCCTTGTTCGCGAGGACGAACTCGAGGGCGCTGATCACGTCGCTCGTCTTGCCCGAGCCCTTCCTGTCGAGGACGCGCAGGCCGAGCATCTTGATGCCGGGTGCGACGCCCGCGTACTTGCCGTTGGACGACGCGCCGCTCGCTCCAATCAGGCCCGCGACATGGGTGCCATGCCCGTACTCGTCGAACGGCACCATCGCGACTCCGCCTTGGCCTGCGACAAAGTCATAGAAGCCGACAATGCGGCCGCTGAAGTCGACGCTGGACGTCAGGCCGGAGTCGATCACCGCGACCGTCAGGCTGGAACCCGTGAACCATTTCTCGAGGCCAAGCGACTTCTGAACCACGCTGATCGGCCAGGTCTCGGTGTTGAAGCTGGTGGAGGAGCTGCTGTCCGTCGACGGGGTCGTGTTTGCCACCGTCGCGCTGCCGCCGCCCTTCGAACCGGAAGCGGACGACGTCACGTGCGCGTCGGTGGAGATGGACAGGACGTCCGGATCGCTCGCGAGATCCGCAATCTCCCGGGCGTCCAGTTGGGCACTGGCCGCCGAGATGAGCCTGTGGAAGACCGGTCCACGTCCGCGACGCGGCAGGAGCTTCCTTATGCGCTCCTTGGCTTCCGGCCTGACCCGGATGATGACTGGCCGTGGAGACCCTGATGAGGCCTCCTGTAACACTCTGTCCACCTTGCCTTGCCTGTCCGAGGCGGAGGCCGACGTCGCCGGGACCATCAGCCACAGCGCGACCGCGGCTCCCCAGACAGCCTTACGACCCAGTGATCCCATTCCCCCTCCGGCGTGGGGACTCTAAGCAAGGACAGATCCGTCGAGCTGGCTGACAATCCCAGGTAAACTATTCAAAAATAACAACTTATTTGCTTACTCGACTGTGATCGCCTGACGGTTCTGTGCGAGTGTCTCGTTCTGGAGCTCGGGAGTCCCGGCCGCATCTGTCCAAGTGCAACTTGCAAAAAGAGTTAGCGCCATATTCTCGAAATGGAACACGCTTTCCGGAGAATGTGCCATTTTGATCCGGTTGCCTCGGGGGCTTCCCCCTTGAGGGCCAGGTTTGACGCAGCGTTAGAATCGGCCGGTGCTGTCGTTCCGCAACCTGTGCGTGATGGTCTGCCTTGGGCTGGCGGCTGCCAGGGCTGAGGGGCAGACGCGATCGTCGGCCGCCGCCGCGACGCGGCTCCAGGAAGCGCACGATTTGGCGACCGCCGGTCGTTTGGAAGCCGCGGAGCAGGCCGTCAGGAAAACCCTGGCCGCCGAACCCAATCGCTACGACGCCCTCGTCATGCTGGGGGAGCTGCTCGAAGCCCGTGGGGACCTTGCCGGCGCGACGACCGTTTACGAGCGTGCGGTGCGCGTGCGATCGGGCAGCGCAGTCGCGCACGACAAGCTCGGTTTCGTGCTGGGACGCCAGGAACGTATCCCGGAGGCCCTGGCGGAATTCCTGCGCGCGATCAAGCTCGATCCCACGCTCTTCGAAGCCCAGTACCACCTGGGCGCTACCAGGTGGTACACGCGTGACCTTGAAGGCGCAGTCGCTCCCCTGCGCGCGGCCGTTCGCCTGCGGCCGGATCATCCCGAGGCCCGTTACTATCTCGGCGCGACGCTGCGGCAGCTTGGCCGGTCGGCAGAAGCGGTCGTGCAGCTGCGCGAGGCGGCGCGCCTGTCGCCATCGCTTGCGCAGGCGCATCTGCAACTGGGCGTAGCGCTGCAGGCGGTGGGTGATCTCGAGGGGGGTGTCGCGAGTTTGCGCCGGGCTGTCGCGCTCGATCCGGCGGTTCCGGAGGCGCAGAACAGCCTGGGCCTCGCGCTGATGCAGAGTGGCAACGGCGCGGAGGCGGTCGACACGTTCCAGAAGTTGATCGCGGCGTATCCGTCGTTTGCGGCCGGCAGATTGAATCTCGCAACCACGTTGATGCATCAGGGCGACCTCGGCGGCGCGGTCGAGGTCCTCGACGGCATCACCAGGGAACAGCCGGACAACGCCGAGGCGTTCTACAACCTTGGTGTCGCGCTCAAACAACGGGATGACTTCGATCGTGCGGAGGCGGCACTCCGGCGCGCGGTCGCGCTCGATCCCAGTCTCGCCGATCCGCCGTTCACGCTGGGTGTGCTCCTGTGGCAGACCGGCCGAAGCGCGGAGGCAGAGCAGTCGTTCAAAGAGGCGATCAAGCGGAACAAGGACTCCGCCGAGGCCCATTACATGCTTGGCACGCTGCTCAGAACCGGCGGGCGGGGCGACGAAGCCATCGCCGAATTCAAGGAGGCCATCCGGCTGAGGCCGGATTCCATCGAAGCGCACCAGAGCCTGGCCCAGGTGCTGCAACAGAAGGGCGACGGTTCGGGCGCGAAAGCAGCGCGTCAGGAGGCCGACCGCCTTACCCGGCGCAAGGCCGATGCACAGGCTTCCGCGTTTGCCTTGAGCGTCGGGCGCCAGAAACTGAAGAGCGGCGATCAAGCTGCAGCGATTGCACAATTCAGGGAGGCGATCAAGCTGGCGCCCGAGAACGCCGAGGCCCACCACGCGCTCGCGCAGGCACTGCAGCAGAACGGCGCCGGCGCGGAGGCGCGGCAGCACTTCGAACAGGCGCACAAGCTGGCGCCACATCTCTATCCGCATCCGCGCGAGGAACGTCAGTGATTCGATCGCTCCGTCCATATACGCTCGGACTCGCGCTGATTGGCGCCGCAACGGCCCTGACCGGCGTCGATGGTCGTCAACCGGCGCCCCTCACGTTTGCGTTCACCGAAATCGGCGCACGGGCCGGGTTCTCAGCCGTGACGGTGTACGGCGGAATGAAGACCAATCGCTATCTTCTCGAAACGACCGGCACCGGGGCGGCTGCGTTCGATTACGACAAGGACGGCTGGCTCGACGTGTTCGTCGTCAATGGCACCACGCTCGAAGGGTTCCCGAAAGGGCAGGAGCCAACCAGCCACTTGTACCGGAACAAGAAGGACGGCACATTCGAGGACGTCACGGCGCAGGCAGGCCTCGCGTTGACGGGATGGGGACAGGGAGCTTGCGCGGGCGATTACGACAACGACGGGAACGAAGATCTGTTCGTGACCTTCTTCGGAACGAACCGCCTGTTCAGGAACCGTGGTGACGGGACCTTCGACGACGTCACCAAGCGCGCAGGGCTCGACACCGTGCGCTCGCGCTGGGGAGCCGGCTGCGCGTTCCTCGACTACGACCGCAACGGCCGCCTCGATCTCTTCGCGGCCAATTACATCGATCTCGATCTCGCGTCGGCGCCGGTGCCCGAATCGGGGCTGTGCCGCTACAAGGGGCTACCTGTCGCGTGCGGTCCGCCGGGGCTGCCGGGCGGCAAGAACATTCTTTACCGCAACCAGGGCGACGGCACGTTCGCGGATGTCTCGGTCGCCTCCGGTATTGCCCGCGCGAACGGTACCTATGCGCTTGGCGTGAGCACGCTCGACTTCGACGGCGATGGCTGGGTGGATCTGTACGTGGCCAACGATTCGAACCCGAGTGCGTTGTACCGGAATAACCGTGACGGTACGTTTACCGACATCGGCATCACCGCGGGCTGTGCCTACAGTCAGGACGGCAAGCCCCAGGCGGGCATGGGAGTCGCAGTCGGCGACTACAACCGCGACGGCAGGATGGACATCTTCAAGACCAACTTTGCCGGCGATACATCGACGTTATACGCCAACAACGGGAACGGGCTCTGTGAAGACCGCACGTTCGCAAGCGGCTTCGGCCGCAACACGCGCTGGCTGGGGTGGGCGGTCGGGTTCCTGGATCTGGATCTCGATGGCTGGCAGGACCTCTTCCTGGTGAACGGTCACGTCTATCCCGAGGTGGATCAGGTCAAGACCGAGGCTGGCTACAAGCAGCGCAAGGTCGTGTATCGCAATCGCGGCGACGGCCGGTTCGACGACGTGACCGAGCAGCTCGGTCCGCCCGTTACGGTCCCGAAGGCCGGCCGCGGTGCCGCCTATGCCGATTTCGACAACGACGGCGACGTGGATATCCTGGTGACCAATGTGCACGACACGCCGGAGCTCTACCGCCTCGATCAGCGGGAAGCCCGGAGCTGGTCGGCGCTGCGGCTCGTGGGTGTCCAGTCCAACCGGAGCGCGATTGGTGCGCGCGTGGTGCTCAGCGCGGGCGGCGTGACCCAGGTCAGCGAGGTCCGCGGCGGCGGCAGTTACTACTCGCAGAACGACCTCCGCATGCATTTCGGTCTCGGATCGGCGAAAGCGATCGACCGCGTCGAGGTGCGGTGGCCGAACGGGAACATCGAGGTGTGGACCGGCGTCGAACCGAACCGGATCGTGACGTTGACGGAGGGCACGGGCCGGCCGCTGCCGCCAAAAACGGGCGTGCCGTGATTGGCACGCTGTTCCTGCTGCTCATGCTCTCGCTGCCACAGGCCGGTGAGAGCACCCTCTCCGCAGCGCGCCGTCTCATCAACGAAGGACAGCCGCGCAAGGCAATCGAACAGCTCGAGTCACTGAAGGCCGGTGCCGATGCCGCCCTTCAGACGCAGATCGATCTACTGCTCGGGGTTGCCTACTACCACGCGGATGATCCCGCGAGAGCTGTCGAGCTCCTGGCGCCGGTTGTCGATCGCCTGCCCGCCGATTCGGTCTCACGACGGGAAGCCGAGCAGGTGCTCGGGCTGTCCGCGGCTGTCATCGGCAAGTTCGCCGACGCCATCCCGCGGCTCGAAGCGACACGAAAATGGGCGCCCGACAACCAGGAGCTGGCGTATGCGCTGGCGCAGGCTTACGTCCAGACGCAGCGGCCAGACTCGGCGCGTGCGACCGTCGCTTCGATCTATCGCGTTCCAGCAGATTCGGCGGCCGCGCATCTTCTCGTCGCCCAGCTGATGATCCGTCTCGAGATCGAGCCGCAAGCCGAGGTCGAACTGACGAAAGCCGTCGAGAAGGACGCCCGCCTTCCCGGCGCCAACCTGCTCCTCGGGCAGATCGCGCTCTTCCGCGGCCGGCTGCCGGAGGCGGTCTCGCTCACGCAACGGGAGATTGCCATCAACCCAGGCAACGGTATGGCGTTCTCGCAGCTCGGCGATGCCTATGTGCGGCAGTCGAACTGGGACGACGCCATCGCCGCGCTGCAGAAGTCGATCTGGCTCAATCCCTATTACAGCGCGCCTTACATCCTGCTCGCCCGCGCCTATATGAAGCAGGCGCAGCCGGCGGTCGCCGAAGGCATGTTGCGGCGGGCGATTCAGCTGGATCCGAACAATCGCACCGCGCACTATCAACTCGCACAGCTCCTGCAGCAGGCCGGGCGTGAGGAGGAAGCGAAGCGCGAGTTCGAGATCGCAGAGCGGCTGAAGAGCCCGCGCGATCGATGATGGGGGAGTTGATATGGCTTCCGGCTTCAGCCGGAAGGCTGCGGGGAGCGGTCGGCGCGGTTGCCGTCGCACTCGGGACTCTCCTTGTGGGCCAATCACCCGACAGCCCCTGGCCAGTCCGCTTCACCGATGTAGCAGAGAAAGCCGGCCTCACACACCCGAGCATCTACGGCGGCCTCGATCGCAAGCGGTTCATCCTGGAGACCAATGGCTGCGGCACGGGGTTCATCGACTACGACAATGACGGCTGGCTCGATGCCCTGGTGTTGAGCGGGAGCCGGTTCGAGGAGGGCAGCCGGCGCGAGAAGAGCTGGTCAGCAGCGGACCGGCCGACGAGCCGGCTGTACCGGAACCGGCACGACGGCACCTTCGAAGACGTGACCGCGAAGGTCGGGCTCGATCGCGTGGGATGGGCCTCGAGCGTCTGTGCCGGCGACTACGACAACGACGGCTGGCTCGATCTGTTCGTCACCTACTTCGGTCACAACGTCCTCTATCACAATCGCCGCGGTGAGCGCTTCGAGGACGTCACGATGTCCGCCGGCCTCGCGCGTAATGACGCGCGGTGGGGGTCCGGCTGCAGCTTCCTCGATTACGATCGCGACGGGGACGTCGATCTGTTCGTTGCGAATTACCTCAAGTTCGATCCGGCATCAGCGGCGGAGCCCGGGCAAGGACCCAACTGCGTGTGGAAGGGAGTGCCCGTCAACTGCGGCCCGAAAGGCCTGCCGACCGACACGAACCTGTTCTACCGCAACCGTGGTGACGGCACCTTCGAAGATGTCTCCGACATCTCCGGGATCGCGAAGGTCACTGCCCGCTATCCGATGACGGCGATCGCGACCGACCTGGACGAGGACGGATGGCCCGACATCTACGTCGCGTCGGATTCGACGGCGGCGATCTTCTACCGCAACAACCGCGACGGAACGTTTTCGGACGAGGCGCTCCGGAGCGGGATCGCGTTCAGCGAACAGGGAAGTCCGCAGGCAGGGATGGGGCTGGCCGTCGGTGACGTCAACAACGATGGACGACTCGACCTGCTCAAGACGCACTTCGCTGATGACATCCCCGCGTTGTATCAGGCGCTCGGCCGCGGACTCTTCGAAGACATCGCGACGGCGTCAGGGCTCGGCGTCCAGAACCGCTACGTCGAGTGGGGCGCCGGCCTGCCCGACCTCGATAACGATGGCCGCGCCGATGTCGTCTATGTCACCGGTCACGTCTACCCCGAGGTGGAGCGAGCGCTGCCCCAGTACCCTCACCGCGGGCCGCGCATGATCTTCAGGAACACAGGGAACGGACGGTTTGTCGATGTGACGGGTGCAGCCGGTGGTGCCGCCGACCTGCGCTCGAGCCGCGGCGCGGCGTTCGGCGACTACGACAACGACGGCGACGAGGACGTGCTCGTGATGAACATGAACGGGCGGCCGTCGTTGCTTCGCAACGACTACAAAGGCCCGAACCACTGGTTGTCGATTCGCCTCGTTGGTTCGCGATCGAATCGCGCTGCGATCGGTGCGCTCGTGACCGTGACGGCAGCAGGACTCCGCCAATCGCGGGCGGTGGTGAGCCAGGCGAGCTACTACTCGCACGACGATCTGCGGCTCCACTTCGGTCTTGGCGCCGCGACCACGGCGGATCGCGTCGAGATCCGCTGGCCGGGCGGCGTCACGCAGATCGTGACGTCCGTCGCTGCCGATAGGCTCATCAGCATTACGGAACCGCTTCAAAGCGCCCCGCCGCTCGTTGATCGATGAGTATTCGGTAGCTGAGCTTCACGAGCCATCTCATCTGAAATCGAACGGCCTCTAATCAGCTGTGACGAAACGCGCAATTCGAGCCTGAATCTGCTCGGCGCTGGTGTAACGTCTTCAGGTTAGGATTCGACTGCGTCGGATCGATTGGAGGGCCCTGTTATGGCAGAGGTTCATTCCCGGTCTCGCGGCGCTTTTTGCGCGGGCTCACTCCTCCTCCTCCTCTTCGCGCTCGCAGTTCTCCCGTCTCCAGTCAGCGCGCAAGCGGTCTACGGCAGTATCGGCGGCACCGTCACCGACCCCAGCGGCGGTGTTCTTCCAGGGGTCACCGTCAACATCACCAGCCTGACGCGGCAGACTACCGATTCCGTGGTGACGAACGAGTCCGGCCTGTTCGTCAAGGAGCGGCTGCTGCCCGGTGCCTACAAAGTGGAGGCGGAGCTGACCGGCTTCAAGAAGGCGGTCGTGGAGCGCGTCGAAGTGGGCGTCGACTCGCAGACGCCCGTCGCGTTCGTTCTCCAGGTCGGCCAGCTCTCGGATGAGGTCACGGTTACGGGTGGCGCCACCCTGCTGACCACGGACCGCGCCGACGTCGCCACCCGCTTCGACGCACGACAGCTCACCGACCTGCCCGTGCTCGATCGCAACTTCACCAAGTTCCTGCTACTCACTCCGGGGACTCAGCAGCTCCAATGGCAGCACGCGGCGAGCGAGAACCCGCAGGGCTCGACCCAGACGATGGTGAACGGCCAGCATTTCAGCGGCACGAACTATCAGCTCGACGGAACCGAGAATCGCGACCCGATTCTCGGCATCATCGTCATCAACCCCACGCTGGAATCCATCGGCGAGACCAAGATCACGTCCCAGAACTACGACGCGGAGTTCGGCCTCGCGGTGGCGGGCGTCGTGTCGGTTCAGACACGGTCCGGCGGGAACTCGATCCGCGGCACCGCGTTCGAGTTCTTCCAGAATGAAGCCTGGCAGTCGCGCAACCCGTTCACGCAGTTCCAGCCCGATCCCCTCACCGGCAAGCACATTCCGGAAACCCAGCGGAATCAGTTCGGCGCGTCAGTAGGCGGCCCGATCGTGCCGAACAGGTGGTTCTACTTCGGCGACTACCAGGGCACGCGCGCGACGCAGGGCGGTTCGCGCCTGCTCACCGTACCGACGGCGGCTGCCCGCGGCGGCGACCTGAGCGCGTACGGAGTCAACATTTACGATCCGCTGACCGGGACGCAGTTCCCTGGCAACCGGATCCCGGCGGGGCGGCTCTCGGCGCAGGCGCAGCGCATCCTCGACCTGATACCGAGGCCGAACGCGCAGGGTCGGGAGAACAATCCACGGGACAACTACGTCGCCTCGGCATCGGAATCGTTCGACGAGAATTCGATCAACGTCCGGATCGACGGCAGGCTGACCGACAGCCTGAACACGTTCGGCCGCTACAGCCTCGGCGACTTCTTCAGGGACGGGCCGACGTCGTTCGGACAGGGCGGCGGGCAGGAACTGGTGAGTCTCGGCGGCGTCTCGGATGTCCGCAACCACAGCCTCGCCTACGGCATGGACTACACCCTGTCGCCGACGATGCTCGCGGACTTCCGGTTCGGGTTCTTCAAGTACAACGTCAACGTGCTGCCGTTCGACTTCGGGACCACGCCGGCGGCGGACGCCGGGATTCCAGGGTTGAATATCGACAACACGTTCGCGTCCGGGCTGCCTGCCGGCTTCATCGACGGCGACAACTCGACCGAGCCCGGCGCCTTCGAGTTCGGGTCCGGGCTGGGTGTCAACCGCTGCAACTGCCCGCTGGACCAGAACGAGAAACAATGGCAGATGGTCGGCAACCTGACCAAGATGTACGGGAATCACAGCTTCAAGTTCGGCATCGACGTCAGGCGCGCCTACAATCTGCGAGTCCCGAGTGATGCCCACCGTTCGGGCGAACTGACGTTTGCGAGCGACCGCACCTCGCTCAACGGTGCGGGTGGCCTCGGGCTGGCAACCTTCCTGATCGGCGACGTTACGAAGTTGCGCCGGTACGTCAGCGCCAACACCGACGCCCGTGAGCGCCAATGGCGGCATTTCTATTACGCGCAGGACACCTGGCGCGTGAACAACAAGACAACGATCAACTACGGGTTACGGCTCGACGTCATCAACCCGCAGTCGATCAACGAGGCCGGCAACGCTGGATTCCTCGATCTGAACACCGGGGACATCGGCGTCGTCGGCGTCGGCGACATCCCGCTGAACGGGGGAGTCGAGAACAAGTTCAACTGGGCGCCGCGGCTCGGCGCGACGTACCAGGTCACGGAGAAGACCGTCCTGCGCGGCGGGTACGGCCGCGTCTATGACATCGGGGTGTTTGGTTCGCTGTTCGGTCACAGCGTCACGCAGAACCTGCCAGTGCTCGCGGTGCAGGAGCTGAACCCGCCGTCGAACTTCGATCGAGTGTTCACGCTGGCCTCCGGCCCGCCGGCGCCGACCTTCCCGACAGTGCCGTCGTCGGGCCGTTTCCGGCTGCCGGACGGCGTCTTCGCGCGTGCGCTGCCGGAGCAGCAGCGGCCGCCGACGGTCGATGCGTTCAACGTCACCGTCCAGCATCAGCTGACCCCGACGATGTCGGTCGAAGCCGGCTACGTCGGCAACCGGGGGCGTGACGTGTTTGCCGGGGACGGCCCGGCGATCAACATCAACCAGGCGTCGTTGAACGGGTTCGCGCAGGGCGTACCGCAGAACAACCGAAAGCCGTTCTTCAACAGGTTCGGCTGGACGCAGGGCATCGACTACTTCTGTAACTGCGCCACGAACTCTTACGACTCCCTGCAGGCCAAGCTGACCAAGCGGTTCTCGCAAGGGTATTCCGCCAACGTGAACTACACGCTGCAGCGGGCGCGCCAGCATGACGCCGAACAGTTCGAGACCGACCTGCCGGAGCACCAGGGCTTGTACAACAGCGATCTGAACTACGGGCCGCCGGGCTGGGATCGCGTGCACAGCTTCGTGTTCTCGCTGGTGATGGAACTACCGTTCGGGCACGGCCGACCCTACGCGTCGGACTGGTCTCCGCTCATGGAAGGGATCTTTGGCGGCTGGCAGTTCAACACGAACACCACCATCCAGAGTGGGCTGCCGTTCAACGTCACCTACCGTGATGCCGGGCAGGATCGGGATACCGGGCCCAACCGGCCCGACCTGATTGGGGACCCATCCGGACCGGAAACGCGCGATCAATGGTTCAACGCGATCCCGATCGGCTCGAGCGGGAGTGCGTTCGGCCGGCCCGCGCGCGGCACGTTCGGCAACCTGCCGTGGAATGACTTACGCGGGCCCGGCTATTGGCGAACTGACGCCTCGTTCTTCAAGCACATCCCGCTCGGCGCGGATCGAAACTTCGAGTTCCGGGTCGAGATCGTCAACCTGTTCAATCACGTGAACCTGGGGAACCCGAACGGGGAGATCGGGGTGCCGGGGAACAACAACCCGGACGCGGGCAGGATCACGTCGACCGCGTTCGGCAACGCGGATCCGCAGCGGAACTTCCAGTTCGCGGCGAAGTTCCGATTCTGACGCGTCTTTAGACAGCGGAGGGGACGGAGTTCACGGATTTCAAAACGGAGCAACGGAGCCCACGGAGTGCAACGGAAAGAAAACTATTTGTTTCCGTTAACTTCGTTGGCTCCGTTGCTGCTACGAAGATCCCACGACTACGCCGCAGTCTCCAAGGTGACTTTGTGTCCCAGGCCTTCGAGGCGCTTGACGAAATAGCGTGTGAGTTGCGTCGGGGCCAATCGGTCGAAATGGGCGACGCCCAGGTCGGTATACACGACCTCGTCGCGAATGATGTAGTACGCGGCCACGAGCAAACTGTGGGCGACCGCAACGATGGCGCGTTTGGCTCCCCGCCGCGCCGCGAGGCGACGGAATTGCGCGGCGGCGTAG
>Ga0075418_10000396_pt1 | contig 45115 bp, 38 predicted proteins | sample SoiMetdeltSBSDD2_FD_81776 | JGI IMG/M metagenome (GOLD analysis project Ga0075418, IMG submission 81776) | Bulk soil microbial communities from a Populus tree surrounding site in Tennessee, USA - Soil MetaG P. deltoides SBSDD2 | ecosystem: Environmental > Terrestrial > Soil > Tree plantation...
AACCGAGGCTCGGCAGCGAGCCGCGCCTCGAACGCGACGGTTTGCGCCGAGTCCATTTCCCCATCGAGGAAACGGTGCAGCAGCAGTTCGTCGGCATGCGTGAGTTTCATCGTTCTCCTCCACGGTGCGCAACGCTGGCGCCCGTCTTGTCGGCGAGTTCGCCACCGGGCACCAGTTCGGGATGGGTCCGCTCGAGCTGTTCGCGGAAACGCTTGCGCGCGCGGAACAACCTCGACTCGACCGTCCCCAGCTGGATCTGCAGCACGGACGCGATTTCCGTGTAGGACAGGTCTTCGAACTCGCGCAGGACCAGGATGGTCCGGTATTTCTCCGGCAGCGACGCGACGATCTCACGCGTCACGCGCGCGAGTTCGGTCGCCATCAGCTGCCCGGCGGGAGTCGCCGCATCATGGTCGTCCGGTCCGACGTCGAGCATCGACTCGTCCTCGACGAGGCGCAGCCGGCGGTGACTCGCGCGCGAAATGTGATCCGTCGCCGCATTCACGGTGATGCGGTAGAGCCAGGTGAAAAAGGCCGACTCCTGCTGGAACGTGTGCAGCTTGCGGAAGACCTTCAGGAAGACGTCCTGCGCCAGATCCTCACACTCCACCTGGTCGCGGCAATAGCGGCCGAGCAACCGGAACACGCGATCCTTGTAGCGGTCGACGAGGGTGCCGAACGCAGGCTCGCTGCCATCGAGGATGGCGGCGATCAGATCCTGGTCCGAAGTCTCGGGATTGCGCTTCAAGGCGAACACGCAGGCCTTTGAGGGTCAGGAGTGTGCTTTCTTCCCGGCCCACGAATCGTCTCATTGGGGGCGCGACAGGATGTGACCGAGCTTGTCGCGCTTGGTATCTAAATACTTCTGATTGTGTGAGTTAGGTGTTACCAGCAGGGGCACCTGCTCGCTGATCTCGAGGCCGTAGCCCTGCAATCCCGCCAGCTTCTTCGGATTGTTCGAGAGCACGCGAAGGCGCCGCACGCCGAGGTCGTGCAGGATCTGGGCGCCGGTGCCGAACTCGCGCTCGTCGGGACGGAAGCCCAGGTGCACGTTGGCTTCGACCGTGTCCATGCCGCCGTCCTGCAGCGCATAGGCGCGCAGCTTGTTGGCGAGGCCGATGCCGCGGCCCTCCTGGCTGATGTAGAGCACGATGCCGCGGCCTTCGGCCTGCACTCGCTGCATCGCGACCTGGAGCTGCGGACCGCAGTCGCAGCGCAGCGAGCCGAACGCATCGCCCGTGAGACATTGCGAGTGCACGCGCACGAGCACGGGTTCCTCGATCGGCGGGAACCGGCCGCTGTTGCCGACGCGATCGATGCCGACGGTCAATGCGACGTGAGTTCGGCCGTCGACCAGGCTGCGGTAGGTGTGGCAATCGAAGTTGCCATGCTGGGTCGGCAGGCTCGCGACGGCCACGCGCTCGATCAGGCGCTCGCGGCGACGCCGGTACTCGACGAGATCGGCGATGCAGCCCATCAGGATGTCGCGCGTCTTGCAGAACTCGACCAGGTCGGGCACACGCGCCATCTCACCGTCGTCCTTCGTGATCTCGCAGATCACGCCGGCCGGCCGCAGGCCCGCGAGGCGACACAAGTCGACGATGCCTTCGGTCTGTCCCGTGCGGACCAGCACGCCGCCGTCGCGCGCGCGCAGCGGGAAGATGTGGCCTGGGCGCGCCAGGTGCTCGGGCTTCGCCTTCGGGTGCACCGCGGTCAGGATCGTGCGCACGCGGTCCTTCGCCGACATGCCCGTCGTGACCCCTTCGGCGGCTTCGATGCTGACCGTGAAGGCCGTGCCGAAGCGCGTCTTGTTCTCCGTGACCATCATCGGCAGCTGCAGCTGGTCGCAGATCGCCCCGTCGAGCGCGAGGCAGACGAGGCCGCAAGCCTGGCGCGACATCAGCGCGAGCAGTTCCGGCGTCGCGAACTCGGCGGCAAAGCACAGGTCTCCCTCGTTTTCGCGGTCGGGATCGTCGACGAGCACGATCGGTCGACCAGCTTTCAGTCGCTCGAGCAGTTCGGGGATCGGTGAGAACGTCATTCGGTAGGCCCGGGTCGCATCGCCAGGGGCGGGCCAGTGTAGTGCAACGACGAGCGGCAGTCGCCTCGGCTCCGAGGTGCACCCCGGTCCCTGCCATGGCACCTGCCGCAGAACCCGACAACCTGGCCCGTAATGCCGAATCCCGCATCACTCGCCACATCCCAGCACTCGGCGGCACGCCCGAGGAAGCGATGTCATGGGAGTCACAAGTCCATGCTGCACAGGAGGTTGTTTTTTTCTTCAGCCCATGAGCTGAGGACGCCGAAGCCCATTCCCGGCAAGGGCAAGTCGCGCGCTACCGGGAAGAAGAGCAACGGGGATGAAACGCACTTTGCTGGAAGTGTTCTGCGGCCTGGCGGCCCTGGTCCTGATGGTCTCCTACCACCATCAGATCGCGCGACTCGAGGAGCACCAGGCGGACATCACGGTCCTCGAACGCAAGGTCGACAAGGCTTCCGCAAGCGCGCGCGATTTCGACCAGATGCGCCAGGACATCCTCGCGCAGACCGAGGGGCGCATGAAGGCGCTCGAAACACAACTGGCGGCGGCCAAGGAGGGCTCGGATCGAGCCAAGACGATCGCCGAGGAACTGCACTACGCGAAGTCCGAGGTCGCGACGCTGCGCAGCCAGGTGTCGAGCGAATACGAGCGCACGAAAGCCCTCGTCGACGCCTACATCACCGAGGTGCGGATCAAGGAGAAGGATGCGGCCACGCGCCTCGCGGTCGCCCAGGACGCGATCGCCAAGCTGGCCGGCCAGCTCTACCGCGACCCGTCCGAGCTGACCCGGACGATGCTGCTGCCAACGGTCCAGTTGAACGGCGACGACACCGTCGGCTCGGGCACGCTCGTGTTCTCGGGCGAGAACCCGAAGTCGAACAAGGTCGAGACCTATGTCCTGACCTCCTACCACGTCGTGCGCAACATCCTGGCCGACACGCCGAGGGCTGCGCAGCAGGGCTTCGACGTGACGGTCTACCTGCCGAGCGAGCGTCTCGTCTTGAAGGGCCACATGGTGGCGAATCAGCCCAAGATCGACGCCGCGCTCGTCAAGCTCGACACCGACCGCCTGATGCCCTACGTCGCCAACGTGCTGCCCCGCACCGAGACCGACCAGGTCAAGGTCTGGGACCCCGTCTGCGCCGTCGGCTGCCCGCTGGGCAACGACCCGGTGCCGAGCCACGGTGAGGTCAGTTCGCTGCACAACGAGCTCAACGGCGCCAACTACTGGATGGTCAACGCCCCGACCTACTTCGGGAACAGCGGCGGCGGCATCTACCGGACCGACACGAACCAGCTGATCGGCGTCTTCTCGAAGATCTACACGCACGGCAAGGGCACTCCGGTCGTCGTGCCGCACATGGGTTTGTGCACGCCGATGGAGCTCGTCTACGACTGGCTCGCGGCCGAGAAGCTGGAGCACCTGCTGCAGAGCAACTCGGTGCCCCGCATCGACCTGAGCGGGCTCGCGACGCCGCCGAAGTAACGCCGCGACGTCGAGCATCACCTTGGCTGGTCGCCTTTCGGGCGAGCAGGGCTCAGCGCAGACGACGAGCGAGGCGACGCAACTCGGGGCTGTCGAGTCCCGAGGCCTGCGCCTTCTCGACACACCCGCGCGCATCGTCGGCGCGACCCAGGTGGCGCAGATAACGCGCCTTGGCCGCGTGGAATCGCGCCTCGCGCGGCCGCCGCGTGATCGCCTGGTCGATGAGCTCCAACGCGCGCTTGGGATTGCGACGGCGATCGAACAGCGCCGACATCTCGAGCAGGATGTCGGGCTGGTCCGGCGAGATCTCGAGCGCGGCAGCCAACAGATCCAGCGCCTCGCCAGCCTCGCCGAGCCGGCGCTTCCCGATCGCGGAGAAGAACAAGGCCGGCCAGAACTCGGGTTGCAGATGCAACCACAGCTGGAACTCGACCAGAGCTGCGCGCACATTGCGGCCGCGCTGCGCGCGATCGCTGGCCCGTGCGAAGCGGGACTCGAAGTCCGCGACGTCGAGCTGCAGGAGGGCCCGAACGGCTCGGTCGCGCACGTCGAGATCGACGAGCGTGCGCACGCCGCCATGGAGCTCGACGCGCGCTTCGCGTCGCAGACTGCACGCGGTCAGGCACAAGCCGAGGAAGACCCGGTCCTCCCCGACGAGCAGCGAGCGAAGCGACAGCAACGCTTCGACGACATCGCGTGGTGGCTTGCGCGTGGTCAGGTGCGCGTGCAGGCACTCGAGCAGGACACCCGCGCCGCGTTCGCCGTCGATCCACTCGCCGGCTCGCACCGTTCGCTCGCGCAGCCGACGCAGTCCGCGCAGCTCGAGCGCCCACGCCTCGCTATCGCGATGTTCGGCGAAACTGAGCTGGGCCAGGTGCGAGAAGAAGTCCGGATGGCCATCGACGTCGAGTCCCTTCTCCCACAGGCCGCGCGCGGCTCCGCTGTCGCCGCGCCGCGCCATCAGGATGCCGAGGCTCTCCAATCCGCGCGGCGGCGGCGGGTCCAGGCGCGTCGCGTATTCGAGCCACCTGAAGGCGCGCTGATCGTCGCCCATGTCGGACAACTGCTCGGCAACCGCCACGCAGGCGTCGCCGTCGAACGGTCGGGCCGTGTAGCAGCGATCGAGGAACCTGCGCACGATCTCGCGGTCGAGGCGCGCCCCGTCCAGCGCGGTCGCCATCGTCGCGTTGGCCACGCGCAACGCGAGGCCGAAGGACGGATCGAGATCCAACGCCTCGGCGAACGGGCGAATCAGCGCCTCGCGATCGTCCGGAACCGCGATCTCGAGGTCACCGCTGAGCAGCATCGCGTTGTCGAGTCCCTGCAGGAAGTGGCGGAAGGCCGCGCCGTTCTCGGTCAACAAGCCCTGCGGCGGCTCGTGGTATTCGAGGTCCAACACGCGCGCCAGATGTCGCGTCAGTCGCAGCAACCCCGGGACCGGATTCTGCAGTTGCACGATGCCACCCATCTTCTCGGTCACGAAGTCGTCGCCTTCTTCGTCGCGGAAGACGTGGAACTCGATGCGCAGCCCGCCCTCGACGGGCGCGATCTCGCCGGTCACGACGGCGCGCACGTCGAGCTCTCCGGGCAAGAACTCGAAGGCCTCGTCGCGTTCGGGCGCCGTCTCCATCTCGACCCAGGTGACCGGCCCCGATTCGGACGCCGTCTGCAGCTCGAGCATCGCGCTCGGCCCGACCTGTCCTTGGTTGAGCACCTGATGCACGAAGTCCGGGATCCGCCGCGCGAAGACACCTGGATCCAGGCCGTGCCAACCATCCCCGGCGACAGCGGCCAACGGCAGGAACATGATCTCGGGATCTTCCAGGTCGTGCTGCGAGTCGCTCTTGTCTGTCATGAAGTCTTGCGGGAGTTTGCTGCAGTGCGCTCGAAGGGGACGGCTATCCGGGCGGCCAGCGGAACGGCCGACCCGCCATCACGTGCACGTGCAGATGGAACACCGACTGCCCGGCGCCGGCTCCGTTGTTGATGACCACGCGCGATCCCTGTTCGGCCATGCCCTGTTGGCGCGCCACCGCGGCGGCCGTGAGCAGCAGGTGGCCCAGCAAGGGCGCGTCGGCCGGCACCGCGTCATCGAGGCTTCGAATCGGGCGTTTGGGCACGACCAGGATGTGCATCGGTGCCTGCGGCGAGACGTCGCGGAACGCAACGCAGAACTCATCCTCGTGCACGAACTGGGCTGGGATCTCCCGGCGCAGGATGCGGGCGAAGACGTTGGTCGGGTCGTAGGTCAACGTGCGGAATCGTCGGATCAGCGGGCAGACGCCGATGGCGCCGAGAGTAAGGCGGCGAGTCGCCAAGGCTCAAGCCCTTCCCCCACGAAGATTTGATGCCCGGCGCGACGTCCCAAAGTGCGCGGTGTCGCACACTTGGCCGCGGCCCGTCCTGCCGAGTAGAACTGCCCAGGTGCGCCCGTAGCTCAGTTGGATAGAGCACCGCTTTCCTAAAGCGGGGGTCACAGGTTCAACTCCTGTCGGGCGTACCATCTTGCCGCCCGAGTTTGGCCGAGGAACCGAGGTTTCGTGGCCATCTCGGTTGCGCCCCCCGCGAGTGTGCAATGCAGTGTGCAATCGCCGTGGTCACAACCTGGCACGGCGTGGCACTGCGGGGCACAACGTGGCACAGCCGCCCTGGGGCGGAGGTAGGTCACATTTCGATGTTCCTGTCGGGCCTACCTCGGGGAGAACCGGTGGGCGGTTGCGCCGACGCGGGCGGTGGCCGCGGTGGCGGCCCGCACCGGGCCGATGAAACTCTCCACCCGGGGGAAGTGCGTCCACGCGCAGATCGGGGGGCACCGGGGGACGCGGGTGCGGCGCGCGAGTCACTTCGGGTTCGGCATCGCGACCGCGCCAAGGTCGACCTTGCCGAGCAGCGGGCCGGTCACGGGAACGGAGACTTGGCGAGTCGGGCCGGTGCCGCGCCAATCCATGCCAAAGCTCAACACGACGGCAGACTGGCCGGTGCAGCGATCCGTTAGGCCGGTCGCGAAGCGGCCGTACGCATCCGTCTTGCCACCGACGCACAGCAGCAGTTCACGATTCGAGGGACAGAAGATCGTGAAGGTGGCGTCAACGATCGGGCGACCGTCCGGATCAACCAACGTCCCGACGACGAACGGGTGATCCGATTCGATCGTCTGCACGATCGTCACCTCGCGCTCTCGTTCAGTGGGACCGCGAAACACCCTCGGCGTGACCACCAGGCCCGGAAACCGCAGTTGCAGGGTTTGGCCCAGGACGATGTTCTCGAAACAGGCGTTCCCCTCGGCGTCGGGCTGAGCGTACAGCCGCCCGGGCGTGCCTAACAACCGCGATTGCAGTGTCGGTTGATTCGCACCCACGAGAGCGAGTTCGGCATGCAGGCGCTGGAGGATCAGGCGATCAGGCGTGGATCCGTCGGCGTTCTGGATTCTCGCTCGTACCATCCCCCTGGCCGGAAGGGTCAAGCGCACGAACGCCGGTGGTGCCCTTGCGTCGATGGCTTCGCGTCCATACGCACCATCGAGCAGTTCCGCATGGAGCCATATCAGCTCGGGGTCGGCTTCGGATGGCGCCTTCAGAACCTGGGTCAAGATGCCGTTGTCGTTCGTCGTGCCGAGCGTCCACTGCGCCATCGGGTTCACGAACACCTTTGCCGAGACGGGCTGGCCCACCACCGTGACGTGGGGAACCGGCGCGCCAAGCGCATCAACCGTTTCCACGACGAGTGTGTGGTGCGCTGTGATGACGATCTCCAGGATCGTGGCGCCACTGAACCCCTTCGCGCCGTAGAGGCTTCCCTTGCGAGCGACCACGACGCCTTGGGCCGCTGCGATGGGAACGCGGGTGCTGCCGTGTTCGTCGGTCATCTGGGCAAGACCGAAGTCGCGCAGATAGCTCTCGGAGGAACGGGAATACCGGTCCTTCTGCTCGGGCGGCAGTTCACTGTAGGCGAAGCCGGGCTTGACGTGCAGGACCATGGCAGCGGGGACTGGTTCCCCGGCCTCATTCCGGACGCGCACTTCGAGGAACGTCAGGGCAGCTTCCACCACGTTGGGTGTGAGCAGGATGCGTTCGTTGGTTTGCGCGCTGCCATCTCGGTCGGCCGGTTCCCGGGGGCGTGCTACCTCGATACCGCCCCCCTCCGCTGCCGCCACGTTGCCCGGTGACGCGACGCCCGGATCCCGCGGCGACCAGAGCAGCACGCCTGTGGCGGCGAGAACCGCAAGGCACGCGATCGACTTCATCCACGTCGTCATGAGCAACACTCCTGGACAGGCCATGGTCGCGACGCCCGAAGGCATCACCGTGCCTTGCCACCCGAACGCCACCGCCAAGGCACCGCGCCAACCCGGTTCGCCTTCGTCTCCCAGCTTCCCACGAAGCTGCTGCAGGCCGCGTTGCAGCCGGCTCTTCACCGTCGCACAGTTCACTCCGCTGCTCGCTGCTATCTCACGCGGCGCCTTGCCCTCGAAGTAGCGCTGCCAGATCGTCTCACGGAACGGCGCAGCCAACGCTGTCACGGCCGCGAGCAAGCGTTGCGCTTGTTCTTCGCGCGCCAGCACCGCGGCGTGGTCCTCGACGGCCTCACCGCGCGCCGCCGCAACCGCGAGTTCCCGCCGCACACTGCGCCGCTCCTTGCGACAGAAGCCCCGCACGACGTTGCGCAGCGCCGTCGCAAGCCAGCCACCGAGCGCCGTTTCGTGCGGCGGTGGTCGGCGCAGCGCGCCGAGCCAGACCTCCTGCACCGCGTCGTCGGCAGCCCCCGGGTCGCGCACCATCTCGCCCGCCAGTTCGCGTAGCGCCGCACCGTGACGGCGCAACTGCATCTCAACATTGAACGGACTCTGGCTCATCGGTGGTGTGGGTAGCCTATCAGTGCCGCCGCCATCAGAACGGCTGCGCGCTATTCGCGAAACGCGCCTAAGCGACGGGTCGGGGCGCACGGGGGCGTTGCAGCGCAGCCGGAAGCGTTGGGCGTGAGCGCAATCGGGGCGTCGTTGGCCCACGGGGCGCCCACGGTCGCGCCCGTCACGCGGTCGACAGGGCGGGGGTCGCCGTGCCGCCTTCGCCCTCCCCCGCGAACATCTTGGGCACCGGGAACACGCCCGGCAGCTCCCTGAACAAGTCGTCCTCGCCAAGTTCGCCGTACAAATCCATCGTCAAACGGATGTCGTGGTGCCGCAGCGTTTGCTGGATGATCTTCGGGTGGATGCCGAGTTCGATCAGGATGCGTGCGCACGACTTGCGCAGGCAGTGGAAGTCGACGCGCCTCGAAGTCGGTCCGTGTTGCGGGATGAGCCCCGCGTAGGCCGCGTCCTTGCGCACGAGCTTGGCGATGCGGTCCGCCACGCGGAACACGAAGTCGCCCTCCCCCACCGGTCCTTCGCCGCGTCGCACTCGCATCGCACTCCGTCGAGCACGCATCATTGGCCCTGCGCACCCATCCAGCGGTCTCCGAGCGTCGCCTGCAGAACAGCGATCGCCCTGCGGATGCCCTCCCGCAGCCGTTCCGCTTCGGCATTCCCTTGGCCGCGGAGCTTCGCGACGAAGCCGCGGATGATCACCTCGGCGTCGACGGGGTCAGCAGCGCGCACTCGTCTTGCGGATCGAACCGGCGCAGCCGGTTCCGGTTTCGCGGTAGGCGTCGCGGCCGGAGCGTCCATCCTCGACAGGAGCGTGCGGGCCGCGTTGATGGACGCGGCGGTGATCCGGACGTCGTGAAGAGCCGCCTGCGCCTTCGCGTCGTCGATCGAGATGTTCTGGTCGTGGATCAGGATGTTCAGGGCAGCGAGTACCGGCGGGCGAACGTGCTTGTAGCGAGCGCGAAGCTGCTCGAGCTGGGCGGCCCAGGAGTCGGTCGCGGGCGCGGAATCGGTGGCGGTCATCTTGGTTCTCGGATTCGTGGTTGGTGCACCGTAGCCCGCGCTGGGCGGTCCAGCGCGCGTTCTACGGGGCGGCCGACATGAGTCCTCGTGGCGCAACGAACATCAAGCTGATCCCGGCCCGCGGGGACAAGGCCGACCCACGAGGTCGCATGCTCCCGCGATGCCCCCGCGCGACGAGTGTGCAATGGAGTGTGCAATCGGCTAGGTCACAACGTGGCACAACCTGGCACGACCTGGCACAGCCGACGGGCGTCCGAGGTGCCACAAGCTCGCGTGCGTGGCACCGATAGAACACAACCTGACACAACGTGGCACGACCTGGCACAACCCCGCGCCCTGTGTTCGACTCCTGCCGGGCGTACCACAAAACGCAGACGCATGGCCTTCAAGAGAATCACCGGCGATGGGCCTGCCAGGGTTCGGGCGTTGCCGACGGTGGGCGCCCGACGTGTTGACGTCAGCATGCGCTGGGGATCAGCATGCGCTGGGGAGTCTCGCCTCAGGTTTCTTCCCGCGACCTCAATTCTGGGGCGCTGCGTAGTGCGGGTAGTTGTCAGACGACGACGAGCAGACTGAAATGTACCATCTACCTAAACCCAATTGAGGTATGTCATGCTGGGCTCTCTCCGAGTCGGCGCTCTCCCATTCTTCCTGCTGACCGCTGCGTTAGCTGCACAGACATCTGTGCAAGTCAATACTGCAGTCCCCACGGGTGGGCCAGGCGTCAAGGTCAACGTCGATGTGAATTTTCCGGCAGCACCAGTCACGGCGACGCTACAGTTTGCTTTGTTGCATGGTGGCGTATGGTACTTCACGGAGGTTCTGGCGGCCGTGAGAGGTCCTGGTCAGAATTTCACGCCCATTTTCCCGGTGACTCCTGTGGTCGGCGATCAGATCAGCGCTATTGTGAACGCTTCGAACGGTGATAGCGCGACGAGCACCAAAGTCCTGTAGCGGGAGTAACTCAGTTGGCTAGACAGTTCGCTCACGAGCGCAGCCGAAGCAGGAGATGGCATGTGGTGCCACTGCTGCTTGGGTTGGTCGCGTTGCTAGCTGTTACTGTGACGCTCCAGATGATCGCAGCCGACCCCGAGAGCATCGCTCAAACAGAATCCAATGTGAGTGCTCTAGCGAGCGCCGACGGAGCCAAGGGTGCGCGCACCCCGGACGCCCCAGCTGGCCCGCCACTTGCCAGGGAGGCCGGGATGTCGAAGCCCATCTCAGGCACATTGCGACCAGACCAGGCTGTGGTCGTCACTACGTTCTTGGACGCGGTTCCATTGCCAACGGTCCTGTTGCGGGTCGACTCGCCGCCGGAGTTCGGCTTGAGAGTGGACTGGACGACACAGGACTCGGAGCATCGAGTCGCAAGAGCAGAACGCCCTGTGATGTATGCGTTGCTTGGCAAGGGCGCCCTCATCGAGATCCTCGATCCGACGCTGCTGCCGGAAGGAGCAGAGCATCGGGTCGATCTACAGAGGGGGAAAACTCTTCAAGTTCACCTGACCAACGTGCCCTCTGGCATTCGCGAGAACCTGACGCTCTTCGCCCAGGTCAGGTCCGATCAGCACGAGTCTGACTACGAGAAGCACCTCAAGACGGCAGCATACGCCCTGCGCGCCGAGTTCCCAGTTGAGATGCCGACGGACTTTGCGGAGATACCTCTTGTAATGAACCGAGACGGCACCTTGGTCGTGTGGGCACAGGGGAACTCATCCCCAAAAATGTTCATCGGCAATGAAGTTCGCTTCGACTTCGCCAATCCACGAGTGGAGGTTGACGTCTCGCCGCTCGCGACCGTTGCAACACTGGCGACAGTGCACGTTACCCTTGAGTTTCCCTACGCATATCCATCCGGCAAGATGTTTTTGAGTCTCGATGGTCTTGATGGAAAGCGGATCTGGCAGCAGAAGTTCGACCGGGAGACGGAAAGGGAGGTGGTTGTGACGCTGAGGGACATCCCGCTGACGAGCATGGTTGCAACTGTCGAGACCTTGAGAGTTGATCCCACCAAGAGGTTCTGGCTCCCGACGGGCGACGCGAAGATCAAGCTCCCACCATGGGACGTGACAAGCGTGGACTATCAGGTCCGACGCGTGGTGGATGCAGAGAGCAGTCTCACGGTAACCTTGGTCGGTGTTCCGCCTGGCACGCAGAGCGAGTTGCGTATCCTGATGCGTGACCAGGAAGGAGGATCTCTCGCCGGCCAGAGAGTCGACAAAGGGTCCCAGGTGCGCGCAATCAAACACCTGTGTGCCGATTCGTACTACGTGCAGGCTTTGTCCTACGACGACGCTTTCGCGTCGCCAGTCTACAAGGTGGACATCGGCACCGCGCAGTCGTTGACCCTGGCGATGGCCGTGTTGCCCGCCGGGAAAGTCGACGTGGGCCCCGTCGAAGGTGACTCCGCCCCGACCGTCCTGGACGTAGCTTCTAAAGCAGATGGATGCAGCAGCAGATTCTTCTTGAATGCCGAGGGTCTTCGCCGATTTGTCTGTCCAGCCGGAGAGTACGATGTGCAATGGAACGGTAGAACCAAGACTATTCGAGTCGACGCCGGCGGTCTGCATTCACTGAATCTCAGGTGATGAATCGCCCTCGTGCCGAACCTGCCGTCCAACGCGCGCGCGAGGAAACCGCGAAAACCTCGTCAGTACCGTGCCGTCAGGTCAGAACCGCCGGGCACGAGTCCGGGGCAGGACCTGGGTGGGACTTGCAACCGCGATCCACCCCATGTGCCCGGGGTCCGTCTTGTCGTAGTAGCGCTCCCTCGCCTCTGCGAGCGAGTTGACCCCTCTTCGAGAAAGTTCAGCAGGGCCCCTATTCGCCAGGTCCAACTCCTGTCGGGCGTACCATCCTGCCGCTCGTCCACCAGGCGAACGAACGCGGTCACCTGCGCACGAGGAACACACCGGGGGCCTGCCAGAGGATCGTGTGCCCCGCGGGATCGCCGGTCAGGTGGAAGGCTCCGCGTGGCAACTGGTCGCGAGAGCACGGCGGTGAGTGACCATCGAGGTCGAGCCCGACACCACCAGGATGGCCGCTCCGACCATCCTGGACCGCCTCGCCATCCTGCGTCGCCGTCACGGCGATGCACCGGTGGTTCAGCACCGCGGTGATCGCGATGAAGTTGAAGTCGGTGTAGAGCGGATCCGTACCGAGTTGCCGCAGCAGTTCTTCGCGGTGCTCTCGGACCAGGTTCTGTGCCGATTCGCGTGCAATCATGTGGTTCCTCAGCGGCCGCACGGGGAACACGACCGAAACGGCAACGAGTCCGACCAACAACCCGCCGACCAACGCCGGCAGGGCACGGCGCCGCTGGCTCCATTCGGCAAGACGCTGCATACCGCGCGCGGCCACGACCGCAGCGACGGGCGCGGCCGGCGTCATGAGACGCATCGTCGCCTCACCCATCGCCGTGAGCGCGGCGGCACACGCGACGAACATGAACACGCTCCATCGGATCGCAGCTTCGCGCGCCGGAAACGCACCGACCAGCATCAGCAGGAGGTGAGACCACCCGACGCCGAAGGCGACGTCGGGTCGCAGGAAGTAGAGCAGCGTCGTGAGCACCGGCTTCTTCCACTCGCCTCGATCGGCGACCATGAGCCACGGCTTCGTTTCGGTCGCGGCGATCACCGCGGCGACCGGTAGCGCAAACGCAGCCAAGGCGACCGCGAGGCCACGCAGCCGTTGCCGCCGGTAACCGACGAACATCGCGACCGGCAACAGCCAGCCGAGGGGCCAGCGCGAGAGGAACGCGAGTCCGGCCAGCAGTCCGGGCGCGAGACCACCACCGATGCCGCGCGCGGTGACGAGCGCAAACACGGTGAAGCATGCAGCGCCATACGGCTCCGACATCAAGGCGGCGCTGAACAGGGACAGTTGACTGCCAACCAGCACCAGCAGCGGGACTGCCAGCGCCCACGGGGCGGACACGGCAAGTTCGGCGAGCCGCCAAGCGAACCACGCAGTCAGCGATCGCAGCAAGAGACCGAGCAGCGGCGGGTGCCACGGACACAACAACGCACCGAGGCTCGCCAGCGGCGGTCGGCTCCAGCAGTGCCACAGGTCGCGGTTGCCGCCGTAGACGTGCGCGTTGATCGCGTAGAACGACTCGTCGACGCCGAGCGGCACGAACGGGATCGTGAGCCAGAGCATGTAGACGAAATCGAGCAGCAAGAGCAGCACCACCCACCGGCGTGGATGTGATGCCAGCGAGGGGCGCACTTGCGGCGCTGTCGCCAGCAGAGGCAGCAGGAACACGATCGTCATGTAGATGGCTTGCTGGGTCCGCAGGCTCGCCCCTGTCGTGAACCCTTCGATGTGCGCGATGGTCGGCATCCTTCACTCGTTGTGGCTGGGGCGGGCACGAGCCCACGTCCAACCAGTCGTCGACTAGAAATCGACCGTCGCCGTCTCGCCAGCTACGACCTCGACGGTGCGCGCGAGTGCCCCAGAGCCCGCGTTCGAATCGTACTCGACCCTCCACGCGCCCGGACGCAGACCCTCGAGCGTGCACTTGCCCTTGAGCAACACCTGCACCACCGGGGTCACGCCCGCACTCTCGTCGACGAACGATGCTCTGACCGAGGCGAACGGCGTGTTCTCGGCGCCCGGGACCGACACCTGGATCCTGCCTGCCGCGCCGAGTCGCAGTTCGACTCCCTCGCGCGTCTTGCCGCGCGTCACGGTGGCCGTGGCGACGGTCGCGGCAAAACCCTTGGCCGAGGCCTGCACCTGCAGTTCGACATCGCCATCGACGCCACGCAGCTCGAAGACGCCTGTGGCATCGGTCTTCACCGTGTTGTTGCCGTCGGCATTGGCGAGGCCGGGCAGCATGCCCGCCATGAGCTGCCCGAAGTCGCCGGCCACGTCGCCTGCCTTCGGCGCGCGCCGCGCCTTCACGCGGGCCCCATCGACCGGGTTGCCCTTTGGGTCGAGCACGAAGCCGCGCAACGTGGTCGTTTCGAGCTCGATGTCGTGCAGGTTGTCGCCATTCTGCAACCGCACCACGACGACCGTCCGCATCGCGCGGTCGCGATGCGTGACGTGCAGACGATGCTCACCCTCGGGCAGCTCGGAGAGCTTGTAGGTGCCGTCCTCGCCGGACTTCGCATTGCGGCTTCCGCCACCGAGCATCGCGCCCATCACGGACCCGGCGACGTCGCGACTTTCGTCGGTGCCGAGCCCCTCGACGAAAGCCACGCGGGCACCGGCCAGCGGCAGACCGTTCTCGCGCACGACACCGCGCAGCAAAGCACTCGGGAGCTTCGTCAACAGCAGCGTCGCCTCGGCGCGATCGACGACATCGACCGTCTGCCACGGGATCTCGGCCGCCGCTGCGCCACCCTGCCGCATCTGGCCGAACACGAGACCCATCGGCCCATCGTTCTTGCCGAGGCGGAACGCGTGCGCGCCCGGCGCCAGGCGCTGGAACCGCGCGATTCCGTTCGCAGACGTCTTGCGCTGCGCAAAGTCGCCGACCGGCGCGCGGTGCTCGACGATGGCGTCCTTGACGGGCTTGCCGTCGGGACCGTGCACCGTGACGGCAACCTGACCACCGACATGCAAGCGCGCCGTGAAACGGCTCACGCCGGTCTCGGGGAACGAGATCTCTTCGCTGACGAAAGGCGCGTATCGCAGGCAGTCGACCTCGATCACCCCGACCGCACTCACGAACGCGTTGAGCGTGCAGCGTCCCTCGAAGTCGGTCTTGCCTGCTTCGGGTCCCGAACCTCCACGCCCCATGCGCGCCCACCGCCTGCCCATCGGGTGCGCGTCGCGGCGAGTCGCGGACTCGAGCCGCACGGTTGCATCCGCGATCGCAGTTCCCGTGTCCACGGCCACGACCGTCACGTGCAACACGGGCTTCGGTTCGAGCCGGATCGTGCCGAGGTCGACCGTGCCGGTGCCCGGCAGCGCGATGTCGGAGCGCTCGACGCGTCCATATCCTGTGGCTTCGATTGCGACGGTCAAGGTCTGCTTCGGCTTCGGCCGCAGATTCGCGACCGTGACCTTGCCGCCCGGATACGAGCGCGCGCGCGCCGTCGCTTCGTTGTCGTCCACGATCATCTCGGCGAGACGCCTGTCGCCGCCGATCAACCGATCCCGAACCCAGAGCCGCTCGACCGGAGCGCCCGACCCGGCGTCGACGACCGTGAAGGACACGCTGACGCCCGCTTCGTAGCGGAGCTCGACACCCGACGCGCCGGACGCGACCTCGAGTTGTTCGCTGCAGATCCCGCTGCCGGCGATCCCCTTGCCGGCGTGAGCGACCCAGATGCGATAGCTGCCAGCGCCGAGCCCGCGCAGCACGAACGCACCATCGGGTCCGACCTCGGCGAAACGCTCGCCGACGGCCATGACCGCGGCGGCGAGCAGCTCCGACATGTCCTCGCCGAAGAAGCCCATGATCCCGCCGGGTCCGTTCTCCGCCTTCGGGCGAGCCGCCGCGACCACGCGCAGCTCCTTGCCGTGCTCGGGCATCCCGAGCACACGGCCGCGGATCTGGGCACCGCCCTGCATCGTGACGACGACGTCGCGCAGTTCCCGGCCGGCCTCGGCCAGAAGCCGCGCGGAGCGCGCCGTCGGATGGTCCGCGTGCCGCGCGCGCAGCAAGAACTCGCCGGCTGTGATGTGCGCGAGCTCGAACCGACCGGCGCTGTCGGTCACGCAGCTTTCGCCTTCGCGATGCTGCTCGATGCCGCTCGCCGCGGGCACGTCGAGCTCCATGTTGCCCAGCATGCGCTCCTCGGCCTCGGGCACGCGACCGACGCGCGCACCCGCGACCGGGTCGCCCTGCCCGTCGAGCACGCGACCCGCGACGACGGCCCCGCGCGCGAGCGTGAGGATCCCGACGTCGACATCGCTGTCAGCCGGCCGGCCCACACGGCGATCGAGGATCGCGTGCCCGCGGGCCAGCACGCGCAATCCGACGCCGCTCGTCGCTCCCGGCGGCCGCAGCCGAAAGCGGCCCTGCTCGTCGGTGGTCACCTCGACGCGTTCTTCGAGTTGTTTGCCGACGTCGTCGAGCGCCGTCGCAGCGTCGAGGTCTTCGAGATCGCTCGGATCGAAGCTCGTGAAATCGATCTGCCCCGTGGCGTTCGCGAAACCCAGACCGGGCGCGCTGATGACTCTGGCACCGGCAATCGGCCGCCCCTCGGGACCCACCACCTGACCGAGCAGGTCGAACTCGCGGTCGTCTCGATCCTTGCTCGCCGCGACAGCTACGCGCTCGCCGCTCCCGTCACCTCGAGCCGCCACTGCAGCTGCGTCCGGGCCGGGCTGCCGCACGCTCGCGTGCTGCGGCTTCGCACCCGGAGCGGTCGCGGTGACTCCCACCGGTGGTGCGCTCGTCTCGCGGCCGAAACCGAACTGCCACACCGCCACCGCTGCGAGCGCGAGCAGCACGACGACAACACCGAAGGCGCGATTCGAATGCATGGCGAGGCTGGCGGCTGCCATTGTAGCCCCGCGGCTTCGTTGCGGGGTTGGAGCACGCCCCGCGAGTCAGACGTTCCGAACCGAGGCGGCGCGCCAAAGGCGCGCCGGTAACGCGGGTTCAGAAGTAGTACCACTCGGTCGATCGGGAGATCAGACCCCCGGTCGTACCGCCGCCGAACAGCTGGACTTGACCCTGTGGCGTATTCCATGCAGCGGCGCCAGCTCGCGCGGCATTCATCGCTGGACCGGGCGTGAAGGAATTGGTCGCGGGCGAGAAGACTTCCGTGCTCGACAGCGGGACCGGACTCAGGATCGTGCCGTTGGCCCCACCCGCGAGCAGGAACAGGTTGCCGCCGAGCGCCCAGGCCTTGTGGTTGCCGCGCGGCGTGGCCATCGAACCCACCGAGGTCCACGTGTTCGCCACGGCATCGTAGATCTCGGCCGCCGCGGTCGGCGTGCCGGGACTCGTGAGCGTCACGGAACTGATGCCGCCCGCCAGCAGCCAACGGTTGTTGCCGAGGTCGACCGCGTCGACCAACGACCGCTGTGTGGCCATCTGGGCGGCGGCCGCCATCGTGTTCAGGACCGGGTCGTACAGGTCGCACGTGCGCCGCACGGCGGGCAGCCAGCCGATAATGATCACCGTGTCCCAGCTGATGCCGCCGCCGAGCACGACCTTGCCGTCGGGACGCGTGAACGCGAAGTGGCCAGCCCGCGGGGTCGTCAGGTTCGGGCCAGGAGCCCAGGTGTTGGTCGCGGGGTCGTAGAGCTCGGTCAGGTTCGTGGCATCGTGCACGGCCGAGAGCTGCGTCGGTGTCGTGGTCATCGCCGCGAGTCCACCGGTCACGAGAATCTTGCCGTTGCCGAGCAGCGTCGCGGTGTGACCCATGCGCGGCGTGGCCATCGACGCGACTGGCGTGAAGACGTCGAGCGCGGAGTCGTAGATCTCGCACGACGACTGCGGATCGTTGTTCACGTTGACGCCACCGGTCAGCAGCCAGGTGCCGTTCGGCAGCTGCGTGGACGTGTGCATCGATCGGGCGGTCGTGAGCAACGGCCCCAACGAGAAGCTGTTCGTCAACGGGTCGTAGATCTCGGTCGTGTCGCGGGCAATCTGCGCGAGCAGAGCGCCCTGACCGCCGCCGACGAGCATCCACCGGTGATCGCTGCGCGGCAGCACGGTGGCGAAGGCACGGTCATAGAGGAAGTTCACGCCGCCGCGGTCGTAGAACGTACCCGCATTGGCGAGCCAGACCACGTTCGCGTTGCTGATGCGATCGAACAGCGTCGGTTGCCACCAGAGGAAGGTGACCGCTTGGAAGTACAAGGCCTGGCCCTGGAGCGAGGGCTGCGCGGGCACCGGAAAGCCGACGCTCATGTCGGGATTCATGAGAGCTGCCCAGAGGTTGCCGGCCATGAACAGTTCGGGACCGACGCCGAGCGATCGAGGGTCGATGCCATCGAACCACCAGCAAGGCGTCGGCCCGGGGTTCGTCGCTGGCAGGATGGCCGCGAGCTCGAACGGAACGATCGCCGGGTGGCAATTCAGGCTGATCGTGCCCGGCACCGAGCCACCGACGACGTCGAGTTCGAAGTTCTGCGACTTCACGCCGCCGAGCAGCAGAGCGGATCCGAGAGCAACACGGAGTGACGTAGCAATGCGCATGAAACGGGTCTCCTCAGAAGACCGGATTATGCGCGACGTTCGCCGCCAGAGCAGGCCGCATTGGCGCCATTTCTGCTCGCCGCGTGCCCTCCGGAGCCCCCGGACCGGCGATGCGGTGGGTGGTTTGCCGCAGCGAAAGGGTTTTCTTCACACTCGCTGGCGCTGCCACGCGCGGCAATCTACGACTGCGTCTCCATGCCCATCTACACCGGCACTGGCGACGAGGGCGACACCGGGTTGTTCGGCAACCGCCGGGTGGCGAAGGACGACGTGCGGATCGAGGCGTATGGCACGATCGACGAGGTCAATGCCTTCCTCGGTCTCTTGCGCGCGAACGTGCAGGACCCGCAGTTCGACCGCCAGCTGAAGGCGATCCAGGATGCGCTGTTCGAGATCGGAGCCGACCTCGCGACCGAGGGCGGGCAGGCAAGCCTGAAGCGCATCGAGCCGGCGATCGCCGAGCTCGAGAGCTGGATCGATGCGTCCGAGGCCAGGCTGCCACAGCTGCGCTCGTTCGTGTTGCCGGGCGGCTGCACCACCGCGGCCCTGCTGCACGTGCTGCGCACGGTGACGCGACGCGCCGAGCGGCGCTACTGGACGCTCGAGCGGCAGTGCGCGGCAGGGCCGGCGCAATTCAAGGTGCCACGCGCCATCGGCATCTACTTGAACCGCCTCTCGGATCTCTTCTTCTCGTGGGCGCGCCGAGCCAATCAGGCCGCCGGCGTCGACGACGTGCCATGGACGCGGGCCTGATGGACGCGGGCCTGATGGACGCGGGCCTGATACGCTGGCTTCGTCACACTGGCCCAGCGGCCGTGCGGCCGAGGCGGCAGGCGCGTCGCAACCACATCATGGCGCGCTCGACCTCGCGCGGTCCCGTCACCGGAATCTCGACGAACTCGCGTGAATGAGGATCACCCTCGTCGGGCATCCGCTTGGCGCCGATGATCTTGAGGGCTTCGGTCACCTGCGGTGGGACCAGCTTGACGACTACACCCTTCTTGCCGAGGTAGGCAAAGACCTGGCCACGCACGAAGAAACTGTCTTTTCCGTCCGTCTTCTCGCGGTTGACGTCCTTCCAGGCGCAAAGCCGCTCGACAATGGTAGCAAGTGGATCCATGGGGGCGAATAGTATACCGAGCTTGCCACTCGACCGCCACGCTCTACCCGCGATTTGAGGGCGAACGCGCCGGTTCAGCGACGCGACAAAAGGTTCTTCGTCACGAGCCATACCATCGCCGGGTACTCGTCCAAGCGCCGCCGCAGATACTGGATCGCCATGCCCCATCCGAGTGCGAACGGCACGTAGAGCCGCGCCCTGATGCCCTGGCGCTGCAGGTCAGCGAGGAAGCGATCGCGCGGCACGCCGTAGAGCATCTGGATCTCGAAGCGGTCGCGACCGACGCCGACGCGTGGTACGACCTGCTCGACGAAGCGACGCACATACGTGTCGTCGTGCGTCGCGAACTCGACGAAGTGGCCGCGGCGCAACAGGGTCTCCGCATGAGCCAGCAGGCGATCCTTCATCGCCGGCTTGTCGGTCAGCGCCACGTCCGCGGGCTCGCGGTAGATCCCGATCACGAGTCGGACCCGCACGCCCGGTGGCAACGCGTCGAGGTCCTTCTCGGTGCGATGCAGACGCGACTGCAGCACACAGCCGACGTGACGATGTCCCTCGCGATGCAGCGTGCGCAACGCATCGAGCGTGAAGTCGGTCCAGTGGCGGCTCTCCATGTCGACCGTGAGCGCGACTCCCTTCGCCGCGCCGTGCTCAGCGATCTTGCGGATCGCGTCGAGCGAGCCAGCGGCATCCCCACCGAGATGCAACGGCTTCGCCGTGTAGGAAGAGGGCTTCAGCGACAACGTCGGCCGCGCCTCGACGGGCAGGTCGGAGTTCGCCGCGGCATCGACCATCTGCAGGTAGGTGTCGAGGTTCGCGCGCGCTTCCTCGTCGGTCCGGATGCCCTCCGCCAGCAGGTCGAGCGTCGAGAACAACCCCCGCTCGGCCCGGAGCTTGCGAACGACCAGCATCGCCTGCGCGAGCGAGTCCCCCGCGACGTAGGGCTTGGCGAAGAACCGCACCAGGCAGGCGGGGATGACGCGGATCAGGGGGTTCACGGCAGCGCGCGGATCATGCCGCCTGATCCGCGCGAATGCCACGCACGGGCCGCGCGGCGCCTGGGCCTGCGCCCAGGCTCGAGTCCTGGGCTCAAGTTGTCCCGTGCCATCGGGCCGATCAAAGGCAACAACGCATGGAACGAATGCGAATCACGTGGCTGCTCGATGCCGCCGATCAGCTCTCGGGCGAAGTCAAGGTGGCGCTCCAGCACGCGAACTGGCTCCACCGGCGAGGCCATCAAGTGGTCGTGTCGAGCCGTTCGGGAACACCCGACTGGATGCGTCTGCAGTGCACCTTCCAGAAGGTGCACGACTTCCGCACCGAGCACCTCCCCGACGCGGACGTGATCGTCAGCACGTACTGGAACACGATGCACTGGGCCGCATGCGCGGGCCCCAAGAAGGGCGTGCCCGTTCACTTCTGCCAGGGCTACGAGGGCGACGACGCCGAGAACGAGCCACTGCGCGAGCGCATCGAAGCGGCCTACCGCCTGCCGCGCGTGCAGCACGTGACGACCGCACCACACCTGACCGAACTGCTCACCCAGCGTTTCCAGATCGAGGCGCGGCAGATCCTCGGCGGCATCGATCACACCGACCAACACGGCGAAGAGCTCGAAGCAGCGCTGCGCGCGTGCATCTCGGCGCCCGCCACCGTGCGGTCCCCGCTGCACCTCGTCGTCCCACCCGCGGAGCGTGGTGAGCAGATCGTCGCGAGCCTCGTGACGCAGCTGAAGGCGGCCGGCCTGTTCATGCGCAGGCACAACCAGACCCAACCAGCCGCCCGACTCTTCGCCGCCGCGCTGTTGCTCGCGCCCGATGACCTCGAGGTCGTGCGGCTCTGTGCCCGATCGCACCACGAGACCGGTGCCCCCACCGAGGCCCTGCGCCTCTACGACGACCTCGCCGCGCGCGGCATCGACGACGCGCCCCTCCACGCATCGCGAGGTCACACGCTGCTCGCGCTCGGCCACCTGCACGAGGCAGCCCAGGCATTCCGCGCGGCGCTCGCCACCGGCGCGCGCAGCGCCGATGTCTACAACCACCTCGGCGTCGTGTTGTTCAAGGCCGGCGACCTGCGTGGCGCGCGATCCAGCTTCGAACGGGCGCTCGCGCTGCAGCCCGACCACCGCGACGCCCGGGCCAACCTGGCCGCGCTGCCCGCTGCCTGAGCCACGGTAGGCGCGTCTTTCCTGCGAGCCGCTTGATCCGCGGTGCGGCCTTGGGAACTCTTGCCGCTCCAAACGCGCCGAGCCCGAGGGCCCACGATCCGCAATGAGCAAGGCTGCCCCCAAGACCACCCATCGCTGGTCCTTCTACCGCGCCGGCGGCGTCGATCAGGTCCGCCTCGACAAGGGCGCGGACATCCTGAACCTCGACCAACTCGACCTGAAGCTCTGGGTCGCGCTGAGCTGCCCCGTGAAGGGTCTCGAGATCCACTCGCGCACGCTCCAGCTGCTCGACTCCGACGACGACGCGCACGTCCGGCCTCCGGAGATCCTGGCCGCGGTCAAGTGGCTGCGCGAAGTGCTGCAGAACGCCGATGCGCTGGTGAAGGGCGAGGACGGCGTCGCGCTCGCGAACCTGCGCACCGACACCGCGGAGGGCAAGACGCTGCTCGCCTCCGCGCAGCACATCCTGAAGAGCCTCGGCAAGGACATGTCCGTGATCACGGTCGCCGACACCGCGAAGACGGCCGAAGTGTTCGCCAAGGGCAAGCGCAACGGCGACGGCATCGTGCCACCCGACACGATCGACGACGATCAGGCGCGCGCGGTCGCGGCCGACGTCGTCGCCTCCATGGCCGGCGCCCTGGACCGATCGGGCAAGCTGGGCTTCGACCAGAAGCAACTCGACGCCTTCTTCGCGGCGTGCGCCGACTTCGACACCTGGCACAAGACCAGCGAACTCGACACGAAGAACACGCAGCCCTTCGGCGACGGCACTGCCGCGGCCTACGCCGCATTGGCCGCGGTGCGCGCGAAGATCGACGACTACTTCGGCCGCTGCCGCCTCGCGGCGTTCGACCCGCGCGCGCTGGCCGCCGTGAATCGCGAGCAGGATGCCTACATGGCCGCCGCCGCGAAGGATCTCACGATCACAGCCGACGAGATCGCGCACTTCCCGGTCGCGCTCGTCGAGGCCAACAGGCCGCTGGCCCTGACCAAGGGCATCAACCCGGCCTGGACGACCGCGATCCAGAAGTTCGCGGCGACCTGCTGCAAGGGCAAGGACACGCTGACCGAGGACGACTGGGTCGCGCTCTGCACGAAGCTCGACGCCTACTCGACCTGGCTCGCCAAAAAAGCAGGTGCCGCGGTCGAGAAGCTCGGCAAGCAGCGCGTGCGCGAGATCCTGGCCGGCAAGAGCAAGGCCGTCCTGCAGCAGGCGATCGACGACGACCTCGCGCTGGCCCGCGAGGTCGAGGCCATGGCGCGCGTCGAGAAACTCGCCTACCTGCACCGCGACCTGCACAAGCTGCTCAACAACTACGTGAGCTTCTCGGACTTCTATTCGCGCCGCGGCGCCATCTTCCAGGTCGGGACGCTGTATCTCGACGGCCGCGCGTGCGACATGTGCTTCCACGTCAACGACGCCGTCAAGCACGCCAAGATGGCGCCGATGTCGAACAGCTACCTAGTCTACGTCGACTGCACGCGGCCCGGCGGTGAGAAGATGACCGTCGCCTGCGCGATCACGGCCGGCGACAGCGACAACCTCTTCGAAGGCCGCAACGGCCTCTTCTACGACCGCAAGGGTCGCGACTGGAACGCCACGATCACGAAGATCATCAACAACCCGATCAGCATCCGGCAGGCGTTCTGGTCGCCCTACAAGCGGGTGCTTCGCAGCATCCAGGAGACCGTCGCGAAGAAGGCCGCTGCGGCGGACGAAGAAGCGACCGGCAAGCTGGCCGCCAGTGCGGCCACGGCCGTGGCCCAACCTGCGAAGCCCGGCGCCGCCCCGACGAAACCCAAGTTCGAGGTCGGCACGATCGCCGCATTGGGCGTCGCGGTGTCGGGCATCGCCGGCGTGTTCACCGCGCTGCTCACGGGCTTCCTGGACCTCGGTCCGTGGATCCCGCTCGGCATCATCGGGATCGTGCTCGCGATCTCTGGTCCATCGATGTTCATCGCCTGGCTCAAGCTGCGTCAGCGCAACCTCGGCCCGATCCTCGACGCGAACGGCTGGGCCGTGAACACGCTGACGCGCGTCAACGTTCCGCTCGGTGGCTCGCTGACGGCGCTGCCGAAGATCCCGCCCGGATCGGAGCGTTCGTTGGTCGATCCCTACGCGCGGAAGAAAAGCGTCTGGCCGAAGGTGCTGTTCTTGCTGCTGCTCCTCGCCGGCGTCGGCTACGGCCTCTACAAGACCAACCTGCTGCACAAGTGGCTGCCGCAGTACTTCCCGGCGGGCACGCCGGCCGACCCGGGGACGGCAACCGAAGGAACTCCGCCGGAGAAGAAGTGATCATCACGATTCCACCGGCCGCGGAACCACGACGCATGAACAACAATCTCTTTTCTCATTCATCCCCGCGTCCGCGCCCCGTGACCACGGCGGCGGCGGCGTTCGCACTGCTCGCGCTCGCCACCGGCCTCGCGGCGCAGGTCGACGCAGGCCCTCGGCCGGCGACGCGCGCCGCGCAGTTCACGCTGCCGGCCGGCGACCACGACCTCGGCGCACTCGTCGACCTGCTCGGCCAGATCCGCAAGGCGAAGATCGAGTGCGACCTCGCGGGGCTCGATCCCGAGGCGAAGCGGATCCACCTGCAGAGCGAACTGCGCCTCGACGCCGACGCCTGGAGCGACGTCGTGACGATCATGCTGCGCAGCCGCGACCTGCTGCTCGTGCCCGCGGAAGTGACGGGCGATGGCACAGAAGGCAAGGGCGCCGCCGCGGCGACGAGCCGCGTCGTGCTCGTCACCAGGGACAACGTCAAGTCGCTGATGGATGGGGCCGAGGCGCGCGATCCCGCCGAGGTGCTGGCGCGACCCAACCAGATCGCGATGGTGCGCTCGTTCTACGACTGCAAGAAGATGCAGGCGCCGATCGCGATCAACATGTCGCGCCCGTTCTTCGCCAGCGTCGGTGGCGTTCCCGCCGTCACCCTCACGGCCGAGAACAACCGCATCGTCGTGGCCGGTTGCACCGACGACGTCGCCTGCGTGCTGCGCTACCTCCGCGCTGCCGACGGGCAGGGCGATGGTGCGACACCGCGCGCGCCGGCGGCGCTGCCCGCGGGGCCGGAGACGGCCTGGCCCGAGCGCGATCTGGACGTAGCGGCGTTCCTGACCGAGACGGCCCGCGCGCTCGGCGCCAACATCCTGTGGCGGAGCCGGGAGACCGACGCCGCCAAGCCGGTCGCCGCAGGGGCACCGCGGCGTCTCGGGCCGGCGGCGTGGTATGTCGAGGCGACGCGCGCGCTCCGCGCGAGCGACATCGTCCTGGTGCCGCTCGACGAAGGCCGGCGCGTGTTCGAGGCGGTGGCGTTGAACGGACCACGGAGGCGGTGGGCCACGCAGCGGGCGCGTGAGTGCACCGCCGAACAGGTGCTTGCGAAGGAAACGCCGATCGAGCCGGTGTGGGTGATCAGCGGCGTGCAGCACGTCGCTTCGGTGGCGATCCTGAACCAGCTGCGGCCCTCGATCGCCCGCAAGCTCGGCCTGTCGGTCGGCTGCTTCGAGGGTGGGTTGGTGTTCTGGGGGCTCAGCGACGACGTCGCGAGCGCCCTCGAGGTCGCGTGCACCCTCGACGTGGCGCCGCCCAAGTGACGCGCGGGGCCGCGTCCGCGTTCGGATTCCGCGCGGCAGCGTGATGCGCCAGGCGAAGTAGGCCGCCGCGGGACTGCGCCAGGCCGCTCTCGCCGCGCCGGTCCTTTCGACAGCGCCAACGCATCTGTCCCTCGCGTGGTAGGCGCTGGCGGCACTCCAGCACGGCGTGCTCAGCGGCTGCAGCAATCGTCAGCGGTCGACGGCCGCGAAGCTGCGCCGCGACTCGAGCGTGCGCTTGGCCTTCGCGCGCACGCGGTCCGACGCGTCGGCCTGTGCCGCTCGCCGCAGCGCGGGTTCGACGATCGGGTCGTCCAGGTAGCTGCCGAGCGTGTCCGCGGCTTCCTCGCGCGCACGCGCGTCGCCGTCCGCCATCAGCGCGCGCACGAGCGGTGCCACCAGAACGGGCAGTCGGGACCTGCCGTCGAAGAAGCGCCAGACGTCCGCGCGCACGCCGCCGTCGAGATCCGTCGTGCCGATCCGCAACAGCTCCGCGACCATCGCGGGCGTATACGCGTCGTGAACCTGACGCAACGTCTCGTGCGCGAGCATCTTCCTCGCGGTGTCCGCGGCAGGATCGAGGATCCACTCGCTCGCCTCCTTCTGGTTCCGTGGTCCCGGGTGCGGGCGTTCCGCAGCCGGTCGCTCGGGCCGCGCGCCGAGCGCTGTGACGAGCTGCTCGAGCCGCTGCACCCGCGCTTCGATCGCGTCGACGGCGATGCGTTCCGGCACCGGTTCGGGCAGCGCGACGCGCTGCGGCTGCACCGGTGGTGAAGGATCTGCGACCTGCGCCACCGGTGCGGCGCGGCGCAGTTCGAGCAGCGCGGCTTCCAGCGCTTCGACGCGCGCCACGTCGACCGAGGCCATCGCCACCATCGGTGCCGGCGCGGCGGGAGCGAGCAACGTGCACACGGCCGCGGCCGCGGCAACGCTCGCGAGCACGGCGACCATCAGTCGAGAGATGTCGTTCATGACCTTCCTGGGGATTGGATCCTCGAGCTGCGGTTCGGACTTACCCGAACCACACGGTCTGACGATCGCCTCGCCGCGAGAGTCGACCGGCGGGACGTCGGTCGCCGAGCCGGCGCCCTGGCACGCTGGCTGGTGGAGGGAACGGCAACGAGGTGGGCTGGTTCAGCGGAGCGGGGGCAGGCGGAGCTCGAGCGCCACTTCGTGCTGGTCGGCAGGAACCGTGAACGGGCCGAGGCGGATGCGGGCGTGCTCGAGCGCGTGGGGGTCGCGCGCGTGCAGCTTGCTGCGCGCCTGCGGAGTCGCGAGCTCTGCGGGCCAGGTCGACAGGTAGAACTCCACGAGCGGCGCCCCAGCGGCAGAAAGCGCTGCGCGGTGCCGGCCAAGTCAGCTCGCGCGGAACTCGTGCCGAACGGCCGGCGACAGCAGCCGCGCGATGAGCCAGCCCAGCAGGACGCTGATGGCGAGGGCCGTCACGCCCCCCATCGCGAGCATGACGCCGCGGATCAGGTCGAAGGCACCGGGGAGCCCGGCGGCGCCGATGGCAGGCATCGGCGCGAACACCGGCAACAGGGCGCCCGCGAGGCTCACCGCGATGCCGAGGCCCAACAACGCGACGACGGCGCACCGCGCCCAGTTCTGGCGCCGCAGCAAGCCGATCCCGGCCGCCAGCGCCACGATGCTCGCGACCGCGGCAAGGCCCGACAGCAACCCGGCGTGCTCGAGCACGAACCGCATCGGCGCGGGCAATTCGGCGAACGACGTGTTCCACAGCCCTTGCTGCCGCCACAGCGCGAGGATCGCGCATTGCACGGCGCTGCCCACGGTCGAGAGGCTCGCGAGCACGATGCAAGTCAACGCGACGCCAGTCACGAAGTCCGAACGCGGGGCGGTCCGAGACGGGGTCCGACTCATGGTCGAGGGTGCAGGGGTTCTTCGCGTGTCCATCGAAGTCACCGGGGAAAAGAACGTGCTGCGGTTCGGAACCACCCGAGCCCCACGGTCCGATGATCCCCACGCCGCGAGGTCCCGACAAGCCGCGGCCTGCACTACGTGCGCTACTGGCCGCTCGGCGCGCCCGCGTCGATCCAGGCCTTGAACGCCGCGACGAACTCCGCGTGCGGCGTCGGCACCGGCGCGCGCTCGCCGCCGGGGCTCCAGCCCCACAAGACCAGTGCGTCGTGGCTGACGTGATCGAGCAGCTGCTCGAGCGTCTTGCCGCCGTTCTGCTTCGGGGTCGGCGAGCGCCTTCGCGAGTTGCGCCGAAGATCGGCCGTGGAACACCATCGGCGTTCCCGCCGGCGGCAGGTGCCAGTTGGGCGCTCCAGGCGGAGCGTGCGGGCCGTAGCTCGCCGGCGGGTTGGCCGTGCCGTGGCAGGTGCTGCAGCGCATGCCGGGAACGCGAGGACGAGGCCGGTGGCGGCGGAGGACTTCAGGAAGGCGCGGCGGGTCTCCATGGGTCACCCCTTCGCGAGCTCGGCAGCGCGGTGAACAGCGGCGCGGATGCGCTGGTAGGTGCCGCAGCGGCACAGGTTCCCGGCCATCGCGGCGTCGATCTGCGCGTCGCTCGGCGTCCCGACCTCGGCGAGCAGCGCGGCGCAGGTCATGATCTGGCCCGACTGGCAGTAGCCGCATTGCACGACGTCGCACTCGATCCACGCGCGCTGCACTGGATGATCGCCGTCCGGCGACAGCCCCTCGATCGTCGTCACGACGCGGTCGCCAACGGCGCCCGCCGGAGTGACGCAAGAGCGCGTCGCCTGTCCGTCGAGGTGGACGGTGCACGCGCCGCACTGTGCGATGCCACAGCCATACTTCGTTCCGGTGAGGCCGAGCAGATCGCGCAACACCCACAACAGGGGCATGTCGCGCGGAGCGGGGACGTCGTGCTTCCTGCCGTTGACGTTGAGCTGCATGGTGGTCTCCGGGCGAATCGCGGCCGCGACCGGGCACCCACTCGATTCTCGCGTCCTTCACCACGCGACGCATCCAGTACACACCCTACGCCACGACCCACTGCCCCAGCTCGATTCAAGCCGACAGCAGCTCGTGTCACCGCCGGCGATCGACGCGACTCAGCGTCTCGACGGCGCGCCGGCGCACCTTCTCGTCGGCGTCGTGGCGCGAGGCCTGCTCGAGCGCCTGGCGCACGACCGGCTGGCCGAGGTAGTTCTCGAGCGTCTCCGCCGCCTCGTCGCGCACTTTGGCGTCGCCGTCGGAGGCGAGCGCCAGCAGCAACGCGTTGCACATCACGGGGTGCACGCGCGAGCCGCCGTCGGCCTGCCGCCAGACGTCGGCGCGCACCTTCGCATCCGCCGAGGTGAGGCCGAGGTGCGTCATCGTCGCGACGACCGCGTCGTTCCAGCTGTCGCCAAGGCCGCGCAGCTGGCTCCACGCGCGCAGCTTCGCCTTGTCGTCGCTGCGTGCATCGAGGATCAGCTGCTGGTTCTCCTGCACGCGGCGCGCGCGGTCGACGGGATCCGGCTCCTTGACGAGGGACGCCGGTGCGGGCACGGCGTCACTCTGCGCAGCGCGCTGTTGCAGCGCAGCGAACGCCTGCTCCAGCGCCGCGAGCCGCCGCGCGACCTCGGGATCGCTGGCCAGGAGTGCAGGCTGCGGTTCGACGGTTTCCGCGCGTTCCACAGGAACGGCGCTCGCGACCGGAACCGCAGTCCGCGATTCCGCCTCCACCTGCTCGAGGCGCGCGCGCAACTCGCCGACGCCGGGGTCCGGTTGCTGCGGCACCGTCGACGGTTGGGCGGCGCCGGTCATCGCGAACGCCGTTGCCGCGCCGGCCATGGCGCCCATCGCCGCGGCGAGGAGCAGAACGGGGAGCAACGGCGGCGACGCAGCGGGGGCAGGGCTCACGGCGCGCGACTACGGAACGGGAGACAAGGATTTCGAAGCTGCGGTTCGGACTCGAACCTCACGGTCCCACGATCCCTACGCCGCGAGACCCCGTCAACCCGTTGCGGCAGACCATGGCGCGGAGCTGCGTTGCCCCATTGCCAGCGTAGGATGACGATCGAGGAACCATTGGCGATCCGCCAGATCACGGTCACCGAGAGCGTCGTCATCCCGCGAACACCGGATCAGGTGTGGGACTTCACGCAGGACTACCGGCGGCGACCGGAGTGGGACGCGAGCGTGATGGCGGCTGAAGTCCTCGCCTGCGATGGACCACCTCGAGTGCGCGTTCGGATGCGCGGGGGCGTCGATTGTGTGTTCCAGTACAAGGTGTTCGACCGGCCGCGGCGAACGAGCCTCGCGATGAGCGAGGTTCGGTCCTGGTTGCTTGCCGGTGGCGGTGGCACGTGGACCTACGACGCAGTCGACGGCGGCACGCGGTGGACGCAGCACAACACGATCGTGTTCAGGAACGCGTTCCTGGGCGTCTGCTTTGGCGCGATCGCGCGTTGGCAGCTCGCACGATCGACGCGCCGCGCCATGCTGCAAGCGCAGCGCCTCATCGCCGGCCGCGGGCGCGCTCTGCCGTAGCGGCTTCGTAACGGCCACACTCGCTCGCGCTGCGATCGCCCGGTTTCGCGGCGTTCGCGCGCGTTGGCGCAGCGCTTGCGATTCCGGGTGCTGCAGCGCCCCTCCCCCTCGGGCGCCGCCCGCCATCTCCCTCGGTGCCCGCTTGACTGCCCGCCCGGACCGCCAACCAGACTCCTTCGTCGTTGCTGCGCGCCGCCTGCTCGCGGCGATCGGAAAGCAGCCGGAGGCCGCGATCGCTGCAGCCTGGTTCGTGTTCGCGGCGATCTGCGCGGTGCGATTCCCGTGGCACGGCCTCTGGCACGACGATGCCTGCTACATAGCACTCGGGCACGCGCTCGCGAGCGGCGACTACTGCACGACGCAGCTGCCGGGCAACCCGGCCGAGACGCGGTATCCGCCGCTGCATCCCGCCGCGCTGGCGCTGTGTTGGGAGCTCGGCGCGACGCCCACACGCGCGTGGTGGTTCGTCGCGCCAGGCCTCGTGATCGCGGCGATCGGCGTGTGTTTCTGGGGACGCCTGCTGCACTTGCACCTGCAAATGCGCGCGGCCCCGCGCGCGGCGGTGCTCGTGCTCGCGGCGTTTGCACCGGGCTGGCTGCAGGTCGTGCAGTGCGCGATGTCCGAACCGTGGCTGTTCACGCTGCTGCCGGCCGCGTTGCTCGCGCTCGGCCGAGACGGCGGCGGCCACCCCGTTCGCGCCGGCCTGCTGCTCGGCCTCTGCTCGCTCGCGAAGTCGATCGCGCTCGTGCCGCTCGTGTTCCTGGCCGCGCAACTCGCCGCCCGCCGGCGGCCGCGGGCCGCGCTGCAGCTGCTCGCGGCTGCGGGAATGCTCGCGCTGCCGTGGTGGCTCTGGGTGTGGGCGAACGCGAGCGAAGGCGAGTCGGCGATCCTGCGTTACTACCAGGGCTACGGCGGTCTGATCTGCCGCGACTTCGCGCAACTGTGCGAGGTGCTGCCCGAACGCTTGCGCGACCTGTCGAGCGGGACCGTGCGGCAGGCGATCGCCGGCGTGTTCACGCCCGAGGTCTGGCACGTGTTGCCCGCTGCCGCGCGCACCGCGCTCGTCGCCGTCACCGGCGCCGGCGGTGTCGCGATCGTCGGCGCGGCGGCGTGGCAGGCGCGGCGTGGTCCGCCGCTGTTCGGCGCCGCGTGCGGGTTGTGGCTCGTCCAACTCGTGCTGCGCGACGCGTCGTGGCGTTACTCGCTGCCCGTGCTGCCCGTCGTGTTCGCGGTGCTGCTGCAGTGGACGGGCCGCTGCTGGCGCGTCTGGTTCGCGGCGTTCGCGGCCGTGTCGCTGCCCGCATCGGTGGCGCTGCTGCAGTTCGATCGCGCCGCGTCGGCGCGCATGTGGCGCGAGAACATCCCGATCGACGGTTACGCGCAGCTCGCCGCGGCGGTGCGCGAGGTCGTGCCGGCGCACGCCGTGATCGCGACGGAAGTCGACGCGTGGCTGCACGTGCAGACGGGACGGCGCGCCGTGATGCCGGCACCGATGCCCGAGCACACGCCGTGCGCGCGCGACAGCGCCGAGTTCGCGGCGCTATGCCGGCGCGAGTGGGACCTGCTCGGCGTCACCCACGCGATCGTCGACCCGCGTCTCGGCGAACCCGAGAAGTCGGTGCTGTTCGCGGCGTGGAAAAACGGCGACTTCGAGCTCGTCGACTGCCGTCTCGCCGCAGGATTCTTGCTGCTGCGGCGCCGTTGAGCGCGTGGCCCGGGTCGGACACGGCGACGCCGTTGGCGCGCACGGCGCCGACGACGTGGAACCAACATGGCGAGCCGCTTGGATCGTAGCGTCAGTGCCGCACCTGCACGGTAGGATCCCTCGGCCGCGCGGGCACGCCGTCCGCGCGAATCGAAAGGAGCGCCGATGACCAGCCGCCGCGACTTCCTGCGTACGAGCGCCGCCTTTGTGGCGTGCGCCGTGTTGCATCCCGAGAATCTGCTCCTGCGCAAGAAGAAGATCCTGATCCTCGGCGGCACCGGCTTCGTCGGCCCGCACAACGTGCGCGCGGCGCTCGCGCGCGGCCACGAAGTGACGGTGTTCAACCGCGGGCTCAGCGGCAAGGGCATGTTCGGCAAGGACGTCGAAGAGCTCGTCGGCGACCGCGCCAACGACCTCGCGGCACTGAAGGGGCGCAGGTGGGACGCCGTGATCGACGAGTCCGCGTCGCGGAGCAGCGCGCCCGAATGGGTCGAGCAGTCGGCGGGCCTGCTGAAGGACCAGACCGAGCAGTACTTGTTCGTGTCGACGCGCTCCGTCTACGCGGACACGAGCCGCGTGCCGATGAACGCCGACGCGCCGGTGCTGACGCTCGAGAACAGCCCGGTCGCCGAAGGCCGGCCGCTGCCCTACGGCCACGCGAAGGCCTACGCGGAGAAGAAGGCGCACGCGGCGATGCCGGGCCGCGTCACGGTCGTGCGCCCCGGTTTGATCATCGGCCCCGGCGACGACACGGACCGCTTCACGTATTGGCCGGTGCGCGTCGCGCGCGGCGGCGAGATGCTCGCGCCCGGCGACGGCAGCGACCACGTGCAGAACATCGATGTGCGCGACCTCGCCGAGTTCCAGCTCGCGCTGCTCGAGAGCAAGACGTTCGGCGTGTTCAACGCGGTCGGCCCGCAGGGCGGCCAGGCGTTCCGCCAGTTCCTCGAGAGCATCCAGAAGGGTGTCGAGGGCGACGCCACGTTCGTGTGGGTCGACGCCGACTTCCTCGTCGAGAACGACGCGCGCCCGTATGGCAGCGAGCTGCCGGCGTTCCAGGTCATGAAGGGGCGCACGGCCGGCTTCGCACGCTTCGACGTGACGAAGGAGATCGCCGCCGGTCTGAAGTTCCGGGCGACCGACGTCACAGCCAAGGAGACGCTGGCGTGGTGGCGCACGCTGCCGGCCGAGCGACAGGCGCAGCCGAAGGCCGGGCTGTCCGCCGAGCGCGAGAAGCAGTTGCTGACTGCCTGGCGCGCGCGCAAGTGAAGCGAGCGGCGTGACGCCGGCAGCGGCGCGTCAGAACGGACAGCAAGGCGATGCGTTTTCGCGCAGAGGCTGCGGGAAGAGATCGCCGAGCGCCGCCGCCGCTGACTGCAGCCGCGCCGCGTGGGCCCAACGAGGACGCCGCCGTCGCGTTATACGCAGAGTCGTGATACTCTGCGTATAATCATGGAACGCCACCCCGAAGACACGCAGACGCTGCACGCCGAGTTGCTCGCATTGCTGCTTGCGCAGGAAGCCGACCGAGACTGGTCGCACCTGTCCGGGAGCTTTCACACGAAGGCGATCGCGAACGGCGAGTACGTGTACTTCCAGTACTCGGATCCGGGTGGCAGCAAGCGCCAGTTCGCCGTGGGCCGGAAGTCGAAGGCGATCGAACGGATCGTCGCCGATTACCACGAGGGCCGGACCGCCAACGCGGCGGATCGATCGCGTGTCGAGCGGCTCGCGCGCTTGCTGATCACCGCGGGTCAGACCGCGCCGTCGAAGGCCGTGACGCGCGTGTTGCGGGCCTTCGCGGATGCGGGAGTGTTCCGCCTCGGCGGCGTGCTCGTCGGGACGCACGCGTTCGCGCTGCTCGGCAACATGCTCGGCGTCGCCTGGCCCGCGGGTGCATGGCGCACCGAAGACGTCGATGTCGCCGGCCACGTCGAGATCGCGGCGCCGAATCTCGAAGCCGACATTCCAAAGGCGCTCGACAGCTTGCAGATGGGCTTCGTGCCGGTGCCTGCATTCGATCGCCGGCATCCGTCGACGTCGTTCAAGGTGCGCGGCAAGCAGCTGCGCGTCGACCTGCTGACGCCGGGTTCGGACAGCGATCGTGCGCCGATCCCGATCCGCCGGTTCGGCGCAGCGGCCGCGCCCGTGAAGTTCTTGTCGCTGCTGATCGACGACGCGTTGCCCGCCCCCACCGTGGACGGCGGTGCGACGCTGGTGACCGTGCCCGCGCCGGCGCGGTTTGCGCTGCACAACCTGCTCGTGAGCCAGACGCGTTCGGCCGAGCAGCAGACGAAGGCCGGCAAGGACCTGCATCAGGCCGCGCTGTTGCTGGAGGTGCTGCACGAAGACCGTCGCGACGATCTCCACGCTGCGTGCGAAGTGTTCGGGAAGCCGGGCCCGGTCGTCGCCACGAAGGTCGTGCGCGCCGCCAAGGCTCTCAGCAAGCGTTGGCCCGACGCGGCCACCGCGGCGAACGTCGTCGTCGAGGCGCTCGAGTAGGCTGCGATCGCCGGTCGTGCCCGAACGCTTCGTGGTCTACGGCGTCGCCGGGGGCGTCGAGCACGACATCACGGGCTTGGGCCTCGGCACGCGCTTGTCAGGGGGCACTGGCGTCCTCGAGCTCGGCAACGGGGGAACCATCCGCACGCGCCGCCGCGGCCGCGGTGAGCTCGTCGTGCGCGGCTGAACAGAGGCCCTCTCACCTGCCGCCCGCGACCTCGAGCAGCTTCATGTTCCCGGTCTGGTAGAACGTTTCGAGGGTCATCGAACGGATCCTCCAGGCGGTAGCGGCCTTCGCGAGCTCCATGACGTAGTGACCGGCCACCATCCACTCGTCGCCGCCGGCAGCCCCTTTCACGAAGTGATAGCCGCGCACGTGACAGTGCGCCGTCGCGACGGCACCCTCGATCGACAGCGTGATCGGGCCGAGCAGGTGCTGCGTCACGATCGGCGCCAGCAGCTTGCGCCACGTGTCGATCAGCGCGTCGCCCGATTGCTCCTGCGGCTTGCCGCCGAACAGCGATGTGTAGTCGGTTCGCACCTTGTCGGCGAAGAGCCCGCGCAGCTCGCGCCACGCTTTGCGATCGATGAAGTGCGCGACGCCCGTCACCGTAGTTTCGAGCGCGACGCGATCGGATGCTTCTGTGGTGGACATGGCTCGGCTGCTGTAGCGAACTACCGCGGCGCGGTCAATCGGACGCGCCCGTGAGCACCCAGCCGGCCCAGTCGCGAAGTGTCCAGCGCCCACCGCGCTCGTCGACGGCATCGCGCAGGCGCATCTTCGCGGCCCACAGCGCCGTGTGCGGAGGCTGCTTGCCGACCCAGAGCCGCCGGTAGAAGTCGAGCATCAGCTCCTTCGTCGCTTCGTCCGGGGTGTCCGCGGGGTCAACGCTCCCATTCCGGCGGCAGGCGCACCTCCACCGTCACTGTCTCGCCGGCGCGCGGAGTGAACCGACCGACGACGAGCCACACGTCGGTGAACGGATCCCGCTGCCCGAGCCGCGCCTGCACGTGCGCCCGCCCCGCGGCAGGATCCTGCAGGCTCTTCGGCAGCACGCAGATCGTGAACGGCGCGATGTCGCACTCGATCGTCGTGCGGCCTTCGGCATCGGTCGGCGCGAACGAGAACCGCGCGACGTCGCCGGCATCGCGGCACTGCAGCACGACGTTGCGGACCGGCTTGCCGGACGGATCGAGCACCAGCACGTCGACCTTGCCGGTCGCCAACGCGAACGTCTGCTGCGTCCGCTTGCCGACGTCGACGCGCGCGCGTTCGCCAGCGACGACGGTGACCCAACAGCCCATCTCGCGGACCGGCGCCCACGTGAGCTCGTACTCGCCGGTGCGGACCTGCGCATGGAAGCGTCCCGCGTCGTCGGTAGTCACGTCCTCGACGTGATGCGATTGCCGGTCAGGGTGGTCGGCGAGCCGCATGCGCAACTGCACCGGCGCACTCGCGAGCGGCGCGCCGTTGCGCAGCACGACGCCTTCGAGCTCCCCGGGCAACACCGCGGAGAGGTCGATCGTGTGCGCCACGATCTCGCCGTCGGCGACGTCGACGAAACCGCCGTCTTCCTCGAGAAACCGACCGCCGCTCTCCTTTGCCAAGAGGCACAACACGACGATCCGCCAGCGGCCCGGCGGCACGCCCGTGAGCTCGAACGCGCCGTCGTTCTTGACCGAACACCGCTCGCGCTCCGGAAAAGGGTCGTGCGTCCCTGCACCGTCGCGTCGCCACAGTTGGATGGAGGGCCACGCGGTTGACGAAGCCGGTTCGTCGCCATCGATGCCCGCGCGCCGGCGGATCTCGGCGAACGCAGCCTCCGGCCCGATCGTGCCGCGCAAAGTTGCACCGGTGGACACGGTCACGACGAGCGGACCGTCGTCCGGGAAGACTACGTTCGCGATCGTGTGCGGCACGTGCCCCGGTCCAGGCAGCAACAAGCCGAGCGGGCGGTCGTCAGGGGCGCGCAGCGTCGCCTCGCCGTTCGCATCGGTCGTCGCCGCGGTCAGCACGAGCCCCTTTCTGCCCGTGAACGACATCCACTCGCCCAACGCGCGCGCCTTGGTGATTTCGGTCAGGGTCCCTCCGAGCGGATCGACGAGCCGCACCGTCGCGCCGGCGATCACGGCGCCGTTGGAGCCTTGCACCCGCACCGTGCGCGACCGCGTCGCCGCGAGGCGGACGACGACGGGTGCGGCTCCCGATGCGATCACCTCGGTCCTCACCACGCCGATCGCGAGCTGCGTGTCGACGGGCGCGACGATCACCTGGTGCGGCCCGACACGCACGCCGGTCACGGCCTCCCCACCACCGGCGTGGTGCCGGTCGCCGCGCGGCTCGCACTCGACTGAGTTCACCGAGCCGCCGGCCGGCATGACCCGCAACACGTAGTCTTCGACCGGCGCGCCGTCGCTCGCGCGCACGACGAGCACGGCGAATCCCTTGCCCTTCGCGACGACGATGCGCACGTCGCTGCGGCCCCATGCGATCTCCTCGGTCTGCACCCACTCGTAGCCGGCTTCGTTCACCGACAAGCGGAGCCGCGCCGGCATGCCCTCACGGCGCATCACGCGGAACCGTCCCTCCGAGTCCGTCACGACGATGCGGCCGGAGCCGCTCACCCACGGCGAGACCGTCACGTGTCGCACCGGTGCACCTTCGTCGTCGACGACAATGCCGCGGATCGCATCCGCGTCGTCGAGACGCTTCAACGCGACGTCGACGAACTGCTCCGGCTCGCCGGTCAACGCGACGACGGCGGGGCGTTCGATGACCTGGTCGTCGATGCCGAGCTTGTAGTCGCCCGCAAGCAGCGGGTACATCCTGAACGACCCGTCCTTGCGCGTCGAAGTGCTGCACTGCTGCTCGTAGCCGCGGTCGCGACTCTCCCACGGCGTGCGTTCGAGGTGGACGCCGACGTCAGGAACCGGCGCGCCATCCGCGTCGACGACGCGACCGCGCAGGACGGTGCCCGGTGCGAGCACGACGTCGCCGAGATCCGTCGTACCTGCGGCGAGCTCGTTCCAGGAGCAGCGCCACCTCGCAAGGCCGCGGCCGTCCAGTGCGAGCCCGAACATCAGCGGTGAGAGCGACGCGAGCCGGAACACGAACGCCCCATCGGCGCCGGTCTCGGCGCGCTGGTCGACCTCCGTCGGCTCACCGTGCAGTAGCTTCCACGCGGCAATCCGTTCGGTGTTGCCGCCGCGCCCGCTCAGCCGCGCGTGAACACCGGCGCGCGGTGCGCCAGCTTCGTCGACGCAGCGGCCGCGCACGATGCACGCCGAGGCCTCCGCCGCGGACGGCGGGTCCTTGGGTCCGGCCGCCGTGCGTTCGAGGTCGGCCGCCGCGGTCGCGATCATCTGCGCTGTGTCCGCCGGCGCCGCGCGCGGAGCGCCGGTCTGCGCGAGCACGGGATCGGACGCGGACGCAGGTGCGGGACCCGCGGCAGGAGAAAGGAGCGGTGAGAAGACGAGCGTTCCTGCGATGGCGATCGCCGCGGCGACGCCGCCGAGCGCCCACTTGCTGGCTGCGGTCATGACGATCACCCCTGCGGCCGCGGTACCGGCCGTCACACGTTCCAACCCGAACGCGCCGAGGAACGCTGCGCGCCAGTCGCCGCCGTGTTCGCGTTCGCGCGCGTCGAAGCGTTCGCGCAGCAGCACGAGACCGCGCTTGAGCCGCGTCTTGATCGTGCCGACCGGTTCGCCGGTCTGCGCGGCGATCTCCGCCGGGTCGAGGTCCTTCAAGTAGCGCGCGAACAGCGCAGAGCGATACGGCTGCGGCAGCGCGAGCACCGCTTCGGTAAGGAAGCGCAGCATGTCGCCCTCGCCCGCGCCCGCGCCGGCGGCGATCGGCTCGCGCGCGACGGCCGACTCGCGCCGCACGCGCCGCGCCTCGGCGCGGCGGTGCCGCGACGCGACGTGGCGCACGATGCCGGCGAGCCATCCACCGAGCGCGCCGCCACGCGCGGGCGGCATGCGCAGCGCCTGCAGCGCGGTCTCCTGGACGACGTCGTCCGCGTCGCTGGCCCCGACGAGGTCGCGCGCGAGCCCGCGCAGTGCGGCCGCGTGCTGCCGCAGCTCCCGTTCGAGGTTGTCGCGCATGTCGCCGGTCACGCCATTCTCTGCCCGCTGCAGCCGCCTGCGGGGTCAGCTCGTCGGCGAAGTCGAGCTGCGGTTCGGACCACCCGAACCGGGCGTTCCACGATCCCCACGCCGCGAGACCCCGTCAACCCGCCGCCCGTGTGCGCTCGGGCGATGGGTCGGACGTCTCAGTCGGCGGGCGCGCGCAGGAAGAAGACATCGATCAGGCCGGCCATGATCAGCACCAGCGTCCTCCTGGACTTCGGTCAGGCAGTCGGCGCGAGCGAGTGACGATCCGGCCACGCGAGATCACCGAGCTTCGCGTCCGCCTGTGATGAGGTGTCGTCGCTGCTCGGCTGCTGCTGTTACGCGGCGCTGCAGCGTGGTTGTCGAGCGCAGACACGAGCACGCCCATGACCCGCATCCACCACGTCGCACGCGAGAATCCGTCAAGACGCAGCGGCGCACCCGTCGCCAGGCGCGCTACCGCACCACGAACGTCGCCTCGGTCGTCGCTGCTTCGCGCACGGTGATCGTGCCGACGAAGGTGCGCGGCTCGACGTTCGCGCGCAGCGGCTCTGGCCCCGACAACGTGGCCCCGCCCTCCGTCAGCTCGAACGGTTTCGACGGCAGCGCCATGACCTGCAGCGTGCCGACACCGCACTGTGCGCGCACGACACCGTCGCCGTCCGTCCGCCCGAGCACGTCGTCGTCGGTCAGCAAGCCGTCGCGCGCGAGCCCGACGCGCACGTCGCGACGCGGTTCGCCGTCGCTGCCTTGCAGCCGGATCACGACGTTGCCGAGCCGAACGCGGAACTTCGCGTCGATCGTGCCATCGCGCGGCACGTCGACGACTTCGTCGGACAGCGCCTGCGGGATCTCCGGCATGCGCACGCGGTAGCAGCCCGCCGTCACGGCGCAGCCTCCGTCCCGCGGTGCAGGAACGCCGAGTGCAACCGTGCGATCGGCTGCATCGCCGGGGCGCGGTTCGCGCGCGAGATACACATACGAATGGTTGTGGACGTTCGCCTGGTCGCAGACCACCTCCGCGGCGACGTAGGCGACGTCGAGCCCCGGAACGGAGACGTCGATGGTCTTGCTCTCGCCGGCGCCAAGCGTCACGTTCGCCAACGCGCCGGCGAGCGGCCCGTCGAGCAGCGCGACTTCCCACGCACCCGGAGCAACCGCGTACTCGATCGCGTCGCCATCGACGAGCGGTGTCGGATACAGCAGCTTGTCGCTTGGACCGCGCATGCCGATCCGGGTCTGCAGCATGCCCATGCGTTCGACGGCGTCCTGAGGCGAGAGGCGCACCCTGAGCCGCGCATCGTGACCGAGCCGCACGAGCAGCGGCTCGCGCACATCCAGCCGAACGCCCTCGACGACGACCGGCGCATGATTGCCTGTCACGCGCACCGTTCGCGGCACGAGGCCGGCGCCGCGCAGCACCATGCTCCCCTGCTCGTCGGTCCGCGGTCCGTCGCGGCGCGAGCGCGCCGCGCGATCGGGGTCGACCAGTTCGACGCGGCTGCCGGCGACCGGCGCGCCGTCCCGACCGGTGACGACGACGGTGCGGTCGAACCACGGGCCCACGACGACCGTGACGCGGCACGGCTCGACGACGTCGACCTTGCGCGCCGGCGGCGCGGCGAGGTTCGCGTCGCTCAGCGAGCAGCGCAGCGTGTGCGAGCCACCGCTGACGCGAAACGAGTACGACGTCGCGGTGCCGACGCTGTGCTCGTCGTTCGGACCGAACGTCACACCGCCGGCCACCGGCTTCCCGTCGACGTCGACGAGATCGATCTGCACGACGACCTTGCAGCGCAGCACGAACCGCAGGTCGTGCGTTCCCCATGGCACCCATCGAGTGGCGACCAGGTCCTCGTGATCGCCGCGATCCCACTCCGTGACGCCGCGGATCGCGACCATGCGCGTGTCCTTCGGTTCGCGCGCGAACCAGAAGCGGCCCGCGTCGTCGGTGCTCACGCCACCTTCGTGACCGGTGACCACGATCTCGGCTCCTGCGACCGGTACGCCATCTTCGCCGGCGACGATGCCCGCAATCGTGTCCGGTCGCTGCATCGCTGCGTCGAGCAAGACGGGCACGACCGGTTCACGATCGACGCGCACGGGCTCCAGCGGTGGCGCGATCCGTTCTTCCGTCGCGATCGCAGGCGCGCGTTCTTCGCCGATCGCGCGCTCGTTCGGGCCGTCCGGCGGCAGCACCGCCTTGCCCCGCGCGCACCACCACACGGCAGTGGCGGCCAGAGCGAGCGCGAGCAGCGCCAGGGCACGGGATGTCGTCAGCACGGGAGCGCGTCGGTCGGCGGTACGGAGGGCGCAGGAGTTCTACCCCCAACGGCGCTGGAGGGTGACCTCGAGCCGCGGTTCGGACCACGAACCGGTCACTCGCGCCACAGCTTCGCGAAGAACAGGTTGCGAGCGCGGTCGGTGCCGCAGTGGAAACCGGTGATCGCGCCGGCAGCGTCGCGCGCGAACTCGACCGTGAATCCCGGGTTGCCGAAGCGGTCGGGAGCGAGCACGGGCAGTTCGTAGTCGGCGAGGCCGACCTCACCGAGGAACAGCGCTCCGCCGCGCAACGCGATCTCGGCGCGCACTTCGAGCTCTTTGCTCTCGTAGACGCCGGGGTAGCCCAGCATGGCCTCGGCCGTCGGCGCCGGCGGCGGAGCGCCCCTGGCCATCGGCTGCGTTCGCTCGCGGGGTCTCGGCTCCGCGCTCATGTGTTCCGCCAGCACGAAGTTCGCGATCTCGGAGCAGATCGAGCTCGGATCGATCGTCGCGAGGTTCGACATGCATATCACCGAGAGCTTGTGCTGCGGGAAGCGCATCAGCTGCGCGCGGTAGCCGGCCCACGCGCCGCCGTGGCTGACGCGTTCGAGACCGCGGAAGGTGTCGACGACGAGTCCGCAGCAATACGGGAGCTCGGAGCCGTCGTTCAGCCGGCCGTGCTCGTGCAGGAAGCGCTGCAGCCGCTCGCCGCCGACCTGCCGGGTCGTGAAGTTGCGCTCCCACTTCGCGAGGTCCACCACGGTCGTCATCACCGCGCCATCGCCGGTCTGCTCGAAGTCGGACATGTCGATGCCGAAGCCGCCCTCGCCGCGCGGCGAGTAGCCGCTGGCGCGAGCGGGAACGACCAGCCTGTGGTCCTCGTGCACATGCGTGTCGCGCATGCCGAGCGGCGCGAAGATCTCGCGCTCGGCGAACTTCGCCATGCTCGTGCCGCTGGCGCGCTCGACGATCTGCGCGAGCAGGAAGTAGCCCGAGTTCGAATAGAGGTGGCGTTCGCCCGGCTGGAAGTTGAGCTGTTTCTGCCGCGCGATCATCGCGAGCGCCTGTGCGCGGGTCGTCCAGTCCTCGGACTTTCGGCCCGCGAGCAGGAACAGGTCGAGGTAGTCGCGCAGGCCGCTGGTGTGGTGCAGCAGGTGGCGCACCGTGATCGGCGCGCCGTAGTCGCGCAGCTCGGGGATCCAGCGGCGCACGTCGTCGTCGGCCGACAGCTTGCCCTGCTGCGCCAGCAGGCCGATGCAGGCGGCCGTGAACTGCTTCGACGTCGAGCCGAGATCGAACACCGTCGCGGCGCTGATCGGCACCGAGTGCTCGAGGTTGGCCATGCCGTAGCCGCGCGCGAAGACGAGGTCCCCGTCGCGCACGACGCCGACGACGCATCCCGGCGAGTCGGGCTTGTTCCACGCGGCGCACAGCTGGTCGACGCGCGCCTGCAGCGCGTCCGCGGGCGCCGCGACGGCCGCGGGCGCCCCGACGGCGGCGTGCGCCGCGGCGTCGGCGGGAACGGCGTGCTCCAGCGGGGCTGCGCAGGCGCCGAGCAAGGCCGCAACCGACGCAAGCACGCATGCCAACTTCATGGTGGGGAGTCCTCCGATCCGTTCGAGCAGAACGTCGCCAGTGTAGCGTAGGGTGCGCTGCACAACCGGCGCGAGCCCGCGACTCGCAACGCCGTGTCGATCTCCGCGAACGGATCCGCCGTCATCGCCGTCGCTCAGCCCTTGAGCCAGCGCTCGTATTGCGCCCAATCCGAGTCGATCACCTTGCGCTGCTCGTCCTCGGACGCGGTATCCACGCGACCCCATCTGCAGTACTTCGGATACTCGGCCGGGCTCAGCACGTCGCGGTAGTCGAGCTTGGCTTGCTCGACCCAGTAGCGCAGCTGCTTCAGGTTCTTGTTGGCGAGCTTGAGGACGGCGAGCCGCACGCGATCCGCCCCGCGATGGCTTTCGCCGCAATATTCGTGGAGCATGGCGAGCGCGTTGTCTTGCTGTGACGGCGGGAAATCGCGCCGGACGATGCGTTCGACGTCGGCGGCGGTGACGTCGGGCGTGGGCTGCGGGACGCGCTTCACAGCTCGGGTCGGACGCGTGGAAGAACTTCAACTGCGGTTCGGACCTCCCGAACCCCACGGTCCCACGATCTCCACGCCACGAGACCCCGTCAAGAGCACGCCCTGGCCGCCCAGCAGCGGTTGCAGCGACGCTCCGCTTTGTCCACTCGAACCATCAGTTCCGTCGAAGTGCGCATGCGCGAGCGAGCTGCTGTTCTGCCGGGGAGAGATCAGCGCCGTTCGCACGCAGCGCGTCGAGCCGTTCGTTGGCCAGCGCGATCGCCGCGGCGTCGGAGCGCTCGATCGCAAGCTCGACGAGCAGCTGCAGACACTGGTCCGCGTCGCGCCACGACAGGCCGCGCGTCGACCGCGCCAACGCCAGGGCCCGTTCGAGGTGATCGCGGGCCGGTGCCGCGAGCCCGAGCCGCATCTGGACCCGGGCCAGCGCCAGCCGCAGCCGCGCCTCGGCTTCGGGTTCGCCGAGCTGCTGCACGTGCGCCTCGGCAGCGCGCAGCGGTTCGGCCAGCTGTTCGCGCGTACCGGTGGCGCCGATCTGCACGAGCAAGTCGGCCAGCAGGTTGGTCGACGTCACGGCGTTCGCATGCGCGCGCCACGCGATCGACTCGCTCGCACGCACGCGCGCGAGATCGCTCGCGGTGACGATCCAGCCGCCGAGCACGAGGCAACAAGCGCCCGTGATGGCCGAGGTCGCGATCGGGTGCCGCCGCACCGCGCCCAGCAGCGCGACGAGCGGCGGCTGCCGGCGCGCGCGCAGCGGACGGCGTTCGAGGTAGCGGCCGATGTCGTCGGCCAGGTGCTCGGCCGACGGGTAGCGTTCGCCCGGCTCCTTGCGCATGGCCACAGCCAGCAGCGTCGCGAGGTCGCGCGGCAGCGGCGCTGCGCCGAACTCGCGCGGCGAACGCGGCGCGTCCTGCAGCACGGCGAGCTCGAGCGCGGCGCGCTCGCTCGGCAGCGGCCGATACGGACTCTGGCCGAGCAGCAGGTGATAGAGCAGCACGCCGAGAGAGTAGATGTCGCTCGCGGTCGTCACGGGCTCGCCGCGGACCTGCTCCGGGCTCGCGAACGACGGCGTCATCGGCGCGCGCGACGCGAGCGCAGTCCAACCGGGATCACGATGCGGCTCGAGCAGCTTCGCGATGCCGAAGTCCAGCACACGCGGCTGCCCCACGCGGTCGACGAGGATGTTCGACGGCTTGAGATCGCGGTGCACGACCAGGTGCCGATGCGCGTGGTGCACGGCGTGGCACACCTGCACGAACAACAACAGCCGCGCGCGCGGTTCGAGTCCGCGCTCGCGGCACCACGCGTCGATCGGCAGACCCTCGATGTGCTCGGTGATCAGGTAGGGTCGGCCATCGGGGGTTTCGCCGGCGCCGAGCACCGCGATCAGGCCCAGGTGATGCAGGGAGCCCAGCACCTCGCGCTCGCGGCAAAAGCGCGCGGCGAGGTCGGGTGAAGCGAGACCGGCCTTCAGCACCTTGATCGCCGCGCGCGCGCCATCGGAGCGCACGCCGAGGAACACCGTCGCGGTGCCGCCTTCGCCGAGCACGGCCTCGAGCCGGTAACCATCGAGCTCCGTTTCGAGCAGGCTCTCGTCGGCCTCGCGGCGCAGGCAGTCGAGGTGCAGCTCGCCGGCGGGCCGATCGAGTGCCGTGCATGACGCGCCGTCGGCCGAGAGTAGCGCGCGCACTTCGGCCGCCGCGGGGGCGTCACTTCGCTCGAGCGATGCCAGTTGCGCTTGCTGTTCCGCGGCCGGCGCGTCGCAGAGCCGTTCGAACAGCGCTCTCGCGCGTTGCCAACCGATCTGTTCATCGATCATCGCGTTCGATCTCCCGCTGCAAGAACGCGCGCGCCGTGCGCCACTCGCGTTTGACCGTCGCCGCGGAGCAGCCGAGCACGCGCGCCGTCTCTTCGACTTCGAGGCCCACGAGGAAGCGCAGCTCCACGACGCGCAACAGCCGCGCGTCGATCGCAGAGAGCCGCTGCATCGCACCTTCGAGCCGCAGCACCGGATCGTCGCGCGTGGTGCCCACGTCGGCCGGCGGGCGCGCCATGACACCATTGCGCCGGTGCCGGCGCCGCGCGCTGTCGACGAGCACGTGGCGCATCACGGTCGCCGCGAGCCGCAGGAACTGATCGCGGTCGTCGGCCGCGAGGTTGGTGCCGTGCAAACGCACGAACGCCTCGTGCACGAGCGACGTGGGCGCCAGCGTGTGGCCGCGGCGTTCGCGCGCGAGCTGCTGCTGCGCCATCGCGCGCAGCTCGCGATAGAAGCGCTCGAACAGCTCGCGGCCGGCGGGTTCGCTGCCCGCGCGGCTCTGGCGCAACAGGCGCACGATCTCTTCGTCGGACGTGGTCGTCACCATCGGCGCGGGGAGGGTAGCAGAAAAACTGCGTGTTGGTGAGCCGCCGCGCGGACCTCGTTCGCTTGGCAGAACAGAGGCAAACCATGTCCCTGACCCGCCGACGCATCCTGTCCCTGGGCGCAGCCACCGCTGCCGCGACCGCCGTGTCGCTGCCCGCGAGCACGGCGGTGCTCGCTCGCGCGCCGACCTGCCCACTCG
>Ga0075418_10000398_pt1 | contig 45045 bp, 50 predicted proteins | sample SoiMetdeltSBSDD2_FD_81776 | JGI IMG/M metagenome (GOLD analysis project Ga0075418, IMG submission 81776) | Bulk soil microbial communities from a Populus tree surrounding site in Tennessee, USA - Soil MetaG P. deltoides SBSDD2 | ecosystem: Environmental > Terrestrial > Soil > Tree plantation...
AAGTCAAGCGCAACACCAACCAGATCGCGGCCCTCGCTGCCCGGAGGGTTTCGCCCGCATCAAGTTCTGAGCTGATGAAGCCGCTCGAAGGCCTCAAGCGCCGGCTCGTCGCGCCCGTTGAGCATCGCCGACCATGGCAGGCGCTCGACATCGTCGGCGGCGAGCGGACCCACCGCCTTCGCCTGAGACAACGCTTCATAGGCATCGCCCCAGGCGCGTCGCTCATTGGCGCCCCGGCCGCTCAGCGCCGCGTCCCCCACAGCCGAGGAGTCTACACAAAAGCGCCTACTGGCAGCCAAGTCGGACCACGACGCTGTTGGTCTGGAGCGAATAGGTGCTCGTACACGCCGCAGTGGTCCGGAATGGATGGCCGGGCCGGAGTCCGTAGCGTCTTGGCGACTACTCGCGGGTAATCGCAAGAAATGTTCGGATAGCCTGACGCAACGTATGGTCCTCCGTGAGACTCCGCTATCGAGGGGATTTGTGGAAGATCTACGGGATCCGAGCGAAGAATGACCGGGCCGCCGATGCTGAGGCCTATTAAGCCGGGGATCGCGTGCCGCAACGTGCGAGCTCCTTCGCCAGGACCACGCTTCGATAATTCACCCCTGGCCACTGCAGGTGCTCAACGAACGCAAAACCGTTACGTTGATACAACGCTATTAGCATCGATGCCTGCTCGGATGTGTCGAGAGCGAGAAAACGTACGTCCAGTTCGCGTGCTCGTTGCTCAACAATATGAAGCAACGTTGCTCCGATGCGTCGATGCTGATGGGATGGCCTCACCGCGAATTGACCAAACCCGGCAACGTCGGGTCTCTCATAGAACGGAGATCCGTGTGACTCATCAGCGCGCTTCAGGGTTATGACACCGACAACCAGGTCGCGATCTTCGGCAACGATCGTCTCACCACGAGCCATTCTGGTGCGAGTCACGTTGGAGTTTTGGTGCGAGGCCACAAATCGCATCCCTTGCGTCGCCAAAGGCGCATAGGCTTCGTGCAGCATTTGCGTTATGGCGTCGATATCATCCGCGGGTTCAGATAGCGGTACACGATGTCGTTGCCAGTTTTGTCCGCAAGGCGAAGGCCGTCTCGCAGCGAGTTATAGAGCTCGATATGCAGATCTTATCGCTTAGGGCGCATGATCGACAGGTTGGGGATGGTCATTGGCTTACAGAGCCGATGATCGTGCAAGGAGGCGCAGGACTTACAGCGACTGGGGTCACCGACCACGCGATTACCGCCGGTGTGGTCCCCGCGCTCGGTCTCAAAAGCGTCTCCCCGGGCGGGTCGCTGACCCGCGACCTACAAGATCATTTGTTGCGGTTCAGGACACTGCTTCGGAGACCGGTGTCTTGAGTTCCGGCTTAATGTAGGACCAGTGGACGTGGATGCTTTTCCATGTCCCCTGCGTCGCTCGGTACACTGCGGTTGCGTTCCAGCGCGCAACGATTGCGTCTGTCCCATCAGGTTGCGTGCGGTGACTGAGAAGGTTGAAAGTCAGCACTGCAATGTCCCTATAGTGCTGCACCTTCGGGTCGATCATGTCGAATCGATCGACGCGAATTTTCCCCGTGTAGGGTGCGATCATTTTCTTCATGGCGTCCAGGCCGTCGATCCGCTTCTCCTGCACCGGATCGAAGTACGTGAGCTCGGGCGCGTAGATCTCGATGTATCCCTGTGGATCGCCCTTGCCCCAGCGGTCGAGTGCGCCGCGCTCGAGCGCAATAACGGTGGCGGCCACATCTTCCTGCGAGGCGGATGCACACGACGTGGCGACGAGCGCGGGAAGAATCAGCAGCATGAGCGTCCGCATGGGATCTCCTCTCCTATCCGGTGAGTAGCGACCGGCACTCGGGACTGTCGAGCAGCTTCCGCATAGCCGTCAAGAAATCTGGTGCCGCGTGGAATGGATGAGCGCGGTGGATCTCGCCGTACGCGGAGTCGAGCGCCTCGAGCCCCTCCAGTGCATCGGGGGCCACATCGCGCACCCGCGTCACATGCGCGCGCGCGAACAACAGTCTGTGCGGATCGAGATAGCCGGCCTGGATGAATCCTTGCGTTTTCTTCGCGCAGCGGCACGTGTTGGTGCTGTTGACGAGTCCGCACTGCCCCTGCATGAAGCTGTGCAGGTCTCGGCGTGCGCGCGCGAGCTTCTGCCGGAATGCGTCCCGCGAAACCTCCAGCAGTTCGGCGCCAACGCTGTCGGGCACGCCGAGGATACCGCCGAAGATATACACAAGCCGCTGCTCGCGATCGAGGCACAGCAGCATCCCGGAGGTGCAGCCGATCTTCGCCTCCAGCAGCAGCAACTGCACGTCAGCAGGCACGGACGACGGATCCGGCAGGTCCAGATCGGCCGTATTATCGAGCTCACGCGCGTAGTCGCCGAACGAGATCGTGTCGGGCTTGTCCCCACGGCGCTTGATGTTCAGCGCGTGATTGACGACGATGCGGTAGAGCCAGGTGCGGAAGCTGCTACGGCCTTCGAACGTCGAGAGTTTCGTCAAGACCTTGATCAGCACTTCTTGCGTGGCGTCTTCGGCCTCGTGCGGGTAATAAAGCATCCGAACCAGGATGTTGTAGATCCACGGTTGGTGGCGCTTGAGGAGAGTCTCCAGCGCCTCCCGGCTGCCCATCTGCACACGCGCAACGAGGGCGAGGTCCTCCGGGTCCGTGTCGGCTTGCTCCGTTAGAGGATTCACGTGCGGCATCTGATTATCTTAGACACACGCAGAACGTGACTGTGACAACCAACCCTTGCCCTCACTGCAAAGACCCGGTCGGCATCCAGGACCACTGCGGCTTGCCCGTCAGGCCCCGTTGCCACGCCATGAGGCCGAGCCTCGGTTTCCTAGGCCGAAGCTCATGCGCGGGGACGCTGAGCTACTGCCTCTGGAAGCCGCCACACTAGGTCAGCGTTCAACAACCTCGCGTGTAAGCCGGTTGCAGTTGAAGATGGAGATTGCTGTCGTAGAACTGCTCAGCGTCGACGAGGAAGGTTGGCAGCCGGTTGCCGGCCGCGCGAGCGTCGGAGTCGGCGCACGGTCCGTCAAAGTCCTCTTCTTTTCTGATTTCCAGCGTGCGGCCATGTACCGCGATGACGATAACGTTGCCGGCAGCGAACGTGACGGTGCGGGCTGTCCCTGGAACGCGCGCGTCAACGCTTTTTGACAAGACGTAGATGGTGCCCGCCGACACGCTCGAGTGCTCGGCACGACCTGTCAGGTGGATCCACACGGACCTTGGGAATGGGCGCGGCGGCAACAGGAACCACTCTCCCTTCCGATCCAGGATGGTCTGCTCGCGCAGATAATCGTAGCCCCAGTCCTCGTCGACCCAGTCGGTCTCGAACGGCATATCCTGTCCCTCGCTTGGCCGGTACACGAAACGAATTCGCATCTCTGGAGTCAGGCGCGCGATGATCGTCCCGAGTGCGCGCGCGTTTGGTGAAGGCGCCTCTCGGACGGGAAAGGTCCACTCGACCGGCGAAGGCCGCACCATAAAACAGTCCACGACCGCTCTCACTTTGTTCACAGCGCGCGTGTCTGCGAAGAGCGACTCCCTGAGCGCGCGATCTACGGGGACGACGATCTTGCCCTCAGGCAGAACGGTTGCCAGACGAGTTAGATCGATGGTCTTGCCGCTGCTCGCCAGCCCAATCTCCAAGGCGTGTACCGCGCCCAAGTGAAACCGCGTCGTGACGCAGTCGTCGTTACCGCTGATCTGACAGTCGAAAAGAAGATCGATCGTCTCAAAGTCATCGCCAGCGATGCGGTGCACATCGTTCGCGTAGCTGTAATCCGCGTTTCCGATAAGCATCTTGAAAAATTGCGGGTTAACAGAATTCGACTGCTTCGCGGGCATGCGAAGCGACGCGCCCGGCTGCAGCTCCGCGTCATGAGGCGACAAGCCCAGGTACGCGGTGCCGTCACAGAGCCCCGTATTACGGCGTTCGCAGGTGCCGGCATTCGGGCCGGAACATGCCGGCTGCACCCGGCCGGTCAGATGACTCAACATCTCTTCGGACCAGAGAGGAACCAACTCGAACGGCGTACTAATTGGATCGGCCGCGTAAAGATAGGTAGCGCCCGTAAACAACAGCAGGCCGATAGAAAAGACGCCTGGCGTTGACATCAGTGTGACGGCACGTGCAAGGCGAGTGCCGACCGCATCTGCAACGCCGTTGTAAATGCCTGGGATTTTTCCGTCGGGTGCGATTACAAAACCGGGGCTGGCTACGAATACTGTGAATCTCCCTTCGGCGATCATGTCTCGCCTCACCCGCGCAGACGGCGCAGCGTCGACCACTCCTTGTGAACTGCGCTCGCGGGTGGCGGACCAATTACTTGTGCGAAGTTGCGCAGTCCACAAACCTCAAGCCCGTTAATCGCAGCGAGAGATGAAGCGTGTCGGCGCCGGGCGGAAGCGCACGCACAAGAGCAACGCGTTCGCTTTGACCAATATCGACGTTACTACCAGTTGATCATAGGCGACGCCTCCTGCACTCCTCGGTGCTGGCGCGGCGAGGAAGTTTGGAGCCTTATCAAGGCGGGTCCCCGAGACGGTTTGGCGCTCGGGCCTAGCTCGCCAGCATCCCGTGCTCGACGTCTCTGTGTCCAGCGCGGCGGCGGCGGCGGGAGCTTCTGCGCTGATCGGGATCCGTTGGATGGTGGCATCACGCGAGACCACATGGGAGGGGACTATGTTGAGAATCGAGATTGATATGTTCTCCGGCCGGCCCAACCCGATCTGGATCATCAGCGACAAAGCTGAAACGGACCGGTTCCTGGCGGCGGTGGCCGAAGCAACGGGAGTGACCGCAAAGCAAGGCGCTGGATTCACGGGCCTCGGATTCCGTGAAGTACGTGTCGATCTCATTGCCGACGATGAGCCACGGAAACGGAGAGTTCCGCAGCAATTCGCACTCGCTTCCACGGCGGCAAAGGACCTGAAGGCTTCCGGAGCGCTAGCGCGTCGCTTGATCGAAGCGATGCCCATCCGTTCCGAGATTCAACTGGTTGAGCACGCGCTCACGCCGCTGAACGCAAAGCTGCGCCGCGCGATCCTCGAGCGCCTAGCGGAGTACCTCGGCGACCCACCTCGCATTTACCGCCCGAAACGATGGCCGCCCTACAATCCGCTGCGCACCACGATCAAAGACGAGAAGTGCACGACGTGCGAGTATGAGGTCAGCCAGTTCAACCCGGGATTCTGGAACAATCCGACGGTCCAGCCCAAGAACAATTGTTATAACTATGCTCGCAACTGGCGAACCGACACATACGCACAGCCTGGCCGAGCACACGGCGCACAGACGAGTATCATGCAGTGCAACACCGTCACAGCGGCGGCGATGGCCGACGGCTTAGTCAAGCGTTGCAATTGCCTGCCGACAAGCGAGTGGCCACGCCGGCTCATGGCGCTCGTGGTGGACAATCAGGCACCGGGTTTCGATTACCATTGGTATCGGCACCAGCGCGGCGGCTTCTGGGGTCACAAGCCCGGAGGGGGCGCCGCCCGAAACGTGGACAACAGTAATGTTGTGATCACAAATCCCGAGACGTGCGACAGAGGCCGCTACAACGCGTTCTGTGGATACTTCTATGCGGGTCGCTCGGTTGTGATCAACTGAGTGGCGACGGGAACCGTATGCTCGTCGAGCTTGATGTATTCAGCGGGCGGCCGAATCCGCGCTGGGAACTCGACGAGCAAAGGAGCCAGGAATTGCGCCAGCTCGAGAGGCGCCTGACGCCGGCTCGTGAGGCAGCGCCCGAGCCTCCGGGGCTTGGCTATCGCGGTTTCGTGTATTCGGACGCCAGCGGGCAGGTGCGAGCGTACCGCGGGTATGTGAAGACTCCTCGAACGGTGCTTGCCGATCCTTCCTTCAGTGTCGAGAAGTATCTTCGCGATCAGCTGCCCGCCGAGTACGCCGAGTTGGGCGACATGATAGCGGCGGAGCTTACGCCCAAGTAGGCGCCATCCATAGCGCTCGTTCTTGAGGCAGCGATCCGATTCAGCCCGGATCGGGGCGAATCACTCTTTCTGGCTTATTGGACGACTACGCGCTTGAGACTTTTAAGACAGGCGGCGTGTTCCGTGCACTAGACTCAGCGCGGAGCAACCAATGAGAGTTCACCGGCTCATCGTCGCCGTTCTGGCGTTTGCATTGGTGTCAGTCACGGCCGTGACGGCTGGCGCGCAGACAATTATCGTGAAAGCCGGCCGGCTTATCGACGGCCGTGGCGGACCGCCCATCGCACCCGCGATGGTCCGTATTGGCGGCGAGCGGATCGAAGAGGTGGCCGCGTCCCTAGTGGTGCCCAACGGCGCGACCATCATCGACCTCGGCGATTCCACTTTGCTGCCAGGCCTCATCGATTTGCATACGCATCTGACAAGCCAGGAAGGCGTTCATTGGGAAAACGCGCTGATCACCACAACGCCACCGCAGGCGGCTCTCTGGGGCGCAAGGAATGCGCGGGTTACGTTGTTGTCCGGCGTGACGACCTCGCGAGATATGGGGTCAACCTGGCCATATGTGGACGTCGAACTGCGGAAGGCCATCGAAGGTGGCGCCGTGCCAGGTCCTCGGTTGGTCGTGGCCGGCAGCTACATATCGTCGACAGGGGGCGCCGGAGACGCCCGCCAGTTCTCGACGTATCTCGACGTGCCGTTGGTGCGGAACATGGCGGATGGCCCGGACGAAATCGTCAAAGCCGTCCGAACGAACTTTAAGAATGGCGCCGATTTCATCAAGATCCTCGCGACCGGCGCCGTGTTGTCCAAAGGCATATCGCCGGGTGCGCAGCAATATTCCGATGCCGAGATCCAGGCTGCAGTAACCGAGGCGAATCGATGGGGACGTCAGGTGGCCGCGCATGCTCACGGCGCCGATGGCATCAAGGCGGCCATTCGCGCGGGTGTGCGCACGGTCGATCACGGATCCTACCTCGATGACACCGCGATCGAGATGCTGAAGAAGTCCGAGCGGCGGACCTTTTATGTGCCGACGCTGGCGCTGTACGCGTTTCTGCAAGCTGCGTCGCACGTCCCCGAGTCTGAGAAAGAGAGGAGCCGGGCAGTAAGCGAGATCGCCGCGACCGGTTTCAAGCGCGCGCTTGCGGAGGGGATACCCATCGGCCTCGGTACCGATGCGCCCGTGATCCCGCATGGGCTCATCGCGCGCGAGATGGCCTACCGGGTTTCGCTCGGGGAAGCAGCGATGAAGACGATTGTCGCGTCTACGTCGTTGAATGCCGAAATCCTTGGCCTGCAGGATCGAATCGGTTCAGTGATCGCCGGGAAGCTCGCAGATTTGATCGCGGTGCGCGGCAATCCGCTGAGCGACATCAGCGTGTTGCAGAACGTCCACTTCGTGATGAAGGCCGGCACCGTCTACAGAGCTGAGACGCCCGTCGGCAAGCCTCCGATCCGATAACCGTGGGCCAAACGATTAGAACGAGATTCGCCCCACCTTGCCGGTGACCCATGGCGAAACAATTTCCACTCCTCCCTCCCCGCCTACTGAATCGGAAGGGAACTGATTGATCGTTGCGATCATCGCGTTCATCGTCCTTGCAGGCTTTCTTCGGAAGTGACACAAGCCGCGCGACCAGAGAAGCTATTGCTGGCCCGGCGCCGAAGCGTGAGCCCTTCTGGAGCCCGTTCGCGCATTGTCAGGTGAAGGGGAGGTGTTCATGATTCGTCAGCTGAACTGGTGGGGCTCCGCTTTGTATGTCTTGATCTTCCTCGCGGCGGCAACTCCAGTTCGTGCTCAGGGCATCGCCACGTCATTCGACCAGTTGCGTGTACTCGTGAAACCTGGGAGTACTCTCGCTGTGACCGATGCAGCCGGTAAGGAGACAATCGGGAAGCTTGTCGCGCTTTCAGGGTCTTCCCTCGAGCTGAGCGTTGGTCAGATTACGCGCACGTTCGCCGAATCCGACGTGCAGGCGGTCCGCCAGCGGCGTCACGCCTCTTTGGGGACCGGAGCCAAGTGGGGGTTCTTCATCGGTGCAGGTGTCGGCGCGCTCGCTGGTGTTGGAGCGGCCGCAGAGGGTTATTCGACTGCAGAAAGTATTGGCTGGTCATTCGTTGGCGCGGGGGTTTATGGGGCTTTGGGTGCTGGTGTCGGAGTCGGGGTCAGTGGGTTGATTCGCGGATTGCATGTTGTCTACACGGGCCGTCCAGCATCTGCGACAAAGCTGACAGTATCGCCGATTCTGTTTGACGGCCGGACGGGCGCAACTGTGTCGCTTCGCTTTTGACGTAGACGCAGATCCAACCACGCACGATCAAGATAGGCGTCCGACAAGCGACCCACACAGGCGGACGCAGCCACCGCGAAGCGAGTGGCGCGGCCGGCAGGTCTCGTACACGCTCGCGACGAGCGGAGCGAGTCGCGGCGTGAACGAGACTGGCACAAACACTATCGCGCCGTCGCGAACGAGCGGCAGCGAGTGAGCCACGCGAACGGAGCGGGGATCATGGGGCCCCCGCGAGTGAGCGTGCTAGGGAGTCCGAGGGGTGGAACCCCTCGGTTAAAGATGTGGCGCGCCCGGCAGGTCTCGCACACGCTCGCGGCGAGCGGCAGCGAGTCGCGGCGTGAACTAGAAACCGGCGGACGCAGCCACATCGCGAAGCGATGTGGCGCGCCCGGCAGGTCTCGAACCTGCGACCCCCGGCTTAGAAGGCCCGTTGTCCGAGGATTATCGAAAACAGGCCACATTTTGGCGTTCCGAGAAATTCGAATGGGTTGTTACATAGCGGTTATGTTCGGGCTCAGGGGATCGACTGTGTATCTCGACCTTCTGCACCCAGGGTCCGCTATTTTGATTGTTACGGGAGTTAAGAGTGATAACCGATCGCGGCGCGGCCATTGAAAAACCGGCGATATTCGAGACGTCTGTGGTGGAGATTGCGCGCATCTAATACGCGATTGTCTCCCACAGAGACTCCGCATACCGATGAATATCACGCTCTGGTTTTCAGGCAGTTGTTCAAACTGGCGTCGCATCTTACAATGAACGTGCTCGTCTGATCGCGAGGACGAGAGTGGGACTTCGCTCCGAAACGGAGCAATCGGGATCGAGCTGATCCGCCATGAGCGTGGCGATCACGCACGATCGCGAGTATCAGGTCGCGAGCTTGCGTGGGGCAGGCGATCGCGTCGTATGTAGGAACGCTCGAAGTTTCTCCATATGGCGGATTGTGCCGTCGCCCCTTTTTTATTTTCTGGGGTGGTCGGCCACAGTTTGCGTGGAGATCCGATGCCCCAAACCCCTTACGCTAATCGCCCGTTCCCGCTCTGCCGGCAACTAACGGTCTCAAGTCCGGCCATTCCCTGGGGGCTTCTAGCTCATCACGGCAATCACCGGCGTTGGATACTGCCCTTCCGGCCACGGTTCCCTCAAATAGCTCTTCATGTGCTTGCGCTGCTCATCCCTCGGCGCGTGTCCCGCTGTGTCGCTCAATCAATTCCTTCGTGGAGGTCACGATATGAAGCCTGTCCTGCGCACACATCTTGAGAGTCTCGTCCCTGATCCCCAGAACGCGAATCGCGGCACCGACCGCGGACGCGAAGCGCTCGCCCTCTCACTTCGCGAGTACGGCCCTGGACGTGCTGTTCTGATTGATCGCCGCGGGCGAATTATCGCGGGAAACAAAACCGTGGAACAAGCGAAGCGCTTGAACATACCCCTGCGTGTGGTCAAAACCGACGGACGCCATCTCATCGCCGTCCAACGCAACGATCTCGACCTACGCACCGACGCGCGGGCGAAAGCACTCGCGATCGCCGATAACCGCGTAGGCCAATTGGATCTCGAATGGGACGTCGCCATGCTGAAGCAATTGCAGGCCGATGGTCTCGATCTCTCCGCCTTCTGGACGGCGGAGGAATTTGCTGCGCTGTTTGCGGATCCGACGTCAGGCTTGACCGACGAGAACGCCGTCGTCGAGCCCGGCCCTACCGAGCTCGTCCGCGGTGATCTCGTCATACTGGGTCGCCATCGCCTGCTGTGCGGTGACGCGACATCGGCCGGCGACGTGTCGACGCTGCTCACCGGCGCCACGCCGATGTTGATGACAACGGATCCGCCGTACGGCGTAGAGTACGACCCCGCGTGGCGACATCGTATGCATCCTCATCAGCGTACAGCCGTCGGGCGTGTGCAGAATGACGATCGCGCGGAGTGGACGCAGGCGTGGCAGCTGTTCCCAGGCTCCATTGCGTACGTGTGGCATGCGGGGTTGAAAGCGCCACAGGTGGCTGGTGACCTCGACGCGGCCGGCTTCACGATTCGCAGCCAAATCATTTGGGTCAAGCAGCATTTCGCGCTCAGTCGAGGCGACTACCACTTTCAGCACGAGCCAGCCTGGTACGCCGTGCGTGGAAAGGGCCGATGGTGTGGTGATCGGCGACAGACGACCGTATGGGAGGTCCCCAATCTGAATCCCATGGGCGGTACCCGCGCGGTTGACAACGCGATCACCGGGCACGGCACGCAAAAGCCCGTACGACTCTATGAGATCCCTATCCTTAACCATACGCACGTCGGTGATGCCATCTACGATCCGTTCTCCGGTAGTGGGACGGCGATCATCGCGGCCGAAAAACTCGGGCGTACCTGCTACGCCCTGGAGATTGATCCCCGATACGTACAAGCCGCGATGACGCGTTGGGAGGCGTTCACGGGTCACTCAGCCTCTCGTCAAAGGGTCCTGCGTCCAAGAACGACGAGGACGCGATGAGTGAAAGGCGTCACCGCCGGGGCCGCGGCGGTCAGGGAGGGCACGAACCGCGCGCGCGCATTCGAACGCGTGAGCAACGGGCCTTGGAACTGACGGTACTCGGCTGGCCGCAGCATAAGATTGCCGCCGATCTCGGAATCAGTCAGGCTGCGGTCTCCAAAATTTTGAAACGTGTGGACACGCGGCTCCTCCAGGGACTCCTGGAAGCGGCCGGACGCCAAAAGGTTCGCCACACCCTCCGACTCGAGCATCTCTACGCGGAATTGATGCAGGCCTGGGAGGACAGCAAAGCCGACACCACCCGACGACGTCAGCGTCAACTGCACGATGGACGCGCAGGAGCGAGCGCCACTGTGGCCGAAATCGTTGTGGAGAATCAGCACGGCGATCCCCGCTACCTGGAGAGCGCGCGCCAGGTACTTGCGGACCTTCGCAAGTTGTGGGGACTCGATGCACCGCAGCAGCTCGCTGTTCGCGCAACCCAGAACCCGTACGACGGCATGAGCGAGGAGGCATTGCGCAGCGAATGGGAACGTCAAGCCCGCTTACTGAGCAATGCAGAACACCTGCCTGTGAGCAGTGCGCCTAACGACCCGAGCGCCCCCGACGTCGCGGACTCCACCGACCTGACCGACAGGAGAACGCCACATGAATCGTGACCATTTGATTCGCCAGATTCAGCTTCAGAACGCACTGTTGAAAAAAGAGGCGGAACAATCGCTCCGCCGGTACGTGGAGCTCGCCTGGCCGATTCTCGAGCCGTCGACACCTTTTCAGTCCAATTGGCACATTGACTATCTCGTGGAGCATCTCGAGGCTGTGACCGCGGGCACGATCACCCGTCTTCTTGTGACGATCCCGCCGCGATACATGAAATCGCTACTGGTTTCGATCCTGTGGCCCACATGGGAGTGGATCCACCATCCCAGCCGCCGTTGGGTGTTCGCAAGTTACGCAGAATCCCTGGCCGTCAAACATTCCGTCGACCGGCGGACCGTCCTGCAGTCCGCCTGGTATCGGGAACGATGGCAGGATCGCGTGACATTGGCATCCGATCAGAATGAGAAGCGCGAGTTTCACAATACGCAGAAGGGACATATGGTGGCGACCTCGATCGGCGGGTCCATTCTTGGCAAAGGCGGCAGTCGTATCGTCGTGGACGACCCGCACAATCCGATGCAGGCCGAAAGCGATGTCCAGCGCGAGGCGGCCCTCAGCTTTTTCAGTCGCACGCTGTCCACACGTCTCGACAACAAGAACACCGATGCCATCGTCGTCGTGATGCAGCGGTTGCACGAGCGCGACCTCGCGTCGTTATGTCTAGAGCTGGGATATACCCACATCTGCCTGCCGGCCGAAGCGGAGGTGCCCACCACCTTAGTATTCCCTCGCAGCGGGCGGATTCAGCAACGCGAAGCGGGTGATGTACTGTGGCCGGCACGAGAAGGACCCGCGGTGCTCGCGTCGCAACAGCGACTCCTCGGATCCGCAGCCTACCAGAGTCAATATCAACAGCGGCCGGCGCCAGCCGGTGGCTTGCTGTTCAAACGCGATTGGTTCAAATTCTACGATGAGCTGCCGTCCGTGAACAGCTGGTTGCAGTCATGGGATATGACCTTTAAAGATGGTCCTTCGAGCGACTTCGTGGTCGGTTTGCAAGCGGCCCGGAAGGGTGCGGACCTCTATCTGATTGACCGCGTGAAGGGACAGCTGGACTTTACATCGACGTGTCGCCGCGTGCTGGAGCTGTATCGGCGATATCCACAAACACGGACCATCCTCATCGAGGAGGCCGCAAATGGATCGGCGATCGTCAATGTACTCAGTCGCCAAGTCTCCGGCATTATTCCGGTCACGCCCGAAGGTGGAAAGTACGCGCGCGCCCAGGCGGCGGCGCCGATGCTTGAGGCTGGCAACGTATGGTTGCCCAATCCGCGACCCTACGGTCAACTCGTACCCGAGCGCGCATGGGTCGATGACTTTGTTCATCAGTGTTGCCTGTTCCCCCAAGCCGCCCATGACGATGATGTAGACGCATTCACCCAGCTTGTCGCACGCTGTGTCCAGCCCGAGCTCGCGACATTCCTTAGCTGGTGAGCTTCAAGCGAAGAGAGGAATCGGCGTTAGGTAATCGCACGCCTTGCTTGGGCCGAGGATCGGTTGCTGTTTCTTGACTGACCCGTTGAGCCTCGGCCTATACAGCCACAGCTCACGGCCGTTGGAGGACCAGCGCCCTTACCGTGGGGGCGATTGAACTCATCCAAGACCCGAGCCGTTGCGATCGGTTGACGATAGGTGCCCACGCGGCTGCCCGCGGTCTGTTCCCCTGCGTAGGCATACCACACGCGATTTTCGAGCGGCATGCGATTGAACGCGTGCGAGCGACTCACCTCTTTGACGAATGCAATTCTTTCCAACTCAGGTATTGGTGGACTTCCGTTGCCAGTTCCGGCGGTAAACACTCGGCAAGATCCCGCCATGTCACGTTGTGCCGACCAATAGTCTGACATCCGTCCGGCACCTCAGCCGATGTATTGAGGACATCGCTGCTCCGCCCGACACCGACGACAGCCCAATGTTCGATACCCGGAATTGACTTTGCACCCATGACGGCACAATAAGCCAGCCCGAGATCAAGCTGACTGCGGTTGCGTCCGACACCTTGCCCTTGGCCAAGTCCTGAGTTCCACTTCGCTTCTCCAAGAATGGCGCACTTGCCTGTTAGGAGGCCGAAGTCGATTTCGGGCCGCCAGTTGACGCAGGCTTCTCGGGATGAGGAATCCGACGCCAGAGCCAAATGGCGACGCTCTTCGACTTCGGAAGGCCAAGCAGTCCCAACAGGCGATCGGCGAAGTGCTGCTTCCAGTCGGTCCGGTAAGCCAGCGGGCCGATCACGCTCCAGGTCACCGCGTCTTCACTATTTAACGATTGCAGATCGGAATAGTGGCCCAGGGTCTGGCGCGCCGCCACATCGTCTTCGGGTGTCCGCCCTTAAATCGATCGCTCGCGTAAAGCTTCTGGAGGATTTCTGGTGTCGGCCAAGGTTCGAGATCAGCGGTAATGAGGTTGTCGTATGGGTTACAGGTAACGAGCACTCCAGTCTTGCTCTCAGCTACTGCGACGGACCGTAGACCGGTCCAATCATCGATGACTCTCATATTCCGTTCGTGGCTGGGTGCTCCACACCAGCATTTACCGTTATGTAAGCGGCTGCCGGCGCGACCATCTCCATCTTACCAGGGCAGGATCGAGCGACGCACAGACCCACAGCGCAATCTTGGATTCGGAGTCATGCTCGAGCGCGTAGGCCGCACGGGTCACGACGTGGGTGGGGCCATGCTCAAGAGCCGGCTGCTTTTGCGGCTGTCCAAATGGGCAGTGTTTCTTGATGAGTTCTGGGTCGGGTGCTGCGTCTGCGACGGTCAGTGTGCTGTGAGTAGCGACGCGCACACCCTCGGTGACTTGTGCGCAACCGGAGAGGGCGGCGCACAGCAGGAAGAACAGCGGCAGCTGATGTTTCATAATTCGTCCTTAAGGACAAGCGAACGCGCCGTCCACCGTCAATTCGTTTGGTGATTCCACGGTTGGCTCGCCGGCGAATCGAGTGGCCTGCGACGAACTTCGACCGCAAGATATCGCAATGAACGCGACGTCTCCGAAGCCGAGACACAACGTCGCCATAGAAACCCGACAGCTTGAACTAACGGTTATTGGAGAAGGAACGAACATGCCGATACTCGTCGCGTGACCGTCTGTTGTCAAAGGGAATTATGTGTGTCGGCGCGGGTCCTACACGACTGGCTCAATTCGGCACATTAGGAGATTGATCTTGGAACCACTTTCGACGAGGATGAACGCTTCCACACCACACTGGAGAATTCGATGAGACCTCTTGGTGTCGCCCTCTTGGCGCTCGTGGCGTTATTCGCGGCGAGCACTCATGCTCGTGCACAGGCGACAACCCTCTTCGCTGGGGTTCCTGTGATCAAAATCAGCGAGGGAGGAATCGAGCGCAACCCCCAGACGTTGACACGTGCTGAGGCGGCGAATGTTCACTGTGTAATCAGTGAGATTGGCGGTAAATACTATTGGGCCTCTCGCGAGAATAAGCCGCTCGTGCTCATTCGGGGCGGGGCCTTCAATACGTACATAGCTGCGGACGGAAGCGGCTACATCCGCGTAACCATACCGGAGATGAAAAAGACCGTGGATGCAATGGGTGGCGCCGAAGCCGATTTCGACTATGTGGAGCATCTCCTCATAGGGCTTAGCAGCGTTACCTACTACGGTATCAACAGGTAACCCTATGCGAATCTGCGCCTACATCATGTGGCTCCTGTTCTTGTCATTGGACACGTCGGTCCTTCACGGCCAATCAAGTTTGCCGCCCGGCGGCAGTAAATCGGCTGAAGGCGTCGACAAGGAGGCTCTCGAGTGGGCACGCAATCTTGCCCAAACAAACCAGAAGGATCCGGTTGAATATGCTGCGTTAGCGAAGCTAATAACGCTCACAACGCAAATGTCACTCACGCGTTTGGGTTACGACATGGGCTCTTTTGATGGAATCCTGACTGAACGAACGACATCAGCAATCAAGCTATATGAACGGAACCGCAAACTGCCTGTCACAGGTAGCCCTCTAACCTACGCTACAGTTCAGAAAGTGAAGGCTGACATCGACGCCATTGATAGACAACCGGTGTTTTTGCCATCGAAGATCTTTGGCGACCAACTGTGGGAAAAGGGTTGGGTGTATGTGACTGGAACGTGGCAGCTGAAGAATGATTCAGCGGCATACCCAGAACAGACTACCCAGTTTGAATGTGATCGGTCCCGAATGACCTGCATTGACGTAACTGCGTCGGTCTCCCACGCCGCAGGACCGTTACTCAACTTGGACACCACGCATTACGACATCGAGCGCTGGGATGAGTATGAGATCGCCACGAAGCCATCAGAATCAGCAATGGGTTGTACGCGGCACGTCGTACGTATCAATCGCGTGCAGAAATCCGCAACGATGATTCGGAGCACGATCTCGTCAAACGGACTCTGCAAAGGAGTATCGCGTCGCGAACTGTACGGCGAACTGGTAGATGGTTCTGACGTTTGGAAACAACGTAACGCTGCATGGCGTCAACTTCTCAATGAAATTATGGTGCTCTCGCCAGAAGCCAGAGCCATCCTCAAGCGGTAGCGACGCGGTGCGGCGACTCTCTTTTGGTTTGTTGTTCAGACGCCATGCTTAGGGATCGATTACTCGCTCGCCTCGTGCCCGGCCAGGTCCCCGATTATCAACAACTTGCCGACGAAGTACTTGGTATTCGCGGAGCGGCGCCCGGCCTCGCACGGACGCTCGTCGAACAGACCCTCGTCTTCGAGGATCGGCACGAGCATTGGCGCCGGGTGGGGGAACGCGCAGGGAACGAGGCCCCGGCCGCGCCAGGAGTGTACGTTTTCCGCGATTGCGCAGGGGCCGTGCTCTATGTCGGCAAGGCGGCAAACCTTCGTCGCCGCCTGAGCGCCCATTTCTCCTATCGACGATGGCTCGCGCTGCCTCCGCCGTTGGCGCGCGTCGCGGCTGTCGAGTGGCAACAAACCGGATCAGAGATTGAAGCGCTTCTGCGCGAGGCAGTGCTTATCCGTGATTTGCAACCAGTCGTGAACGTCCAGACCGCTGCGCCGACCCTGGCCACGAGGGCCATCCCACCGTCGCTCGTCCAGGATGTCGTGCTGCTGGTGCCGTCGATCGATCCCGACGCAGCCGAATTGGTGGCCGCGCGAGAAGATGGCGCAACGATGTTGCACCGAACACGGCGGAGCGGCGCCGATCTCGCCCAGCACTCCCGCGTCCTGTGGACGTTCTTCACCCGGCGTTCAGGTGCCGCAGATGGGTCCGCACCGCTTGTGTTTTCATGGCTTGCGTGGCGCGGACAGCACACGACGCGCCTGAACCCGCGCGACTTTGCATCGGCCAGGGATCTGCGCGTTCAGTTGGGTCAGCTGCTCGCAGACAAGGGCTTGTTTTCCGAACGACTTATCGTGATGTCGCGGCGGTGACCGCTGCCGCAAGAGCCACGAGCGTTCCCCCAAGATCAAGCGTGGTAGCCCCGTAGCCACTCCTTGGTGTACCTTGTCGGTTGTTATCTACTTGCTAACTTCCTCCCAACTTCTCGCAAGGACATAGGGAACGATGGCGAGCGCGCATGCCATTGCTGCACCCGCCGCTTCCTGGGGAGCACCAGACGCGAGTGGAATTGTCACAACTGCGAAGAGGCCACCAGCCAGGGCCCCGAGAAGAGAGAGCGCCCAAAGGATTCTCTTCATCTGTCGCTCCTTAGAGTTGGGATGGTGCCCCCTGTGAGATGCTTAAATTCAACGCTGAAATTCTCCATCAAGGGGTTAATGCGAGTCATCGTCTTAAAAGGTGAAGTCTGGCCTGGCAGGATAGGGTCGTATTCGATGATCGCCTGATCGGAAGTGATGAATTTCCCTGAACTGTCAAACCACGAAGTGACAGCAGTTACTCGCTGAAGGGCCTCGGACGAGATGTTCTTGACCTGCCCTTCAACCTCGAGATAGGACCCGCCAGCCGACCTCCTCTGCTTCGAGGCCAGCAATTCGAGTTGAGGCAGACTTGATGTTGCAGTCGACCTGTCATCACTCGTTAACCGGCCCGATGTCGATGTGTTGATGAGAGACGCGCACCAACCGATGCCCAGCATTACGAGAAGGGCGACTCCGACCGCCTTACCTGCCCCTCCCGCCTTTTGCTTAGGCGGTGTGGCAACCAAGTCTCGTCCGCAGTGTTTGCAGACGATCGCGGCTTCCTGAATTTCCTCCGCACAAAACGGACACTTCTTCATTTTTGAGCCGAAAGTCTCGCTTCACCTACATTTCGATTGGCGGTTTGCCTGAGGCGGAACGAATGGACCGATATTGAGGTCGTGGCGTTAGGTTTGTCAAAGAGAATTGCCAGTGTCAGCTGCCGTCCTACAATGACGTTGAAAATGATTGATGGGAGCAAGAAAGCGTTATCTCGTAGGCGATGTTGGCGCCTATCAGATGTTCATCCTGACCCCCACCAAACCCGGCCGCTGGGCGGCCGCTACAGAATCGAGCATCAACTAATCGCGGATAGAATTGCTGGGCGGCCCTTCCAACAGACGCGAAGCCGCGGAATCCGCGCGATCATTTCGCTGGTACGTCTTCGTTCGCTCGCATTCGCTGGTTAAATGTTTCGATCAGATCCTGAGTGAGCCGTGGATTCACTTCGCGGCGGGCATACTGGTCGTCCGTCCGCGACTGCAGGAGGCTGGCAGCCTGCTTGTACGCCGCCCGAGCTCGTCCGCGATTTCCTGTCATATCGGATATCTGGCCAATCATCGCATATGCGGCATAACTCCTTGGATGAAGTCGCAAGAGGTTTTCAATCCAGGTCTCTGCGGTTGTAAACTCTCGCGAGCGTATCGCGCGCATCGCATTCCGCCGAGTCTCTTCGATGGCACTGGCAGCGTTCGACGGCCTAATTTCGAACAGCAGCCGCGAGGCCTGCGGCGCCAGCGCGCGGCCGTCGGCGTCTTTCACACTCGTCGAGACGAGTACGATGTGCTCGCCTTGCGCGAGCTGAGACTCCGTTACCTCTGTCTTCAGAACAAGCGATTCGCGAGGACTCAAGGTAAACTCCGAACCGATGTCGACCGGTGTATCGCCGGTCGAGTATCTCCGCACGACGTCGTCGGATATGCGAAGACCGAAGTCTGTGCCATCGGGACGTTTCGCTTCGAAACTAGTAGCCAAGGTCCTATCTGTAAGCAGTCGAACTGCTTCGGTTCCCCTGTTGTTGACGATCAGGATCTCGAAGTGGATCGGTTCGTTTGCGAAGTACACGTAGGTCGAGTTCGGCCTCGGTGGATCCGAATACACGAGGCCCTGATAGTCGACCGGGCGGACAATCAACGAGGCCTTCGCGTATGGCTGCGCTGAGGCCACGCTGCAGATCGCGATCAACATCAGGCCAACGACACACCCACGGTATATGGCGATCATGTGTTCCTTCCCGTCTCTATTTAAGCGTAAAACTCGGAAAGTCCTTCCATGCGAGATACACATGTGGAATGTTCGACCACGGACAATTCATCGTGGCACTTGGGTTCAGGTATTCCGTCACCATGACCGTAAAGAACGGTGACGGACATTGTCCGGCGACTGCCACGTCTGGTAGGTTCACACCATGCCCAACCTCGTGACCAATTGTTTGGTCTGTTTTTTCCGGATCGACGGTGTCTGGAATGGTCGTGTCGTTCGTGGTTGGACTAACTAACCGAATCGACTCTGTAAACACGTTGATTGCCAGAATGTTACTGGGCACCACGGGCCCGGGTCGGATTGGCGTGGTATTACCGGTCACAAAGCCATTGTAACCACCATCAACGATGCGGATCGCGTATTGGTTCGGGGTTCCCCTGACAGGATTGACGTAATGGCCAGGAATATCGCCACCCGCCACCGAACTTGTGTAATTGAAGTTGATAGAGCGATCTGAATGGACTTCTGTGTCGAGTACGCTCCAGACTTTAATCGGAAGAGCGATGGCGTCACCAAGCAGTTAGGGTAGTTCGGAATGAATAAATAGATCAGCTTGAGTTGGGTGGGTTCGGACATGCTGTCCCTCGACAACAAAGCCGCGGTACTCCTCAAAACGTGTCAGCCCATCGCCTTGCTGGCTGGTTTCGGCTGTAATGAAGTCGTCGTCGTCGGTGTTGTTGCCGGCATCGGCGATGGGCGTTCCGTCTGGGAGTTTCCAACCCGCATCAGGGATCCAGTTATTGCCTTCATCTTTGGGTAGCTTCAGAAACGCGTTGTGTGCACCCCTGACAGCCGTCACTTTGACGGAGCCGCCGTAATCGTAACAGCGCAGACTGATCCGTGCAGTACGCGTCGTCAGGTCAAACGGTTTGCTTGTGGAACCATCAGGGAATGCAAAGTCGTCACCGGTATCGTCTCCCCAATTCATCGCCATACCCTTTAGACGGGTAACCTCGGTCAAGCCGAATACAACGTCGCCCGCGCCTGGCGGTGACACGATGCGCCCACCATCTGGGTGAACGTACGCTGCGATGATTTGAACATAGTCCTGAAGAGGCGTACGAGGATCGGTGGTGGCAACAGGAAGCACACTTGTCCCGTTGGACCGTGACCCAGGAATGTATTGGGCAGACTCGTCGTCGCCTGGAACAGTGAAGTGATCCGGATCGCCCGAATCATTGATATCTAAGAACAGTTTGAGCGCAGGAATCTGGCCGATAAAGAAATCGACTTGAAACTCATGAAGCATCTGTTGCTCGACCATGATCCGAACCCAGAAGTCGGCCGCTGATCCGCTGGTATTTGTAAATGTGGACGTCGTAAAAAGTTTTACGTTGTTAACGGACGTATAAAACAACGGTGATTCATTGCCAACGATTGTTGGGCTACTATGAACAAAGATTTTGACGAGTGAGCTGTACACCGGGCCGGCAAACAGCGAGCCGCTCATGGACAAACTTTGCCCGGCCGCAAGGTTGACCTTGAAGTACTGACCAGTCTCAAGTCGATGAACGCTCCCGCGGTAGGTTTGGTCAGTCGTAACGACCGGAGCATTCGCGAATTCTGATCCTCCTATGTTGTAGCTAGGTCGCCTCAGCTTCGTAATCGTGATCGTGTAGTTCGCGCTTCCTGCCGGGCTCGCGGTCGTTCTGAAGACGGCCTTATACGGTAGTCCTGGCGCTCCTCGTGTGCCGCGATAGGGATGGGTCCACCCGTACGCGGTTATGGGGAACACCTTCGTCGATGTGCTTAGGCTCGACCAGACTTGTTCATACAGCACTTGATTGGTGGTGTTGAATAACTGGAATTGGAACGTGTTCCCCCACCATTGGTGCGGATCGGAGGTCTCAACGGTCACACTGAGCGTCTGACACGGTTTCAAGTCAATGATGATGTCGGGCGCCGGATTGACACCCGTGATCGTACCGGAGACAGGAGGAGTTGAAGTATCTTCAGGGCATTCCGGGGGATCTGCGAGTGCCGGGCCATACGCGGTCAACACGAAGAGGAAAGACAATAGGACACTACGAGACCCAACACACACCCATCCGGTTCTGTGTGATTGCATGTCAGAACTCCAGTTGTGAGAGCCGAATCTAGAAGTCCGGCGCCGACGCAAGCGAGCGCGTGAAAGGGAGCGGGCCGCAGTATCGCGATAGCCCAGATTCACTGTCAACCCGACTTTGTCTGACAACAGAAATCATTTGTGCAAATGAGGGTGCTCACTGCGGTGCTGAGCTCCGGAGTTCAGCACCTCTCAGTGCATGCTGATCTGACTGTGAGGCCGTGATTGCGACAGGGAGGGAGCCGGGCGTTCGGCGACCGGAATATGGATTACGCGCCAGTTGGTGACGAATCGATCGTGCACCTGCGCAACCACGAACCAGGCATCTCGTAGATCATTGGCGATCAGCTGAGAGTCGAAACGGTCATGCGTTCGGGATCGAGTTCCGAGATGTGGGAGCCATCTTCCTTGTAAACCTCAAGTTCTTTCATACGACCGTCCACAACATGCAAGAGAACGTGTATGCAAACACCGTCACGATCAATCAGCTCACCTTCAACGGGGACGCGATCAGTGACTTCGGCGTCCGGGCCGAAATCCGACTGCAGTTCTAAGCTTCCATCATCGTCAATTTCTCTGACCTGAAGCGATTGAAGCTGCGCCTTCAACTCGTTGGAACCCTGAAAACTCAGCTGAACCAGTTTTTCGAGCAATGCACTTTCTGCAGCGGTTGGTGAGCGGAAGTTAGCCATTATCTTGTTCTCGCTCACTTTGGCGGGAAGTATGTACCAACGTGAATACGTCCGGCGAGTACATATGCCCTGTAAGTAATCGTCTGGCCCGCCACATTCACCTTCCCCCAAAACTCGCCGGCAATGGTAGACGACATTTGAATTAGGCGAATTGCCGCGACAATCGCGGCCTCCGCCGCGGTCTCAGACACTCCCTTGCCTGCGAGGTGCCGAGCTCCGTGGCCTCGAGTGCCGAATGTTACAATATCCTCAGCGGCACCCGCAGCAGAAGCAGAGGACCCCCCGGCCTCCGTGCCCGCACCCGCTGCAGCTCCGGCTTCGGCAGCGCCTGCAAGGGCTCCCAAAACAGGCCCTGCTCCAATCACTAGAGGATTACACCTGAGTTGCCACGCGATTGGGTGTTTTCTCGGATTGCAGTAAGGCGGGAGGTTAATCGGGGCCAATCCGAGCGGGTCGATCAATTGTGTTGGTGCGTTTAGCACGTAGGAATGGAGATTGATGCTGCCGCCCTCGAACTGGATGGGATCCTCGCTAATGAAGCGCTGGAAAATTGGATGCGTATAGCGCGATCGATAATAAGTGAGTCCCGTGCCGTCATCCTCGCGCCCCGTAAATCCCGACCGATTCGTCGTCGAGCCTCCGACGACTGTGGTGCTACCGAACGGTGCATATGTGTACTCGGTCTGTACAGCTCCCGATCCATCTCCAAGCGCGACGGTACTCCCGAGGACGTCCGTTAAGAAGTCGCGGGTTGTCGTGCTGTCGACACGCCTGTACCATTCATCAAGCCCAAGCCCCGCAAGGACGTTTGCCGATGGTGATCCGCTGCTGAGCTCCTGCACCGCGTTTAAGTCGTCGTACAAGAATCCCGTCGTCGTGCCGCTGATGGTCTTGGCGCGGCGACGGCCCAGCCCGTCATACTGAAAGCTCGCGCTTACGCCACCACTCAGTCCGGTGAGTTCATTACGCGGATTCCAGGTGTAGGACTTCGAGCCATCGCTGGTTAGATTGCCATTGTCGTCGTACGTGAACGACGTTCCGCCCCAGGTAGCAATCTGATTTCCTGCATTGTAGGTGGCAGACGCAAGAGCGATCGGCAAAGTCGCGCGGCCCCACGAGCCTCCTACAGCGATGCGATTGCCACCCAGATCATAAGTGTAGGTAAGATCGCCGAGCGTGTTCGCGCCCAGTTTGTAGGTCAGCGCGGTCACTTGTGACGCCGCGTCGTAGCTCGATTCAACGGCAATGCCGTTGGGTAGTGTCAACACCGTGCGACGGTTGGTGGTGTCGTACGTGAAGCCAACCGATGCAGATCCTTGCGTAATGCTCGTCAGTCGATCCGCATTGTCATAACCGTAGCTGATCTGCGTTTGCCCAGCTACTGTCATGGTCGCGCGTCGGTCAGCCCCATCGTACGTGTAGGTAACAGTGCCCTCCTGCGTAGTTTCCTCAGTCAGACGATCGAGCAGGTCATAGTCGCGTCCAATCACGCCGGCGATCGAGTCATCGATCTCCGTCAGCCGATCGCCTGCATCATATGTGTAGTCTGTCGTCGAGCTGTCGTGATAGAGCACCTGCGTCTGGCGATTCAGGGCATCGTGCGTGTATTCGGTCACTTGCCCCTTACGATCGATAATCTCTTCGAGGTTGCCGTTCTCGTCGTAGATGTACGCGTCCTGATTCGTCAACGGATCGATTCGTGTCGATACGCGGTCCATGTTGTCGTAGGTATAGGTTGTTGTGTTGCTCCGCGCGTCAGTTACCGTGAGTAGATTGCTGTTCGCGTCGTACGTAAATGTGGTGTCGGACCCGCGCGCGTCGCGTACCTTCGTCACGGAGTTAAGTGCATCGTACTCGTAGCGATTACTCGCTCCAAGTGCGCTTGTCGCTCGGAGCAGACGTCCGGCCGAATCATAAAATCGCGTCGAAGTCCTGTTGAGCGGATCAGTGATCGAAAGCAAATCGCCGCTTTCGTACGCGAAGGTCGTCGTTCCCGCCGGTGTAGTTACGGTTAATGGCTGCCCTGACGCGTTGTAGGTCAATGTCGTCGCGTGACTTAAAGGATCCGTAATTGTCGTCACATCACCCATCGAGTTTCGAGTGAGCGTCGTCACATGATTCAGGGGATCGGTGACCGTTGAAAGCTGACTGAAAGTCGATTCGTAAGTGTAGTTCGTCGTGACCGCGTTGCCCGTGGTGGCCAGCCGAGTGACGCTTGCGACATTGCCGAGGCTGTCGTACGTAAAGTCCGTGTGGCGGCTCAGACCGTCTGTCACACGCGTCACGCGATGTGTGGTGCTGTCTCGTGTCCAGATGGTCGTGCGCTCCACGGCAGTCCCCAGAGCGTCGCCGCGGCTCGTCGGATACTTGCTGGTGTTGAAGTTCCAGCGCGTGACGTACCCTCGAGGATCGGTGACGTCCGTTTGCGTAACGCGGCCAGATCCATCCAACGTATACGCAAATTGAAACGTCGTGCTATCGGCCTGCGTTTGAAGCGTCACACGTCCATTGGCATCGTACTGATTCGTCAGGTAGGTGATCCCTTTTGCATCCTTGATGGTTAGCATCCGATGCGACGCGTCGTAAGTGTATTCGGTCACGCCGCCCATCGGGTCGGTCACTTTCCATAGACGGCCGCTCGCATCATACGTATAGCCAACAGTTCGGCCGAGATTGTCTTTCGCCTCTGTGATACGGTAGCTACCATCGTATGTCAACGTGATCCAACGGTTGTTTGAGGACGTGATTTTATCGGGCCGGAGACTACTTCCAGAGCCTGTGTACGTGATCGTCACAGTATTGCCGTGGCGGTCGCGAATTTTGGACACCGGTTGATACTGGGGAAAACTGTATACGGTGCCATCCCTAAGCCGCAGCTCCCAACCGCCCCCAACCCAGACAACTTTGGACTTGTAGAACTGCGTAGGACTCGTGGTGTGCTCGAATATCGCATCCGACCAGCTCGTGCCCGGTGAAGTGCGTACATAGTGCACTCGGGCGCCATCTGGCAGGATCAGGTCCACCTCCTGCCACTGTTGAGCCGACCACAAAAACATCGCATACGGATGGGTCGCGCCCTTGCCAAACGGTCGAACAATGCTGTCGTTGGGACGATAGGTCCGCGTGAGTGCGATTGGAAGCACGTCCGGCAGATAGAGGTCTGTCCTTCGCACAACGAAAAGGCCCGTGGACAAATCGACTGGATCGCCGGCTTCCGGTCCACCTTCGGGAGGTGGCGCGTCAGCAGGTGGTGTGTTGCCGGTATTGAACATCGCGCCGGTGAACTCGTAGATCCCAACACCAGGATCGGGAATGACCTGCTTCGCATCGGGGGCCACTTTCCCGGGCCCGTAGACGTGCCAACCGAGGCCCTCTGGGTCATAGTTCCAAAAATTGGCAATCACGCCTGGGGCATCGTTGTGATAATTCGGGTAAATCAGTCTCGCGTATTTCTGACCGGCGCCTCTGACATAGAGGTAGCCCCCACCGGGCTGAATCGTGAAGTACACAGGGACCTCGAAATGATCAGGCAGCGGAAACGGCGGGCGATCGATCGGAATGGGTGTGATGCTCAGCTCAGTGACCGGCTTCCGGTTGTGGTCCCAGATCGTCGTGCCGGCGGGTATGCGCAATTCAAGCCCTGGGATGTAGGGCGTCGTCACGACGACCTCGCTGGTCGTTGGAGAGGGAATCGTGACCGTATGCTGGGTATCCAATAGCGGCATCCAGATGGTGAATGACAGAGGCGTCGTCTGCGCTGCGGTGAGATCGACGCCGTACTCAAAGACGCCATACGTTTTGTTGCCACGATTGGCCGAGCGACCATCGATGAGAAGTTCGTAGTGACCCGTCGCCGCCAATGGCATTGACAGTACGAACCTCCCCGTTTGATCCGTTTCCGTCGACATTGTGCCGATCGCCAGTGTGACGCGGCGCAACGGACGTCCATCCAAAGTGAGGACCTGGCCACTGAGCGCCGTGACGCCAGGCTCAGCAGCGAGTGGCGGCAGTCGCTGCCACGGTGACGGCGGTCGATTCGACCGCCACGAGTGATTGTCCGTGTCGGGAATCCACAGTTCTTCGGTGTCTGCATCGGTCGCGATGCTGGCGGGCGCAGTGCGGAACGACAGAGGTCGCATGGCAACAGGCAGCCCATTGGCCGCAACCGCACCCGCGATTCTGACGACGTAGGTCGAATCCGGCAAGAGACCCGACGGACGAAGGAACAGTAGCCGTCCGCCCTCCGTCGAGATGATGCCAATCGGTACGTCACCGTCTGGCCCAGTAAGCGTTACCGTTTCCGCCGTGACAGTGCTCGGTTGAAGAGCGGGCGACAAGCGCAGAGTGACATAACTATTCACGGGCACATCCGTCGCACCCATGGCTGGACTCGCCGACACGACGGTGGAGGGACCGGCTTCAGGAATAATTTCGGTCCGAAGTGGACTCACGCGACCAGTGGCTGGATCAAATACCTCCGGCGTGAGGATGGGATCGCCAGCTGGATCAGTGCCGCCGGTCAGTAGCACCTGACCACTTGCAAGCAAACGTGCTGAGTGCGACAGACGCGGCATTGAATCCGACCGCGACTGCGCCACGCTCTGCGCGTCGACTGCCCATAACTCGGGCCGACTGACAGCTGTATTCCCGGAGGTTCCGCCGGCGATCAGAATTCGGCCATCCGTCAAAACGGTAGCCGTATGGAATGCGCGTGGGACCAGCAAACTGAGTGGTGCTTCAGCAAACACTTCACGGACCGGATCAAACAACTCAGCACTCCGAAGCGCTGCTCCATCAGTGCCTATACCGCCCGCAACGAGAACAGTCCCGTCGGGAAGCAACGTCGCACTGTGGCCACTCCTGGCCACAAGCAACCCGGCTCGGAGGCTCGTCGATGTTTGAGTTGTCGGATCAAAAATCGCCGCCACGGCACTCGGCTGATTACCCCTCCCACCAAGAACGAGCCACCGCCCGTCCGCGAGACGCGTTGCGGTTGCTGCAATGGCATCCGTACCTTGTGCACTGGTGCCTTGCGCACTGGTGCGATCGACAAACACGCCAACGATGGTGACGATGAGGACCATCAAGAGGCTGATGCCGAGGGCTTTTACAGCGTATGGGCGCATGCGACCGTCTCCTTGGATCGTGGCTAGGGCGTCGTGACATTCACGCCGATGCTGCCCGTCGTCGTGCCCGGCGGGTTGACGAAGACGGTGTAGGTGCCCGTTGTCGGGAGGGTGACCGTCGTTAGATCGAAATTTGTACTCTGCGATGATGCTTGCGTGAGTTGCGTACCGTCCGGCTTGCGCAGCGTGACGGTGGTGGATCCCGGCGAATACGTGTCATTCGTCAGATGCACCGTGACTTGCTGGCTGGCGGTACCACTGAAGGTGGCCTCAGCATTCTGACCGGGCACTGTGGTGGTCAGCGTTCCCGTTGCACCGCCAATGCTGAGGGAAGTAGTCGGATCACCAGGTACATCGTGCAACGTCAGAGTCGCGTTACCGGTTGTGATCCATTGAGGGTTGAGCTTGACCGTATAGGTTCCTGTCGCCGAAAGCGTTTGGACGTCGATGAAACCGCTTGTGCCCATGCACGTGGTCGACCCTACGCTTCCGCCGCTAGGGTTGGCTATGCTGACCTCCAGATCGCAATTTGACGAAAACGTGCCTGAGGCACCTTGAAGCGAAATTCGTTGACCGTTTGTCCCGCTGAATGTGTAGCTGCCGTTCTGAAATGCACCCGTAAACGTCGGTGTGATCGCAGACCCGCCTGGCGTCACGGTTCCCGTGAGATCGGCGGGCACGTCGTACATCGTGACGGTCATCGCCCCCGTGTATAAGTCGAACGGATCGGCCAAGAGTGTGTACGAACTCGTCGCCGGCAGCGTCGTGGGCCCCAATGAATTATTGTTGGCCACGGGCGCTTGCGCGACGATCGTACCGTCCGCGGCAAGAATCGAGAAGGACGTCAATGCGATCGTGCTGCTTGTTGCCGTAAATGCGACGCGCTGACTGGCAGTGCCACTGAAGGTATATCGCGCAGCCTGACCCGGCGTCGTCACCGTGAAGGCGGGTGTCTGACCTGCCGAGATCGTGCCGGTGACATCCGGAGGAACGTTGTAGAGCATCAGCGTGGCCGAACCGGACGTCGTCGAATAAGGGTCAATCAGAATTGAGTAGGTGCCTGCCGCGGGAAGGGTTTTTACGTCTGTAAATGCTGAGCCGTAGACAGGGCTAGGTCCTGTTACTGCGCTCGTATCTGGTGCGTAAATTGCTATCTGCGTTGGCGAAGACGTGACGCCCGACGTATACAGACTCACTCGCTGACCCGCTACCGCATCAAAGAGGAATAGACCTATTTTGTTGGCGGTCGCAACATTCGCGACCGTACTGGTGGCGAATGCAATCCGACCGGTCAACCCCACGTCAGTGGATAGGAATGGAGCCGGCGGAATATGAAAATCGTTCGCACTCACGGCTGTGCCGTTCGGCGTCATGACGGTCAGCCGGCCAGATCCCGTGAGCGTGGGGACAGTCACACCCAGTGTCGTGGCAGTGGCACTGCCTACAGCGGCGAATGTCGTATTGAATCGCGTTTTGTCATTCGTCGCGACCGTCTCAAAGTTGGTGCCGGTAATGGTCACCGCGGTGCCTGCCGCGGCGATGGTCGGTGTGAAACTCGTGATCGTCGGGCTCAACGATGAACCGATGACGAATGGCTGGGCGCTGGTCGTTGATCCGGCCGGCGCGGTGATGGCAATTGTCCCCGTCGTCGCACCGACGGGAACCGTAACGACCAACTGTGTCGCGGTGGCCGACGTAATCGCCGCACTCGTCCCATTAAAAGAAACGGTGTTGTTGGCCGGTGTCGTACTGAAACCCGTGCCCGCAATCGTAACCGTGGCGCCGATCGCAGCGGAGCCTGGACTGACGTGAATAATCGTTACTGCTGACGAAGCGTATCGAGCTATCGAGAGCAGATTCCCGACGGCATCGTAGCTGTACGTCGCCGTATCACCAGAGGGATCAATGACAGCTATCAGCCGATCGAGGTCGTCATAAACGTAACCAATGCCCTGCGCTTGGCCTACGCACGGTAAGGCTACCAGCGCCCACGTCATTACGGCGCGCAACAGGTGCGTCCTCAACGACAATGTAGACGGTGCGCAAACGGAGCGACAGAGTTCTTCTAAGCCGGCTTGCGCAGAACGGGTCATCGTTCCCCCAATTGCTAGTCCAGCAATGACGCGAGACCGAATCGCCTCGATTGGCTACGAAAAACTGTATTCGAACTGAGTAGTGAGTGTGTTGAGGTTGCGAGGTCAAGAGTGGCGACAAGATCGCCACGCGTCAATCGGACTTCGTCCTACTTTGCAAAATATTTTCGCGATCTTCGGTTGTCGACGACCGTTCGCAAGAGACAGTACCGTCTTTAGTGTGACGAGAGAGTTGTGGAACAAGTGACTCGGACACCATGCAACAGGTCATGCAGATTTTGGCGTTGGTGGTTGGGCGCTCTTCGGCTTCATAAGCACCTCGCGACAACACTGCTCCCTGCATGGACCATTCACCGCGATCACAGCTGCCTTGCGCACTGATTCGAAGCGATCACTAAAAGTGCTTGAAGAAGGAGTGTGGATAGAAAGGAATCGTGCGCCGTCGCGCGCGCTCTGCGGGTATTGCAACAAATGGTGGCAACGCCACTCATGTGGAATGAGGGTGAGCCGATATTCGAGGAATGGCCGCCGCCGAAGAAGCCTGTGCCACTTACTGTGCTCCGTGGTGCGCCGCGCCGATTCCACAAGCTTAAGAAGCAGACCGCTGATCTCAGGGTGTGTGTAACCTGGGACCGTAGAGAGCCTGACAGGCGCTCTGAGACTGGTTCGTCGTTGTAGCTAAGCCTACAAAGCGGAGGAAACGCCGCTAATCATCGCTCTCGGCACGGATGCAGAAAACACGCCAGACGAAGACCGACATTCGCAGGGACACTTTCTTCTTCGTTGTATTCCAACCACTTCCCAGTTACCTTGTCGATTCCACTCCTGACCTCAAGGACAACAACTGTGCAGCGTCTACTGACCGCGCTCGTCCTCTGCTCGCTTGTTTCGTCATGCAGTAGTTCGAACTCACCAACTACACCGGGAGCAACGCCGACTCCGCCTGTTGCGACACGAATTATTGGGCTGACGGGCGATCTCGTATTCGGTGACGTCGTAGCAGGCTCGACCGCTACACGAACGTTCACCATCGCGAACTCTGGGAACGCCATGCTGACCGTGTCAGGGATGACAGCACCAAGTAGTGTCAGCAGCGCGTACAAGTCGTCTTGGAGGTGCGGAACGATCGCTGCGGGCAGTTCGCAGTCAGTCACGATCACGTTTGCGCCCACAGCAGCCATCACCTACAACGGCACACTCACGGTCAACGGCGATCAGACCAGTGGCACGAACTCCCTACCCTTTACCGGTGCGGGCGCGGCGTCGAGCAGAGTGACATTGCGAGGTGTGATTACATCCTCTGCGGGTGCACGACTGAGCGCCATCACCCTACGGATTCTCGATGGTTCGAACGCTGGACGCACGGCTACTAGCACTGATGGCGACTATAGGTTTGATGATCTCGCGGTTGGCAACGCGAATCTGTCAGCCACCGGCATTGGGTTTGCACAGCTGATCAAGGGCCTCTTCATCAATGGAGCGACAACGCTGGACTTTTCTCTTCAGATCGCACCGGCGCCGCCTCCGTCGGTACCGTCTGGCGTCCGAATTGGCGCGATCTGCAATGACGGGTCTTCTAGTTCTGCGACAGGCAGCGGGGCATGCTCCCACCATGGCGGAGTTCGGTGTTGGCGATATAGCGACGGCTCCTGCCGAGCGAACTAGATAAGTTAGTTAGTTCTGCGGGCCACCAGCGCTATTCATATCTCAACGCCACGAGCGGATCTACGCGGGCAATTTCGATAACGGAGGTGGTAGACAGAAAAAGGGCACCCTCGCCAAACTCAGGCTGGAGAAGATGCCCGTCCCCCTCGGGGCGAGGGAAACTCCTTACTCGGTAGGCAGCCGACGCGCGCCGACCGGATGCACACTCAGGGCTTGATTCTCGTCGCCAGCCCCGCCGAACGGCTGCCACGACAGCTTTACGGAGCGCGCGATAATGCCTCAGCAGTCCTACCCGGCACTTACGCCTCAGTCTGCGTAAGACAAAGTCTCCGTTGTTTGTTTGGACATCCTTCTGTATAACTCAGCCTCCCCCCGCTCACATAAGGAGGCTGCCGTGACGCGTCCTACGACCGCTGCGCTCATCGCCTGGCTACTCGGAGTCGTCGCCACAACCGCCGCACAGCAAGCTCCAATACTCAGGAACGTCAAAGCCGTGCAAGTCGATCAGACGTTGGTTGCTAGCCCCGGAAAGGTAAAGGGGGACTATGCCCCCATCCTCTTACAGGACGCTCTGAGGAACGCACTGCGGAGAGCGAATTTTGAGACTCCTGATGCCGCCTCAATCCGCGCACATATCGTGCTCGATGAATTTTCCTCCGGGAGTGCCGCGAAGCGATTCATGGTCGGAATGGGCGCAGGTCGAAGTACCGTCGATGGTCGGCTCGTGTTCCAGGGCGAGGACGGTAAGGAGTTATCCAATACAAAGATTCGCGTTCGCGGCAATCTGGCGTGGGGTGCTTATCAGGGAGGCGAACGCCAGCGGTCGCAGGCGGTGAATGCCTTCGACGAGCGCCTAATGGAAGCAATCGCGAGGCTGAAATGAGGCGGATACTCTTCGCCCTTATTGCGGTTTCCGTCGCTTGCGGCAGCGATTCAAAATCCGGAAGCACCACCGGACCGTCGCCGAATATTCCCAGCGTCGCTGGCATCTGGCGTGGAAACGCACGTGCCACGTCCATAACGGGTGGTGACTGCCTAAGTGTTGGGTTGCAATCACAAATCGGCGTGGTCGCGCCCGTCTCACTTACTATCACTCAGAGTGGCACCGCAATTACCGCCACACTCGTTTCTCTTAATGACGGTGTTACGTCCGAGTTCACCGGCACAGCGAGCAATAACGCGATCACCCTCAACGGCACATTCAGTAGTGCAGCAGTGGTCAATGGGATTACGTGCACGAACGGACTTAGACGTGACATGCGGATTCAGACAGCAGCAATAACCGGATCGGTCTCGGGGAACACGCTCACAGGCGATTACGTCGAGAATTGGAACGTGAGCTCAAGCGCTACAGGTGCGGCTCTTGGAGTTCTGATTTATCGAGCAACGGCGACAGTTACGCGCTAAATGCGGGATGAGGTCGGTGATGACTAGCATACTTCCTAGGCCGCAGTCGCCGCGCATCGACTTATACGGGTTAGATGTTCTCGCTGGGGATTCGAACCCGTGTCAGGGGCTCACTTTGAGCTGACCAGAAGTTCGGCCTGCTCTCCCCTGCTCACCAGTCGAAGTGCTTGCTCACGCTATCGAGTGAGCATGGCGATCTGTGCAGCTGTCTATCGGCCCTCTCGTTCTCGTTCTTGATCGTGTGGGCCACATTCGTCTTAGCGCTTGTGATGATCCGCATGACGAAGCGAATCCTGCGTGCGATTTACGCGACATCAGATGGATCGACGCGTATCGGAGCGTAGGATGGCGTCGCAGACATCTATGGAGGTTGTTCGCCGCCTATCTTGATGTGTGATCCTGATTGCTGCCAATGCCACCACCCCGTAGGGGTGGCAAGGCAGCGAGGGCTGATGATCTATTTCTTTACGGCTCCCATCAGTTGAAAGTATTCGTCGCGGTTAACTCGTCTTGAGTTATCGTTCAGCGTAAGTAATGGAGTTAAGTGTCCCGCACGTTTCAACACCATTTGCATACCCCCACTCGGCACGTCCTGAAAAACAACCGAGATGGCCTCGCCATCAAGCGAAAGTGGGATCCGCGAAAGCTTCGTGGCCGGCGGCAAACTCATGCAACACCTATAGGACCATCCCTTAAAATCCGTATATTCAGGACTGGCGACCGAGGGGTGGCGCCCCACATTTGCTGCTCCTCTGGCGTTGCCGGGTCGAGCCGCGCACCTTTCCACTTCCGCTTCGAATCAAGAAACAATGTCCCATTCACGATTCGGAAGCTGGCTAGGGCCGCCATGTCTTCGAATGTCTGTGTATCCGCGACGTCCTTCGTGAACCATACAACAGTCAGTAACTGTCGCTTTTGATCAACTGAAACAGGCGAGCCTAGAGACTCACGGATATAGGCTTTTATGACTTCAGCAGGTGAAAGGTCAACCCCGAGGCGGGTCTGGCGTACAAACAAGTACGCCTCGTTTGAGTTCCAATACAACTCGATACCATAAGTGTCACGGACATGGTATCGCTGCATCTTTAGAGCTGCGAACACGACGACAAATAGAATTACTAGTAGCCCGATACCAATGCGCCCTTTTATTGACATAGTCCCACTGGGGCCGACCCATTGCCACAGACGTAGTTCAGGATGTACGTTTTATTGTAATTCACCACACCCTTAGCGAGATCGGGAGAGATGCCAAAGCCCTGCTGTCCACCTTCGGCCTGTAGAGTGGCCAGAATGTGTCGGAGATATTCCTCCCAGTGTCGTAAGAGATCCTTATTGAATGCGAAAAACCCAAGGAAACTCCTTGCGTCATAGGCTGGTACGTCAACGGCCCCTGTTTCAAATATGAGGCGACCCTGCACATTTGAGGGATAGACGGTCCAATAACGAGCGCCCCTCAGCGGATGACCGGGCAATGTATGCACCGTGAATCGGATCTTTGGAGTTCTGCTGATCCTTCTCGGTATGCGCGTAGCATCCAGCCAGCGATAGATCGCCGCGATCGCTTATACAGAACCCGGCCTGCCGCCCCACTGCCGTTCCAACCCAAAAGGCTCCTCTTTCTGACTGCTGCCACTGCCACGACCCCGTAGGGGTGGCACGGCAGCGGTGGCTGAAATTGGTCAGTGGGCTACATGGCCGACGACCAATGACCCGCAATGACCGCGAGACTGAAAATTAACCAGTACATCACAAAAAAATAGACAACGCCAAACACTGCTGCTCGGACACGAAACGCTCGAAATAAGAAAACAAACTCAACAGCGATACATGCGATGGTAATGAGAAACCCTGGAACAACCTGTGGCACACCTACAAGGGCACGACCTACTAGTAAAGCAAGGATCGGGGGAATCACAATGGCCATGGTTAGATTTCGTGTTTGGTCCTTCAATGCATAAGTCATGGCGGCGCGTTCTTATCGCTCATTCCTGGGATTGAGGTTCCCACAGGCGGACACGCTCATTATCGTGGCCAGAGGAGCGGTGGACGGACTACAACTTCAGGCCCCCTTCACTCCTTCTCACCGACGTCGAAAGTTGTTTGAGAATCCGTTCCCGCTGTTCGGCTGGAATCACGTACTCCTGTCCACCCTAATGAGGGCAACGGCCGTCAGTCTCCCAGCCGTCAGCTGATCTCTTAGCTCGGCCTTGGGCAATGAATCGTCAACGTTGTGGCCTTTCGGACAACGCCAGGAGAACGCGATTTTTGTGCTCATGAGCCGCAACTTCCTCGCTTGGGACGCCGCGCACCTTGTACACCAATTCCGCGATGGTTAGCGTTAGTAATACGTTCCGTACAACTTCATCGAGATGAACAGGTCGACGAACCGGACAACCCAATACATCACAAGGAAATACGCCCAGCACAGTAGCAAGGCCCACTCCTTGAACTCTCGTAGCACAAAAATAAAGCCGGCCATCAATGCAATTGGAGTTTTCCACATAATGTCCCATTCGGTATCAATGACTGGCACCGGTGGAAGAAATGAGAGCGCAAGAGCGATGAGGAGTGGCAGAAGAATGGACGCAGCGATATTTGTCGCTCTTCGAGATGTGAGCGTCGCAATCAGCCGCGTCAGAACTGTAGGCCGAGGTTTCTTGTCGCCCATGTTGTGAGACACTCCGCCTCTCTCATTGTACTGGGTCGAAATTTACCTTCGGCACCGGTTTAAACCATCCGGGATACTTGGAAATGTTCCCTCTGAAGTAGATGTCCTGAAATGGGAATGCCGGATATTTGTTGAACCCGGCCGCTTCAACCAAGCCACGTAGATACGAGTTAGAGTTATAACCGTCAGTAAAATGAGCGGGATAGCACTCATAGTCGAGGTTGGTCGCTTGTCGAGCGATATAGTTGGTTTGGAGTTGCAGCAACCGTTCTATGTTAGCCCGCTCACCTCTCGCGACAATGTTGAGTGCCTCAAGGGGTCTCGCAGGAGGCCTGGTAACGTCCCTGATTTCATTGAACGCCGCCCAGAGATATGCAGACGCGCAAGAAGTCGGCCCTTCGACAGATGGCTTCCCGCCCAACGTCCCAAAATATAGACCGGTTGAGCCTGGCAGAATCTGGTTGAAAACGTCGGGCCGCCTGTCACGCCAATAGGCTTGCTCGATGGGTACGATCCACAAAGCGATGTGTCCATAGTCCTCAAGATTTTCCACGTTGTGTGTCTTGAAGAACGTCCCTAGGAGGGGATTGATCTGATAATTCTGTCCTTGGGCGTTGCCGCGCTGATAAGCCCAAGCGACCGTCGCGGGACTTGTTGAGGCCCGTACTTCTAGCCTTGGCTCGGCGATATTCCACCCGGCCAGAAATCCCGGAGCCACCTCTGCGCCAAATCCACCTTCCATGTCCGTCCAGCTGACGCCGCCGCCGGCGAGCGTGTTGCTCAGCAGTCTCGGGAAGGTGGATCCGCCTAAAGCAGGACCACTGATGGTGTGTTCAGTGAGCGTTCCTCCCGCTAACTTGAAACGCACTAGTTGGCCAACCTGGCCTTCGAAGCGATGCGCGACCACAGCGACCGATCCATCCTCCAGCACGATCGGAGCAGTGGCCTCTAAGGGATACCGCCCTCCTGCTGACGTCGGCGACCAGCCAAGTTCCCACCGGTCAAGCTCTATTCCGTCTCTCCATTAAGGGCAACGAGATCTGTGCGAATTTCCGACAGCGTTGTAGTGGTGGGATCGCGTCGCTCGACCACGAATACGCGCCCGTCGCGTTGACGGCCGGGAACGCCACCTTTGCCGCCCGCGAAAAGTCTCTGGCGATCCGATTCGCGCGTCTTTCCCTTCAGACAGATTTGTTTACGCGCCCGACCGGGTTATGCCCAGCTCCTGCATCGGCCAGTACGAATCGGGTGCCCCACACCCAGCCGAATTACGGTCCGTGACGAGTGACGTCGCAGTGTTTGGCTGCTTCTGGCAGGGCTGCCCCACTCACCGGCCAAATGCTTCAAGCTAACCAACTCTCTGTCATCAGATGAAACTCGACGACACGAGGCGGGATCGAAACACTGGAAATTTCGAACAAAACAACACGACTCGGCACCAGCGAACCCTTGTCAGTCTTCACTCTGCGGAATCCCCGCTTCCGCACCCGACGGGTCTGATCCTCGACAATTCCTCAGGCGACGTTCCCCAGATAGGAAGCAAGGCTTTAAGGATGGCTCCCCCGTCAGGTCCGATCCCCGGCTTATACAGCCGCGACTCCCAAAACACCGCAGGACCATCGCTCAACCTTCGCCAGCGAAGAATCGACTTCCAATGAGGGCCGCGCAGAGCGACTGTGTGCGCCACGCTCGTTTGCACGAGCATGGAGGACCAGACAATGGCACGCGGATCGCGCGAACGGCAATATCCCGTCGTAACACTCGATCAGTTGATTGAGGCTTATCTTCAAGACTACACACTTCGAGAATTCCGTAGCTTCAACACAGCCCGAGCGCGCGCCAATCACTTGCGCGTATTCTTCGGGGGTCGATGCTTGCCTACTGCAATCACACCTGAGCGCATTCGAGAGTACCAACAAACGCGGCGCGTACAAGGTTTTGCGAGTGGCACTATCAACCGTGAAACGTCAGCGCTGAGCAGGATGTGCAGGCTCGGTGTCGAGCTTGGCTGGTTGCAAACGGTCCCGACTTTTCCAGGAAGGCTACGTGAGAGTCATCCGCGGCAGGGGTTTTTTGAGCACCACGAATACCTTAATGTGAGGGAGTACCTACCGCCTCCGTTTCAGGACGTCGTCGATTTTGCGTACTACTCAGGATGGCGGAAGCAAGAGGTAGTGAATTTGACCTGGCCCGAGGTCGATCTCGAGGGCAAGGTCGTCCGATTGTCTCCGAGCCGCTCGAAAACCGATACAGGGCGCGTCCTGCCGCTGTCTTCGCCTCTCGCCGTCGTGCTGGAACGACGTCGTCAACACCGGTCGCAAAAAAATGACCGCGTGTTCAATCGCGATGGTCTCACGGTTCGCCGCTGGAGAACCGCGTGGCGCCGGGCGTGTATTCAAGCCGGGTTGCCAGATCGTTTGCTCCACGACTGCCGTCGGACGGCAGCGCGCAACCTCATTCGAGCCGGCGTACCCGAACGAGTCGCGATGATCCTCACGGGACACAAGACACGCAGCGTGTTCGACCGGTACAACATCGTCAACGAGCGAGAGTTATTGTCGGCGGGAGAGCAGCTTGCTACGTACCTGTCAAAGAAGTCCGAGATTTGTAAACCGGCGTCACGGGAAGAGTGAGTCAGCCGAATGACCGTGGATGCCCACGGACATCCGCCTTCGGGGCCGACGACCATTCGACGCCACCGCTGATTGACGAACGCACCGTTTCCCATGGGTGCGTCCGTGTGTGGGAACCTTTTTCCCACGACCGCGCATCTATCAGCCCGAACTGCCTGAATCGCCTTCCTTCGAGCGGCACATGGCTTGATACTCCCAGCTGCTGGATCCTCGTCACAACTCAAGCTGGGAGTCTCTTATGACTGGCATCGTTCAGCCCATTCGAACGCTCTTTAGAAGTCCCGGCTTTGCGCTCGCGGGATCGCTTTCACTGGCGCTTGCTATCGCCGCCAATACGGTTGCCTTCGGAGTACTAAATGCCCTGATCCTCCGGCCCCTGCCGGTGCCCGATCCAGACCGCCTGTTTTTTGTTCAGCGAGACGCAGGTAGAACCCATTCGTTTCCCTTCTATCGCGCGCTCCACAATCGCGCCACGCTGTTCGAGGGACTGGCGGGGTATCGCATGTCGCCGATGTCCCTACAAGGCGACCAAGGGGCGCAGCGGGTCTGGGGCTATCTCGCCACCGGCAACTATTTCGACGTGCTCGGTATCCGGCCCGCGCTTGGACGCTTCTTTCATGCCGGCGATGATGTCGTACCCGCCCAGGCACCCTACGCGGTACTGAGCTATGCGTCGTGGCAGAGCCGCTTCGGCGGAGATCCGGACATTGTCGGTCGCACGATTCGTATCCAAGCGCGGCCGTACACGGTGCTCGGTGTGGCCCCGGAAGGCTTTCGTGGCACCGAGGCGTTCTTCGTTCCCGAGCTCTGGGTGCCGATGATGATGCAGCCCCACATCGAAGAACGGAACTGGCTCGACAACTGGGGCACGCTCAATATCAGCGTGATCGGTCGTACGAAGGGCGGCGTGACGGCGGATCAGGCCATCGCGAATCTGAACGCCGCTGGGATGGTCGTCGTCAAGGAGCAACCGGTGGCGCTGGGACGAGCCGAGAGGCCCCCGCGCTTCTCACTGACGACGCCCGGGTTGTTTGGTGACATGCTGCGCAGTCCCATCGAATCGTTTACGGGAGCGGTGATGTTCCTCGCCGCGTTGGTCTTGCTCGCAGCCTGCTTGAATCTCGCAACCCTGTTCATCGTCCGCTCGCTGGATCGCATGCGAGAGAGTGGCATCAAGCTGGCGTTGGGCGCGAGCCGGACCCGGCTGTCGCGCGAGATGGTGATCGAAGTCATGAGTCTCTCGCTTGCAGGCGGCCTCGGTGGGTTGGTGATCGCCAACACGGCCCTTTCATATTTGACGAAGTGGCGCATTCCCGTCGATGTGCCGATTCAATTCGATGTCGAAGCGGATGTGGGTGTCTTCGTGTTTGCCGCCTTCGCGGCGATTGGCGCAGGCCTGCTCGCGTCTGTGGGCCCGCTGTGGCGTATCTGGCGTGCAGATCCGCAAGCCACGCTCCGGCCGTCGCAGAGCATCTCAGAATACCGGGTCGGAACGTGGATCAAGGTGCGTGTGCCGATGCGCGACGGGCTGTTCGCCGTACAGGTCGCGTGCTGCGCGGTGCTGATTACCGCCAGCCTGGTGTCGCTTCGCGGTCTCGCCGGTGCGATGGCCACTGATGTCGCGATGGACGTCGATCGCGTCACCGTTGCGGGCTTTGATCTCGCTCTTGCCGGATACACGAACGCCGCCGGTCGCGATTTTCGACGGCGTGTGCTCGACGAGGCATCGTCGATTCCTGGGGTCTCCTCAGTGGCCTATAGCAGCTCGGTGCCCCTCTACATCGACTACTCGTCGACGAGTGTGTTTCCGGAGCGAACGGCGAATCCTGCACGACCCGACGCCCATCTGGCGGCCTATTATGCGGTGTCACCGGGATTCTTCCCAACAGTGGGTACGCACATGCAGCGTGGCCGCGATTTCACGTGGCAGGACGATGACCGGTCGCCGAGGGTCGCGGTTGTGAATGAAACATTGGCGCGTCGGGTAGGCGCGGCCGGCAGCACAGGATGGCACCTACGCACGGGGTGCGCGACCTGCGATCCCATCGAGGTGATTGGGATCGTCGAAGACGGCAAGTATGCCACCCTTGCTGAAGAGCCCAAGCCGGTCATCTTCTTCCCGATTTTGCAGCGTGACACGCTCACGACGATGATGCTGGTTCGCTCGGAGCGGCCGCAGTCAGAGATCGCAGGCGCCTTGCGTGACGTCATGCATCGCCTCGATCCCGACCTGTCGCTGTATTCATTGGGCGGGCTCGATGACGCCGTTGCGTTCGTCTTCGTGCCGGCCTACGCCGCGACGATTGCGCTCAACGCGTTTGGTGTTTTGGCGGCGATGCTTGCGGCCACGGGCATCTACGGTCTCGCGGCGTACTCGGTGAGCCGGCGAACGCGGGAGATCAGCATCCGGTCGGCGATCGGCGCACGGCCGTGGCAGGTGCTTCGGAACATTCTTGGCCGAACGGGTGGCTTGCTCACGATCGGATCGATCGCCGGCATTCTGCTTGGGCTCGCGGCGAGCCGTGTGTTGCAGCATGTGGTGTATCAAGCAACCCCACACGATCCACTCGTTCTAATGGCGGCTATGGCCGTGATGTGTGGAATTGGCCTTGGCGCAACCTGGCTGCCGGCACGACGGGCGCTGCGCATTGATCCAGTCCGAGCGCTGCGGGATGAATAGCGTCGGCGCTGCAGGTGCTCGTGGAGCTTTCGGACTGGGTTCCTCTTGGTGACATTTCAGCCGCTTCTGGTTGGACCGCGACCGACTTTCGTCGCCTTCGCACTGGGCTCTCCTTGACAATTTAGGAGAGATCGGCCTACTCTCCTAAATCAACTAGGAGACTCGTTTGACCGACTCTCATGCGCTGCTCCCCGGCACGCTCGAACTGCTCATCCTGAAGGCATTGTCGCTGGGAGAGCAGCATGGCTACGGCGTCCTGCTGCGGGTCGAGCAACTGACGGGTGGCACGCTCATCATCGAGCAAGGCGCCCTGTATCCGGCGCTGCATCGGCTCGAGCATCGGGGCTTCGTCGATACCGAGTGGGGCACATCCGACAATAATCGCCGTGCAAAGTTCTACCGCCTGACGTCCACCGGCAGGCGACAGTTGAAGACCGAAACCGGACGGTGGAACTCCATTGCGTTGGCGATGACGAGCGCGCTGAAAGCCACGTAGCCGACCATGACCGTACGGTCCAGGATTCGATCGTTTGCGCGCGGTCTCGGCCGACGTTCCACTGTCGAGCGCGAACTTGACGCCGAGCTACGGTTCCACATGGAGGCCCGCGTAGAGGATCTGATTAAGAGGCACGGACTTGCACGTGACGAGGCGCAACGCCGCGCCAGAATCGAGTTCGGATCCGCTGACAAGTGCAAGGAGGAAAGCCGCGAAGCACTTGGGCTGCGATGGATCGACGCACTCCGCGGCGACGTTCGGTACGCGTTCCGTCAGTTGCGACGGCACCCGGTCTTCTCTATCACCGCCGTCTTAACTCTTGCCGTTGGCATCGGACCCAATGCGACGATGATGACGATCGTCAGCAGCGTGTTCAGGCCGCTGCCGGTTCCCGCGGCCGAGCAGATGACGACCCTTGCGATGACCCTCCCGAACAATCCGAGAATCTGGCAGCGACTCTCGTATCCCGACTACGTGGACTACGCATCGCAATCGGATGCGTTCACCGGCCTGGCTGCGTGGGACCTTTCGCCGATCGGCTTGACTGCCGATGGACAGACCGATCGACTGATTGCCACGGTTGTGTCGGGAAACTATTTCTCCACCCTGAGCGTCGCCCCAACCGCTGGACGACTGATTCTGCCATCTGACGGCGACCTCGGCGGCGTCGAGCCAATCGTCGTCATCAGCCATGCGTACTGGATGCGGCGGTTCAGGGGCAATCCAACAGTTGTGGGCCGTGCGGTACGCATTAATGGTCGCCCATTCACCATCATCGGCGTGGCACCGGAACGTTTCACTGGCACCTTCTCGTTGATTACGTCGGATGCCTATCTGCCGCTTCAACTCTTCCGATCGGAGGCACGATTCTCGAATCGCGACGTCCTCTCAGTGCGAGTGGTCGGCCGGCTGCGCTCTGGTGTCACACTCGAGCAAGCGCGCGCGGCCGTCGATATGATATCTCGACGACTCGAGCATGAGTACGCCGTTACCAATACCGGCCGCAAGGTGCTGGTGTATCTCGAGCGGATGGCACGGCCGGAGCCGCAAAGCGCGTCTCAAGCACCGATGCTCGCGGCGTTCTTCCTTGCGCTGGTCGCAGTCGTGCTTCTGGTCTCCTGTGCGAACGTGCTCGGACTGTTTCTTGCGCGCGGCATGGGCCGCGGACGGGAGATGGCGCTACGAATGATGCTGGGCGGCACGAAGTGGCACCTCGTTCGGCTCTGTCTGGTTGAAGCATTCGTCATCGCATTGACCGGTGCCGCGATTGGTACGGGGCTCGGTATGCTACTCGCCCATGCGGGAGAGACAGCCGCGCCTCCGGGCATTCCCTTGACGCTCGACTTCAGGATGGATTGGAGGACGCTGGGATACATCGCCACGCTGCTCGTCGTCAGCACGCTCATCGTCGGACTCCTGCCCGCCCTTCGCGCGTCTCGCGCGGCACCCGGAAGTGATCTGTCTGGCGGCCGAACCTCTACAGCTGGCCATCGTCGTCAGGTGATGCGAAAAGGACTGGCGGTTGCGCAGTTGACGGCCTCCGTCGCCTTGCTCGTCGTCTGCGGCCTGTTTATCCGAAGCGTACAGCAGCTTCAACTCGCCGACCTTGGATTCGAGAAAGGGCGCGTGCTGCTGGCGTCTGCAGATCCGTCGGCCGTCGGGTACGACGCCGCCAAGGCACGAGCATTCTTCGAATCTGTCGACGCCGCGCTCGAAATCCTGCCAGGCGTCGCGTCCGCGGCGAGCGCCGTGTTCGTGCCCTTCGGCTCGGGCAACTCAACATCGTATGTGGCCGCTGAGGGCGGTCCTCCCCCTTCGAGCGCAACTGGGGTGCTCGCAGAAAACAACTTCGTCAGCGGCGACTACTTCGACGTCGTCGGGTCTCCGCTCGAGCGCGGTCGGACGTTCAACGCGGTCGACACCAAAGAGACGGCGCAAGTCGCCATCGTGAATCATGCCTTGGCGGCGCGTCTATGGCCCCATGACGATCCGGTCGGCAAACGGTTCTCCACGTCCAACAATGCGGCATCCTTCTTTACGGTCATCGGCGTCGCCGAGGACGCCCGTTACCGTCTCACCGAGATCGGCGGAGCGGTCGTGCCTCGCTTCTTCCTCTCGTTCGATCAGATCAATCAGGGTGGTCCCCGCACGCTGCACGTGCGAGCGCAGTCCGTGCCTCCCGAGACGTTGGCTGCGATGATCGAAGCGACGATTCGCCGCATCGATGGTGGGGTTCCGGTATTCGACGTCTACACGCTCGACCATCAGATCGGCGACAGCTCCGGCGGGTTCGGCGCCGCAAAAGGCGCGGCGATGGTGACCGGCATGCTTGGTCTGTTGGCACTCGTCCTCGCGCTGGTCGGCACCTATGGGCTGCTGTCGTTCACGGTGAGCGAACGTACCCGCGAGATCGGCATCCGCCTGGCGCTCGGCTGCGAACCCACGCGCGTCTTTCGCATGCTGCTGCACGAAACGTGGCTGATCGCATTGTTGGGTGTGATCAGTGGATTGGCGCTCGGTGTCGCCGCGGGGTGGATGATGGGAGGATTTCTCTTTGGCGTGGCGCCACACGACCCGCCGACGATCCTAACGATCGTTGCCGCCATCGCGCTCATTTCGACGCTTGTCGGATTTCTACCCGCGCGACGGGCGTCTCAGGTCGATCCAGCCGAAACGCTCCGGTACGAGTGAGCTCATCGCCCGACTGGCAATCCCGTCGACCGAATGACGACGTATTCCGACGGACATCGGTCTTGAGGGCCGAGGATGGAGACTGTTCGTCGCTGTGCTGGCAAACCTTGAGAATGCGCTCGTGCGGGACATCGCAGTGCAGATTGCGGACCTGCTGCTGAATTAGCCCGCAAACAATTCGTGGTTTCGTTCACTTCTTGCCAAGCAGCGCAATCATTCCATCTGCAAACGTTCCACGCCAATTGATGTAATCGTGGCCCCCGATGAACTGTTGATAGTGAACCTCGTAACCCCTCGCCAAGAGCACATCGCGCATGTGACGGTTCGGCTCCAAAGCCCCAAGGCCACCTCCCATGAAACCGGCTTCAAACACGCCCACATCGATATAAAACCGGATCGGGAGTTTCGGAGCTTGAATGAACAACTTCGCCAGCCAGCCGCCTTCGGTTACAGAACGGTCCTCAATTTCCTCTGCAATGTGTCGGTCTCCATCGCCTGCACCTGGCCTCCGCTCTGCCCAGCCGAGCATGCGTTCAGGCGAAAAAGCAAAGCCGGCGGACTGCGACAGAACATTTCCGAAAACATCCGGGTGCCGCAAGGCAGCATATGTTGCCCCGGCCCCGCCCGCGCTCGCGCCACCGATAACTACGCGACGGGCATCCTTCGTGACGTTGAAGTTCGTCCGAATCCACGGCATCAGTTCCGCTGCAACGAATTCGGCGTAGGTAGGGTTAAAAAATAGTTCCTCGTTCCGAACGGAAAATGGATTCTCGATGAACACTGCCACGGTTGAAGCAATTCGTTTCGCCGCAATGAGATTGTCCAACGTTATTGGTGCAAGTAAGCGATCTATATACATGCGGCCATCGAATAGGACGATCAAGTCAGATGGCGGACCATTACGGCGGTAACCAGGCGGTATATAAACCCAGACTCTTCGGTCTTTCATCAACCGCTTGCTGGAAATCGTCTGCGGGTCCGACACAGTGCCAGCGGGCACGCTTGGGTTCCTCACGATCCAAGGCTGCGTTGGCGCCCCTGGCAGCTCCGCGATGCTTCCAATGCCAAGGAAAGGGTTCAGACTCAGCGGATCAAGTTGCTGGCTACTTCCTAACAAGCCGCCATGAAAAGCACTGTTTAAGGGGTTATTGGGAGACAGCCAGTAGAGGAAACGTGCCGTTGGCGGCAATCGAACGGTGAGAAACCACACATCAGAGTTACCGAGCCGCCGCATCATGTAATCCTGTGGTCTGACACCGACGAAGTCGGACACAAAGACAACGACGTTGCGCGTCTCCGGCACGCCACGCCAGAGAAAGGTGACCAGCGAGTGCTTGTCTCCAAACGGCTCAATGAGCGGCGTGCCGCTCGCCTTGATCTCCGACCAGAATGCGTCGGTGTTCGTGTCACCGTTCGCAAGGCTCTTGCGAAGCCGCTCAATTCTCGGGCTCGTATCGCGCTCGCGCCACGCCGAAGGCGTCAGTTCCTGTCCGTGGGTATGAGCCAACGACAGGACCACAACCACGCAGGCGACTGTTCCTTTCATTATTCGGCCTCCTGCCGTGCCGACATTCTAAAGGACAGGTATTCGGCTCGACCGAGGAATCGCCCGTCCACACGGGATTTTCAATGGAGGCCGTGCACAAATTTTTGAAAAGTGGTGAACTGGGCGAGAATCGAACCGCGCCAGCGCCAGGTGACCCGCGAGTAATCGCCACCTTTTTTTGTATCCGTTGTGGACACTGGCTTGACTAACCGAGGATTGCCCAACGATGACAGGTAAACACTAAGCGACCAGTCAGAAACAATCGACTCCGTACAGGTCGCCGGTTCAGCGATAGGGAGATCGGCGTCAGACAGATCGGTGTACTATCGTCGCCTGCTCCCCACAACTAGGTTTCGAAGGAGGCCATCAATGCGAATGCTCATTCACGTGAAAATTCCGCACGAACCTTTCAATTCTGCAGTACGCGACGGGAGCGCG
>Ga0075418_10000399_pt1 | contig 44983 bp, 38 predicted proteins | sample SoiMetdeltSBSDD2_FD_81776 | JGI IMG/M metagenome (GOLD analysis project Ga0075418, IMG submission 81776) | Bulk soil microbial communities from a Populus tree surrounding site in Tennessee, USA - Soil MetaG P. deltoides SBSDD2 | ecosystem: Environmental > Terrestrial > Soil > Tree plantation...
CTCGCCGCAGACGAAGTCGTTCGGCGTGCTGTCGAGCACGAAGCCGTGCGGGATGCCCTGCAGCCAGCCGGTCTGGCCCGTGTGTACGATCGCTGTGCGCAGACCCGCGGCCTCGCACGCGCGCTGCACGATGTGGCACGTCGTTCGTTTGCCGACCGCGCAGTCGGTGCCGAGCACGGCGATACGCGGCGCCCTGACGCTGCGGATCGCCCCGCTCCAGAAGTGCAGCTCGCGCGTCGGGCGAGGCCGGCGCACGTCGATCAGTTCGGCACCTGCGGTCTTTGCGGCCGCGACGAGCGTCGGGTCGTCGGCGAGGAACTCGTGCAGGCCGTTGACGAGCGACATGCCGGCCCGCAGCGCATCGAGCAGCGTCGCGTGAAGTGGCTGCGGGAGCCTGCCGCCGTGCGTGGCGATGCCGACGACGAGGTAGTCGGGGCGTGGCAGTGCTCTCAGCATCGAGTCGAGGTCGGCAAACGTCGGGACGCCGCGGCGCCGGCCGTCGAGCACTTCGCCGGCGTCGCGGCCCGCGCTGTGCCGGTCGATCAGGGCAACGATCTCGTATCGGCTCGGGCCGCGGATCAGGCCGTGCGCCGTCTTGCCGTTCGTCGTGTGGAACAGCTCACCGGTGTAGACCGCAGCGGTCTTGCGTGGGATCTTCATTGGCGCAGCCAGCCGCGCTTGCAGCGTAGCGCGAAGCGGCCACCAAGTCGGAGGGCGATGCGCTCCTTGGCGCGTAGACTCCGATGGCTCGCCCCTGTGTTCCCTCGCATGACACGACTCCTGCACTCGACTGCTGCCGCACTCGCAAGGATCTTCCCGTGGCCCATGCGCGCAGTGGTCGCGCTCTGGGCTTCGACCCACCGGATCGTGGTCGCGAAGCCGAGATGGCTGCTGATCCAACTCGCCAACACGCTGAACTACCGGGCGCAAGTCCTCGCTCGCCTGGCCAACGGGATGAAGATCCTGGTCGTGGCCAACGACGTCGTTGGTCAAGCCATCTGCTACTCGGGCTTCTTCGAGCCGGAGTCGATTCCGCTCTATCAGCGAGTGTTGACGGAGCGGAAGGTCTTCCTCGACGTGGGCGCTCACGTCGGCCAGTTCACGCTGCTGGCGAGCAACCTCGTCGGTCCCCGAGGTCGTGTCGTCTCGTTCGAACCCGATCCGCTGACGTTTCGGCTGCTCCGGAAGAGCATCGCGCTCAACAAACTGACGAACGTCGTGGCCGTCCGGGCCGCGCTCGCCGACGTCAACGCGGTGTTGTCGTTCCACCTGAGCCAGGCGCGCAACATCGGAGCCAACTCGCTGCGCCCGCCTGCCCAGGGTCTCGATGCGCGCTCGAGCGTGCCGGTCGAGTGCTGGCGCATGGACGACTTCCTGCAGCGCAACAACATCCCGAAGCCCGATCTCGTCAAGATCGACGTCGAGGGTGCAGAACTGCTCGTGCTCGACGGTGCGCGCGAGACGCTCAGCGGGCCGGATCAACCGATCCTGATCGTGGAGTTCTGCGAGATCACGTTGGCGCAGTTCGGTGCAAACTGCCAGCAGCTCGCGGCGCGACTCGAGTCGTTCGGCTACCACCTGATGCACGTCGGCGGATGGCCGCTGCAGCCCTATGCAGGTCCGCATCCCGAGGGCAGGGCCATCAACGTGGCGGCGATTCCACCGGCGCGCCTGCACGAGTTTGCCGCGCCGAGCCACGCGGCCCGATGAAGAAGGCCCGGTAGCAGCCGGACAGTCCTCAGAGACGCGCCTTGAAGACCTGACGAAGCCGTTCGGCGCGCACGCGATTGCCGGCTTCCGTGAAGTGCATGCCGTCGGTGAACAGTTCCGTCGCCACGAGCTCGCGTTCGAAGTCGACCACTTCGGTCTGCGTCTCCTGCCCCAACCGGCGCACGATCGCGTTGGTCTGTTCGATCGCCGCCTGCAAAGCCGGATGACCTTGGTAGGGTCGCAGGCGGAACTGGAGATCGCGCGAGAACGCGAACGTCGCGAGCACGACGCGCGTGCCGTTGGCCGCCGCGAGCGCCATCAGGCTGCGCAGGTTGCGCTCGAAGAACACGGGCGGGTTGGTTTCCATCATGCGCTCGATCGGCACGTCGCGGAACACACCGTCCGGGTACGCGCCCGCCTTGCGCTGCGCCTGGAACGCGAACGTATGACACGTCTCCGGAGCATCGCCGATGATGCGCATGATGCTGCCGTGCGGCTGGATGCGGCCCGACTCGACGAGCAGGATGCGCGCCAACGTGCTCGTCTCGAGCAGCGACGCCTCGCGCACGTGCTCGTCGCGCCGCAGCCAGCCGGAGTAGTCGGCGCGATACGCGCTGTGCGGCCACACGATGCGCGTCAGCGCGTCGTTCATGCCGTGGCAGACGACGATGAAATCTGTCTGCAGCTCGAGCAGCCGCGTCTCGAAGTTGATCAGCGTCTCGAGCGTCGTCCAACCAGGGCAACCTGCGTTGATCACTTCGACGTGGTGTCCTTGCCCGCGCAGCGCTTGCTCGAGCAGATACGGCATCGACAGCTTGTAGTCGTCCACGTCTTCGCCGTAGGTCGTCGAGTCGCCGCAGCACGCGATGCGCACGGTTCCGGCGGCCTTCTCGATGGCGATCTCCTCACCGCGGAAGCCGAGCGCATTGTGGCGGTTGTTGCCCTTCTTGTAGTCAGGCGCCAGCGCGAAGCCGAGGTGTCGATGCGCGCGAAACCGTTCGAACTCACCGAACCGCGCGCGCAGCTGTGCGATCGACGCGCAGTCCAGGAAGTCCTGCTCGCTCGCGAACCAGTGCAACCAAGCCCGTGCGCCGAGCTCGAGCACGCCGAAGGTCAGCAACAGGGCCAGCACGGTCAGCGACACCCTACGCCCGAGCTTCCTCGAGAACGGCCGACTCACCGGATCTCGCCGTCACCGGCGTTCGAGACGGCGGATACCACGCAGACGAGGCTCGCAACGCGTAAGCAATCCATGGGGGCACCAATCAGGTGGGTGGATTCGGAGCAGGCTCGCAGTGTTATCTCACCCGATCGATCGCGCAACAGGCGCCTCGCTGCGGTCTTCGGGCCAGCGAATGCGAACGGCCACGACAACCTCGAGGGCTGCCGCGGCCGCTGTGTTGCCATTGCACTCGGGCTTTCGCCCGCGCGATCAGACGTCGCCGAGCGTGCCCCTCACGCCGTTGCTCGTGATCGCGCCGAACGGGTTCACGGGCGGCACCTGGAACACGACTGACTGCGTGAACAGCGAAAAGCCGATCAGGCTCGTCGGCGTGGCCGGCACGGCGAAGCTGTAGTTGTGAGTCGCACCACCGACCAGCCAGGCAGAGAGCACGTCGAGGGTCGAGCGCAGCTGGCAGGTCGGCATCCCGACGAAGAACAGGTCCAGGACGCCAGGGTCCGAAACACCGAAGATGTCGACGCCGAGCACACCCGTGGCCGGAATCTGGCTCGTGGTCAGGTTCCAGTTCGTGCCGAGGACCGGCCTCGTCATCGCCGTGAGCACGAGCGGCAGCGCGTCCGTGCTGCTCAGCGTGATGGCACTTGCGCCGAGCGCGGACAGGTTCGTGCTGCCTGGATCGAGGCTGTTACCGCCCGGCGAGTAGCCGACGAGGTGGCCTGTGGTGCCGAGGTGCGACATCAGGCCCCACGCGAACGTGACCTGCCCGCTGGGATAGAACTGCATCTGCATCGTGTTGGCGTCCAGCGCCGAGGTGCCGCCATAGTCCCAGACGCCATCCCAAGTCACGACGATGGCTGCAGCACTCTCCTCGTATTTGACCTGGCCGCTGCCCGGGATCGTGGGGTCGAAGTCGTGCCAGCTGCGCCACGCGGTGTTCGTCGCGTTGAGGAACGTAAAGACGTCGGGGTTGAAGGAAGTGCCGTTGCTGCCGATCGACACGAAGCCGTTCGAGCAGATGTTGAACGACGTGGCACTGGGGAAGCTGCCGGTCGTGAACGTCTGCGTGACCTCGGCGTCGTCGCCGAGCGCCAGCGAAACAGGCGTGGCGATCGAGCCGACGGGCAGCAGCGCGCCGCTGTTGAGCACGAGGTAGCTGCTCAGCCCGGTGGGGATCATCGTCAGACCCGTGTTGTCGAGGTCGAAGGCCGCCGGTGTCGCGAAGAACTCGTAGAAGGAAGTGTTCGAACGGACGCAGCCCGTGCCGAGGCCCGTGTTCGTCGCGAGCGTTCCACCGGACGGCGCGAAGGCGACCTGGATCACCGGACAGCCATTGTCGATGAAGTTGGCATTCGGATAGTTGGAGCTCGCGTAGACGCGACTGCCGTTGACGCCCGGGAGGTGCAGGTCCATCGCCACCTGCGAGCCACCGACGTAGTTGCCGGGGCTCAGGTAGTCGGTGTCCACGACGAGATCACCGAGGTTCGGGTCGTAGAGGAACGGCGGCACCACGGGGATCGTGACATGGTAGGGCCCTGGCACACCGACGCCCGCGCCCGTGCCGCCGGACACCGTCACGGGACCGTTGTGGACGATCCTCTGATCGGGACCGAGGTTCGCGGCCCAGGTGGTCGACGCCAGCGTGTAGTCGACGGCAGCCGTTGCCAGGCGGAGCGTCGCGCTGTTGTAGATGCCGCCGACCCACGAGGTCGTGGTGGAGACGTCGTTGGCGCGCCAGCTGATGCTGGTGATGAGGATCGGAGTCGTGATCGGCGGCGTCGCACCGGTGAAGTGCGAGCTGTCGTAGATGCACATGATGCGCAGGCCCGGCCAGGCCGTGGCGGGTGTTCCCCACGGGAACGTGTTCTGCGCGCTTCCCCCAGTGGTTGCAGCGCTCGTTGGCAGGACGACGGTTTGCGCGATGGAGGCCGCGGCAAGTGCCGCAACGGCGAGCAGCGAACGAGGAAGTAGCATGGTCGCTCCGGGGAGTTCGAGGGCGCCGGCCCGGCCGGCAGGACGGCAATCATAACGGGACGCACGACGACGCGGGTCACCCGCGTGCCGCGAGGGGAATCAGCGCAGCGTAACGACCTGCGGGCTCGCCGTGCCGATCAAGACGCGCTCGGCGGCGTCGCGGTCACTTCTCGGCGAGCAGCTCCGCGATGCGCGCGTGCAGCGCGTCGCCGCCCAGGTCGGTGAAGCGCACACGGCCTTTGCGATCGATCAGGAACATGGCCGGCACCGCCTGCACCTTGTTCGCGACCGCGAGCTCCGACTTCCAGCCCTTGCCGTCGAACAACACCGGGAACGGCAGGTCGAGCTCGCGCACCTTCGCGGCGAGGCGTTCGCGATCGCGTTCGTCGTCGATGCTGATCGAGACGACCTCCAGGCCCTGCTCGTGGCAGCGGCGAAACGCCGCGACGACGTCGGGCAGCGCCTCCAGGCACGGACGGCACCACGTCGCCCAGTAGTCGACGAGCAGCACCTTGCCGCGGTGGTCCGCGGTGCGCACCGCCCGGCCGGCGAGGTCGGTGCCGGCGACGTCGGCGAACGGCTTCGGGCCCGTGTATTCGACTTTGTACAAGAGGCGCAGCAAGTGCACGCGCTGCGCGTCGTCGAGCGCGTGATCCGCGAGCAGGGCGGGGATCACGTGTTGCTGCAGGAACTGCGTGCCCTCGGCGGTGCCCGCGTCGCGCCCGCGACGCCCGAGCAGCCAGAACACCGACGCGTGGTCGGGGTAGACGCGCAGCACGACCGGCAGCAACTCGGTGCACTCCGACCAGGCGCCGGCGTTCGCGCGGTGCACGACGTCGAACATCACGATGCGCCCGGCGACTGTGTCGAAGCCGGTGACCGGCAGCGCTTGGTGCGCCACGAACCAGGCGACGAGCCCGCGTGACGCGCGTTGCTTCGCCGCCTCGTCGGCGCCCATCGCTTCGGCGAGCGTGCGCAGCACCGCGAGCTCACGGAGCTCGCGATCTTTCGCAGCGTCGAGCCACGCCGCGATGTCGCGCGCGCGCACCGCGGCGGCCTCTTCGGTGAGCGTCTCGCGGTTCGTGATCTCGCGCAGCTGCGCGACCGCGGGGTCTTCGGTTTGCGCGCGCAGCGGTGCGGCGGCGAGCAGGGAACAGAGCAACGTCAGGCAGCGCATGCGGGCATGGTCGCAAGCCCCGCGAAGCATCGCAACCGGGCGAACGGCAGCGAGGCCTTCGTCCTCAGGCGAACCTCCCGGTCGAGGCCGGCGCGCAATCACGTGTCGCCAAGCGTGCTCTTGATGCCGTTGCTCGTGGTCGCGTCGAGCTCGCGGACCTGTGCCGGCAGCGCGTTCACCATGTGTCGCCGCCGCGCGGAGGCGGCCATGCACCGAGCAGCTGGCGCAGCAGTACGATCTGGCCGAGGTGGTGGCTGTCGTGGCCCATGATCATCAGCAGCTCGGCGCGGGCACTGGTGCCGCGATCGGGCTGGACCACGGTGTCGAGATCGAATCGGGGGTCGAGCACGAAAGCCTCGAGCGCGCGCAGACCTTCGGCCAGCTGCGCGACTGCCGCTTGCCAGTCGGCGTCGTGCGCGGGTGCCTCCGGTGCGGTCCAACCGAGCGCAGCGCTGTGCGGCCTGGGCGGCGGATGGCCGGACAGGCGGCCGAGGCTGATGCGGCGCCAGTAGTCCATGTGGTGGAGGATCTGGTAGATCGTGTGGCCCGCGCCGGCGACGCGGTGGCCGGCGAGTGCCAGAGGGAGTCCCTCGAGGGCTTGCAGCAGCGGGGTGTGGCTCGGGGCGCCCTGGAGCTGGGCCGCCAGTGCTTGGCGTTCGTTCATGGGTGTTGCTCGGTTGCTGGGAGCCGCGCAGTCGCGGGTGAAACCGTCAATGTTGTAGTCCGCCGCGCCGCATCGGTCGCGACTGGTCACGGTTCCGCGGGCAGCTCCGCGCCCAACACTCTCCGGCCCGCCTGCGCCTCCCACAGCCGCCGATACGCGCGCCCGTCGCGCAGCAGCGAGTCGTGCGAACCGCGCTCGACGATGCGCCCGCGATCGAGCACGACGATCTCGTCGGCGAGCCGCAACGTCGCGAGCCGGTGCGCGATGAGCAGCGTGGTGCGGCCGCTCACGAGCCGCTCGAGCGCGTCGAGCAGAGCCGCCTCGGTCGTCGCGTCGAGCGCCGAGGTCGGCTCGTCGAGCACGAGCAACGGCGCGTCCTTCAGGAACGCGCGTGCGATCGCGAGCCGCTGCCGCTGGCCGGCCGACAGGTTGGCGCCGCGTTCACCGAGCACGGTTTCGTAGCCGTCGGGCAGCTCGCGGATGAACGCGTCCGCCTGCGCGAGCCGCGCCGCCTCTTCGGTCGCCGCCCGGCTCGACCAGTCATGGGCACGGCAACTCGCAAGCCGCGGTCCAGCAGGCAGCTCTGCCAGTGCGCGGTGCCACCGGGCGAAGGCTCGATCGCTCATGCAGGACTCGGAACATGCCGATCCGCACCGCACGGCCAGCCCTGCCTGCATCAGGGTTGGTCCAGGGTCGCGGCCGGATAGCCAATCCGGCCGCGGCCCGCTTTTCATCGCGAGCGCGCCAGCGCTTCTTCCGCGCGCTCGAACAGGCGATGTTCCTCGAGGCGCATCAATTCGAGGAGCTACCCGAGCGCCGCTGAGCGCGGAGTCACCGTAGAGTGACGCCATGACGCGAACGGCACTGGTCACCGGCAGCAACCGCGGCATCGGGCTCGGCGTCGCCCGCACGCTGCTCGCGAAAGGTCTCGACGTCGTGCTGACGGCTCGCCGCGGCGCCGACGCGCAAGCAACAGCCGCGAACCTGGTGCCGCGAGGGACCGCTCGCGTGCGCGCCGAGGAGCTCGACCTCGCGAGCGAAACGTCCGTCGCCGCCGCGGCGGCGCGGCTCGGCAAGCAGGGCGTCGCGGTCGACGTGCTGGTCAACAACGGCGGCGTGCTGTTCGAGGGCGACGTGCTGACGACGGCCTCGGCCGACTTCGCGGCGGCGTTCGCCGTGAACCTGTTCGGCGCGTTGTGGTGCTGCCGCGCGTTCGTGCCCGGCATGCTCGCGCGCGGCTACGGCCGGGTGGTCAACGTGTCGTCGGGCTGGGGCGCGTTCGCGGAGGGCCTCGAGGGGCCGGCGTCCTACGCGGTCAGCAAGGCGGCGCTGAACGCGCTGACGGTGTCGCTGGCGCGCTCGCTGCGCGGCGACGTCAAGGCCAACGCGTGCTGTCCTGGCTGGGTCAGGACGCGCATGGGCGGCGCCGGCGCCGAGTTGTCGCCCGAGGAAGCCGCGGACGGCGTCGTCTGGCTCGCGACGCTGCCGGCCGACGGGCCGAACGGCGGCTTCTTCCGCGCGCGCGAGCCGATCGGTTGGTGAGCGCGGAGTCCACGCACGATCGCCGCGTTGAGTGTCGCATGCTCCTCTTCTCCCTCCTCGCCCCGTTGGCGCTCACCGGCCCCCAGGATCCCATCGACCTCCAGCTCGCGGCCCGCTGGTTCCAGGAAGCGAAGTGGTGCGCGGAGGAGGACGGCGGCAAGCTCTGGGGCAGGAGCCTGGAGGGGCCGATGCTGTTCGTGCACGCGCCGTCCCGCACGGCAGTCGCGAACCGCGAGCCGCAGGGAATGGGAATGACTGCGAAGGACGGCCTGTGGACCGGCAAGCTGCCCGGGGACCTGATCACCGCGAACACGGCGTTCGCCTGGAAGGGCGAGCAGTGGAGCATGGTGCTCTGGCCGCTGCCGAACACGCGCGCCGAGCGCGCGCGGCTGCTGATGCACGAGTCGTGGCACCGCATCCAGGACGAGCTCGGCCTGCCCGGCGAGAACCCGCGCAACGCGCACCTCGACACGCTGCAGGGACGGCTGTGGCTGCAGCTCGAGATCAGGGCACTTCGTTCGGTGATGCTCGCCGAGACGCCCGAGCGCGCGGCGCTGGCGCGCGACGCGCTCGTGTTGCGCGCGTATCGGCAGAGCCTGTTCCCAGGGTCGAAAGCAGAGGAGGACCGGATGGAGCTGCACGAAGGCCTCGCCGAGTTCACCGGCATGATGCTGCGCGGCACCTGGGAACCCGAGACGCGCTACGCGCTCGCCTACCGGCTGCTGTCGTTCGGCAAGAAGCGGTCGCTCCCCGCGTCATTCGCATACGAGACAGGGCCCGCGTACGGCCTGCTGCTCAACGTGCTCGAAGCGGTGAAGCTCGACGCGATCACGTGGCGCACGAAGCTGACGACGAAGTCGAGCCTCGCCGACCTGGTGGCGGCCTTGGTGGAGTTCGAACCGGCGAAGGACCTGCAAGCCGCGGCGATGGCGGTCGCGGAGCGACACGGTCACCGCGAGCTGCTCGCGGCCGAGACCGCGCGCGAGCAGGAGCGCGCCGCGCGCGAAGCCGCGTATCGCCAGCAGCTGATCGACGGTCCCGTGCTCGAGCTGCCGATGAACGGCGCCAACTTCTCCTTCGACCCGGGCGCGGCATTCCCGCTCGGCGCGGACGGGACGGTCCATCCGGCCACGACGATCGTGCACGATTGGGGGAAGCTGGTGGTGACGAAGGGCGCGCGTTTCACGAACGACTGGATGCGCGTCTTCGTCAGCGCGCCGGCCGAGGCGTCGGTGCCGAGCGGGGACGGTTGGACGCTGGAGCTGAAACCGGGCTGGCACGTGGCCGCAGGAAAGCGGAGCGGCGACTACGTGCTGGCGCGGAAGTAGCGCTACTTGAAGTTCTTGTTGAACGCGAGCCACTTCTCGTCGATCGCCTTCCACGTGTCGACTTGCAGCGGGATCACGAGGTTGTTGATGTCGATCAGCAGATCGTCGCGCCACTTGTAGTAGCGCGCGTTGCGTTCCTTCGTCTGCGTCTCGTCGAGACCGGCTGCCGGCACGTCGGCAACCGGGCTCGGCCCGCGCTTGTAGTACGCGACCGCGAGCCCCTTCACGTAGTCGCTGACGAGGCTCGGCTTGTTGAACGCCTTCTGACCGTCGTGCATCCAGAACCAGCGCATCAGGCGCGAACACTCCGGCGTGTAGCCCCAGACGTCCTCGGTCTTGCCGTCCGTCGGGCTCGGCTGGATGTGTTCCTGGATCAGGTCCCACAGGTGCGGCATCGTCTGGTCCTTCTGCCGGTAGTACTCGATGCGACCCTTCTCGACGTCGCCGGGGGCGAACTCGAGCTTCTTGCCTTCGACTGCCGAGCTGCGCAGGATCTCCCAGCAGCCGTTGTCGAGCCAGCGCGGAAGAGCCGGCAGCACTGCCGGATCGACGTCGTCGAAGATGTGCCACAGCACGGATCGCAGCACCTGGCCGTAGCCAGTCCGCCCACTGTTGTCGCGGTCGTGGACGCAATACAGCTCGCGGTGGAACGAGTCGAACTCGCGCTGGTCGCCGCGCACGGCCAAGAGAGCCTGGTACTGGTCGACGCTGTCGAACAAGCGCAGCACCGCCGGCAGCGGCGCGTCCTTGGTCAGCTCGGGCAGGCGCTGGCTCAGCCAGTCGCGCGCGGCTTCGGCCGCCGCGACGACCTTCGTGGTGAACGCCGGGTCGCTGGCGCTCAGCACCGTCCAGTACTTCGCCTTCGACACCTTGTAGCCGACCTCGGGGTTCTTCGCGGCGGCGGCGACCAGCGCCTCGGCCCACTGCCGGCGCGCGGCGGTGCGCGCGGCGGCGTCCTTCGTCGCCCACCCCGCGTCGGCGAGCCACGGCACCTCGATGCGTTGGACCGGCACGCGTGCGATCGCCTCGAGCGAACCGAACACCGCGTCGATCTCCTTCTTGATCTTGTCGGCCTGATTCTCCAGCACCTGGATACAGACCGCCGCCTCGCCGTCGTCGCATGGCACCGTCTGGCCGATCAACACGTGATCGCCGGGGATGCCCTTGCCGTTGATGCGCACGCCCTGCACGCCGGCGGCCTTCTGCGGCTCCTCACCCACTTCCTTGGCGCCGAGCCCGCGCTTGCAGAAGTCCGCGAGGCTGCGGAACGGCGTCGTACGCGGCAAGCCGTCGACGAGGTCCTTGCTGTCGTCGCCGCCCTTCGTGAAGAACATCACGCGCAGCACCGGTGTGGCATTCGCGTCGCCTTTGCTTGCCATCGCGCGCGGCGCCGCGAACAGGCGAAGCGTCGCGTGGCGTTCGACGTCTCCGGGCAGTTCGGTCCAGCCCTTCGGCGGCGTGAACTGCAGGCCGATGCGGGGCTCGGGCACCGGTTTCTGGGCCAGCACGGCCGGCGTGCACGCGAGCAGCGAGAGAACCAGGCAGCGGATCGGACAACCCATGGCGGCGATTGTATGGCTGCGCGCGCCGGCACCCCACCGCCGAGCACGATGTCCATCGCATCACGAACCCCGGCAGCGAGCCGGCGGACCGAGGAGCCGCTGCGTCCGTTGGCCGGTTGAGGGGGCCACGCCGGAGGCCGTAGACTGAGCGTGATGCGCGCTCCCACCCTGACGCTGTTGCTGCTCGCGTCCGCCTGCGGCACGACCGGCGAGCCCGCGACGGTGACTCCCCCCACTTCGCGCGTCGCCATCGGGCCCGACTCCGCTGGCATCGACGTCACCACCATCGTCGGCAAGCCGGCGCCGGCTTGGAACCTCGACTGGATGGGCCAGCCCGCCGTGAGCCTCGATGGCCTGCGCGGTCAGGTGGTGCTCGTGCGCTGGTTCACCGGAGGCTGCCCGTATTGCTCGGCGACCGCACCGACGCTGGTCAAGCTGCACGACGAGCTGGCGCCGCGCGGCCTGGCCGTGATCGGCATCTACCACCACAAGACCGAGGAGCCGCTCGACCCGGCCCGCGTCAAGGCTCTGGCCGATAGCTTCCACTTCCGCTTTCCGGTGGGCATCGATCACGGCTGGCGCACGCTGCGCAACTGGTGGCTCGACGACCACAATGGCTGGACCAGCATCTCGTTCCTGATCGATCGACGCGGCGTGGTGCGCTTCGTGCACACCGGCGGTTCGTATGCGCCCGGCAGCGAGGACGCGGCGCAGATGCGGCGATGGATCGACGCGCTGCTCGCCGAGCCGTAGCCGCATCGCTGACCCGGCCACTTGCCGGTGCGATCACACGTCGCCGAGCGTGCCCCTCACGCCGTTGCTCGTGATCGCGCCGAACGCGTTCACGGCCGGCACCTGGAACACAGCCGACTGCATGAACAGCTGGAAGCCGATCAGGCTCGTCGGCAACGCGGGCACGGCGAAGCTGGTGTTGTTGGTCGTACCAGTGACCAGCCAGACATTGAGCACGTCGACGGTCGTGCGCAGTTGGCAGCCGGGCATCCCGAGGAAGAACAGGTCCAGGACGCCGGGGTCTGCGGTGCCGAAGATGTCGACGCCGAGGATACCGGTGGCCGGAATCTGGTTCGTGGTCAGGTTCCAGTTCGTGCCGAGGACCGGCCTCGACGTCGGCGCGAGCGCGAGCGGCAGGATGTCCTGGTCGCCGAGCGTGATGATGGCCGCGGCGAGCGCGGACAGATCCGTGTTGCCCGGATTGAGGCTGTTGCCACCCGGCGAGTAGCCGACGAGATGGCCGTTGCCGAGGTGGGACATGGTGCCCCATGCAAACGTGACCTGACCGTTGGGATAGAATTGCATCTGCATCGTGTTGGCGTTCGCCGGTGAAGAGCCGAGATCGTCCCAGACGCCATCCCAGGTCACGACGATGGCTGCAGCACTCTCCTCGTATTTGACCTGGCCGCTGCCCGCGATCGCGGGGTTGAAGTCGTGCCAGCTGCGCCACGCGGTGTTCGTCGCGTTGAGGAACGCAGTGATGTCGGGAGTGGAGGTCGTACCGTTGGTGCCGATCGACACGTAGCCGTTCGAGCAGATCCTGAACGACGTGGTACCGGGGAAGGTGCCGGTCGTGAACGTCTGCGTGACTTCGGCGTCATCGCCGAGCGCCAGCGAAACAGGTGTGGCAATCGAGCCGACCGGCAGCAGGACGCCAACGCCGTTGAGCACGATGTAGCTACCCGGCCCAGTGGGAATCATCATCAGCGACGTGTTGTCGAGGTCGAAGCCCGCCGACGCCGCGAAGTGCTCATAGAAGGAAGTGTTCGACCGGATGCAGCCCTGGCCAAGGAGCAGGTTCATGGCAGGCGTTCCAGTGGCCGGCAGGTAGCCGATCTCCATCACGTCGCAGTTCGCGTCGACGCCGTTGGCAACGGGGTAGAGCGTACTGCTGTAGACGCGACTGGCGTTGACGCTGGGGATGTGCACGTCCAAGCCCACGAGCGACCCGCCGCTGTAGTTGCTGGGGACATGTTCGGTGTCCACGACCAGGTCACCGGCGTACGGGTCGTAGAGGAACGGCGTCGTCAACGTGATCGTGACGTGGTAGGGGCCAGGCACACCGAAGCCGGCGCCAGTACCGGCGCTCACCGTCACGGGACCGGTGTAGACCGTCGTCACATCGGGTCCGACGTTCGCGGCCCAGTTCGTCGACGCCGCAGTGTAGTCGACGGCAGCCGTTGCCAACCTGACCGTCGCGTTGTTGTAGGTGCCGCCACTCCACGATGTCGAGACGTCGTTCGCGCGCCACTTGAGCGTGGTGATGAGGATCGGAGCCGTGACCGGCGTCGGCGCTGCGGTGAAGTGCGAACTGTCGTAGAGGCACATGATGCGCATGCCCGTGTAGACAGTGGCGCTTGTTCCCCAGGGGAAGACGTTCGCAGTGCTCCCACCGGTGGTTGCGGCGCTCGTTGGAAGGACAGTGGTCTGCGCGACGGTCATCGCAGCAAGTACTGCGACCGCGAACAACGAACGAGGATGAAGCATGGTCTCTCTCCAGTGAGGTTGAAGTGCCGCGGGTCCAGCCGGGCGAACCGCAAGGCTACTCCGGTCGGGCAATCACGCCGATCCGAGAGACCTTTCTGGGACGTAAGCGCATCGCCGCCCAGGAAGTGGAGTGACGGCTTGCGCGATCCACATGCCGGGGCTTGCCAGCGGCCTGCCGCCTCTCCAACATGCTGCCCCGATGAAAGCACTCCTCGCGATGTTGTTCCTTTCCGTCCTCGCTGGTTGCAGCGATCAGATCGCGGCGAGCACCGATGACTCGACTGCTCCGGCGTCGGACTGCTGCGCCGACGGCGGATGCTGCTCCGGCGGCGCGTGCTGCGCCGACAAGAAGGACGGAGCCGCCGCGAAGGAAGGCGACGCGTGCTGCGCCGACAAGGCCGGCAAGGGCGAAGTCGAGCCGTGCTGCGCCGAGAAGGCGCCCGCAACCAAGCCGGCCGAGGCGGCGAAGCCGAAGAACTGAGGCGCGCTCTCGGCGCGGCAGAGCGCATCGAGTCGCTGCGGAAGCGCGCGCAAACCCTCGGCAAGCGCTGAGGCCGCGGAGGAGCAATGCTGGGGCACGCCCCGCGCGCTCGGTGCCGCAGGCGAGCTGGCTAGAACTCGAACTCGACAATCAGCCGCAGCTGGAACTCAGGCGCGGTCGCTTCCCCGTCGGCGAGGAACAGAGCCGTCGACGTCACCGCCCACTCGTTGCCGCGGAAGGAGAAGTTCGGCCCGATGAAGAAGTTCTGCCGATCGCCCCAATCCCACTCCGGCGGGATCTCGTAGACGAACTCGGCGCCCAGGAACAGCATCGGATCGACCTCGTACGAGGCGCCGAGCGCCTGCTGCACCGCGACCTCCCCCTCTTCGTATTCGAGCGTCTTGTCGCCTTCGAACTCGGCTTCGATCTTCAGGTTGTAGGCGACGATCCAACGGTCGAGCCACCGGTCGAGGATCAGCTCGTTCTCCCACTCGAGCTCGCGCGGACCGATGCCGAGCTCGGTCTTGTATGCGACGCCGATGCCCTCGCGCGGGTCGGCGAGCCGAAAGCGCAGCTCTCCGCCCGTGCCGTCGTACTTCGTCGTCCAATCCCCGTTCGCATCGGTCGTGTGCCACTCGACGAGGTCGATCGCGGCGACGACGTCCTTGCTGAGGCCGAACTCGATCTCGTGCTTGAAGGCGAAGTTGTCGAGGCCGGAGTCACCGCGAACGCCGCGCTCCCACGTGACCCAGTTCTCCATCTCGCATTCGCCCGGGTGCGCGCCGTGCAGCGTCTCGTCGAGATACGTGAAGCGACGGTCGGTGCGCACCATTGCATGCTCATGCGTCGCCTGCGCGACCACAGGAACCGCCGACAACAACGAGAGCGCGAGCCCGACTGCAGCATCCTGCCGAGAGGTAGAGCGGTGCAACGTAGAGCACCGCCGAGGACGAGGGAGCATGGGCGCAGAACGTGCCGGCGCCACACCACACGGTCAAGCGCCGCGCCTCGAGCCACCACAAAGTTACCGTCGATCCGAGCCTCGAACGACCATGGACCCGGCAACCACGACGCTACGGCCGCCCGGCCAGCTGCGGCGCCGGTGTCTTCGGTGTCGCGGTGGATTTCGGCTTCTGCGACCAGCCGATGATGCTGCCGTCGGCGCTCGACGACGCGATGGCGTTGCCGTCGGCCGTGACCGCGAGGCCGAACACGGCTCCTTGATGACCGATCACCTTTCCGGTGATCGTGCCGTTGCCGGCGTCGATGAAGTGGATGACGCCGTCGGCGCCCGCGGCCAGCAGCGTGCGCGAGCCCGGCATGAACGCGAGCGCGTGCACGCCGTGTTGCTGTGTGGCGATGCGGTGCAGCATCGATGACGTCTTGCTGTCCCAGATGCACACCATGCCGTCGCGCGAGCTGCCCGCGACGAGCTGGCAGTCGTCGCTGACCGCGACGGCCTCGACCGCGTCGTGCAGGCCGGCGAGCTCGTGCTCGCAGCGCGCGTTCCCGACCGACCAGATGCACACGCTGTGGTCGATCGATCCCGAGATCACGTGCTGCTTGCTGCGCGTCATCGCGACCGCGAGCACTTCGCCGGTATGGCCGCGCATGGTCGCCTTGTGCTGGCCGTTGTTGGCAAACACCTTGACGATGCGACCCATGCCGAACGCGAGCAGCTCGCCGTCGGGCGTACTCGCGGCCGCGAAGAACGGCGTCTTGCGCGCGCCGGGCCATGAGCCCAGCAGAGTGCCTTTGGTGTTGAACACGCGCACGCGCCCGTCGAGCGAGCAGGTCGCGAAGCGGTCCTTGCCCGCGGCGACCACGCCCGTGACGGCCCGGCTGTGCGGGCCCAGGCGGCGCAGCTGCTTGCCGTTCTTGGCATCGTAGAGGTCGCAGAAACGATCGTCGCCGCCGGTCAGCAGCAAGCGGCCGTCGAGCGAGAACGCCAACGACTTGATCGCCGGCGAACGGCCCGTGCCGGCCGAGGGCCTGCCGCCGGGGCGTACGAGCGCCTGCTGCCTCCGGCGCCGGCTGGCGCCGAGCATGCCAAGCGAGATCAAGGACAGCAGCATGCTGCCGGCGGGCTTGGGGGGCGCCAGCTGGCCGGCAGTGCTCGGCTTCGTGTACTGCCACGCCTGAGCCAGGCCGAAGGAAGAAGGAGGCGTCGAGATGCGAGCGGAGACCCAGGACGGCGTGGGACCGCCAAGCGCCTGCGTCGCGCGCTTCCGCGCGGCAGGCCCTCGTGCGGCGGCCGGCTTCGGCGCCGCCACCGGAGCAGGTGCCGGTGTCGGGGTGGGGTTGGGCGCCGCGGGGGCCGCTGGCTGCTTCTTCTTTTGCTTTGCCAGTCGCTTGCGGGCCTTCTTGCCGGCCCTGACGGCGTCCTCGATCTCGGGCACCTGGTCGATCGGCTCGCTGCACGCCGCACGCAGCGCGCTGCACTGCGCCGCCACGTCCTCGTCCGGAAGCTGCTCGAGGGTGTCGAACAGCGCCGACTGGTCGGGCTCCTCGAGGTCCCCGCGTTCGAACAGCAAGTTGTCGGCGTTGTCGTACTTGGCCCACAGCTCGGGCTTCACCGCGACCGCGAGGATCGCGGTGTGGACCAGCAGTGACGAGAACCGATCCATGCCTGGGCCGAAGTCGACCGGTTGCCGCCGCGGATGCTGGTAGGACGCGTGGCCGAGCTCGTGGCTCGGGTTGCCGTGCAGTGCGGGCACGTACATGCCGTCGTAGTCGATCAGCACGAGCTTGTCCTTGGCCACCATCACGTTGCCGTGCTGCAGATCACCGTGCGCGACGCGTTCCTTCTTCAGCGACCGCATCATCACTGCCCATTCCTCGGCGAGCCGCCGCAGCGCCTTCGGATCGGCCAGCAGCGACTTGATGTGTTCGTTGAGAGGCACGCCGCGGACCCACTCCATCTTGAGGATCGGGACCCAACGGCCGCGGACGCGGATGCCATCCTTCAGGTATTGGAAACCGACCTTCGGCAGCTTCGTGGTGCGCAGATGCTGGTCGATCGCCTCATAACGCTTCTGCATGTCGGGCAGGTCGCGCAGGAAGCAGCGCACCGCCCACTCGTGTTTGCCGCTGCGGATCTGGTAGACCGACGCGTTGCCGCCCGAGATCGGGCGCGGCAGACCCAGCTTCGTCAACACCGGAGAACCCGCCTTGAGGTCAGGATCGCCGAAACACAGCTGCGGCGCTTGGATCGCTTCCTGGTAATCGGAGACGCCTGGCCAAGTCATGACTCTTGCTCTCCCCCTTGCGGAGTGTCTGTCGGGTCGGCCGGCGCCGCGGCGCCGGTGTCGTCGGCCGCCGGCTCTTCCCACGCGATCAGCGGCGGCGCGGTGGCGGCGGCGGCGACGAGCGCCTGGTCGACGTGGATCGCCAGCAGCGTCACGTCGTCGTTGTGCAGCAGCTTCTGCTCGCGCAGACCGCGCACGAGCGAGGAGAACTCCTCCTGCGGATCGGCCGTGCCGAGCACCTGCTCGAGCACGTCCCACGGCTGCTCACCGGCTTCGCAGCAGCGCAGGAACCAGGCCGCCAACGCATCGGTCATCAGATAGAAGGTGTCGTGCGGCTGCCAGTCGCCGTGCGCGACGCGCAGATGACGCAGCAGGTCGTTGCCTGCGGTGCCGCGCGTCGACACGAGGAACGGACCGCCCGTGAACTGCGCCGACGTCGTGAGCGGGAACGCGGTCAGCAGCTTGCCGCCGCGCAACTGGAACAGGTTGCAGTCGCCGACCGCCACCGCTTCCCACCAGGGCACTTCGAGCTGCGGCGCTTCGGCCGGCACCTTTGCCTGTTCTGCCGGTGCCTCTTGCGCCGCGCTGTCTGCTGGCTCTGCGATGTCGTCCTGTACTGCACTGTTGCCTGCCTCACTGTCGCCGGGCTCGTCCGCACCGGCTTCGTGGCGATCGTGATGCAGCACGAAGCCGACCAGCGCGGCGAACGCGCCGAACTCGGCCTTCTGCTCCGCATACCACGCGAGCTTGCCGCGCTGGCGGACTTCGGTGAAGCCGCGGCGCCAGTTCTCCTGCAGCCGGCTGATGTCGGCGACGAACTGCTCCTTGGTCAGGCTGCCGTTCTCCCACTCCCTCACCAGCGTGCGTGCCCATTGCTTGCTGAACGACGCCTCGGTGGCGCCATCGGCGATCGCGCAGCGGAACAGGTCCGTCTCGAGCGTGACGCTGTCCGGCGCGAAAGCATCCTCGTACTCCGCCTCCTCGTGGCCCTTCTTGGGCAACCAGTAGGCCTTGGCCACGACTTGCATGGTGTGTCTTGTCGGTCCTGAGGCCTGGACGGAGGACGAGTGGTTGGACCGCCGTTGACTAGCGGAGGTTGCTCGGCCGCGTGCCGATCTCGAGCGCCTGGATGACGAGCGGCAGGTCCGCGTTGAGCACGAAGCCGTGCGTCTTCTCCGAGACCTCGAATCCCATCTCGCCGGCGACCTTGCGCTGGAACGGCGTCAACACGCTCGAGCCCTCGTAGAGCAGCTGCGAGTACTGGTCGGGCAGGTCGTTCGGGTTGTCCGGGAACGTGAGCTGCGTCGCGTTCGGGTTGTCCGACAGGTGCACGTTGAACAGCAGCACGTTGCCGTCCTTCGTCTTCAGCGTCTTGAGGTGCTCCATGAGCTCCTTCGGATCGCCGTCGGTCGACTCGCCGTCCGTGATGTGGATCACGACGGGCGGGAACGCCTTCGGGTGCTCGGCGGTCCACTTGTCGAGGATCTTGTTCGCCTGCTCCATCGCCTGGCACATCGGCGTGCCGCCGTTCGCAACCGAGTCGATCCAGATCGGGAACTTGATGGACTGCTCGACGAAGCCACCGGCGCCGTCATCGACCTTCTTGGTGCGCTCTTCGACGCGAGCCGGGCTCTCGGCGATCTTGCTGACCGGGACGATGTCCTGGCCGGTCAGGTCGCCGACGAACGCCGGGGTGACGTCGTCGCCACCGTAGCCGAGGATGCCGATGTGATAGTAGTCGCGGATGCCTTCGGACTTGGCGCACTTGATGACCAGGTCCTGCAGCAGGCGATTGATGGCATCGGCAACGCCGTCGGCCTTCGGCTTCGTGGTGCCATCGGAGCCGAATGGATCCTCCATCGACGCACTCTGATCGATGAGGAAGAGGAAGCACGACGGATTAGAACGACTGATCTCTGCGGCGTAAGGCATCTGCGATCTCCCATCTCTGACTGCTCTGGTCACCGACCGTGCAGCTGCGCTGCGTCGGTCCGCGGTCGGCGACACGACCCTGATATGTCGTGCAACGCGCGCGCAGACTTGAAGCGATGTAGCGCGGTGTTTCGCGACAGCCGCGGGTGAGTCGTGGCGCCGAAACGAGAACGGAGCAATGACAGCGGCGGTTGCGGCGCCACCGCGGCGGCGTTTCTTCCCCTCCTGGATCACCGCGTCCGTTGACTCAGCGTGGGACGGAGTGGGCGTTCACACTCAGCGCGGCGCGCCGATCGATGGCAGTTCGTCATCGCCGCAACGCAGCGATCAGTTCGCGGGCCACACGAGCGGCCCCGTGATCTGGAGCCCGGCGAGCCCGAGGCTCGCGCCGAAGAACGCGTAGGCACCGGGCGAGCCCGCGGAGAGCGTGGCCGGGAAGCTCGCCGACAGCGTCCCGGAACCATCGAAGATGCCGAGCCCGAAGGTGATCAGGGTTCCGCCGATGACGATGCCGAAGATGCCAATGTCGCCGGGCGTCCAGCTCATCGACACCTCGACCGTCACGAGCGTCGGTGTCGCGGGCAGATACTGCGGCACGGCGCGCAGCGAGCCCGCAGGCGCATCGTTCGCGTCGATCGCAGAAGGCGAGCCGTTGGCACCAGCGGGCGGCAGGGCAGCGACCAGGGTGTTCACGCCGGCGTCGGTCAGCGTGAAGACGTTGTCGGGGTTGATGCCGGCCGTGATGGTCCAGAGGTCGTCCTGGCGGCGGTCGTAGGTGATCCAGTTGGTGCCGCTGCCCCACGGCGTCGGCGCCCCCGCGACCGTCACCGCTGCGCCGCCGGCTGCGGGCACGTAGCCGACGCAGTTGTTCGCGGCCGCGAAGTTGTTCCAGTAGACGCGCGCCGGATTGACGCCGTGGGCAGGCCAGAACGCGACGCTCGAGATCGTCGCGTTCGTCACCGTCGTGCCGAGCAGCACGGGCGCCGCCGTGTTCGGGAACGGGCCGGGCAGCTTGTAGATCGCACCACCGGCGCTCGTGACGCCGAAGTAGATGTCGCCGGTCGCAGGGTCGACGTCGACGCAGTTCGCGGTACCGGCCGGCAAGGCCGGGTGCGGCGACAGCAGGTTGGTGACGGCGCCGGTCCAGCGATCGACGCGGAAGATGCCGCCCGTGCCCGGCGGAACGGTGCCGCCCGAGACGATCGGGTTGCCGTTCTGGTCGAAGGAGATGCCCGAGAACGAACCGGCCGGCGCGGTCGGCAGCGAAGCCACGAGCGTCGCCGGACCGAGCACCGACCCGGTCAGCGTCGCGCGGCGCAGGCCGTGCGTGGTCGGCGCCTGCGTGATGCTGCCGAGCCACACGGCGTTGGTGATCGGGTCGAGCGCGACCGAGTTGAGATTCTGCACGCTCTGCGCGGCAACGTTGGTGACCGGCGTCACCGTGCCGTTGCGGTTGACGATCGCCAGGCCTTCGAGCGGGGCGACGTTGGTGAACAGGCTCACGATCGCCTCGCCCGGGGCGACTTGAGCGACCGAGGCCGAGACGAGGCAAGCGGAGCAGAAGAGTAGACGCATGGATTACACCTCGTGGAGAACGAGAAACGCAGCAGGGAGAGCGCGGGTGCCACCTTCGGACCCCTTGGAACGCAATCCCGGTGCCAATCATCCTAGCAGATTCGCCGGTCCTCCGAGTCGCAGCAGCGCGCCCGTTCTCTCCTCGGCGCCGGCAGAAAGCCCCGCGCAAGCGGCATGTTGCCCCGGCGCGCATGCGAGGCGCTTCACGCGGCGTTCACCCGATGTTCTCGGGACGAACCGGCGGCATGCCAACGTCGTGCGGTTACCGTCGGGGACATGGCCAGCGCGTCGGAGCGTTTCTTCGTCGATCCCGGTGAGAAGCTACGCCTGAAGGATCACGACCCGCGCGGCACCCCGGGCTTCGATGGCGACAAGGAAGCGGGCCGCGCGGCCCTCGCGAGACTCAACGAGCGTCTCGAGGCACTGCAGGAAGCGCTCTTCGCACAAGGCCAGCATCGCCTGCTCGTCGTGCTGCAGGCGATGGATGCCGGCGGCAAGGACGGCACGATCCGCAACGTCTTCGACGGCGTGAACCCGCAAGGCGTCAAGGTCACCTGCTTCAAGCAACCGAGTGCCACAGAGCTCGCGCACGACTTCCTGTGGCGCGTCCATCCGCACGCGCCGGCCCGCGGCGAGATCGCGATCTGGAATCGCAGCCACTACGAAGACGTGCTCGTCGCGCGCGTGCACGAACTCTGCGACGAGCGCTGCTGGCGCGCGCGATACGAACACATCGCCGCGTTCGAAGCGATGTTGACCGACGAGGGCACGACGATCCGCAAGTTCTTCCTGCACATCAGCAAGGACGAGCAACGGCAGCGGCTGCAGGAACGAATCGACGACCCGAAGAAGCGGTGGAAGTGGAACTCGCGCGACCTCGACGAACGCGCGCGCTGGGACGACTACCGGGTGGCCTACGAGGACGCGCTCGCCGCGACGAGCACGAAAGCCGCGCCGTGGTTCGTGATCCCGGCCGATCGCAACTGGTTCCGCGATCTGGTGGTCAGCGAGATCCTCGTCGAGACGCTGTCGGCGCTCGATCTGCGGCTGCCGCCGGGCGACCCTGGCATCGAAGGCCTGCGAGTCCCCTGAGCGGGCGGCCCCCGCTGCGGGTGCGAACGCGCCGTTCGCGCCGGAAACGCGGCGCACGAGCCGATCTGGTCAAGCAGCAGCGGTCGCGCTGCCGATCTGTGGGGCCGGCTGGCCGGAAGTCGGCCAGCGATCCGAGGCCCGCAATCATGCGCAATCGCTTCCTGTCCGCTCTGTTCGTTCCGTGTCTCCTTCTGCCATCCGCGTGCGGCGGCGACGGCGGCAAGCCAAGAGCGGCGGGAAAAGCCATCACGGTCAAAGTCGACGGTCAGACGCTCCGGTTCGACAAATGTCACGCCAAGCTGCAGTCGTTCATCGGTGGCGCGTGGATGCTCGACTTCGACTCGGATCAGGGTGACGGCACCGACATGAGCTTTTGCTTCTTCACCGACGCGAAGACGGCCGGCGAGCTGTCCGATCGTGCGCTCGAGAACGACTACCGCGAGCACAATCCGGACCGATACCCGAACGACGACATCATGAACTTCGTGCGCGTCGGCAAGAAGGAGTATCAGGGCTGGATGGTCAAGGGGATGGTCCGCAGCGTGACCGACAAGCAGATCGCGATCGACATCGACGCCACGTTCATCGAGTTCCCACGGGACTGGATGGAATCCACCAGCGAAACGCCGCCCCAAGGCCGCGAGGTGCAGCTGTCCGCTTCGATCATCGTGCCGCTCGAGATCGAGACGTCGTAGACGCGTCGGGCGCGCGCCTCTGGTGCGCATGCCCTGCGGCCCCTTGCGCAGCCCCCTGGGCGCCGGACGATGGCGGATCCCCTTCGCTGTCCGGCACGCTTTCAACCCTCGAGTGCCTGCATGCTCGACGTCTTTCTGATCACCGTCGGCGTCGCCTTGCTGTCGTTGCTGGTCTACACCGTGCGATCGCTCAGTCGCTCGCGTTCGGGGCGGCGTTCCTGCGACAACGGCGAGGGGGTTCCCGGTTGCTTCGACGATCATGCTCCCTTCGACAGCGGAGGACACAGCGAAAGCAGCGGCGCACACGCTGACGGCGATTGACGGAGTCCGTGGGGCCGGCGAAGTTGGACCCGGACTATCCCCACCGCGACGAGCGGCAACCAGGGCGGGCTTTGCGCCTGCCTCGCCGCGAGGCCCCGTCCACGTCCGGATCCCGTCTGCCGGGCGCTCATGCCCATCAACCACTGGCCCAGGGCCGCGGCTCCGATACCATGCCGAGCCCCCTCCCTTTGAAGGAATCACACGTGAAGACAGGCCTGTTGTTCGTTTCGCTGCTCGCTTTCCTGCCGCAAGAACCGAAGACGCTCACTCTGAACGAAGTCGACGGTGAGTCCGTGACCGCGCAGGTGCTCGAACTCAAGGGCGAGAGCGCCAAGCTCAAGGTCATGATCCTCGGCGGCAACATGACGGTCACTCGCAAGCTGACCGACTTCGTGCCGCTCTCGCAATTCCGGATCGAGCAGGCGGCGAAGGCGGCGAACGATTTCGACGGTCACTTCGCGCTGGCGAAGAGGGCGGGGGAGCTGCGCCTGCTGACGCAAGCCGGCAGCGAGGCACGCGCGGCCGTCGAGTCGGTCAAGGACGCGACGCAACAGGAAGCCAAGCGCGCCGAAGTCCGCAAGTGGGCTGCCGACGCACTCGAGGCCATGACCAAGGAAGCGGTCGCACAAAACCGGATCGCGGAGGCCCGCCACTGCCTGAAGCTGCTGTCGACGCGACTTGCCGATCAGCGCACCGAGGAACAGTTGGATGCGCTCGCGGGCGAAGTCGCTGCGCTCGACGAACGCGTGGCCAACGAGCGCGAAACCGCGAGGCAGGCCAAGCTCGATGGCGCGTCGCGCGACAAGATGAAGAAGTCGCTGGGCACCGTCCGCGAGCAGCTCGCAAAGGGCGACAAGCTGTCGCGCGAAGCGATCACCAAGTCGCGCACGACCGTCGCGTCGACCAACCTCTGCGAGAAGGCGATCGACGCCTACAAGGCCGGCTGGACCAAGCTGCAGGCGGTCATCGAGGGTGCTGGCGAGGACACGATGCTCGCGAACGAAGCGGGCGCATTGAGCCAGAAGTTCCACGACCACGGCATCCGCACCGCGCTTCACGCCGCGAACATGCTGACCGTGCAGAGCGACTACAAGAACGCGATGGAATGAGCCAACCGCATCCTGAAGTTCGATCCCGAGTGCGCAGAGGCGAAGGAGATGGTGAAGACCATCCAGATCGCCGCCGCGGCTGCGGGCAGCGAGTGGGGATGGGGCTGGAGCATGCCGGCCGCAGGTGGATCGCGTCCCGTCGTCGATCCGCGCAAGTACTGAGCAACCCGCCCGAAGGGCGGCTTGCTCGAGTGATGCTGGGACGCCGCAACGCGGGGAAACAACAACGGCGAAACACGCAGCCAGCCCCGCGGCGGCGCGTCGAGGCCTGTTCGCCGAGAGGCGAGCCGTGTGATGCTGCGACGCCGTCAGCTCTCGTGCATGGTTCGCACGTGGTCGCGGTTGCGCCAGAGCGCACCGAAGGAGGCACGCTCCCGGATCTCGTGGCTATGCTGCAGGTGCCCAAGGTACCACCATGCGAACCACTCTTCTTGCGTTCCTGTTTGCCAGCGCGATTCCCGCCCAGGGGGATCATCTCTACACCGTCACCAGCACGTCCGGCGAGCTGCGCCGCGTGGACCCGTTGACCGGAGCCACGCTGTCGTTCGTGCCGATGGTCACGACCGGCTCGCTCAACGTGCTGAGCTGCACCGGTCTGTCGCTCAATCCCGCGACTGGATTGCTCTACGCGATCGTGCGCGTGAGCGGCTCGCAGACCATCAGGAGACTTGCGCAGATCGACCCGGCAACCGGAATCGCGACCATCATCGGCCCGCTCGGCGACAACTTCGCGGCGCTTGCAATCCGCGTCGATGGCGTGTGTTTCGCGGTGACCGGCGACGGGGCCACGGTTCCCGAAACCCTCTACACGGTCGATCTGAACACCGCGGCAACCACCTTCGTGATGGCACTCGGCAACGGCAGCGACGGCGAAGCGATCGCTTTCGGGGCGGACGGCTACCTCTACCACTTGTCGGGGCTCGGCGTGCCCAACATCCACGAGATCTTCGAGCGCATCGACACCTTCACGAACACCATCACGCCGATCACACTGAGTGGCTTCGACACCCAGGAAGTGCTCTCGGTCACGCCGTGGGTTGGCGGCAATCTGCTCGTGGCCGACCTCTACGACAACCGCATCGTGACGAACACCAACGGTGTCGTGCGGCAGCTCGGCACGTGGGGCTACGGCCCCGTCAAGGGGATGGCGTTCATCCCCTCTCCCCTCACGCAACCCTTCTTCCGCACCTACGGCTGGGGTTGCGACGCGTCTGCAGGGACGATCCCACTGCTCACCGGCTCGGGTGTGCCGAGCCCGAATCAAACGGTGCAGCTGAACTTGATTCTCGCGCCGTTGACCATCGGCGTGCTCGGGATCGGCTCCAGCAACGCGAGTGTTCCGTTCCCGAGCCCGGCCTGTCAGATCCAGATCCTCCCACTGTGGGCGCCCGACCTGTTCGGGTTCGTGACGACTCCGGCCGGCACTTGGACGCTTTCCTTGGTGTTGCCGCCGGGTCTGCCGTCAGACTTGTTCTTCCAGGCCGCCGTCGTCGACACGAACGGCATCATCGTCGCCAATCCTCTCCAGATGCACATCCTGTGACAGGCCTCTTCGCGACGCGGCTTCGAATTGCGTGAAGCGGTTTCACCGCGCGCTATCCTGCCGGTCCTTGCCGACGTTCACCGATCTGGGGCTCAGCGAGCCCGTCTGCCGCGCCCTGGACGAAAGCGGGCTCGGCGAACCGACTGCGTTCCAGCAGCGCGCCATCTCGCTATTCCTGCACGGCCGCGACCTGCTGCTGATTTCGTCGGCCGGGTCGGAGCGAACGGCCGCCTACCTGGTGCCGATGCTGCACCGGCTCAGCGATCCCGTGGTACCGGCCCAGCCCAAGGAACCGCGCGCGCTCGTGCTGACCGCGGACCGCGAAGAAGCCGACGCGATCGGCCTCTCGCTCGAGGGTTACGGCCGACACGTGTCGCTGCGCTTCCTCGTCAGCAGCAGCAACAGCGGGTGGACCCAGCAGGATCGGCAGCTGCGCAACGGCATCGAGATCCTGGTCACGACGCCGCGGCGGTTGCTCGATCTCATGCGCGAAAAGGCAGTGAAACTCGGCGCCATCGAGATCGCCGTGATCGACGACGTCGACCAGATGATCGACAAGGGCTTCGAACCGGATCTCAACAGGGTGGTGTCGGCGCTGCCCGGCAGCTACCAGACGGTCGCCTTCGCCGCCGCGCCGGCCCCGGAGCTGCGCCCGTTCGTGCAAGCATGGATGCGGAATCCGCTGTCCATCGGCGGGCCGGCCCCCGCACCGCGCAAGGCCACGGGCAAGGCGGCCGCTGGCAAGAAGGCCTCGGTCGTGTCCACCTTGAAGCTGCCCGACTGGCTCGACGAGCCGCCGCCGGAGCTGATGCCGCCCTGGATCCAGGACGAGACGGGCGCTGCCGCGTCCGCGCCGGCAGGCGCGAAGAAGCAGAAGGGGACCACGCGCAGGGTGCCAACGCCGGCCGAGGCCGCGGAAGCACAACCGCCATCGACGGCGAAGAAGGCCGGCAGCGGCAAGGGGGCCAAGGACGACCTGCCGGCCTGGCTCGACGAGGAGCCGGCAGCGAAGACACGGAAGCGCGGCACGCGCAGGGTGCCAACACCGGCCGAGGCCGGCGACGAGGCGGCACAACCAACGGCAGAGAGCGCCACGAGCGGCAAGAAGCCCCAGGACGACCTGCCGGCCTGGCTCGACGGCGACCCGGCAGCGAAGACTCGGAAGCGCGGCACGCGCAGGGTGCCAACACCGGCCGAGGCCGGCGACGAGACGGCGGCAGAAGCGCCACCGCCAGCCACGGAAGGCGACACGGCAACACCACCGTCACCGCCAAAGAAGAAGACCGGTACGCGGCGCAAGGGCACCAGGACGGGCAAGACGCGTCGCGCGCCGTAACACCCGGCGCGTTCACACTCCGGCGGACACGACCGACGCGCCGCGCAAGCCCGGGCCGACGCCCAACGTCGCGAGCCGCTGGCGAAACCGCAGATGCCGCCAGCGCGTCAGCTCGACCAACGGACGCCAGAAGCCTGCGACCAATCGGTGTCGGATCAGGAACGGCCACAGCCAGTTCGACTTCTTGTAGAGCAGGCTCATCGCGAGATACGCAGGGACCGCGCGCCAGTCCTCGGGGCGCCGGCGCCAGATCGAACGGAACGAGAACAGCGTGCGATACAACCACTCGTAGCCGCTCTGCAGCTGCTCCGCGCTCATGCGAGCCGGCCGGAAGACCACGTGCCCCGTGTCGTAGCGCGACCAGTCGCGGTGCAGGATGCGCCCCTCGCGCTCCATCTGCGCGAACATCGGTGTCCCGGGGTATGGAGTCAGGATGTGGAACGTCGCGCACTCGAGCCGGTTCTGCTCGACCCACTCCGCCGTGCGGTGGAACACATCGGGGCCGTCCTGGTCGAAACCGAGCACGAAGCTGCCGTTCACCTGGATGCCACAGTCGTGAAAGATGCGCACACGGCGGCGGTAGTCGTCGGGGCGTGGGGACTTCTTGCGCGCCGCGGTCAGGTTGTCTGCATCGAGCGACTCGAAACCGACGAACACGCCCGTGCATCCGGCGAGCGCCATCTCGCAGATCAGCGACGGATCTTCGGTCACGTCGATCGAGACCGCGGCGCTCCAGATCCTGCGCAACGGACGCAGCGCGGCGCAGAGTCGCCGCAGATACTCGGGTCGCGAGCCGAGGTTGTTGTCGATGAACACCGCGTAGGGTTGCCGATCCGCGGCGAACTCGGCGGCGATCTGTTCGGGTGCGCGCATCTGATACGGGATGCGCAGTCCTTCCGTCGACAGGTAGCAGAAGCCGCACCGGTTGTGACAACCGCGCGTCGCGATCAGGCTCGTCGTCGTGAGGAACGACGCTCGCGGCAGGATGGAACGCGCGGGCGTCGGGTCGGTCGCGTAGGGCGGCTCGCGATACGAACCGCGATACTCGGGCTGCAGTGCAGAGCACTCGACGTCGCGCAGGATGCGTGGCCACAACTGCACGCCTTCGCCGAGGACGAGCGCGTCGGCATGGGGTCGTGCTTCGCCGGGGCACGACAGCACGTGCAGACCGCCGAGCACGACGCGCGCGCCGTGAGCGCGATAGAACGCCGCGAGCTCGTAGGCGCGCGCCGCGAAGGTCAGGTGCACCGTGATGCCGACGACCTGCGGGAACGGATCGACTGGCGGCGGCCCCTGCAGCAGGTTCTCGTCCCAGTAGCTGACCTGCCAGGGTGAAGGTGTGGCCCCCGCGATGCTCGTGAGCGCGAGCGAGGGAGTCAGCACGTGCTTGCCGAAGCTCGCGTTCCGGTCCTTGCGATAGAACGGGTTCAGCAACAGCGCGTGGAACGGCTCGGGGCGGAAGCTGCCAGTGGCTGGCAGCGCGGGCGCGAACTCCATGGCCTTCGGTAGGTGTCGCATCTGGCCCTTGTAGCGGCTTATACTTTGCATTGCAAAGTCTAGCCGAGGTTTTGATGCGCCGCCTGCTCGAAGCTGCGGCGGAACTACTTCTTCGGCTGCTCGGGAGCCCTTTGCGGCTCGGCAGTCTTGGGCGGCTCGGGGGCCGCAATGCCCATGACTTCGCGTGGCTCTGGCTTTGGCGGCGCGACCATGTCCCCCATCACGGCTTCGCCCTTCCACTCGCGCGGCTGGGCGGGTGGCGTAACCGCGTTCGCCGCCTGGCGCGTGCAGGCCGCGACACTCCCCCACAACGCGAGCCACATCGCCGCGGCCCGCGCCCACGCGCGCCGCAATTTGCGCCGCAGGCCCACCGGGCAATCGCGCGTCAGGACCGTGCCGTCCGCGCGGCGGAAGAAGCGCACGCACACCCTGCCCTGCCGCGAGCGTTGCAGCAGCTCGTTCGCGTCGCGGCGCGACATTGCGCTGAGGTTGTGCACGTGCAGCTTGCACTGCGCGCAGAATCGCCGGCACTCGTCGCCCTGCATCTGGTTCCAGTCGGCCGAGCACGGCGAAGCGATCGAAATGCCATCGAGAAGGTTGTCGTTCATCGGGTTCCTCGAGAGGGGGCGCCGCAACGACCTCATCGCGCTCCGGTTCCCGCGGACTCGACCTCGGTCCCACGCATTTCCGTGCGCGCCATGCCAACGGCGGATCGAAAGGAGCACTGCGGAACTTCACGCAACGTTGCCGTTGCCGACACGTTGCTCGGCAGCATGGGGAACCCGAGAAGCACCATGCCGCATACCACTCCTGACCTCTGGTTGTTGTTCGCAGCGGGCCTCGCTCTCTTGCTGCTTGCAGCGCTCCCACGTGCTGCCCGCAGCCTGCGCCGCGGCCGCAACTCGTCGTAGCGGGCGGCTCGCGCCGGCGCAGGGTCAGGGCAGGCGGCGCCGCGAAAACAGATGCAAGCCGTACGCAGAAAACCGCGGACCGCCGCGACCCGCGGTTTGGCACGATCCTACGCCGCGACTACGGCTGCACGGTGAACGAGACGTCGTTGGTCAGCAGCAGCGAGCTGGCGCCGAAGATCAGGGACTGCACGTGGATGCCCTGATACAGCGCAACGGGCGAGCTGGGCACCAGCAGCGCGAGCCCGCTCGAGCTGCCGCTGCCGTCCAACACGCCGATCGGCGACGTGAACGGCTCGAAGAAGAGCGGGTCACTGAGGCAGATGCCCGGGAGGATCGGGTTGTTGGAGGTCAACGAGGCCGCGACGATCCAGAGCGCGCCCGGTTCGCTCGGCGCCGTGACCTGCAGCGGCGTGGGGAGACCCAGTCGGGCCGGCCCGGACGCCGTCAGCGCCGGCACTCCGGCCGGCTGGATCGAGATGCAGAACCAGTCGATCGACAGGTTCGTGAAGCCCGAGTCCCAGGCGCGCGTCTCGAACCAGTAGGTGCCCGGCGGGACGAACTGCCCGGTCGCGTCGCGCTGATTCCACGTGAACGAGAACGTCCCGTGCGGCGCGACCGGCACGATGACCGCCGGGCAGAAGATCCCGAGCGGCACGACCGGTCCGGTCTGGGAGCCCTGGTGGATGCGATACCAGCTGCAGGGCGAGGGAAGGTTCAGCCCCTGCCCGGCAGCGTCGGTGCCGGTGAAGGTGACGGGCACGCCGGGCGCGACGGGGTTCGGCGAGAAGCTGCCGGCGACGGTCTGAGCCGGCAGGCCGACGGTCAGCAGCATGGGGAACAGGCAGATTGCAAAGGTGCGCATGAGTGGAACTCCGCTTGGTGCAGGGAACGCGGTCGTCCCGCGACGACCGCAGCAGAGTCATCCTAGCAGCGCAACCAGGGCCGTGTTTCGATTGCGGGCATCAAACCGGGCCAGCAGCGGACCCGCGGTCACTTCGCCGGCAGGTATTGGGCCGGGATCGGCCCCGCGTCCGTCTCTTGCTCCCACAGGACCTGCAGCACGAACCACCGCCCCTGCTCGCGCACGAGTTGCATCGAGTTGATGCCGCGCATGAACGGCGCCGCGTCGTCCTTGCTGCGACGGCTCTCGTAGGTCGACCACACGTGCGCGAAGTCGCCGAACGAATCGACCTTGCGGGCGATCTCCTGTTCGAAGAAGCCGTTCTTCTCGAGCATCGGCCCCGACCGCGTCACGTAGTCCTCGACCTTCAGATGGCGGGCGCGCATGCCGTCCTTCGTCTTCACCACCGGTACGAGCTTCGCCTCGGGATGGAACAGCGAGCGCAAGCGGTCCCAGTCGCGTTTGCCGCCGGCCGGCCCCGAGATCACGTCGTAGAGCGCCGCGACGATCGCGTCGATCGAAGCGACGTCGGCCGGCTTTGCCTCGGGTCGCGGTGCGGGATCCTGGGCGGGCGTCGGCGCAGGGGCTGCGGGTTTCGGCTCCTGGAACAGCGGAACGGCGCCGCCGAGCACGGCGGCACAGACGAGAACGGCACGTAGCATGCCGCTGTTACGGAGCAGACATGCGCGGCGCGAGCGCCGGTCAGATGACCCCAGCCGCGACGAGGCCGGAGCACGGCGGCGGGATCCCGAAGCCAGCCTGCCCGGTACCGGCCAACGGCACGCAGACTTGGGCAGGTGGTTTGGCGCAGAGCAGGCAGGAGATGGACAGAGGGATGAGGAACGATCGCATGTGGCACCTCGTGAAGTGGTAGTGGTCTCCCCGGGGGTGCACGCATGTGCCCCCTCGGGGTAAGGCGAGTTGCGCGCGCGAATCGAGTCGGAATCGTCGGGAATCCCTCTCCTCCCTCGCGACCACGCCGTGGGCTTCCGGTTCCGCCGCGCCGGGCGCCGCGCCGGGCGGCAGACCAGTGCGTGAGCAGCCGGCCGCTACGGCTTCTCGAGCAGCCAAAGCTCACGACGCGGACCGTGTAGCAGCCACGTGCAAGTGTCGGCGAAGTGGCGCGTGCGTCACACCTTGGGCAAGGGTTCACCGATCCTTCATCGCGAGGCGCCATCTCTCGAGGGCCACGGGCGTCAGCGGTGAGGAGCATCGCGAAGACCCGAGGAGCCACGCGATGAGTGCCCACCAATTCCCTGTCGGTCCCCAGCACGGACTTCCGCCGCACCGCCTCGGCCGCCGTGAGTTCCTGTTCGCCGCCGGTGCTGCCGGCCTCGCCGTGTCGGCAGTGTCGTGCCGCCACGCCGGGGCCACGACCCCGACCACGAGCCGCCACGACTTCGCCGAGTTCGAACCAGTCGCCTCGGGCGTGGAAGACAAGCTCGCCGTGCCCAAGGGTTTCGCGATCGACGTGATCGCCGCATTCGGCGACGAGGTCGGCACCGACGCGAGCGGCCTGCCGGTTCGATGTGGCGCGGCATGCGACTTCACGGCATTCGTGCCCGACACCGGCTCGGCGAACGAAGGCATCTTGTTCGTCAATCACGAGTATCCCGAAGAAGTGATGCTCGGCGGCAAACCCGTCGTACTGGCCAAGACCGGGAAGGGAGCCGAGCAGATCGCGCGCGAGATGCAGAGCGTCGGCTTTTCGAGGCTGCACGTCCGGCGCGGCAGCGACGGCAGGTGGCGGATCGTGCGCGATTCGAAGCGCGCGCGCCGCGTCGACGCGCTCGGACCGTCGATCGCCGTGGCCGGCACACCCGAGATGAAGCGGTGGATCGGCGACGCGGTACCCGGCAGCCTCGCGAACTGCTCCGGCGGCGTGTCGCCGTGGGCGATGTTCTCATGCGAGGAGAACTTTCAGAACTACTTCCGCCGCGGCGCCGAGCTCAACTACGGCTGGACCCCCGAGGCCGAAGGCGCGAAGAAGGCGCTCGGTTACGGCTGGGTCGTCGAAGTCCCGCACGACCCAGCGTTGCCGATGAAGAAACACACCGCGTTGGGCCGCTTCCGCCACGAGAACGTCGCGATCCGCTGCGTCGCGAACGAGAAGCTCGTGGTCTACATGGGCGACGACTCGGACGACCAGCACTTCTACAAGTTCGTCTCAGACGACAAGTGCACGACGCCTGCCGCCCCCGAGAACAGCAGCCTGCTCGAGAAGGGCAGGTTGTATGTCGCCGACGTCAAGAACGGCGAATGGCTGTGGCTCGACCTCGAACACTGGCGCACGCGGGACGCGCTCAAATACGAAAAGGCCACGAAGGCGCTGCGCGAACGCCTGCGTGCCGAGAAGCTGCCGAAGGACGACGCCGAGCCGGTCACGCAGGCCGAGGCGCTCGCCTTCCCCGACACGGTGGCAAAAGCCATCGGCGGAACACCGCTCGATCGACCCGAGGACTGCGAGATCGGCCCCGACGGCGGCGTCTACATCGCGCTGACCAACAACAAGACGCGCGGCAACTTCTGGGGCAGCATCGCGCGCCTCGAGGAAACGGACGGCCACGCCGGCGAGAAGCTCTCGTTCGCGCATCTCGTGCACGGCGGCGAGCAGACGAAGTTCGCGTGCCCCGACAATCTCTGCTTCGATCCGGCCGGCGATCTCTGGTTCACGACGGATCGGGCCGAAGACGACATGGGCAAGCCGGTCTACAAGCCATACGGAAACAACAGCCTGTTCCGCATGCGCCGCTCGGCGCCCGGAAAGCTCGTGCTCGAGCAGTTCTGCACGGCACCGGTCGACGCCGAACTGACGGGCCCGTCGTTCACGGCCGACGGCTCGACGCTGTTCCTGTCCGTGCAGCACCCCGGTATCTGCGCCAAGACCGGCGAAACACGCAGCCGCTGGCCAGCCGCCGGCAACGATCCGAACGCCACGGCCAGCGCGAGCAACCAGCCGCGCTCGGCGGTGGTCGCGATCCGCAGGATCCGGTAGCGGCTAGCGCGCGAGGGCGCGCGAAGGCCGAAGGCCGATCGTGTGGTCGGAGTGCTGCGGGTCGCCGAAACCGCGATAGGCGCAGCGGACCGCAGTCGCGCGATCGGAATAGCGCCCACCGCGAAACACCTGGACCCTGGCCGTACCGCTGCGCCCCTCGCGCAGGCCGTCGCCGGCTCGGGCAGCACCGGGGCTCTCCTGCCAGCCGTCGCGGCACCACTCCATGACGTTGCCGTGCATGTCGTGCAGGCCGAACGGATTCGCCGCGTAGGTGCCGACCGGCGCAGTCGCGCCATAGCCGTCGGCGATGCCCGGCTCGAACGACCAACCCTCGGGATAGAACTTGCGCGAGCCCTCGTCGGCGATGTTTGCGTGGCCCTGCAGCGAGGCCGGATCGTCGCCCGTGTACCAGGTCGTCTCGGTGCCGGCGCGGCATGCATACTCCCACTGTGCGTCGGTCGGCAGCAGCATGTCGAGCCGGCGCAACAGTACGGCGCAGTCGACAGCGCTGACCGACTCGACCGGGTGGCGCAGGTCCACGGGCTTGCCGCCGCGTGGACTACCGGGTTGGTAGTGGCTCGGGTTCTTGCCCATGATCGTCTGCCACTGGGCCTGCGTCATCTCGTACTTCGACAGCAGGAACGGCCTGAGGTCGAGCGACTCCTCGGGCGGATCCAATGCGGGCCTCGACGCGCCGGGTTCGCACAGGCCCACGAGGCAACTGCCGCCGGGCAGCAGCACGAGCACGAGGCCGGTTGCGGCGGTGATCTGCAGCGCGCCGGTCTTCGCATCGCGCGCCGGCACGCTGCCGGTCTCCAGGTGCGCGAACTCGAGCAGGTGCGTCTGCGGGTCGCATCCGAGCGGAATCAGACCGCGCTGCGGCAGCAACTCGAGACCGCGGTACGGTCCGTCGGGAGCGTGCGCGCATGCAATCGCCTGCGCCCAGCCTTCTCGCTGTTGTTCGATCGTCAGCCGATCGAGGTCGCTGGCGAACGCGCGCCGCATCGAGACCGATTCCCGCTCCTTCTCGAGCAGCTTGGCCAGTTCGAGGAGGTCGGTCAGCGCTTGCCGGCGAAAGGCGTGCTCCGAGTTGCCAGGCTCGAAGCTGCGACCCAGCTGCTCGAGCGCCGCCGCGTGTTTCGGCATCCGCGCGAGCAGCCGATCGGTCTCGTCGAACCACGCGTCGAAGCCGCCGACGCCCGCGATGCGATCGGGAGTGGTCGGCCACAGGCTCTCGGCCCTCGTGCGCAGGTCCTTGGCGCGTTCGAGGTCTGCGAGCTGCCGCCACCCGGCCAGCGCGGTGCGCTCGTTGCCGAGCAGCACGAGCGTCAGCACGAGGCCCGCGGCGAGCACGAGGAACAGCGTGCCGAGGCTCGCGGCCAGCGCCGGGTTCCGGCGCGCCCAACGCGACAGGACCACGGACGACGTGACGGGCCGCGCGTGGATCGGAAGGAAGGTGCGCACGCGCGCGAGGTCCTCGGCAAAATCGAGCGCGGTCGCATATCGATCGCGCGGTTCCTTGCTCATCGCCGTCGCGAGCACGAGGCCGAGGTCGCCGTTGATCGCGCGATTCCATCGCCTCGGGTCCGGCGCCTCCTGCCTCTGGATCATCTGGAACAGCCGCTCGCGCGTCGGCGCCGCGAACGGGCGCGCGAGCGTCAGACACTCGTAGAGCGTCGTGCCTAGCGAATAGACGTCCGAGGTGCGCTCCACGCGGCCGGAGAGCAGCTGTTCCGGCGACATGTAGACCGGCGTGCCCAAGACGTCGCCAGTGCGCGTCACGCCCTCTTCGGAGTCGGGAACGGAGGCGAGGCCGAAGTCGAGCAGGACCGGGTCGCCCATCGGCGTGATCATGATGTTCGCCGGCTTCACGTCGCGATGGACCACACCGCGTTCGTGCGCGAGATGGAGTGCGCGCGCGGTCTGCTCGATCAGCACCAGCACGGGGACGATGTCGTTCCAGCTCCAGGCCGCGGGCGCCGCCGCGGACGCGTTGGCGGGCGCAGGCTGCAGGCGCAGCACGTCACCGCGATCGCGTGCGTTCGCGATGCGGCTCGCGAGCGTCTCGCCTTCGACGTAGCGCATCGCGATGAACGGAACGCCGGCCTCCGAGCCGAAGTCGTGGATCCCGCAGATCGCCGGGTGTTCGAGCTTCGAAGCGACGAGCGCCTCGCGTTGCAGGCGTTCGAGCGCGCGCTCCGAGCTCGCCCCGTGCAGGACCTTGAGCGCCACCTGGCGGTGCAGCACGGTGTCCTCGGCGAGATAGACCTCGGCCTGCCCACCGCGTCCGAGGTCGCGCAGCACCGCGTAGCGGCCGAACCGCCGGCCGCCCGCGGCCGGGCCGGGCTCGCGCCATCGCAGGACCTCGCCGGCGGTGGACCGTTCGCGTTCGAGCAGCCAGCGCGCCGCGACGATGCGGTCGCAGAACTGCTCGGCGTCCAGACCATGGGCGCGCGCGAACGCTGCGGGCTCCACCTCCTCGCCGGCGAGCGCGCGTTCGAGCCACTCCTCGACGGCCTGGCGCAGAACCGTGTCGGTCATGGCCGATCCCGCGACATGAACTCTTCGAGCCTGACCAGCGCATGCGCGAGCCGCTTGCGCACCGCGTCGTCGGAGCCGAGCGACAGCGAAGAGGCGATCGCGCCGAACGAACAGTGCAGTTCGAGCCGCATCACGATGAGCTCGCGTTCCGTCGGCGTGAGCCTGTCGAGCGCTTTGAGATAACGCGCCTCGAGCTCGCGGCCGGCAGCGACATCGATCGGGCCCGGGTCGCGGGCCGGCACGTCGACGCCGCCGGTCCCGGTCGAGTCCTCGCGCAGCGGCTCCACGCGGCCCGCGTCGCGCCGCTTGCGCATGAGGTCGCGCGCGCGGTGGCGCAGCTTGTGCGCGACGATCGTCGACAGCCAGCGCAGGAACGACCCCTTGCCGCGGTACTCGAACTGCGGCAGGTCGCGCACCGCGTCGGCCAACGCCGATTGCACGATGTCGGCGGTGTCTTCGAGCTGCCGCAGCCGCCAGCCCAGCCGCGCATGCACGAGCCGCACGAGCTGCGGCTGCGATCTCCGGATCAACGAGTCGAAAGCGACCCGGCCGCCTTGCTGCGCGCGATGCACCAGCTCGGCGGTGGGCTCCGGAGCGGGGGGATCAGGGGGGTGCGGCATCATGTCGCGGCCCGGTACTGGTGAGTGTACCGGGCGCAGCGGCGACAAGGTCAGATGATGACGCCCGTTCCCTCCGAGAGGGCGATGCTCCCCGCCACCAGCACGACCGTGTGCGCGGTGATGATCATCCCGAGCGGCCCGCCGGTCGGGGGCAGCGGGATCGGAACAGGCAGGGGTGCCGGTCCGGCTGGACCGACAAAGGCGAGGATCGGGATCGGCAAGGCGACGGCGAGGAAGCCGGGTCCTAACGGCGGGAACAGCAGCGGCGGTGGGACCGGGAACGGCGGCGCCGAGAAGCCGACGATGAGCAGCATCGGGGCCCCGGCCAGCCCCGCGAGCGGTGCGAGCGCGCCGATGACGAAGCCCGGGTTCCCAGCCGCATAGAGGACTGCGGGCGCGACGAGGCCTGCGCAGGGCGGCGCAATCGGGAAGCCAGCCTGACCAGTGCCGACCAACGGCACGCAGACCTGCGCGGATGCCGGCTCGGGGCAGAGCAGGCAGAGGAGGGACAGGGGGATGAGGAAAGATCGCATTGGTGGCACCTCGTGAAGTGGTGGTGGTGGTGATTTCGGGGTGCACGCACGTGCTCCCCTGGGGACAAGGCCCCTCCGCGCGCGAACCGGAGCCGGAATCACGAGGAATCCCGATCCGTGCACCCCCGGCGCAACGTGCGTCCGGTGCCGCCGAAGGCTGCGCGCTACACCTTCTCGAGCAGCCAGAGCTCACGACGCGGACCGTGGAGCAGCCACGTGCAATCGCCGAGCACATCGCGGCCGAGCACGCCGCCGCGTTCGCTGCGGGCGACGAGCAGATCCTCGAACGTGCGGCTGCCGAGCTTCAGGCGGCGCAGGTGGTGCAGCGAGGACTGCTCCGTCACGCCGTGCACGCCGACGAACGAGCCCTCGTCGGGCGGCACCCTGACGCGCGCTGCTACGCCCTGCCGGCGCAATTCTGCTTCGATCGCGGCGGCCCGCTCGTCGGAACGCCTCCGGGCGAGTGCTTTGCCGGAAGGCAGCTGCAGCGCGTCGACGGCGTCCGCCGGCATCGACGTCGATTCGGCGCCCGTGTCGAGCAACAGCGCCACCTCGAGACTGTCGTCGATGCGAACGGTGACCGTCGGCCGCCATTCGTCGTGCCCGAGCGTCAGCACATCGCTGACGCGGTAGCCACGGTCCTCCACGAGACGCTGCGCACCTTCTGCCGGCGCCATGTGCACGACACGCTGCCGCGCATCGAACAGCCAGGCACAGGCACGCAACAGATCGAACCCGATCAAGCCGTCGCCGAGCGATGCCGGCGCGCGCAGGCAGATCGCGCGGCTGTAGAACGTCGTGGAGCCGAGGTGCAGAGCGTAGTCCGCTTCGCCGGCAGCCGTCCGCGTGGCACCGGTGCCGTCGGTGACCTCCCGTCCCGTCGTGAGCACCGTTAGCCCACACCGCTGCGCGGTCGCGATCGGCAGCAGCGCGGTCGGCGAGCCGGTGTCGACGCACATGCGCACGGGCGTGCCGTTCATGATTCCGTCGACGCGGAAGCCGGCGTCGATCGCAAGGCTGCCTGCGACGATGCCGTGCACGGCACACGTGGTGAAAGCCATGACCGCCGCGCAAGAGAGCGCCGCCGATCTGAGCCATGGGTTCGCCATTCGTCGCCTTTACGGTCGTGCGGCGTCTCGAGCTCCCGGTCTGCACGTGAGCAGTTCCGCCGATGTTGTCGACGCGAGGTGCGGGCTCGAGATCGCACACGCCGCGTTGCCATGATGTAACCTGCTGGACCCCGCATCGCTAGAACCCCGCATCCTGATGACACCACTCCATGCGATCGCCCTCCTGCTCATCCCGACCCTGCCACTCGCGGCACAGACGACCACCGTGGTCGTGCCGTGCGACCTCGACAACACGCTCTTCGAGGATGCGACCGGCTCGTTGAGCAATGGCCAGGGGACGAGCGTGTTCGTCGGGCTGCCGAACGTCGGCGGCAAGCGGCGCGCGCTGCTGCGCTTCAACGTGGCGTCCGTGGTACCGCCAAATGCGCGAATCCTCAGCGCGCGGCTGCAGATCAACGTGGTCACCTCGACCGCCCCGGTTCCGCTCGCGGTCACGGGACACTACTGCCTCCGTCCCTGGGGCGAGGGCGCGTCGGTGGCAACGGGCGGCGCCGGTGCCCCGGCGCAGGCCGGTGACGCGACGTGGTTGCACACCATCTACCCGACGGCGTTCTGGACGACGCCCGGCGGGGACTTCGACGCGACGCCGAGCTTCACGATGACGACACCCCAGACTGGTGTCGCGATCGCGCCGGAATCGCTGCTCGCGGCAAGGGACGCACAATTCTGGCTCGAAGCGCCGCAATCGAACTTCGGCTGGCTGCTGCGCATGGTCGACGAGGTCACGGTCCAGACGGCGCGACGGATCGACTCGAGAGAGAGCACCGGCACGAGGCCGTCGCTGTCCGTGACCTACGCGCTGCCCGGCACCGTCGGCTCCTGGGGCACGAGTTGCACCTTCGGCGCCCCTCCGTTCCTCCTGGCCATCCAAGGAGCGCCCGTCCAGAGCGGCACGGTGCAGCTGAACCAGACCGGCGGTCCCGTGAACGGGATCGGGGCGAACTTCTTCGACCTCGCGCTCGACCTTCCGGGCGTCCCGCTCGCACCGGGATGCTTGGTCTACCTGACGTCGACGTTCTTCCCGTTGTCGATGTTCACGCTGGACGGTCTCGGCACGGCAAGCACACCGCTGCAGTTGCCGGGCGGCTTCCACGGCACGCTCGTGGCGAGCCAATCCGCGGTGCTCGCCCCGACGCCGCTCGGCTTCGCGCTCAGCAACGCCGGCTACTTCGTGATCCAGTAGTCGATCACCGGAGCACGTCGAGCAACGTGACGCCGCGCACGGGCTCTGGCAGCGGCAGCGCCGTCGCGGCGGCGTCGATCTCGTGCTCGCTCAGCAGCGCCGGGCCGCGCGACAGCGTGCTTTTGAGCAGTTCGCGGTCGCCGGCCTGCCGCGCCACGACCGCCAGCAGGTAGCGCACCCGCAGGTCGTCCGGCAGGGACTCCGCGGCCGCAGTCAGGGCCGCTTTGGCTTCGCGCCGCTGCGTGAGATGCAGCATCAGCGCGTGCAACAGCCGCGCCTCGCCGTTCTCGGCGTCGCGGGCGATCTCGGTTTGGGCGCGCTCGATCACGGCAGCCGCACTCGCGGGCTCCGCAGCGAGAACCACCGCGTTCGCGATCAGCACCTGCACGGACGCCGTCGCGACGTCGGAGGGTGCGCGCAAGCCGCGCACCTGCAGTTGCTCGGCGCCGCAAGCGTCGCTGTCCGCGAGGGCCGCGAGGTAGCCACCGGGCAGCCAGTCGCGTCGCACGGCTACGAGCACGCCGCTGGTATCAGTTTCGGACGGAAAGGCGGCCCCGTGCAGCCAACGCAGCGGCGATGACAGCCCCGGTTCAGCAACATCCCCGAGCGCCTCGGCACCGAGCCGCTCCAGCAGCAAGTTGCGTTGCAGGCGCACCCGCGGCGAGAACTCGCCCGCGAGCGCGCCACCGAAGTCTCCCGTGCGCAGCAGCTCGATCGCCTCGCCCTTGCGGCCGAGGACCGCGAGCAGACGCGCGCGCGTCAATTGCAGCTCCGGCAGCTGCACGGCCGCGTCGGGGAACACGGAGGTCTCGCGCGCGCTCGTCGCGAGCAGCTGGATCGCGCGACAGGTCGCCTCGAGCCGGCCGTTCGCGTCGCCGACGTGCGCGCAGACGCGCGCGCGCAGCAACCACGCGGCGAGGAGGTCCTTGTCCTTGTCGAGCGCAGCTCGCAGCGATTGCTGCGCCAGCTTCGGAGAGCCGGCTGCCAGGTGCACACGCGCGCGCTGCAGGTCGACGATCGCGTGCCGTGACGGCGGAGCCGATGCCAGCAACCGATCCGACGCGGCGAACGCGTCGTCGTGCCGGCCGACGAGCGCGAGAGCCGCGACGCGGTGGAACGCAGCTTCGAACGAGTCGCCCTTGGCGAGGACGCCGTCGAGCAAGGAGAGCGCCGTCGTCGCGAGCGCGTTCGCGATCGCGGCGGGGACCGGCACGACGGCGATCGGGCTCCACTCGGCGCCGAACGACACCGGCCCGTTCTGCGTCGTGCCGCCTTCGGCGAGTGCCAACAGCACGCGCGCCGTCAGCACGTGAACCCATGGTTCGGCGCCGCCGAGTACCTTGCCGACCGCCGCGACGGGCTCGTCGAGGTCCGCGAGCCGGCGCGCCTCGAGGCAGCGCAGCGCCGCCCAGAGCAGCAGCGGGGTGCCGTAGCGCGGCCGCAGCGCCGACGCCTGCAGCAGGTCGTTGCACGCTTCGACCGGCCGCGCGACGTCGGGGCACGTGCGGCACCAGCCGCGGTGCAGCAGCGCCTGGTAGCGCATCTCGCCGGGCAGCGTGCCGTCGAGGGCCTGCGTGAACGCTGCGTTCGCGGCATCGTGGTCCTGTTCGTCCTGGTGCCAGAAGCCGAGCCAGAACGCGACGCCGGCATCGCGCTCGTCGAGGCCAGCTCGCAGGCGCTGCGCCTCGGCTTCGCGGCCGCGTTGGCGCTCGTGCACGGCCGCCATCATGCGATCTGCGGCCGTGGCGCCGGGGTGCGCAAGCAAGGCCGCGATCGCGCGGTCCGTCGCCGCGGCATCGTCGCCGACGTCCATACGCGCGCGCGCCAACACGCGCAACGCTTCGAGCTCGCGCGGGTCGCTGGCCACGAGGTCCTCTGCGGTGCGCAACGCTTCGTCGGCGGCGGCCGAACGCGTCGACGCGCCGGCAACGATCTGCTCGCCGAGGCCGAGGCGGCTGTAATACCGCAGCGAAGCCCCGCCGAAGACCGTGATGCGTTCGGGCGCCGCGCCGAGCAGCTCGTCGACGCGCGCGAGACTCACCTGCCGCTGCAGCGACGCCGCGCGCGTGCCGGAATCCGCAGCCTGTCGCCAGGAGATCGCGACGGCCAGCACCGAGAAACACACGACCGCGAGCAGCGCCACGATCGCGGGACGCCGGCGCAGGCGACGCAACGAGCGGCTCACGACGCCGTCGTGCCGCGCGAGCACGGCGTTGCCGTCGACGAAGCGCCGCAGATCGTCCGCCAAGGCCGCGGCCGTCGCGTAGCGGCGCGCGGGCTCCTTCGCGAGACACTGCAGCGCGATGCGGCTCAGCTCTTCGAGAACACCAGCTCGCAGCCGGCGCGGATCGACCGCGTCGCGGTTCAGGATCCTGTCGATCACGGCCGCCAGCGGCCCCGGCAGGACGGGCGGCCGGCCGCAGAGGCATTCGTACAACACGGCGCCGAGCGAGTAGACGTCGGTCTGCGGCGTGACGTTCTCGGCGCCGATCGCCTGCTCGGGCGCCATGTAGAGCGGCGTGCCGAGGAAGTCGCCCGTGCGCGTCAACGTCGCGGCGTCGACGTCGAACGCCTTCGCCAACCCGAAGTCGAGCACGACGGCGCGGCCGTCGCCGAAGACGAGGTTGGCGGGTTTGATGTCGCGATGCACGACGCCGTTCCGGTGCGCGAACTCGAGCGCGTCGGCCGCGTCGGCGAGCACGCGCGCGAGGCCCTTCGCATCGTCGAACAACACGCGCGCGCTCGCGTGGTCGACGTCGCGCGGAACGCCGTAGGCCGCGAGCAGGCGCTGCAGCGAGCGGCCCTCGAGCCGTTCCATCGCGAGCCACGCGGCGCCGTCGGTCTCGCCGAAGCCGAGCACACGCACGATGCCGGGATGCTGCAGCGACGCCGCCGTGTGCGCCTCGCGCTGGAAGCGCGAGGCCGAGTGCAGGTCCTTCGCGACATGCGCATGCATGACCTTCAGCGCGACGCGCCGGCGCGTCGACACCTGCTCGGCGTCGTAGACGACGCCCATCGCGCCGCGCCCGAGCTCGCCGAGCAGGCGGAAGTCGCCGAAGCGGCGCGGCAGGTCGCGCGGCGGCGCCTGTGTCGCGAGGCCGTCGATCTCGGCGAGTTCCTCGAGCTCGCGCAGGAACGTCTCGCGCAGCGCCGGCGCCAGCTCGTGCGCGAACGTTCCGGGCAGCAGGTCGGGCTCGGCCTCCTTGCGCAGCAGCCAGTCCCCGATCGCGCGTTCGAGCTCGTCGTCCGTCGTCACGCGTCGCCTCCGCGATCGCCGATCGCGGCCTTCAACTTGCGCAGCGCGCGGCTCAGCAACAGCGCGACCGCGTTGCGCGTGCGCCCGATGCGGTCTCCGATCTCCTGCAGCGACAGGCCCTGCACGCGCGCGAGCGTGATCACTTCGCGGTCGTCGGCGGACAGCGTCGCGAGTGCTTGGTCGAGCCGCGCCTGCATCTCGGCGCCGATCGTAAGCGTGCGCGGACCGGGGCCGGCGTCGGCGGGCTGCACGCCGCCCGGCACGAGCGAGCTGCCGTCGCGCTGCAGTGGCTGCTCGAGCCGCCGGTCGCGCTTGTGTGCTTGCGCCATGCGCTGCAGGTTGGCGAGGCGGTTCAGCGCCACGGTCGCGAGCCAGCGGAAGAACGAATCGGGTCCTTGGTAGGTGTAGTCGGCGAACTGCTTCGTGGCTTCGAGATACGCTTCCTGCACGAGGTCGTCGAGTTCGGCGTGCCGCGGGCCCTTGAGCGCGATCAGGCGCCGGAGCCGGCCCTCGCAACGGGCGAAGAGCTGGTCGAGGGCCTGCACGTCGCCTGCGGCGGCGTTGTCGACGAGACGCTTGGTGTGGCGCGAGTCCATGGTCGGTGCGCTCGGACGGGAACGCTACCCGCTGGCAAGGTAGGCGGCCGCCCCGACATGTCAGCCGTTCCCGTGTTTTCGCAACAGGCGCCGGCCGCTGCGAGCCGCGATCTGCCCCGACATTCCTTGCAAGCGCCCTACCTGACAGGGCGTGAACACTCCACGACGCATCTTCTTCGTTCGGACGACCATGTCGCTGGCGGCCGTCGTCGCACTCTCGGCCTGCGGTGAGCGCGCCGCGGAACTCACGCTGCCATTGCGCATCGCGTTGTCGCCGCATGCAGGCACGGCGGCCGTCGACGACGCGATCCGCACGATGCAGGCGAAGGTCCGCGATCGCGCCGACGTGCCGCGGCTCGAACGGCTCGCCGCGCTGTTCGTCGGCAAGGCGCGCAGCAGCGGCGACCCCGGGTTCTACAAGCAAGCGGAGGCATGCGCGGACGCGATGCCGCCAGAGAACGGCGGCGCGCACGCCAGAGCACTCGTGCGCGGCCACGTGCGCCACGCCTTGCACGACTTCCCGGCCGCCGAACGCATCGCGCGCGAGCTGGCCAGCGAGCGCGGCATGTTCCTCGACCACGGCCTGCTCGGCGACGTGCTGCTCGACCTCGGCCGCCTCGACGAAGCACGCGCGAGCTATCAGCGCATGATGGATCTGCGGCCGGGCCTGCAGAGCTATGCGCGTGCCGCACAGCTGCGCTGGCTCGCCGGCGATCTCGCGGCGTCCCGCGAGCTGCTCGAGCTCGCGAGCGGGGCCGGCAGCCGGCGCGACCCCGAGTCGCTGGCCTGGGTGCTCTGCCGGCGCGCTGCGCTCGAGTTGCAGGCCAACGAGCCCGCGACCGCAGCGCGACTCGCCGACGAAGCGCTGGAACTCGTCCCCGACTATCCGGCCGCCCGTCTCGCCCGCGGCCGCGCCGCGCTCGCGCTCGGCGACGTGCAGAGTGCTTTGCCCGAGCTGGCGGCCGCGTGCGCGAGCTACCCGTTGCCTGAGCATCTCTGGGCGCACGCCGACGCGCTGCGACTGGCCGGAACCGAGACCGAGGCAGCGAAGGTCGAAGCTGAACTGCGACGCAGCGGCGCGACCGAGGATCCGCGCACGTTCGCGCTGTGGCTCGCGACCCGCGGCCTCGACGCCGCGCGCGCGCTGCAACTTGCCGAGGCCGAGCTGCGCCTGCGCCAGGATCCGCTGACTCTCGACGTCACAGCACTCGCGCGCCTTCGCTGCGGCGACGTGACCGGCGCCGAAGCCGCGATGCGGCAGGCACTCGCCTGTGGCCTGCAGGACGCGCGCCTGTTCGTGCACGCCGCGCTGATCGCCGACGCGGCTGGCGATCGCGAACGCGCTTTGCGCCACCGCGCCGCGGCCAACGCGCGCGCGGCTGCGCTGCTGCCGAGCGAGCGCCGTGCGCTCGAACCGCAGGTCCGCGGCTCGTGACCCTGTCGTCGACGCGCTCGCCGCTGCACAGCGACGGAGCGTCGTTCCTGTTCGCAGTTCTCCTTCACCTCAGATTGCCATGAAAAACCGACTGCTTCCGCTCGCGGCTCTGCTCGCGAGCACGACGTCCGCGCTGGCCTCGAGCCACATGGACGCTCCCCTGATCACGCTCGACGATGCGGCCAACACGACCGACGTCTACGCATTCGTCAGCGCCGCTCCCGGAAGCGGCAAGTATCTGACGCTCGGCCTGTCCGTCTATCCGTTCGAGGACCCGGGCATCGGCCCGAACAAATACAACTTCGACGACCGCGTCACCTACGCGCTGCACGTCTCGACCGGCCCCGACCTGGCCGCCGGCCGCAAGACGTTCAGCTACTACTTCCGCTTCGACACGAGCTACAAGGCGCGCACCAC
>Ga0075418_10000401_pt1 | contig 44936 bp, 36 predicted proteins | sample SoiMetdeltSBSDD2_FD_81776 | JGI IMG/M metagenome (GOLD analysis project Ga0075418, IMG submission 81776) | Bulk soil microbial communities from a Populus tree surrounding site in Tennessee, USA - Soil MetaG P. deltoides SBSDD2 | ecosystem: Environmental > Terrestrial > Soil > Tree plantation...
CCGAAACGTTTCTAAGTATCTATCGAAAGCTTTCCGATGGCTAGACCGCAAAGGCGGGCGGCTCATGATCCCTTGATTCCGCATTTTCAGGGAAAATGTGGCCTCCCAACGACTTGAGACCGCATTTCCGGGGAAAATGCTAGATCCGCAGCGACGATCGTCGCCGCTCACCACGCCAGGATCACAGCGATCTGGACAATCAGACGGCCTCAACGATCATGCCCGCAGCCACCGTGCGGTTGGTGTTCTCATCGATGATGATGAACCCTCCCGTGGTGCGGTTGCGCCTGTACTCGTCGGCGAGCAGCGGCACGGTGGTGCGCAGCCGGATCCGCCCGATCTCGTTGAGCGTCAACGACTGCGCCTGCTCGTCGCGGTGCAGGGAGTTGACGTCGAGGCGGTAGTGCAACTGCCGCACGATCGCCCGCGCGTTGCGCGTGGTGTGCTTGACGGCATACTTGCCACCCACGGTCAGCGGCTTGGACTCGTCCATCCAGCAGACCAGCGCCTCCACGTCCTGCGCCACCGAGGGCGCGTTGTTGGGCCGGCAGATCATGTCGCCGCGGGAGATGTCGATCTCGTCCTCGAGCCGGATCGTCACCGACATCGGCGGGAACGCCTCGGCCACCGGGCCGTCGGCCGTCTCGATCGCGCTGATCCGGGTGGTGAAGCCGCTGGGCAGCACCATCACCTCGTCGCCGGGTTTGAGCACGCCCGAGGCGACCTGCCCGGCGTAGCCCCGGTAGTCGGTCACGACCGTCGACTGTGGACGGACGACGAACTGGACCGGGAAGCGTACGTCGACCAGGTTGCGGTCGGAGGCGATGTGCACGTGCTCGAGGTGATGAAGCAGGGACGGACCCTGGTACCAAGGCATGTTGGTGGATCTGGTGACGATGTTGTCGCCGTGCAGCGCGCTGATCGGGACGATCGCCAGGTCGGTGATGTCGAGCTTGGCGGCGAACGCCGTGAACTCCTCGACGATCCGCTCATACACCTCCTGCGACCAGTCCACGAGGTCCATCTTGTTGACGCACAGCACCAGATGTGGCACACGCAGCAACGAGCACAGGAAGGCGTGGCGGCGCGACTGCTCGACGATCCCTTTGCGCGCGTCCACCAACACCAACGCCAGATCGGCCGTCGACGCGCCCGTCACCATGTTCCGGGTGTACTGGATGTGCCCGGGAGTGTCGGCGATGATGAACTTCCGGCGGGGGGTGGAGAAGTAGCGGTAGGCCACATCGATGGTGATGCCCTGCTCGCGCTCGGCCCGCAAACCGTCGGTCAGCAGCGCGAGGTTGGTGTATTCATCTCCCCTTGCCGCGCTGACCGCCTCCACCGCCTCCAGCTGATCTATAAACAATGACTTGGTATCGAAAAGGAGCCGACCGATCAACGTGGACTTGCCGTCGTCGACGCTTCCCGCCGTGGCGAACCTGAGCAGATCGGTCATCAGAAGTACCCTTCCCGCTTGCGATCCTCCATCGCCGCCTCGCTGACCTTGTCGTCGCCGCGGGTGGCGCCGCGTTCGGTGATCCGGGTCGCCGCGACCTCCTCGATCACCTTCTCCACGGTGTCGGCATCGGAGCTGATCGCCGCTGTACAACTGGCGTCGCCCACCGTCCGGTAGCGCACGCGTTGCTTGCTGACGACCTCGCCACTTCGAGCCTGGATGAACTCGTTGACGGCGTAGAGCATGCCGTCCCGCGAGACCACTTCCCGGTCGTGGGCGAAGTAGATGCTCGGCAGCGGGATGTCGTCGCGGGCGATGTAATGCCAGATGTCGAGCTCGGTCCAGTTGGACAGGGGGAAGACCCGGATCGACTCACCCGGATGGTGCCGTCCGTTGTAGAGCGCCCAAAGCTCGGGCCGCTGGTTCTTGGGGTCCCACTGGCCGAACTCGTCGCGGAAGCTGAACACCCGCTCCTTGGCCCGCGCCTTCTCCTCGTCGCGGCGCGCCCCGCCGAACAGGGCGTCGAAGCGGTACTTCTCCACGGCGTCGAGCAGGACCGGGGTCTGGATCCGGTTGCGCGAGCCGCCCGCCGGCTCCTGCACTGAACCTCGGCGGATCGCCTCGTCAACACTTGCAATGATCAGCTGCACGCCGAGCTGCTCCACCCGCTCATCGCGGTAGGCCAGCACTTCGGGGAAGTTGTGCCCGGTGTCCACGTGCATGACCGGGAAGGGGACCCGGGCCGGGTGGAACGCCTTCTCCGCCAGGCGGAGCATGACGATCGAGTCCTTGCCGCCGCTGAACAGCAGCACCGGCCGTTCGAACTCGGCGACCACCTCACGCATCACGAAGATGCTCTCGGCTTCGAGAGCATCGAGGTGCGAGACGCGGTACGCCGCCGGTGAACTCATATCAGACCTTCCCGAGTCATTTACTAGGGAATTAACCTACCCGGGCGCGATCGGTCTATCAACGAATGTGTGACAGGGCCGACAGCAGCCGCGCCGCCAGGTCCGCCCGGCACACCATCAGGTCGGGCAGGCTCGGATCCGACCGGTTGTAGACCAGCGGTCCGCCGTCGAGGCGGCTGGCGTGCAGGCCGGCGCCGAGCGCGACCGCCACCGGCGCCGCCGAGTCCCACTCGCTCTGCCCGCCGTCATGGATGTACGCGTCCACCTCACCGGTGATGACCGCGGCTATCTTCGCGCCCGCCGATCCCATCGGGACAAGGACAGCATTCTCCCGCTCCGCGAGCGCGTCGAGAAACGACGGCGGGCGGGTACGGCTGGCCGCGATCCGGATCGGACCGCCCGCCGCCACGTCCGGGTGCAGCGGCGGATAGGAGGGCGGCGGATCGGTGGACAGCAGCCGGTGCGCGGCCGGCAGCGCGACCCCGCCGGCCACCAGGGAATCGGTCTTCCGGCTCCACAGCGCGACGTGCACCGCCCAGTCCGACCGCCCCGGCTCGCCGAACTCGCGGGTGCCGTCGAGGGGATCGACGATCCACACGCGCTCGCTGGTCAGCCGGGCGGGGTCGTCGCGTACCCCCTCTTCGGAGAGGACCGCGTCCCCGGACCGCCACCTCTCCAGCTCCTCGACGAGCATCTCGTGCGCTCGCTTGTCGCCGGCCGCCCGCAGCGCGGCGGGATCAGTGAAGCCCATGTCCTCGCGCAGCTGCTGCAGCATCCGGCCGGTGTGGTCGGCCAGCCACGCGGCGAAGGCACCATCAGAGGCGGGCGGCATCAATGCGCTCCGGACCAGTTCTCGACATACCGCAAATCCAACCGCACCGTTTCCTCCCAGGGAAGGTCCGATTCCTCCAGGGAAGGTCCGAGCGACCGGGAACCTGCCACAAGTCGGTCATACCGGGTTTAACGGCGTGACGGCGGACGTGATCCGGGTCAGGCGGTGTGATAGACCTGCTGGGCGACGGCGAGCCCTTTGGTGACAACGGTCTCCACCGCGTCGGCCGCCCGGTCCACGAGAAAGTCCAGCTCCTTGCGCTCGACCGAGGAGAAGTCGGTCAGGACGTAGTCGGCCGGATCCTGCCGCCCCGGCGGGCGCCCGATCCCGAAGCGCACCCGGATGTAGTCCTTTGTGGACAGTGACGGGCTGATCGAACGCAGCCCGTTGTGGCCGCCCTCGCCGCCGCCCACCTTCAACCGCACCTGGCCGAACGGGATGTCAAGCTCGTCGTGCACCACGACGAGCTGCTCCGGCGGCACCTTGTAGAAGCGGCACAGCCCGGCCACCGGCCCGCCCGAAAGGTTCATGTAGGTCAACGGTTTCGCCAGCACCAGCGCGGGCGCGTCAAAGCCAACACCCAGCCGGCCCTCGGCCACCTCGGCCACGGCCTGCTTGTGCCGCCCGAACCGGGCGCCGATCCGCTTCGCCAGCAGATCGACCACCATGAACCCCGCGTTGTGCCGGTTGCCGGCGTACTTCGGCCCGGGGTTGCCCAACCCCACAACCAACCACGGCTGTGTCATCGGCACCCCCTCCGGGCTTCTCGCGGCGTTGAAGCGGTGCCACAGCCTGCCTGTGGCACCGCTCTCACAAAACGTTGTCCTACTGGGACTTCTCCGCCTCGGCGGCCTGGCCGCCCGCGGCGGCCTCGCCACCCTCGACGGCGCCCTCCTCGACCTCGGCGACCTCGACGGCCGGGCCCTCAAGCTCCTCGGCGGTCGGGGCGTGGCTGACCACCACGATGACCGTCTCCGGGTCGGACGCCAGCGTGGCACCCTTGGGCAGCTTGACGTCGGCCGCGGTCACCCGCGAGCCCACGTCCAGGCCCTCGATCGAGGCCTCGAGGTGCTCGGGCAGGTGCAGCGCCTCGGCGGTGATGGAGATGGTGTCGTGCTCGGTGACCACGAGCGTGCCGCGCACGGCATCGCCCACGATGTGCACCGGCACGTCGACGGTGACCTGCTCGCCGTGGCGGACGATGATCAGATCGACGTGCTTGTAGGTGTCCTTGAGGGCGTCACGCTGGATCGCCTTGGGCAGCGCCAGCGTCTGGTGCCCGTCGGAGACGGTGATGTCGAATACGGTGGTCATGCCACCGTGCCGGATCGCGGCGGCGAACTCCTTGGCCGGCAACGCGATGTGGCGCGGCTGCTCGCCATGACCGTAAAGAACGGCCGGCACCATGCCCGCCTTGCGGGTGCGCCGCGCGAAACCCTTGCCGAAGCCGGTGCGCGGCTCTGCGGTGATCTTCACACCTGTTGGCATGTCCTTGAACTCCTGGCTCATTGTTATGGGCGGCCGACACACAGAGCCAGAGCTCCCGCGTCGATAACGGTGCTTGCGCACCCTCGCCGTGGCTAGACCAAATTTACCAGGGGTTCAGCTCAATCCCCCGAAGAGGGTCGTCACTGACCCGTCGTCGAAGACCTCCCGGATCGCGCGGGCCAGAAGTGGAGCGATCGACAGCACGGTCAGCTTGTCGAACTGCTTCTCCGGCGGCAGCGGCAGGGTGTTGGTGACCACCACCTCGCGGATACGGCTGTTTTTCAGCCGTTCGGTGGCCGGGTCCGAGTGCACCGCGTGGGTCGTTGCCACGATCACATCCGCCGCGCCCGAGTCGAAGAGGATATCGGAGGCTTTGCATATGGTACCCGCGGTGTCGATCATGTCATCGACAATGATGCATGTGCGTCCGGCCACCTCGCCGATCACGCGGTTCGCCACTACCTGGTTCGGCTGGTTGATGTCCCGGGTCTTGTGGATGAACGCCAGCGGGCAGCCACCCAGCCTGTCCGCCCAGCGCTCCGCCACGCGCACCCGCCCCGAGTCCGGCGCCACCATGGTCAGCGGGCGGTCACCGTACTGCCCGTGGACGTATCCGGCCAGGATGTCCATGGCGAAAAGGTGATCCACCGGCCCATCGAAGAATCCCTGAATCTGCGCTGTGTGCAGGTCCACCGTGAGGATCCGGTTCGCCCCCGCCGTCTTGAGCAGATCGGCGACGAGCCGCGCCGAGATCGGCTCCCGCCCCCGGTGCTTCTTGTCCTGCCGCGCATACGGGTAGAACGGCAACACAACCGTGATCCGCTTGGCCGACCCCCGCTTCGCCGCATCGACCATCAGCAGCGTCTCCATGAACCACTTGTTCACCGGCTGCGTCATCGACTGGATGATGAAGGCGTCGGAACCACGCACCGACTCGGTATACCGGACAAAAGTCTCACCACCGGCGAAGTCGTACGCGGTCGTCGGCGTCACGTCAACGCCCAAAACCTGCCCGATCTCCTCGGCCAGATCCGGGAACGCCCGGCCCGAGAAGAGCATCAGGCTCTTTCTATTCTCCGCGACGATGCTGCCCATCGGTCCGCCCTCTCACGCGATGGTCTGCGGTCACCTGCTCTCAAGCCCATCCTTGCGTGGGGATGGCTCACGCGCCAACACCCGACCCCGGGGCGCCTTGATGAAGGCCGCCGTCGAGCGCTACCTTCATTGCATGTCCCAAGAGGAGAGTGTGGAACCGCCGGTGATCCAGCGGCGCATCCTGCTGCTCCTCGCCGCCGGGTTCACCATATCGACGATCGCGAAACTCGTCTTCATGAGCGAGCGGGCCGTCTACGAACACATCGCCGCGCTCAAGACCGCCACCGGCGCCAAGAACCAGTTCTCCCTCGGCGCCGAGGCCGCCAAGCGCGGCTGGCTGTAAGCGCCGGCCTACTCTTTCTCTTTCTCGGCTTCCTCGCGGGCACGCCTGGCCGCCTCGGCCGCCTGGGCCGCGGCCGACCCCGGGCGCGAACGCGTCACCCAGCCGTCGATGTTGCGCTGATGCGAACGAGCCACGCCAAGCGCCCCCGGCGGCACATCCTTGGTGATCACCGAACCCGCGGCGGTGTAAGCGCCGTCACCCACCTCGACCGGCGCCACAAACGTCGTCGCCGAACTCGTCCGCACATGGTCGCCGATGGTCGTGCGGCTCTTGGTCGCCCCGCTGTAGTTGGCGAAGATGTTGCCCGCACCGATATTCGTGTGGTCACCGATCGTGCCATCGCCCACATAGGACAGATGTGGCACCTTGGTCCCCTCGCCCAGCGACGAGTTCTTCACCTCCACGAAGGTGCCCACCTTCGCCGAGCGGCCCACCACCGTGCCCGGGCGCAAATACGCATACGGCCCAACACTTGCCGACGGCCCGACCTCCGCGCCCACCGCGTGCGCCTTCACCACGAACGCGTCCTCACCCACCACGGTGTCAAGCAGCATCACCTCGGGCCCGATCGTCGCGCTCTCGCCGACCCGCGTCGCCCCACGCAGCTGAACATTTGAATCGATGACAGCGTCCCGCTCGACCTCCACCGTCACGTCGATCCACGCCGTCGCCGGATCCAGGATCGTCACCCCGGCCCGCATCAGCTCGAGATTCACCCGATCCCGCAGCAGCGCCCGCAGGCCGGCCAGCTCCGCCCGGTCGTTGCAGCCCATCGTCTCCGTCACATCCGGGGCCACATGCACGGCGATCGGCGCGCCCTCGGCCTTGAGCAAGGCGAAGACGTCGGTCAGGTACTCCTCGCCCTGCTCGTTGTGCGTCGTCAAATGCCCCAACGCATCCGCCAGCGCGTCCGCCTGGAACGCGTAGATCCCCGCGTTGATCTCATGGATCGCCAGCTGCTCCGGCGTCGCGTCCCGCGCCTCCACGATGCACTCGAACTCGCCCTGCTCGTTGCGCACGATCCGGCCCAGCCCGTTCGGCTCCACCAGCTCCGCCGCCAGCACGGTCGCCGCCGCCCCGCTGCTTTCGTGCGTCTCCACGAACGACCGCAGCGTCTCGGGGCGCAGCAACGGCACATCACCGTTGAGCACCACGACGGTGCCCTTGATACCCGCCGGAAGCGCCACCCGCACCGCGTGGCCGGTGCCCTTCTGCTCGGCCTGCAGCACCGTCTTCACCGACGGCGCGATCTCGCTCAGGTGAGTGATCACTTGGTCGGCTCGGTGGCCGACCACCACGATGGTCTGGTCCGAGGAGAGGTCAGCGGAAGCGTGCAGCACGTGGCCCACGAGGGAACGACCCATGAGCTGATGCAGCACCTTGGGTAGATCCGATTTCATGCGCTTGCCCTCGCCAGCCGCGAGCACGATTACCGTTCGAGACACCAAGAAAAGACCCATCAGCGATACGGACAATTCGTCGTAGCTCGGGCGCCAGGACTCGAACCTGAAATCTAGGCACCAAAGGCCCATGTGTTGCCAATTACACCACGCCCGACTACTTGCCTAAAACGGATAAGTTGCCCGCTCAGGCCATCAAACAAGAGGCTAGCTTAGCCTCGAACTGGATCGCATGAACAGTCGTCAACCAGCCCCCATCATGATGCCCTCCATCCGCCGGTACAGGCCGCTCGCCCGTGGCACGACGATCACGAGACAACCGTGATAATCGTCGCGGGTGTAGCGGCCGCCGGGCGAGGATTCGTGGCGTTAGAGCGTCGCCGCTGTCAGCGATCCGACCGGCAGACCGGCCTGCTCCTCCCACCATCGCTGTGCTCCCTCCACATCCGCGGACTCGTGATGCTTACCCATACGTCAGCTCCTCACGCGGATAACCCATCTGTTCGACAAAGCGGAGAAACAGCCGGACAAGACCGGCGTCCGAGTTGGTGAACTTCACCCTGCCAGTCGTTCGCGATCTATGGAACGGAGCATCGTTGCCGCTTCAACTGAATGGCTTTGCTCCGTTTTCCCTCCCCGTGCGTGGTCTGGACATTAGTTTTCGGGTGTGACTTCGGCCGGTGACGGGAAAGTCGAGGCTGGTTAACGTTGTTCGGCTACGGTCTCGTAGGTTACGGTAGCGTAGGCGCAATGCCCAAGATCGAGAAACAGTCCAATCCTTCAGCAGTGAGGTGCCATGGCCACCAAGACTCTTGAATCCACGGTCGACACCGCGGCGCCGGAGCCGGGGGTTAAGCCGCTGACCGAGGGAAAGCAGAGCCCTGGCATTCTGATCGGGCTCTGGTCTTTCGTCGTGCTACCGTTCCTCGCCCTCTTCGCCGCCATCCCCGTCGCTTGGGGTGGCTGGCTGGGCTGGACCGACGTCGCGATCTTCATCCCGCTCTACATGATGTCCGGCATGGGGATCACGGTGGGCTTCCATCGTTACCTGACTCACAGCTCGTTCAAGGCGACGCGGTGGCTGCGCGTGACCCTGGCGGTGGCCGGTTGCTTCGCCATCCAGGGCAGCCCGACGCAGTGGGTGGCCGACCACCGTCGCCACCACCAGTATTCGGACCTGGAGGGTGACCCGCACTCGCCCTGGCGGTTCGGTGAGTCGTTCTGGGGTCTGACCAAGGGCCTCTTCCACGCCCACATGGGCTGGCTGTTCGCCCGCGACCTGTCCAACCGGGCGCGTTTCGCTCCTGACCTGATGGCGGACAAGGACATCCAGAAGGTTGACCGGCTGTTCCCCTGGCTGGTGCTGATGTCGGTGGCCTCTCCCGCGCTCGTGGGCGGTCTGGTGACGATGTCGTGGAAGGGCGCGCTGACCGCGTTCTTCTGGGCGGGTCTGGTCCGCATCGGCCTGCTGCACCACGTGACCTGGGCGATCAACTCGGTTTGCCATGTGTTCGGCGAGCGCCCGTTCGAGATGCGTGAGGGCGACCGTGCCTCGAACTTCTGGCCGCTGGCGATCCTGTCGTTCGGGGAGAGCTGGCACAACCTGCACCACGCCGACCCGACGAGCGCCCGCCACGGCGTGCTCAAGGGGCAGATCGACTCTTCGGCCCGGCTGATCTGGATCTTTGAGAAGCTGGGCTGGGTAAGCAACGTCCGGTGGCCCAAGCCCGAACGGATCAAGTCCAAACTGGTTTCGTGACGCAGGACGGCACACCCGAGGTCAAACGGGCCCGCGTGAGAATGAGCTTCTCCCAGCGACGGGAGCAGCTCATCTCCGTGGGCCGTCAGCTTTTCGCGGAGAGGGGCTTCGACGCGACCTCGATCGAGGAGATCGCCGCCCGCGCCAAGGTGTCCAAGCCGGTGGTGTACGAGCACTTCGGCGGCAAGGAGGGCATCTATGCGGTGGTGGTCGACCGCGAGGTGAACTCGCTGCTGGTGCGGATCACGAGCGCGCTGACCGCTGGACATCCACGGGAGCTGCTGGAGCAGGCGGCGCTGGCGTTGCTGGACTACATCGAGCAGGAGACGAACGGTTTCCGGGTGCTGGTGCGCGAGTCACCGGTGATGTCGGCCAGCGGCAATTTTTCCTCGGTGCTCAACGACGTTGCCCACCAGGTGGAGCACGTCCTGGGTCTGCAGTTCAAGTCGCGGGGCTACGACCCGAAGCTGGCCGAGCTGTACTCGCAGGCGCTGGTGGGCATGGTGGCGTTGACCGGCCGGTGGTGGCTGGAGGTGCGCAAGCCACGGAAGGAGACCGTGGCCGCGCACTTGGTGAATCTGGCCTGGAATGGGTTGTCGCACCTGGACACCAAGCCGATGCTGGTGACCCGGAAGGACAAGTGAGCCCTACGAAGCCGCGTCCTCCTGGGGATGCTTCACGTCGGAATGCCTCACGTCGGGGTGGGCCGACAGGTGGTGGGCGGGGGTGGTGAGGGTGGCGGCGGCCGCGCGCCCGCTGTGGCGGAAGGCGTCCTCGGCTTGCTCCTCCTCGGCGGTGCCGCTTTTGCCGTAGAGCCCGGCGAGGACGAGCAGGGTGCCGATGAGGAATGAGACGATGCACGTCGCGACCTGGAAGTTGAAGATGTTGGCGTCGGTCTGCAGCAGTACCAGCATCACCAGCCCGGACAACCAGAAGACGCCACCGCCGAACAGGTTGAGGTAGTGCGCGAGGTTGCCGCCGATGAACGCCCCGAGCGGGACTATCGCCCCGACCACGATGGACAGCAGGGAGAAGGCGAGGTTGGTGCGCAGCCCGAGCGCTGCCACATCGGCCCGGTCGAACAGCGGATCGCCCAAGGTCTGGGCCAAGCCGACGATGCCGAAGACGATCAGGAAGATGCCGGCCAGGGCGGCGAGGAACCGGTAGAACCCGGAGAGCCGATGGTTGATCGGTAGGTGCATTGTTTCAGTTTCGCAGATTCATCCTGCCTGTTCCGCGAGGATCAACCATTCCTCCTCGAGCGCTGCCCGCTCGGCCGACAGGTCTTTGAGGGCGGCGTCGAGCTCGGCGACCTTGGTGAAGTCGGTGGCGTGCTCGGCCAGCTGGTTATGCAGCTTCTGCTCCCGCTGGGTGAGCTTGTCCAGGGCCCGTTCCACCCGGGCGAGGTCCTTCTTGGCCTGGCGCGAGTCGATCTTCGAGACGCGGGCGGGGGGAGCCGGAGCCTCCGAAGGCCGCAGCGAGGCCAGGTACTCGTCCACCCCGCCCGGCAGGTGGCGCAGCTTGCCGTCGCCGAACAGGGCGTACACCTGGTCGCAGGCGCGCTCCACCAGGTACCGGTCGTGTGAGGCGACGATCATCGTGCCGGGCCAGGTGTCGAGCAGATCCTCCAGCGAGGACAGCGTATCCGTGTCAAGGTCGTTGGTGGGCTCGTCGAGGATGAGGACGTTGGGTTCGGTGGCCAGCAGCCGCAACATTTGCAGCCGCCGCCGTTCGCCGCCGGACAGGTCGGCGACGGGTGTCCAAACGCGACGGTCGGTGAACCCGAACACCTCGGCGAGCTGGGCCGCCGACAGTTCCCGGTCGCCCAGGCGAACCCGCCGGGCCACCTGCTCCACGGCCTCGAGCAGCCGCAGCTCATCCGGCAGCTCGGCCAGCTCCTGGGAGAGGAACGCGACGCGGACCGTCTTCCCCACGCTGAAGCCCTCCCGCGGCGGCCCGGCGAGCAGGCGCAGCAGCGTCGTCTTGCCGGCGCCGTTGGCCCCCAGGACGGCGAACCGGTCGCCCGGCCCGACGAGCCAGGTGACCCGGTCGAGAATCTGCTTGGGCCCGGCGAACAGCGAGACGTCCTCGAGCTCGAAGACCTGCCGCCCCAGCCGGGCCGTGGCGAGCTTGGCCAGCGTCACCTGGTCACGCGGCGGCGGCACGTCGGCGATGAGCGCGTTGGCCGCGTCGATGCGGAACTTCGGCTTGGAGGTGCGGGCCGGCGGGCCGCGGCGCAGCCAGGCGATCTCCTTGCGCAGCAGGTTCTGCCGGCGGGCCTCCTGGACCTCAGCCATGCGAGCACGTTCCGCGCGGGTCAGGGTCCAGGCGGCGAAGCCGCCCTCGTAGGAGCGGACCTGCTGGTCGGCGACCTCCAAGATGTGGTCGCACACCGCGTCGAGAAACCACCGGTCGTGCGTGACCACGGCCAGGGCGCCTCGCCAAGACTTGTTGAGCCACTCCGCGAGCCAGTTGACCCCGGCGATGTCGAGATGGTTGGTCGGCTCATCGAGGATCAGCAACTCCGCCGGGCGTACCAGCAAAGCAGCCAGAGCCACCCGGCGGCGCTCTCCCCCCGACATCGGCCCCACCTGCTCATCCAGGCTGTCATTCTGGGCCGCGAGCCGGCTCGCCTCGGTCCCGCCGGAGCCCTTCATGCCCAGGCCATCGAGCACCTCGCGGATTCCGGCCGAGCCGGCCCACTCGTGCTCGGCGTCGAAAGCCGTTGGTAGCCAAGCGTTTCCGAGCACGACGTCGCGGACGGTCAGGGTGGGCTCCCACGACAGGGTCTGCGGCAACACGGCCACGCGCATGTCGCGGCGGTGGGTCACGCGGCCCGAGTCCGGCTCCTCCTCCTTGGCCAGCAGCCGCAGCAGGGTGGACTTGCCGGCGCCGTTGAGGCCGACGACGCCCACCCGGTCGGTGTCCTGAAGGCCCAGGGAGACGTCGGTGAGCAGCGGGCCGGTGGGACCGTAACCCTTGCTGACCCGGTCGAGGTTGACGATGTTCGCCATTACGCGACACGCGCTCCAGGCACGGGACCGATCGCGATCTGGGCCGCCCGGCATACGCCGGCCTCGGCCAGGCCGGCCGCCATCTCGTCGGCATGTTTCTCGTCGCTGGCGAGGAAGACGCAGGTCGGGCCGCTGCCGGAGACGAAGGCGGCGTGGGCGCCGGCGTCGCGGCCCGCCTCGAGCGTCGACTCCAGCTCCGGCCTGAGCGACAGGGCGGCGGCCTGCAGATCGTTGCCGATCGCGGCGCCCAGCACCGCCGGGTCACGCTGGCGCAGTGCGGCCAGAAGCGGATCGGTGCTGCCGATCGGCCCGGGCGCCTTGCCCGCCTCGCGCAGGCGGTCAAGCTCGCGGTAAACCTCCGGGGTGGACAGGCCGCCGCTGGAGAACGCCACGACCCAGTGCCACTTCGAGGGGCGGGCCAGCACCGGGCTGACCGTCTCGCCCCGGCCCGTGCCCAGGGCGGTGCCGCCGAACAGCAGGAACGGCACGTCCGAGCCCAGGTCGGCGGCGACGGTGGCCAACTCCGCGCGGCTGTACCCGGTACCCCATAAAGAATCGCAAGCCACCAATGTCGCCGCGGCGTCGGCCGATCCCCCGGCCAGACCGGCCGCGAGCGGGATCTGTTTTCGCAGGTGCAGGCGCACCCTGGGCTCGACCTTGGCCGCCGTGGCCAGCGCACGGGCGGCGCGAATGACGAGGTTGCCCTCGTCGAGGTCGAGCTCGCCGACGCCCTCGCCCTGCATGGTCAGGGTCACGGAGTCGCCGGCGCGGGCGGTCACCTCGTCATAGAGGGAGATCGCGTGGTAGACGGTGTGGAGTTCGTGGTACCCGTCCGGGCGCACCGGACCCACCCCGAGATGAAGATTGATCTTGGCGGGCACCTTGACCCGGACAGGACCGGGCGCCAGCTGGCCGTCCTTGTCGAGTGCCCACGCCTCAGTCACCGGTAAAGACTATCCGCCGCCGCGAGTTCCGCATACGCAGCCACGTCGAGCTGTTCACCGCGGACGCCGGGATCGATGCCCGCCGTTCTGAGCAGCCGCTCAGCCTCGGCCGGGCTGCCCGCCCACCCGGCGAGCGCCGCGCGCAACGTCTTGCGGCGCTGGGCGAAGGCGGCGTCGACCACCTCGAAGACCTTCTCGCGCGGCACGTCGGAGCGCGGCGGTCGGCGGCGGCTGAAGGAGACGAGCCCGGAGTCGACGTTGGGTACGGGCCAGAACACGGCTGGCGGCACGCGGCCCGCCCGGCGGGAGTCGGCATACCAGGCCAGCTTGACCGAGGGCACGCCGTAGACGCGGCTGCCCGGGCGGGCGGTGAGCCGGTCGGCAACCTCCTTCTGCACCATGATCAGGCCGTGCTCGATGCCCGGGAACGCGGCCAGCAGGTGCAGCACCACCGGCACCGCGACGTTGTAGGGCAGGTTGGCCACGAGCGCGGTCGGCGGCGGGTCCAGCGCGGTGACGGTCATGGCGTCGGCGAGATGGACGGAGAGGTTGCTCGCCCCACCGGTCGTCGAAGGCAGGGCCGCCGCGAGCACCGGGTCGATCTCGATGGCGTGGACATGCCTGGCCACGGGCAGCAGGCCGAGCGTGAGCGAGCCCAACCCCGGCCCGACCTCCACGACCACGTCGTTCTCCTTGAGAGACGCGGCGGCGACGATGCGGCGGATGGTGTTGGGGTCGTGCAGGAAGTTCTGCCCGCGCTTCTTGGCCGGCGTGATGTCGAGCTTGCGCGCCAGCGCCCGGATCTCCGCCGGGCCAAGCAGTTTCACTTCCAGGCCTTCACTTCCACGGTCCGAACAGGCGCTCGCCGTTGGCCGAGAGTGCCTCGCACATCTCTTGCAGCGCAACGCCTTTGATCTCGGCCAGGGCCTTGACCGTCACCGGGATGAGGTAGCTTGCGTTGGGGCGGCCACGATACGGCATCGGGGTCAGGTAGGGCGCATCGGTCTCGACGAGGATCCGGTGCAGCGGTGTGTTTTTCGCGGCCTCGCGCAGGTGCGGCGCGTTCTTGAAGGTGACCGTGCCGGCGAAGGAGAGAGTAAAACCTCTTTTTGTACATTGCTCGGCGAACTCGGGGTCGCCGGAGAAGCAGTGCATCACTACGTCGCCCGGCACGCCCTCGTCGTCGATCACCCGCAGGATGTCGGCGTGGGCGTCCCGATCGTGCACTACCAACGGTTTTCCGGTCCGCTTGGCGATGGCGATGTGCTCGCGGAAGCTGCGCTCCTGTGGCTTCAAGCCTTCGCCCGACGTGCGGTAGAAATCCAGGCCGGTCTCGCCGATGGCGCGCACCCGCTCGTGCTCGGCCATGGCTCTGATCAGGTCCAGACTTTCGTCCAGATTGGACACCCGTGGCGCGTCGTTGGGGTGAAGCGCGACGGTGGCCACGACCGCGTCATGCTCCTGCGCGAGGCTGATCGCCCACCGCGACGACGCCACATCCACCCCGATCTGCACCAGCCGGTCGACGCCCACCTTCGCCGCCGCCTCGATCTGCTCGGCCGGACCCCAGCCCGGGCGGGCGACGATGTCGATGTGGGTGTGGCTGTCCATCACCGGATGCGGCAGCGGAGCCGGCATCGCGGGAAGCCCATCAGGTATCACATCCCACATGATCCCACGCTCTGTTGTTCAAGGAGAGTTCACTTCGGCGGAATGACGTGCCGATAGCGTTACGTTCCGTGAGCGCCATCACCATCGACGGGGTGTCCTATCCGGCCGAGCCGGTGGCGGACGGCGCGGCATATGAACTTTTCAGCGAGGTGCCCGCGCCCGGTTTTCTGCGCCTGGCCCACCCAGGCCGCTTCGCCTATCACCGGTTCGTGCCCTCCCTCGTGATATCGGATGCCAACGGCGAGACCGTGCTGCGCGCACCGGTGTGCCGCGGCATGAGCTGGGAGTCGCTGCACCGGCTCAGCCAGATCCCGCCCCGCGACGCCGCCTCCGCGGAGCTGATCGGCGCGGTCCGCGCCACCGCGACGATCCGCCGGGGCACCAGGATGGTGAAGCCACTGAGCGCCTCGGGCGTGAACGCGGTACTCAAAGGCCAACTACCGCATGGGTTTTGCTACCGCCATTGGGACGTCGCCCACCTGCGCACCCCATTGGAGTTGTCCATCTTGACCGGGGAGCCCGGCGGGGAAGTGGCCTACCTGTTGCGCTGGCGGGCGATTGATGCGGAAGATTATTTTGTACCCAGTGGGCCCGCCACGGCCGGCCTGGTGGCGATGCCCTCCCACGACCGGGTCGGGGCGCCCGTGCTCGGAACGGGTTTCGTGCCCAGCGCCGGCGAGCTGATCCCCGAATGGGCGACGTCTGATTTCGCGGACCTGCCGATGCCCGCCAACGCCTGCCTGCTGGCGTTCGCCCCGGACGGCACCGAGGTGGTGCTCTACACCTACCAGCCGGAGCAGCGCGGATGGGTACGCATGGTCGGGCCGCAGTGGCGGCACCTGCTCGCGCCGGTGCGCGAGATCAGCCCCGAGCAGGAGTACCTGCCGCTGACGATGACCAGGACCAGCCGCCTGGTGGGCACGTTCCGGGGCGAGGAGTACGACGCGGTGGCCGATCCGCCCGACGAGTTCCGGGTGCTGGCGATGACGCGGGCGGCCCGGTATCCGGTCGAGACGCTGGCGCGGCGCACGCGGTACGCGACATGGCGCGGAGGGCTTTGCACGGTGCTGGCGGTCGAGGCCGGCTGGGCCCGGCTGCGGTTGTGCCGGCCGGACCCGGTGAACGTCGCGACGATGGGCGCGCAGTGCTATGAGCGCGGGGTTTATGAGGCTTGGGCCCCTCTGCCGGAGCTGACCGAGGGGCGCGACGTCAGCGTCAGCTACCAGTTGTGATCCTCGCCAGCTCATCGTCCACAATGGACGGATCGAGCTTGCGGAAAACCGGCGTCGGCGGGTCAATCTTGGCCCCGACGGTGATCGGTGTGGACTCCCAGCGGGTGCCCTGGGTGTAGTCGCCGGTCAGGATCGGATAGCCGGGGCCACCGTCCAGATCGGACACTTCCCGGATCTCGGGCATCGGGGCGTGCACACCCGTACCCCCCAGAAGTTCAAAAATCTTTTGAGACGCGTGCGGCAGGAACGGGGTCAAAATCGTGTTGAGATCGTTGATGGCCTGCAACACCGTGTTCAGGATCGTCCCCAGCCGCTGCGGATCATCCTTGATCTTCCAGGGGGCCTGGTCACTAAGGTACTTGTTGGCGTCGGCGACCGCGCGCATCGCCTCGGTGATCGCCGCCTTCTGCCGGTGCCGCTCGAGCAAGTCGCCGGCCGTGCGGAAGGTGTCCTTGACCGTCGCGAGCAGAGCCTTGTCCTCGTCGGTGAGCGGGCCGGCCGCCGGGATCTGCCCGAAGTTCTTGGCGGTCAGGGCGAGCGAGCGGTTGACCAGGTTGCCCCAGCCGGCCACCAGCTCGTCGTTGTTGCGCCGCAAGAACTCCGACCAGGTGAAGTCGGTGTCGGTCGACTCCGGGCCGGCCACGGCGATGTAGAAGCGGAGGGCGTCGGGTCCATAGCGCTCAAGGAAGTCGCGGACATAGACCACCACCCGGCGCGACGAGGAGAACTTGCGACCCTCAACGGTCAGGTACTCGCTGGAGACCACCTCCGTGGGCAGCGCGAGCGTGCCGTACTCACCCGGGTCGCGGTTGTAGGCCAGAAGCTCTGCCGGCCAGATCTGCGAGTGGAAGGTGATGTTGTCCTTGCCCATGAAGTAGTAGGACTTGGCCGCCCCGTCCCACCAGGCGTGCCAGTCACGGTCGAACCGCCGCCCCCACTCGATCGAGGCCGACAGATACCCGATGACCGCGTCGAACCAGACGTAGAGCCGCTTGGTGGGGTTGTCCTCCCAGCCCGGCAGCGGCACCGGGATGCCCCAGTCGATGTCGCGGGTCATGGCGCGCGGGCGGATGTCGTCGAGCAGGTTGAGCGAGAACTTGAGCACGTTGGGCCGCCAACCCTCGCGCGCGCGCAGCCACTCGCCCAGCTCGTCGGCGAGCTTGGGCAGGTCGAGGAAGAAGTGCTGGGTCTCGACGAACTCCGGGGTCTCGCCGTTGATCCGGGACCTGGGGTTGATCAGATCCTGCGGGTCGAGCTGGTTGCCGCAGTTGTCGCACTGGTCGCCGCGGGCGCTGGTGTAGCCGCAGATGGGGCAGGTGCCCTCGATGAAGCGGTCGGGCAGGGTGCGGCCGGTCGAGGGGGACACAGCCCCTTGGGTGGTCTGCTCGATCATGTACCCATTTCGGTGCACGACCCGGAAGAGCTCCTGAGCCACCCCGTAGTGGTTGCGGGTCGTGGTGCGGGTGAACAGGTCATAGCTCAGCCCCAGCGCCGCGAGATCCTCGACGATCACGCGGTTGTAGCGGTCGGCCAGCTCCTTGGGCGTAACCCCCTCCTTCTCGGCCTCGACGAGGATCGGCGTGCCATGCTCGTCGGTGCCGCTGATCATGAGCACGTCGTGGCCGGCCATTCGCATGTAGCGGGAGAAGACGTCGGAGGGCACCCCGAAACCTGACACATGGCCGATGTGGCGCGGGCCGTTGGCGTAAGGCCAGGCAACCGCGGAGAGAACGTGACTCATAGCCAATCAGCCTAGTGAGTGCCTTTTCGGCGTGCCCACTGGGTTAAATACTATCAATTAGGATGAACACGCCAATTGTATGAGATAACAACCTGGGCAGATGAGCCCAGCAGCGCTCAAGCTCCGCTCGAGGAGTCCCACAGCCTCCCCGCCCAGGAGATCTCCCAAGACCTGTGGTCGACCACCGCACTGCGGCACGCGGCCACCCGGGTTTGTCGGAAACAATTCCGCCTAATTTGATTCTCGCTCTGGGCGCGCCATAAGGTTGGCGTCCATGCCGGACAGTGATCTGGCGATCGGCCAAAAACCCCGCATCGCTTCGGTGAATGAGCTGACCTTTTCCGAATGCATGGAACAGCTGCAGGAGGCTTATGTCGCCGGCGTCGCCGCGACCAACGGTTGCCTCTACAACCCGCTTATGCGGGATGCTTACGGCTTTGATGCTCTGATAGTGCAGAAACGGCCATCACAGTTTCAAGAGCTCTCTTTGTATGTCCAGCTCAAATGCACAACCGTGGTGAAGCCGGATACGAATAGCGAATTCTTCAGCTTCAGACTGAAGAAGCGCGAGTACTTCGAGCGGCTCGCGGTTCGCCGCACTCCGCCCAAGGCCATCTTGCTGGTCATGGCAACAAGCCCCGACCAGGCAACGTGGACCTCCGGGGACCACGACTCGCTGTCCATACTTCACGCTTGTTACTGGGTGAGTCTGGAAGGGCTGCCGGTGCCGGACTCCGGGCAGCCGACGGTGCGTGTGCCGATTAAGAATCGGTTCGATGCTCCCGCGTTAGAATCCATCCTTCAGACTCTGGATCAAGGTGGTGATCTCCGAGATGGTCTCGCATGAAAACGGAGGAGCAGCCGCCGCCGATCCCGTCGACCCAGGTTTGTTCGTTGCCGCGCTAGAGGCCACAGGCTGGCGTCTAGTGGGCGGAAGAGAAGGAGTCTATAGCCGGCTCGCGCCACCCGGCGAAGGCTCAGAACGCTACTCCAACGTTATCGTGCCGCTGGACCACAACGCGCCCGATTTCGCCGACCAGATGTCCACCGCGGTCAAAGCCGCCCAGCTCGCGCACGGCTCGGGCTGGTCGCTGGTGCAGGCGGCGCTCGCCAGGGTCCCCTCCGACCAATTCCGATTCGCCAAGGAAACAGCGGCACCGCCGGGATATATCAGATGGTCGGATGGCGAAAAGATGTTCGGGCAGGCGAAGTCGATACTTGTGGCGGGGGCTAAGTCGCACGTGGACAAGGCGCCGTATTTCGCCAATCGCCTGGGCCAATACGCGAAGCGATTCCTCGACACAGCCCTAATGGGCCAGACAAAAGTGGGCAGCTACATCGTCACCGCACTCATCCCGACGTCTGAAACCATCTCCCTGACCTCGGCCAGAGTTGAAGGTCTGGAGGTGCGCGACGCGGCCGGCAACGCCAGGACCGGAGACGTTTCCGAGTCAATCGCCAAGTCGATCGAGGCGACCGTCGAGGCGCTCGCCCACTTTCACCGGCGCAACAGCTACACAGCCTTCGAAGAGTCCGTCGGCCGGGGAGTGTCGTATGAGATGCTCCACTCGCTGGCCGGACTGGCTGAGCACTCGGATGGCGCCTCGGTGAGCGTCGAGTTCGATCCGTCGCCTGGGCGGCCACTTCCCTCCACGACCTTCGAGTTCCGGCCGACCGACGCGCGCGTGCTTCGGACCGCGGGCGACCGCCTTCTCGAGGATTTCCCGGAGCGCACGATCGCGGTCATCGGGAGGGTCCACTTGCTGCGCCGCGACGCTGGCGCGGAGCCCATTATCGGCGTCGAATGGACGAGCCCGCGTGGTCGCCGGCGACTGCGGGCACGGCTGCGTGATCAGGCCGACTACGAGACCGCGGTGCAGGCACATCTGGGCGGGAGTTCGGTGGAGATCACCGGTTCGCTGGTCCGCACCGGGCGCCAGCAGTACATGCTCGACAACGCGCGGTTGGATGAGGTCATAGACATCGAGGCCGGATCGCCGGATGATCTTCCTGAGGACTTCCTTTTCTAGCCGCCGAGGGTGAGTTGGTAGATGTCGCGCTTGGGGAGGTTGTGGGCCTCGGCGACGGTCGCGGCGGCGTCCCGCTTGGACATCCCGGAAGCCACCAACTCCGAAATTTCAGCCTTCAGGGTGTCGTCGTCGGGTCGGGTGGCGGAAGCTCCCTCCACCACGAGGGTGATCTCACCGCGGAACTCCGAGGCCGACGCGAGGGTGCCTAAGGTGCCGCGCCGTACTTCCTCATAGGTTTTCGTCAGCTCGCGGCACAGGGCGGCCCGCCGCTCGGGACCGAAGGCGGAGACCATGTCCGCCAAGGTTTCCGGGGCCCGATGTGGGGCCTCGAAGAAGACGAGCGTTCGCTGCTCCGATGCGAGCTCGGCCAGCCGCGCCCGGCGCGAGCCCGGCCGGCGCGGCAGGAAGCCCTCGAAGCAGAACCGGTCGCTGGGCAGCCCGGACAATGCCAGCGCCGTCGTCACCGCACTCGGACCCGGTACACAGGAGATTGGAAGACCCGCGTCCAAAGCCGCCACTACCAGCCGGTACCCGGGATCGCTCACGCTGGGCATGCCGCCGTCGGTCACGAGTGCCACCGTCGAGCCCTCGAGCATCGCGCTGACCAGCCCCGGCGTGCGCTCGGCCTCGTTGCCGTCGAAGTACGAGACGATCTTCCCCGACACCACTATGTCCAGCTCACGAGCGAGCCGCAGGAGCCTGCGCGTGTCCTCAGCGGCGACGATCGAGGCGGTTGCGAGCACGGCCCGCAGGCGGGGCGAGGCGTCCAGGGGGTTGCCCAGCGGGGCACCGCACAGCGTAAGCCCACCCGACATCGATATGTCCCTTCGCGCAAGGCAAGTTTTCACACCCAGGTTCGCAGAATACGATCCATGCCGTGACCCAGACGTCGCTTGCGCCCACATCCGCGCCCAGCCCCGCCGGCTCGAGCCTGCTCGACCCGATCCGGCGCCGACTGGAGCCCATCGAGGATCGCCTTGATCCCTATGCCTGGGCGGCGACGATAGTCGTGACGTTCCTGGCCGCGGTGGTCCGGCTCGTCAATCTCGGGTACCCCAACCAGGAGATCTTCGACGAAGTCTATTACGCCAACGACGCCAACGACATGCTCTCCCGCGGGATCGAGTGGGATGAGAAGACGGGCGGGCCGGGTTACGTCGTCCACCCGCCCCTGGGCAAGTGGATGATCGCCATCGGGATCAAGCTGGCGCACTATGACGCGTTCGGCTGGCGCCTGTCCGCCGCGATCGTCGGCGTCATCTCCGTCCTGATGATCACTCGGATCGCCCGCCGCATGTTCGGCTCCACCGTGCTGGGCTGCGCCGCCGGTCTGCTCATGGCCTTCGACGGCATGCACTTCGTGCTCTCCCGCAGCGCGCTGCTCGACATCTTCCTGTTCTTCTTCATCCTTGCCGCCTTCGGCACGCTGCTGCTCGACCGCGATCAGCGCCGGCGCCGCTGGGCGCGCTTCATCGAGGACGGCGGCGATCCTTCCGCCAAGGGCCGGCCGAGCCGGCCGCCGTTCGCGGTGCCGTGGTGGCGCCTGGCCACCGCGGTTTTGCTCGGCTGCGCCACCGGCGTCAAGTGGAGCGCGCTGTTCATGGTCCCGGCGTTCCTCATCCTGATCATGTGGTGGGAGGTGGGCGCCCGCCGCACGGCCGGGGCCCGGCAGCCGCTCGTCGACGCGATCCTCGACGAGATCGGCTGGCTGATCCTCTTCGTGGTGATCATCTTCCTGGTGTACGTCGCGACCTGGTCGGGGTGGCTGCTCACCGACAACGGCTATTACCGCCACTTCCTGCGCGACAGCGGCCAGAACGAGCCACCGTTCCTCGGGGCCCTGTACAACCTGTGGAAGTACCACGAGGCGGCCTACGGCTTCCACCGGCAGCTGGCCGACATCCACCCCTACCAGTCCAAGCCGTGGCAGTGGCTGGTGCTCGGCCGTCCGGTCGCCTTTTACTTCTCCAAGTCCGTGCCGTGCGGCGCGACGGACTGCTCGGCCGAGGTGGTGCTGCTGGGCACGCCGGTCCTGTGGTGGAGCTTCATCCCGGCGCTGCTGGCCACGTTGTGGTTCGGCATCGCCCGCCGGGACTGGCGCGCCGCCGCGATCCTGACGATGAGCCTCTTCGCGCTGGGGCCTTGGTTCTTCTACCCCAACCGGACGATGTTCTTCTTCTACGCCCTGCCGGCCGAGCCGTTCCTCATCCTGGCCGTGGTCTTCGTCCTGGGCGCCATCATGACCTCACCCGCGCACGAGCCGCGCGACGAGAACAGGCTTCTGGTCGGCACGGTGATCGCGGGCGTCTTCGTGCTCCTGGTGGCGCTCAACTTCGCCTATTTCTACCCGATATTCGTCGGCGACTCGTTACCCACCACCGACTGGAGCCGCCGCATGTGGCTCGGAAGGCTGTGGATTTAGAAGTCCTCACATTTCTCTACCCGATCCGGGTAGGTCACGCAGCGACCCACGGTGGCGATGGAGGCACTGACCCGGAAGGGCTTGCCGTCGTTGTCGACCGTCCGCGTGCCGCCCGGCCAGTCGAGCTCGATGACCCAATCGCAGTCGCACTGTTGCGTTTGGACAGTCACCGCGATCGTGTCCGGCTCCGATGAGACCGGACGCGCGGCCGGCGAACCGTCCAGGTCAAACTCAAGCCGCTCAGAGGTGACCGGATCGGCCCCGACCACCACATACTGCGTACCGGCCACGGGCGGCCGCCGCGCGACCACCTTCACCCGGACCGCCGAAACCTTGCCCTGCACGGTCAGCAGGATGGTGAGCGCGCTCAGCGGCGTCGCTTGAGCCGCCGCCACCCACGGACCCCAGTCGTCGGACCATCCCGGCCGGGTCGGTGCGTCCGCCTTGGCCACCCATGCCCGCGCCGGATCCCCGCCGTCGTTCACGGTGACGGCCAATGACTGGGTTGATGGTGCGGGCGAAGACGGCGAAGCGGTACACCCGGAGATTAAGCTCAGAAGCACCAGCGCGGCGGCGGTCATGCGAAGCATGCCGCCATGCAACCACGGTGCAGCCGGGGTGCAGGCACCGGATTCCATGATCGCCCCCATGAGAATTCGTCGCGGTCTGCTGGCGGTGGCGCTCGCCGCCTCGCTGAGCATCGTCTGGACGGCCGAGGCCCAGGCGTCACAGATAATCGTCATTCCGGTGTCGCAGTGGGCCTACGCCAACACCTTCAACTTCAACAACGGCGTCACCACGGACGGCCTCATCGGGCTGGGCGACCCGTCGCCCGCCGCTGCGATCATGCGCGTCGGCAATGACACCACGGGCAACGTCTACCGCGGCTTCCTGCGCTTCCAGCTCACCGGCGTCAGCGGGCAGGTCGTGAGCGTGAAGCTGCTCGGGCGGGTCGACCACACCTGGGCCTGTGTCCCGCGCCTGAACTCGTTCTGGCGCACCGCGCCGATCGCGGCGGCGCCCCGGCAAACCTGGCCCGGCCCGGAGCTTCAGGTCGCGCTCGGCACCGAGTTGCTCAACGCCAACGAGGTCTCCTGCGGCCAGCAGAACATGTCCTTCGAGCTGATCACCGGGGCGCTGCACAGCGACATCCAGACCTTCGTCGACGCTCACCTACCCGCCTACTACGTGGGGGTCTCCGCGCGCGACCTGGCCGGCTCCGGTGAGAGCGCTCAGGACCGCTGGATGCGTTACTTCCTCAACGATTTCAGGCTCCAGATCACCTTCGAGCCGGCCGGGTAACCGCCATGCACCATCACTTACGCAGCTTGGGGGCGGCCCTTCTACTCGGGCCGCTCCTGGCTTCGCCCGCCGCCGGCAACCAGCCCCCGGCGTGCTCGGCGAGCGCTCATGACGAAGCCTCCGCCACCGCCATGGCGGCGGCCTGCGGCACCCGGGTGGAGGTCGAGGCCGACCGATCCGAGTTCACCCAGGCGTTCGCCGAGCCGTCGGGTTTCAAAACCCAAGAGATTTCCGTGGTACCGCAAAGGGCCAAGCGGCGCGACGGGTCCTGGGGCGCGATCGACACCACCCTGCAACGCTCCGGTGTCTACCTCGTCCCCGCCGCGGCCGCCTCCGACGTGCGCTTCTCCACCGGCGGGGACGGTCCTTTCGCGACACTCACCCATCAGGGCCAGAGTTTCTCGCTGTCCTGGCCCGGGACGCTTCCGGCGCCCACCGTGGAGGGTGACACCGCCACCTACGCCGGCGTCCTGCCCGACGTCGATCTGGTGGTGAAGGCGACCGACAGCGGCTTCAGCCATCTGCTCATCGTGAAGTCCAAGCGCGCCGCCGCCCACCCGCTGGTCCGCCAGGCCCGCTACCGCCTCGGCGGCACCGCCGCGCCGCAGTCCACTTCGGACGGTGGGGTGGTGGTGCGCGCCGGTGACCGGACCGTCGCCACCGCCGGTGAGGCCGAGATGTGGGACACGCCGGACCACCCGAGCGACAAGCAGCTGGCGATGATGGGCGCGTCGCCGCAACCGCGCAAGTTCTCGCGGGTCGCCACCGGTGTGGCCGCCAAGGAACTCCTCATCACCCCCGACGCCGCCATGCTCGACGATCCGGCGGCGCGCTTCCCGCTCACCGTGGATCCGTTGTGGGTCACCGGCCAGGGGCAGTGGGCCTATGCCACGAGCACCAACACCAACGCCCCGACGATCGACGAGAAGATCTCCTCCGGCGACCCGTCCCCGGCCGCGACCATCCTGCGCTCCGGCGACGACACCACCGGCCGGATCAACCGCAGCTTCATGCGCTTCTCCGTGAGCACCTTCAAGCTCAAGCAGGTCATCACCGCGAAGATCGCCGGCCGTGTCGACCACACCTGGAAGTGCACGACCAACAAGTCGAACTACTTCTACCGCACCGCCGGCATCGGGGCGACGCCGCGCCAGGCCTGGCCGGGACCGGCCCTGCAGCTCAAGCTGGGCCAGAACAGCGTGCACGCCAACGAGGCCTCGTGCAGCGAGCCCAACATGCCCTTCGAGGTGAGCACCTCGACGCTCATCAGCGACCTGCAGAACGGCGCCAACGCGGGCTGGGACCAGTATTACGTGGGCGTCACGGCGGGCGAGAACACCAGCGGCCTCAACGAGGGGGTCGACGACCGCTGGATGCGGTACTTCCTGAATGATTTCAAGCTGCACGTCACCTACAACACCAAGCCCAACAAGCCCGACAGCCTCACCGTCGACGGCAAGGCGTGTGTCGCCGGAGCCGACCGGCCCGTCATCAAAACCACCACACCCACCCTGCGGGCCCACGTCACCGACCCGGACGGGGACACCATGCAGGTCTGGTTCGCCTGGGCCAAGTGGAACGGATCGTCCTTTGTGGATGAACCGGGCGGCGGGTCGCAGAGCGGCGTGCCCAACAACGGCACCGCGCTGTTCAACGCGGCCGGCAACGTCAACGGCGGCATCTACACGTTCCGATCCCAATCCGACGACGGCCGGCTGGCCTCCGACGTCACGCACATGCCGGGCAACTGCGAGTGGGAGGTGGACACGGCTCCGCCCGCCGCGCCAACGGTGACCGCCGACATCTACCTCGAAGGCCAGACCCGTGGGGCGCCCGGCAAGACGGGCCGGTTCACGTTCGCCTCCTCGAACGACACCAAGTCGTTCCTGTGGGGCTTCACCGACCCGCCGGCCAACGCGCTGGCGCCACAATCGTTGGGCGGCAGCGTCTCCATCGACTACACCCCGCCCTCGTCCGGACCGCGCACGCTGTTCGTACGCGCCATCGACCGGGCGGGTAACGAGGCGAACAAGGCGTACCAGTTCATCGTGGCGGCGGAGAGCACGGCCCTGGCGCGCTGGAAGATGGACGAGTCCCCGGGCGCCACCACGCTCGCCGACGACACCGGCAACAACCGGACCCTGACGGTGCTCAACGGGGCGACCCTTGGGCAGTCCGGCCGCCTGGTGCCGGGCAACGACGGGGCCGGGCGGACCGCGCTCGGCTTCGACGGCGTGGACGACCGCGCCGAGGCCAACGGCCCGGTCATCGCCGACACCGGCAAGAGCTTCTCGGTGGCGGCGTGGGCCAGGGTCAGCGACACCACCACCACTCACAGCCTCGTCACTATTGACGGCGTCAACAACGCCGTGTTCCTCCTGGAGTCGACGAGCGCGGGTCTGTGGCGGTTCGACAGCACCACCGGTGATGTGAGCCCGGGTGTCTACAACCCTCCGGCCGTGTCCACCAGCCCGGTGCGGCCCGGTGCCTGGACCCACCTGACCGCCACCTACGACTCGGCCGCGAGGACGGTGCGGCTGTATGTCAACGGGGTGCTCGAGTCCACCGCGACCGGGGTGACGATGTGGGACGCCGACCGCAACCTGCGTATCGGCGGCTACGGCACGCCGTTCAAGGGTTCCGTGGCCGAGGTGCAGGTGTGGGACCGCATGATCTCCGCTTCGGAGGTCTTCGACCTGTCCGACCCGATCAAGGTGGGCAAGGTGGCGGAGTGGCGGATGGAGGAGGTCGGCCCGGGGCCGGCGTTCGACGCCTCGGGCCTGGCGCACGACCTCACCTTCTGGAGCGGCGCGCAGATCCCGCCCAGTGGGGCCGGACAGACCGGTACAGGTTTGAGACTCGACGGCGTCGATGACTACGCCGCGCCGAACGAGGCGGTGATCCACACCGACCAGTCCTTCACCGTTTCGTGCTGGGTGCGCATGTCGGCCACCGACCGCTTCCAGACCATACTGTCGCAGCAGAGCAGCGGCTTCTACGCCGGCTTCGCGCTCTACTACGCCACGGACAACGGCGGCGAGTGGAAGATCCGCATGCACGCCACGCCGGACGACAACGCCAACAACACCTGGGCGGTGTCGGCGGCGACCACACCGGGCTCCTATCACCACCTGGTGGCGGTGCTCGACGTCCAGAAGCGCGAGGTCCGGCTCTACGTGGACGGCGTGCTCAAGATGAACTCGCCGATGAAACCGGCCTGGCAGCCCTGGGACTCCGGCGGGCCGTTCCTGATCGGACGGCTGCACTACGGCGCCAACCCGGGCGAGTTCGCCACGGCTGACGTCGACGAGGTGCGCGTCTACCAGGGCGCGGTGACCGATGTAACCCGTATTCCATAAGCAATCTCCTCCGGCGGAGGGGGGCGGCGCCGCCCCCCTCCCTTCATCACCCTGTATGAGGATGTACACATTGAGATGTGGAAAGTCCCGCTCTAGGATCTTCTAGCGGGGAGGGCCGTCGTGTCAGGGGGATCGATGGTCGGTTTCGAGGTGTTAGGACCGGTCCGGTTACGAGCCGGTGAAGGTGAGATCGAGCTCACCGCCATGCTCCAGCGCCTGCTCGGGCTGCTGCTCGCCCGCGGCGGCCGGCCCATCACCGCCGATGCCATCGCCGAGGCACTGTGGGAGGGCGCTCCGCCCCGCACCGCGCGCAAAACCGTCCAGATCTACGTGCACCGGCTGCGCCGCCTGCTCGGCGACGACGACCGCATCGGCCACTCCGAGACCGGCTACCGCCTCGACACCGGTCCGTCCGAAGTGGACGCGCGGGTCTTCGAAAACCTGGTGGACCAGGCGACCGCGACCCGCGCCCGGGGCGACCTCCACGGCGCCGACCGCCTGCTGGGCCAGGCGCTGGAGCTGTGGCGCGGCCCCGCCTACACCGGCCTGCGGGACATCGCCGAGATCGCGGGCGGCGCGGCCCGGCTCGACGAGCGACGGCTCACCGCGTTCGAGGATCGGATCGCCGTCGAGCTCGACCTGGGCCGGCACGCTGAACTGGCCGGCAAGCTGAGCATCGCCATCGCCGAGAACCCGTACCGTGAAAGACTTCGCGGCCAGCTGATGATCGCCCTTTACCGCGACGGGCGGCAGGCCGAGGCGCTGGAGGCCTACCGGCAGACCCGCCAACTGCTCGTCGCCGAGGTCGGGGTGGAGCCCAACGCCGAGCTGCAACGGCTGCACCAGGCGATCCTGCGCAACGACCCGGGCCTGGGCCAGACCTCGGTGATGCGGCGCAAGGCGGCCTCGGGCTACCGGTTCCTGCCGCACGACGTGCCCAACTTCGTTGGGCGCCAAGAGGCTCTGGACTGGCTCGACCGGGCGTCGCTGTCGGCGGCGCCGGCCCTGGTGGTCACCGCGATCGCGGGCGCGGCCGGCATCGGCAAGACGGCACTGGCCGTGCACTGGGCGCACCGGGTCAGCGACCTGTACCCCGAGGGGCAGCTCTACATCAACCTTCGTGGGTACGACACGGGTCCGCCCCTGCGCCCGTTGGAGGCGCTGGTCTATTTCCTGCGCTGTCTTGGGGTACCGAGGGAACAGATGCCGACCGAGCTTGAGGAGGCCGCCGCTCGTTATCGAGCCCTCCTGGTGGACCGCGAAATGCTGATCGTGCTCGATAATGCGCGCTCGGCCGACCAGATCCGGCCGCTGCTGCCGGGCAGCGCCGGCAGCCAGGTGCTGATCACCAGCCGGGATCGGCTCTCCGGTCTGGTGGCTCACGACGGCGCCAAACGGCTCACCCTGGGCCTGCTCCCCGACCAGCACGCGATGTCCCTGATGCGCCAGGCCATAGGTGACGAGCGGGTGGATGCCGAGCCGGAGGCGATGGACCGGGTGGTCGCCCTCTGCGCCGGGCTGCCGCTCGCCCTGCGCATCGCCGCGGCCAACCTGGCCGACCGGCCCGCGCTGCCGATCGAGGTCTTCGCCGCCGAGCTGGCGGAGGGGAGCCGGATGGCGGCGCTGACCATCGCGGGCGACGAGGACAGGGCGGTCAAGGCCGTGCTCGATCACTCCTATGACGCCCTGACGCCCGCGGCGCAACGGATTTTCCGATTATTGGGTTTGGTACCGGGCACCGACTTCACCGTCGAAGCGGTGGCCGCGCTCGCCGATTGCCCGCAGTCCCAAGCGTCCTCCACTTTGGACACGCTGGTCTCGGCCCACCTGGTGGAGCAGCCGGCAACGCGCCGCTACGCCCTGCACGATCTGGTGCGCGAGTATGCGCGCAACCGCGCCGCAGCTGGGGCTGCGGGATGGGGGGTCGGCGGGCGGGGTAGGGACGGGGCTGCGGGATGGGGGGTCGACGGGCGGGGTAGGGACGGGGCTGCGGGAGGGGGGGTCGACGGGCGGGGTAAGGAGGAGCTGGACGTGGCGCTCCACCGGCTGCTGCGCTACCTGCGCGACATGGCGGTCGTCGCCAACTCGTACATCATCTCCAGCGGCCCGGCCGAGAAGCCGTCGCTGTCGCCTTCGCTGGGTTCGGCGGCCGAGGCAATGGCGTGGTTCGAGGCGGAGCGCGCCAACCTGACCGCGGCGGTGTCGGCGGCGGCGCGGGCCGGCCTGGGCGAGCTGGCGTGCGAGATCGCGGGACCGATGGCGCACTTCTTCCACTTCGGCAGCTACATCGGCGACTGGATCAGCACCTTCGAGGTGGCGCTGGCGGCCGTGGAGCCGCTCGGCGAGACGCAGGCGAAGTATTTCGTGCTCAACTCGCTGGGCAACGCCTACAACCGGGCCAGCCGCTTCGAGGAGGCGGCCTCGGCGCTGCAGCGGGCCATCGACGGGCGCGAGGCGCTCGACGACCAGCGCGGCGCCGGCAGCTCCCGGTTCAACCTGGCCAGCATCTACGAGCGGCTCGGGCGTTATGAGGAAGCCTTGGTGCTGCACGAGTCGGCGCTCGCCACGTTTCGCAAGATGGAGGACGCCGACTACGAGGCGCTCGTCCTCGGGGCGGGACTGTCCAATGTGTACCAGCGAATGGGTTTATGGGACAAAGCACTCGACTGCCTGTTGCAAGCATTGGTGATGGTGCGCGAGATGGGCTCGCCGTTCTCCATCATCCGCACCCTCAACAACCTCGGCTGGACCTATCGCAAGATGGGCAAGCTCGCCCTGGCGCAGCAGCATCTGAACGAAGGGCTGAAGCTGGCCCGCCAGGTCAGCGACCGCTACACCGAGCCGCTGCTGCTGGCCGGCCTGGCCGACGTGCAGCAGGACCTCGGCCGCTTCGAGAACGCCATCGAGCTGCGCACCGAGGCGCACCGGCTGCTGCTGATCAGCTCCCGCCAGCACGAGTCCGACAGCCTCAACGGCCTCGGCGACCTCTACACCGCCGCGGGCCAGGCCGACAAGGCGCTCAAACACTACGAGTCGGCCCTCGCGCTGGCGACCGAGCGGGGCGAGTATCACCAGCGCGGGAGGGCCTTGATGGGCATAGGAAAACTGACCGCTTCGCGGCGGCATCTGGAGCTGGCGATCGCCCTGCTCGACCCGATCGCCCCGATCGATGCCGAGCGGGCGCGCCAGACGCTCAACGACATCTGACCGCGACCGGTGGTGGCGGGCCCGAGGATCACTGGGCCGCGCGCTGTTCGCGTAATACTTTCGAAAGATTTAAGGGTGAAGGAGATGGCAGCGCCGGCGTTCGCGCCGGACGACATCCAGAACACCGCTGTCGGCGGATGCCCGCACCCCAGTGAGGCCGGGCACACGAAGCTGGCCGCCACGCTGAAGGCCACGTTCAACGCCATATAACCTCGGAAATATGCGGTTTCAACTCCTCGGGCCGGTGCATCTCGTCCACAATGGACATGAGGTCGAGATGTGCCGGCGCCAGGAGCGGTGCCTGCTGCTGGAAACGGGCTGCGGGTGCCCGCGCACCGGTCACCGCCGCCAGCAGGCCGGCGATCAAGGCTTTGCCACCATGGGCCGCACGAATTTACCTCGACCGATTCAGTGACATCCCGTACATCCATCTGGTTGAATTCTCTACGCGCGGTGAACCGAGGGCACGCCTTACACTTCTTGGAGGCGTCATGAAACACCGCAATGCTTTCCTGGCCGGCACCGCGGCGGCATTGGCGTGCGCCGCGCTCGCGATCATCGTGCCGACGATGGCGCGGGCGGCGGTCGGCTGCACCGTGACCTACCAGAACACCAACGCCTGGCAGTCGTCGCCGACCTCGGGTGGGTTCACCACCACCCTAGCCATCACCAACCTCGGTGACCCGATCACGCGCTGGACGCTGACGTTCACCATGCCCGCCGGGCACACCCGCACCGGCGGCTGGAACGCCGTCTACAGCGGGACGACGGCGGTCACGGCGACCGACGTGGGGTGGAACGGCTCGATCGGTACCGGCCAGACCAACACCAGCGTTGGCCTGCAAGGGAATTGGACGCGTACCTCGGCGGGCTCGGCGCCGCCGAACCCGTTCCCGCAGCCGACCAACTTCGCGCTCAACGGGGTGGCCTGCACCGGCAGCACCACCTCGCCTTCCCCCTCGGTCTCGCCCAGCGGCGGCAACCGGCCGCCGACAGTGATCCTGACCCGCCCGGCGCCGGGAGAGGTAATCGTCGCCCCGACGGTCAACTTCGCGGCGACCGCGAGCGACCCGGACGGCAGCGTCGTCAGAGTCGATTTCCTAAGCGGGACAACGATTGTCGGGTCGGACACCACGGCGCCCTACACCGCCGTGTGGTCGAACGTCACGCCCGGGGCCTACCAGGTGAGCGCCCGGGCGACCGACAACCTGGGCGCCGCCACCTCCACCCAGCCGATAGCGATCACGGTCCGCCCGGGCGACCCGGGTGGGCCGGCGCCCGCGCTGCGGGTGTCGGGCAACCGCCTGGTGACCTCGAGCGGGACGACATACCGGCTGCTGGGCGTCAACCGGGCCAGCGCCGAGTTCGCCTGCGTACAAGGTAAAGGCATGTGGGACAGCCCGACCCCCGACCAGGCGACGGTCGACGCGATGAAGGCCTGGAACATTCACGCGGTACGCATTCCGCTCAACGAGGACTGCTGGCTCGGCCAGTCCGGCACACCGAGCGGGGTCACCTATCAGCAGGCGGTCAAGGCTTATGTGGACCTGTTGGTGGCCAACGGCATCAACCCGATCGTGGAGATGCACTGGAGCCGCGGCGCCTACACCGGCAACGCCTCGGCGTGCGCCGACGTCGCCGCCACCTGCCAGAAACCCATGCCGGGCGAGCTGTCCAGGACCTTCTGGTCCCAGATGGCGGCGATGTTCGGCGGCAACAACGCGGTCATCTTCGACCTGTTCAACGAGCCCTTCCCGGACGCGGCCAACAATTTCTCCAACCCGACCGCGGCCTGGACCTGCCTACGCGACGGCGGGATCTGCACCGGCATCGGCTTCCCGGTGGCGGGCATGCAGAATCTCGTCAACACGATCCGGGGAGTCGGGGCCGCCAACGTCATCATGGTCCCCGGCCTGAGGTGGACCAATGATCTGAGCCAGTGGCTGGCCTTCCGGCCGACCGACCCGATGAACAACATCATGGCGTCGTGGCACACCTACAACTTCAACGCGTGCGTGACCGTCGCGTGTTGGGACGCCGAGATCGGCACGGTCGCGGCGCAGGTGCCGGTGACGGCCGGAGAGATCGGCCAGAACACATGCGCCCACGATTACATCGACCAGGTGATGGCGTGGGCGGACGCGCACGGGGTGGGTTACCTTGCGTGGACCTGGAACCCGTGGGGTTGCGGCCAGGGCAACGTGCTCATCAACGACTACTCGGGTTCGCCGACGGCGACCTTCGGCGAAGGATTCCGGGCCCATCTGCTGACCCAGAATCCGTAACGCTTCCCTACTTTGGGGAAGTAGGGCCTTGCGCGTCACGGGAAGGCCCTACTTCCCCGAAAGTGGTGCTACCTCATCCATTCATGGGCAGAGCATGCCCGGTCCCACTGACGCAGGCCGTACTCAAATACCATGCGGACGTGCGGAGAATCGCCGTCACCGGCCACCTCAACCTGTCACCGCAGAGCGTGCCGCTGGTGCGCCGGGCCATCGCCGACCTGCTGGCGGCGTTCTCCGGAGACGGCCTAACCGGCATCACCTGCCTGGCGCGCGGCGCCGACTCCGTCTTCGCCGAGGCCGTGCTCGACCGCGGGGGCACACTGGAGGTCATCCTGCCCTCGGCCGATTATCGCGCCCGCAAGGTCGAGGCCGACCACGCGCCACAGTTCGACGCCCTGATCCGGCGGGCGGCCCGGGTGCACATCCTGCCGTTGGACCGGGCGGGCCGGGACGCCTACGCGGCCGCGAACCAGGCGATGCTCGACTCCTGCGACGAGCTGTTCGCGGTCTGGGACGGGCGTCCCGGCGACATGGCGAGCACGGCGTCGGTGGTCGCGCAGGCCCGCCAGCGCGGCATCCCGGTCCATGTCATCTGGCCGGAGGGTGCCGTGCGGCGTTAGTCACGCGGATCGCGCCATGATCGTTGCGCTTGTGAGTGTAGAAAATCCGCCGCGGATGACACCTACGAGCGCAACGATCAAAGCCCGGGCTCACTGAATTGGAGGACCATCACGCCTTGCGGGTCGAGCTTGATGGCGTCGCCCTGCCCCACCCGCGAACCGGTCAGCAGGTCCACGCCCGCGGCGTGCGCCACCGCCGGCACCGGGTGCGGTCCGTGGTTGAGCAGGAACAGCAGGCGTTCGCCGGAGGGCGTGACCCGGGTCGCCGCCTCGAGCCCAGGATAGAGACATAGCAATCCGTGCTGGTCGAGCACGCGCCGGATCACCCACGAAACCCCTTGCCCATCGAGCCCGGCCGCCACATACCACCCGAACCCGGCCCCAAAGGCATTACGTGTCACGGCCGGCGTCCCCGCGTAGAAGTCGGCTTCATAGACGCCCATCACCTCGGCGCCCTGCGGGATCACGATCTCAAACAGCAGGCCGGCCTCGACCCGGATCCCATCGCTAAACCGCACCGGGTTGACGAAATCGGGCTCGCGCACGTCCCACTCGTCGACCCGCACGCCCATCAACGGCCCCAGCGGGCCCGGCACATCCATCAGAAACGCGTTGTCGTTCTCGTCGACCCGCCCGGACAGGAACGTCGTCACCACCGAGCCGCCGCGCTCGGCCACGGCCGAAAGCCGTTGCGCCACATCACCCTTGAGCATGTGCAGGGCGGGCGCCACCACGATGTCATAGCGGGACAGGTCGGCGGTCACGGGCACGGCATCGACATCGATCCCCGCTTCCCACAGTGCGCTATAAAAATTCAAAACCATTCCTTGGTACCGGATGAGCCGCGAAGGACCGTCAGAAAGCTCAAGCGCCCACCACGAGTCCCAGTCGAAAAGCAGCGCCACGCGCGCCGGCGTGCGCGCTCCCAGGCTCACCTCCCCGAGCCGCTCCAGCTCCGCGCCCAAAGCCGCAACCTCACGGAAGACCCTGGTGTCCGAACGGTCGCCGTGGCCGATGACGGCGCCGTGGTATTTCTCGCACGCCCCGCGCGAGGCCCGCATCTGGAAGAAAAGCACCGCATCGGCCCCGTGGGCTACGGCCTGCCAGCTCCACAGCCGCATGATTCCGGGCCGCTTCAACGGGTTCACGTCACGCGAGGCGGTGTAACTGGGCGTCTGCTCCATCAGCCAGAAAGGCTGGCCGTCCTTGAGCCCGCGCATCAGGTCGTGGGTCAGCGCCATCCGCGCCGCCGACCGGTCGTCGGGCGGGTAGTTGTCCCACGACGCGAAGTCCAGGTGCTCAGCCCAGCGATGGTAGTCGATCGGCCGGTACATCCCCATGAAGTTGGTGGTCACCGGAACGTCCACACTGGACTCCCGGATCGCCGCCTTCTCGTCGCGGAAGTTCGCCAGCATCGCGTCGGACATGAACCTGAGATAGTCCAACGTAATACCTTGGAACGCCGTGTGGTCGGGGCCGCGCCAGTGCTCGGTCAGCGCCGAAGGCGGCTCGATCTCGTCCCAGTCATAGAACACATGCGACCAGAATCTGGTGTACCAAGCCTCATTCAGCGCGTCCAAAGTGGAGTATTTCTCCCGCACCCACTCCCGGAACGCCTGCCCGCACAGGTCGCAGTAGCAGGCACCGCCATATTCATTGCCCACGTGCCAGGCGATGACCGAGGGATTGCCCGCATAGCGCGCCGCCACCCGCCGCGCCAGCTCGGTCGAGAGCCGCCGGAACACCGGCGAGCTGGGGCACGAGTTGTGTCGCTGCCCGAACCGGTGCCGCCGCCCCTCGAAGTCGACCCGGGTCACCTCGGGGAACCGCTTGGCCATCCAGGCCGGGTGGGCTCCAGTGCCGGTCGCCAGGCAGATCTGGCGACCCGCGGCACCCGCCCGCTCCACGATCCGATCGAGCATCGAGAAGTCATACACCTCAAGCGACGGCTGCGTCAGCGCCCAGGTGAAGACCCCCAGCGTCACCGTGTTGATCCGGGCCTGGTCGAACAGTTCGTAGTCCCGATCCCACACCCGCTGCGGCCACTGCTCGGGATTGTAGTCTCCGCCGAAGGGCAAGCCGGTCAAGCCACGAACTCCTTCTGTATCAAGGTAATCATCGGCCGGGCGTTGCGCAGCAGGGCCAGCGTCAACAAGGATCCGAGCAGCGCCAGCACCGCCTCGGAGGAGAGCACGATCACCCCGGCCGCCACGACGAGCAGGGACGCGTTGCCCAGCGCCACCGCCTTGGTGCGCACCAGGAAGTACAGCCCCAACCGCGCCACATCCCGGGCCCGGAACGAGAACAGCGACGTGATGACAAGCGCGTTGATCCCGGCCAGCGTCGCCACCACCGCGACCATGACCATCAGCCCCGCCCACCAGATCGGCACGCCGGCCGCCTCGAAGTTGGCCAGGTTCACCGCCACGATGGCCAGCCACACCAGCAATGGCGCCCAAAGCTTAAGCACACCAACGAAGTTTGCCCGGTAGCTGCGCCAGAACTCCACCGCCGGGCGCAGGTCGGTCAGGTCGCTGCTGCGATGCTGCAACGCGAAGAGCGCCGCCGACAGTGCCGGCCCGACCGGCAGCAAGCACAGCGCCATGAGCGGGATGTTGCTGGGATCGCGCTCCAGCAGGATCAGCGGCACCAGCCCCGGCACGGTCGTCGCCAGCAACAGCAACTCCACGATCAGCAGCGTGTAGACCCACGCCGCCACGCGGGAGAGCGGCCCCTCGCCGAATCGCTTCGCCGGCACGCTACTCATGTCCCGAGCCTCCCCCAAGACGCCTGCTCATCATCCATACACCCGTTCGTCGTCCCACCAGGGCGGGGTCTCGTCCCGCTCCACCGGCGAGATTTCCACCAGAGTCACCTCATGGCGCTCAAGAAACAAGTCCAGATCTGCCCGCCCACCGGTCACCGCCAGCCGCCCGTGGGTCCGGGCGGGCTCGGCCAGCTCCCGCAGCGTCTCAAGCTGCTTGGGGCGCAACGACATCGGGCGGCCCATCTCGCCCCACGCCGCGAACACGTTGCCCTCCTGCTCGCTCACCGACGACCGGACATAGAACGCCGAAGCCGCCCTCTCCAGCGGGATCGAAAACTTTGGGGAGGAGCCGTCCAGGGTCCAGGCCAACACCGTCACCCGTCCACCCGAGTCCCTTGTCACCAAACAGTTCTCGTCCCGGTGCAGCACCTCGTCGCCCATCCGCGCCATGAACGCGTACAGATGGTAGGTCGGCTTCTTGACCTGCCTGTGTGCCAGCAGGCCGAAACCGCCATGCCAGGGCGTTGTGGGTACCCCCATCTCCTCAAAGACATCGCAGAAAGTCCAGTAAGAGAATGAGTCGACCAGGTCCCCGGCCGCGGCGACCACCGGGGCCAGGTAAGCGGCGTGGAAAGCCGTGTCGTGGATCGGGTTGTCGGGCCGGTAGGAGGAGTTGAACTCGGTGATGTGCACCGGCAGGCCCTCCAGCGCGGTGCCGGCGAGCAGCCCTCGCGGGGTGGCGAACTGGTCGAGCAGGTCCGTGGCGGGCTTCAGCTTTTGATAGGTCCCGAACGGCACGTGCCGCGCCGGCCCGGAGGTATAGGCGTGCTTGGAGACGAAGTCGACCGGCGCCGACCGGCGCTCCACGAACTCGGCGAAGCGCGGCAGCCAGTCGTCCGCCCCGGGCGAGATTGCGGGACCGCCGACCTGGAGCCCGGCGTCGATCTCCTTGACCGCCTTGGCCGTCACCTCGTAGAGGTGGTGGTAGGCGGTCTCGTCCGCGCCGGCCCAGAACTCCTTGAGGTTGGGCTCGTTCCACACCTCGATCGGCCAGCCACGCACCTGCTCGATCCCGTACCGGTCCACCAGATGCCCGATCGTGGCGCGCACCAGAGCCGCCCAGTCCTGCCACGATCGCGGCGGCGTGATGTTGCCGCGCCACCAGAAGACCGTCTCGTCACCGGAGGCCAGCGCCTCCGGCATGAAACCCAGCTCCAGAAACGGTTTTATGCCCAGCTCCAGATAGCCGTCGATCACCTGATCCACGTACGTGAATGCATAGCGCACATGCGGCACGCCCTGGTACTCGTACGGCCGGTGGATCCCAACGCCGTCGCTGAGCAGCCCGTGCCCGCGGATGTGCCGGAAGCCAATCTCCTTTTGCACCAGGGCCAGCGACTCCTGGTAATCGCGACGCAGGGCGAGCTCGAAGCGCCCCGTCCCGACGCACATCCGCCAAGCCTCACCGAGCTGCCCGGAGCCCAGCTCCGGCACGACGATCCGCATGCGTTGTCTCCCAACAAAAATGGCCGTCCGGCCGTGCCCTGTATCCCCAGGGGGCGCGGCCGGAGCGGCGGTCTCTATCGGTTATCCGTGTGCTTTCTTGAATCGGTCGTACGCCTTATTGCACAGATCGACGTACTGCGTCATGTTCTTGGCCTTCAGCTCGTTGAGGTACGCGTCCCACTCGCTGAAGTCACGCTGCCCCAGGACGAACCGCAGCGACTGCTGGGTCACGTAGTCCTTCAGCGGGGTCTCCCACAGGGTCGCCTGCTCCCGTTCGTCGGCGTTGAAGGGCCGCGGCGGTGGCACCGCCAGGACCTTGCGCCCGTTCATCACCTTCTGGAACTCCTGCTCCTCCGGCGAGAAGAACGACTGCAGCAGCTCGCTCGTGCCGCCGTAGGCGAACACGCCGTTGTAGAAGCCGAAGTCCTTCTGAAGGTGCTTGGTGCCCTTGGGGTTGAGGCCCAGGACGTTGACGTCGGCGGTCAGCGTGCGCTTGCCGGACCCGTCCTTGGTGTAGGTGACGCCCTCGACGCCCCACTTGGCGAACTCCATGCCCTTCGGGGAGTAGAAGAGCCAGTCGATGAACTGCATCATCGCCACGAAATTCTTGCTGTCGCGAGCCTTCCTGGAGATCATGACACCGTTCTCCAGCTGGCTGGTCCCCGGCACGATGTCACCGGCGGGACCGGTCGGCGTGGGGATCTTGGCGATCTTGGCGTTCGGGATGGTCTTCGACAGGTCCGGACGGTAGTCATTGACGATGCTCTGCGCATTGGCGCTGATCACGAAGGACTTGCCGTTGGCAAGCTTCTGGCGCGCCTGCTCGTCGGTCTGGGTGAAGCTCTCCGGGTCGAGCAGCCCCTCCTTCACCAGCTTGTTGAGGTACTGCAGCATCTGCTTGAAACCGTCGGTGGCGCCGGCGAACTCGAACTTCTGTGTCTTCTCGTTCCAGTTGACGTGCTGGTAGCCCCAGCCGCCCGGCGCGCTGAAAGCCGTACCCACGATGTTGAACAGGTTGCCGCCCGGCGTGGGCTTGCTGAACCGGTCGGAGAACGGGAGGGAGTCGGGGTACGCCGCCTTTATCGCCTTGAGCATGGTGTAGACGTCGTCCCAGGTCTTGGGGACCGGGAGCTTGAGCTGCTCGAGGATGTCGGTGCGGACCGCGATCGAGTAGTCCAGCCACGGCTTCTCGTGGATGCCGGGCAGCAGGTAGAACTTGCCGTCCTCCTGCTTGAGGCCGTTGACGTTATCCTGAACGTCCCACTTGGCCAGCTTCTCCTTGAGGTTGGGCATGAGGTCGATGTAGTCACTGACCGCCAGGATCGCGCCGGACGCGACGTAGGCCGCCTCCTGGCCCGGGTAGGTCTTCGGGATGATGAATGGCGCGTCGCCCGCACCGATCAGCAGACCGCGCTTCTGCTCGTAGTCCGACAGCGGCACCGCGACCGGCTTGAGCGTGACGTTGGTGCGGGCGGTCAGTTCCTTCCAGAACAGCCAACTGTCGTTGAGCGGGTAGTTGGGGTGGTTGTTGTAAAGGATGTCGAAGGAGACGGCCTCGGTCGCCTTGAACTGGTCACCGACACCGTATTTCTCCATGGCGCCGACGCGGACCGCCGACAGGTCTTCGCCCTTCTTCTCCTCGCCACTGGAGCACGCGGAGGAGAACGCGAGGGTCAGGGAAAGCAGTCCGGCGGCGACCATCGCCGCCCGGCCGCGGTATCTGTGGAACATATGACTTCCTTCCGGTGTGAAAGGCACTGCGTCCTATGGCGGCCTAGCCCTTGACCGCGCCCAGCATCACTCCGGTGACGAAGTAACGCTGGATAAAGGGGTAGACCATGAGGATGGGCAGGGTGGTGAGCACGATGGTCACCGACTGCACCGTGATGGCGGCCTGGACGGCGTCTGGGTCGCCGATCATGCTTTCGGAGCCGGCCCCGGTGGCGCCCGCGATGAGGTTTCTCAAATAGACGGTCACCGGGAACAGGTCGAGCTTGTCCATGTAGAGGAAGGCCGAGAACCACGAATTCCAGAACGAGACCGCGTAGAAGAGCACCATCGTGGCGATCACCGCCTTGGACAGCGGCAGCACGATCTTCCAGAGGATGCCGTAGGTATTCATGCCGTCGACGGCCGCCGCCTCCTCCAGCTCGGTCGGCAGACTCTCGAAGAACGCCTTCATGACGAGCAGGTTGAAGACGCTGATGGCATTGGGCAGCACGATCGCCCAGATGGTGTTCTTGAAACCTAGGCCGGTGATCAGCAGGTAGTGCGGGATCAAGCCGCCGGAGAAGAACATGGTGAACACCGCGATCCCCACCAGCAGGCCGCGGCCCTTGAGATGCTTCTTGGACAGCACATAGGCGTAGGTCGTGGTGAGCACGATCGCGATGAACGTGGCCACGGTCGTGTAGACCACGGTGTTGCGGTAGTTGGTCCAGAACATCTCGTCCTTCATCACCAGCCTGTAGGCGGTGATGTTGAACCCGTCCGGGATGATGGTGACCTTGCCCGTGATGATGGCCGCCTCGTCGCTGAGCGATCGCGCGACGATGTTGAGGAACGGGTAGAGAGTCACCACCACGACCGCGCTGAGCACGATTGCGTTGACCACCTGGAAAATCCGGTAGCCGCGGCTGGGCTGGATGCCTCGCTTGCCCTTCGGCGCAAGGATTCGGGGAGTTTGGATAGCTACCACAGGCTCGCTCCCACCGTGCGCTTGGCGATGGCGTTGGCCGACAGCACCAGCGTCAGCCCGATGATCGCCTCGAACAGGCCGATCGCCGCCGCATAGCTGAAGTTGCTGGAGACCACACCCATCCGGAAGAGATACGTGGATATGACATCCGCGGTCGGGTAGGTCAACGGGTTGTACAGCAACAGGATCTTCTCGAACCCGACCGCCATGAACATGCCGATGTTGAGGATCAGCAGCGTCACCATGGTGGGCCGGATACCGGGCAGAGTGACGTGCCACGTCTGGCGCCAGCGATTGGCGCCGTCGATCCGGGCCGCCTCGTACAGATCCTCGTCGATGGTGGTCAGCGCGGCCAGGTAGAGGATGGTCCCCCACCCGACGGTCTGCCACGCCTCGGAGGAGACGTAGATGGTCCGGAACCACTCCGCTTGTTGCAGGAACGAGATCCCTTGCCCGCCAAGGCCTTTGATGATCTGGTTCACCGTGCCGTCGAGCGAGAGGAACTGCATCACCATGGCGGCGACGATGACGATGGACAGGAAGTGCGGCAGGTAGGACACCGACTGCACGAACCGTTTCAGGGATCGCACCCGCACCTCGTTGAGCAGGAGGGCGAGCATGATCGGCAGCGGGAAGCAGAACAGAAGGGTCAGCGTGCCCATGATGACCGTGTTGGTGAAGACGGTCCAGAACGTGTCGTCGGCGAGGAACAGCCTGACGTAACGCAGGCCAACCCAGCTTTCACCGAAGATGCGCTCGAACAAGCTGTCCGAGCCGGGTCGGTACCGGCGGAAGGCGATCACGTTGCCGAGCATCGGCAGGTACCTGAAGATCAGGAAGAACAGCAGCGGCAGAATCGCCAGCGAGTACAGCTGCCAATCGCGGCGGATCGCGTAAGTCCAGCTGCGCTTGCGTGGCCGCGGGCCGGGCGGAGTTCTGTCCACCGGCTCGGCCACATTTAAAGGTGTATCAAGGGTTTTGCTCATCACACGCCTCCGTGGATGCGGGTGTCGGGCCACCGGCGCATCACCGCCGCCGGCGCCTCGAGCCGCCGGTCGTGGCCGACCTCACGCTCGTCGCCGGTGAGGCACAGCGGGAGGGCCGCGACCATTTCGGCGCTTGAGCGTCCAAACCGGAGCTCGATGTCTCCGGGCTCGACGATGCGGCGGCCGTGCGCTCCCGTGAAGGACGCGGCGTCGGCCGGGACCACGAAGGTCACGTCCGCCTCCTCGTCCGGCTCCAGCTCGACCCTGACGTAGCCGACGAGCCGTACCACCGGCCTCGTCACCTGCGCCACCGGGTCGTGCAGGTAGAGCTGGACGACCTCGGTCCCGGTGCGGTTGCCCGTGTTTCGCACCGTGATCTGTACAGTCGCCTCGCCGTCGACAGCCCAGTCGGTGCCGCCGGCGCGCGCGTTGGTCCACTCAAACGTCGTGTAGCTCAAGCCATGGCCGAAGGGGAACGCGGGCGTGGTGTCCACATTGGACACATCTGAGCGCCGCCCCAGCGGCGGCGAGAGGTAGGTGGCGGGAACCCCGCCGGCGTCGCACGGCACGCTCACCGGCAGGCGCCCGGAAGGGTTGACGGCGCCGGTGAGCACCTCGGCCAGCGCCGGCCCGCCGCGCTGCCCGGGGAAGAAGGCCTGCACGATCGCGGCGGCCGGATCGACCTCCGCGCCCAATGCGTAGGGCCTGCCGGAGAGGATGGTCAGGATGACTGGCGTCCCGGTCGCCAGCACCGCGCGCACAAGGTCACCCTGGATCCCGGGCAGGCACAGGTCGGTCGCGTCGCACCCTTCGCCGGACGTGCCACGCCCGAACAGCCCGGCCCTGTCCCCCACCGCCAGCACGCACACGTCGCTGGCCCGCGCCAGCGCTACCGCCTCCTCGATGCCCGAGGCGTCGTCGCTCGTGATGCCGCAACCCTTGGCATAGCTGAGGTCGGGCACCACCGATGCCAGCGCCTCGCGCAGCGAGGGAATCTCGATGCCCATCTCCACCTCGGGGTGGCGCAGGCCCACATGGACCGGGAACGAGTAGCAGCCGAGCATCGCGAGCGGGTCGTCGGCGACCGGGCCGATCAGCGCGATGCGTCGATCCGACCGGAGCGGGAGTGCATTTTCGTTGCGCAGCAACACAATCGATTGACGCGCCAGGCGCAGCGCGATGTCGCGCCCCTCGTCGTTGTCGAAGTCGAGCGAGTCCGCGCCCTCGGGCAGCGGTTGCCAGCCCTCGTCGAGCAGGCCCAGCTCGGCCTTTTGCGCCAGCACCCGGCGCAGCGCGCGGTCGATGAGCGCCTCGGGCACCGCACCGGAGCGGACCGCCTCGAGCAGGTGCGTCCCGAAGGTGTCGACCGTCGGCAGCTCGACGTCGATCCCGGCCCGCAGGGCCAGCCCCGCGGCGCTTTCCGCTTGCGCCGCCACGCCGTGCAGCGTCTGCAGAAAGCGCACAGCGTAGTAGTCGGACACGACGGTGCCGCGGAAGCCCCACCCGTCCCGGAGCAACCCGGTCAGCAAAGCCGGATCGGCCGCGACCGGCACGCCGTCGATCTCGGCGTAGGAGTTCATCACCGAGCGGGCGCCGCCCAGCCGCACGGCCATCTCGAACGGCGGCAGGATGACGTCGGCCAGCTCCCGGCGGCCCATGTGAACCGGCGCGAGGTTGCGGCCGCCCCGGGAGGCCGAGTAGCCGGCGAAGTGCTTGAGGGTGGCGACCACGCCCGCGCCCTCGAGCCCGCGAACATAAGCCGCGCCAACGGTTCCGACCAGGTAGGGGTCCTCGCCGATGGTCTCCTCGGTGCGGCCCCAGCGGTAGTCACGGGTCACGTCAAGGACGGGCGCCAGGCCCTGGTGTACCCCGGCGGAGCGCATGCTGCGGCCGATGCGCCCGGCCATCGTCTCGACAAGTTCGGGATCGAAGGCGGCGCCCCAGCTCAGCGGCGTCGGGAAGGCCGTGGCGCGCCAGGTGGCGAAGCCGGTCAGGCACTCCTCGTGCACCAGTGCCGGGATCCCGAACCGGCTCGCCGCCACGATCTCGGCCTGGGACGCGGCGAGGGAGCGGGCGCCCAGCACCGGATCCACCGGCGCCGTGCCGAACGGCCGGGTCAGCTGGCCCAGGCCGTGCTTGATGAAGGCGCTCCAGGGCAGGACATCGCTGTCGCGGTGGGTCATGTCGGCCTGGTGCGGCGCGACCCCTCCGCCCGTGGCGTCGGCGCCCACCCAGACCCCGACCAGCTGGGCCAGCTTCTCTTCCAGCGACATGAGCGGGATCAACGCCTCGGCCCGCTCGTCCGGGGTCAGCCGCGGATCGCGCCAGTCTTCGCCCGCCCCCCTGCCCTCCGGGCCCACCCCCCTTGTGGACGTGGCCTCGCTCGAAACGGGTGACGCGTCCAATGCCACTAGTCCCCACCCCTTAGTTCCGAAACTTTCGAAAAGGGTCCGTTACATCTGGCGGCACCATAAGCGCGCCATCGAAGGCATGTCAAGGGTCTGCTGAGGACATTGGTAAGCGCTTGCCGGTGCTACAGTGAGCCCGAAACTTTCGGGAACTTGGCAGAGGATTTCGATGACTCGCTCCGCAACTATCGCCACCATCGCCGGCGAGGTAGGCGTCTCGGTGACGACGGTCTCCAAAGTGCTCAACGGGCGCTCCGACGTGGCTCCCGAGACCCGGGCCCGCATCGAGGAAAGCCTTGAGCGGCACCGGTATCGGCGGCGTTCCAAGCGCCAGCCCACCGGGGCCACCCGCATCGATCTGGTCTTCCACGAGCTCGACTCGGCCTGGGCGATGGAGATCATCCGTGGCGTCGAGGCCGCGGCGGCCGCCGCGAAAGTTGACATGGTCCTGACCCAGCTCGGCGGCGCGCACCGCCCGTCGCAGCAGTGGGTCGACGAGGTGCTGGCCCGCCGCCCGCTCGGCGTGCTGCTGGTGCTGTGCGGCCTGACCCAGCCCCAGCAACAGCAGCTTCAGCGGCAGAACATCCCGTTCGTCGTCCTCGACACCGACAGCGCCACCTCGGCATCGGTCCCCACCGTGGGCTCCAACAATTGGAACGGTGCCGTGCTCGCCACCAGGCACCTGCTCGAGCTGGGGCACCGGCGCATCGCGGTCATCTCCGGCCCCGAGGATGTGCTGTGCAGCCAAGCGCGCGTGGCCGGCTTCCGCTCTGCGCACGACGAGGCCGGCCTGCCGGTCGACCCCGACCTGGTGCGCTATGGCAACTTCTATGTGGACGCCGGCTACGAGCACGGCATCCAGCTGCTGAGCCGCCCCGACCGGCCCACCGCCATCTTCGCCGGTTCGGACATGCAGGCGATGGGCGTGCTGCGAGCCGCCCGCCGGCTCGGCCTCGACGTGCCGCGTGACCTGTCGGTGGTGGGCTATGACAACCTTCCGGTCGCGGCCTGGCTCGGCCCGGCCCTCACCACGGTCAACCAGCCGCTGCGCGACATGGCCGACACCGCCACCCGCATGCTGCTCGACCTCGCCCGCGGGTTGGAGCCCTCGACCAGCCGGGTCGACCTGGTGACCGAGCTGGTGGTGCGCGAGAGCACGGCGGCGCCCGGGGCGCCCCGCTGGGGGCGATGAGGGGATGGCCCTGTTCGACCTGCCGCTCGACCAGCTGGAAAAGTATGCTCCCGCCGTACCAGAGCCAAAAGACTTCGAAGAATTCTGGAAAGCCACTCTCGATGAGGCGGCCGGATGGCCGGTATTGCTTGGTGCCGCTCCGGTCGCGACCGATCTGTCCCTGGTGGACACCTGGGACGTCACTTTCTCCGGCTTCGGCGGCGATCCGGTCCGGGCGTGGTTCACCCGCCCGGCCCGGGTGACCGACCCGCTGCCAGCCGTGGTGGAG